>OBLU010002508.1_pt1 | contig 16876 bp, 12 predicted proteins | sample 1518681 | NCBI WGS metagenome assembly OBLU01 (sample SAMEA3539304, study PRJEB22396) | soil metagenome | biome: tundra; feature: field; material: soil | place: USA | collected 2010-05 | depth 0.15 m | reverse complement strand
CTGTGCCTCGCCAAAACTCCATCCGGTCGAGAAATTGAATAGATGTCTCGATATCTTAACGGTTAAGAGCCGCCTGGATCGCCCGAATCGTGCTAGCTGGAAGGCTATGAAAACACAGGCTGATGGAATTTTGGCGAGGGACAGGTGTGAGCCGGACATGACCGATCTCGCCAGCCTGGCCAGAGGCGCCGCTGAGCAGAAGACCATTGCTGATCACACCTGCGCCCAAGCCGGTTCCCATGGTGATGAACACCATGTGGCGCGTGCCAACGCCGGCACCGTATTGATGCTCTGCCACTGCACCTGCGTTCGCATCGTTTGTTAGTCGGCAACCGATTGCGAATTCCAGCTGGAGTATTGAGGTGATCGGCACATCGACCCAGGTTGAAAGGTTCGGTGGCGCCTGAATGACGCCGGCGTCCCGGTCCAGGGGGCCGCCGCAGCTCACTCCAATCCCCCCGAATCTCGATTTCTCGAGGTTCGATGTATCAATGAGCTGATGAATTGACCGCTTGATCAGCTCGAGTGCTCTTTCCGGACCCTCGACCGGCAAGGTGGGAAACTCAATGCGCGCCAGCATCTCCGGCGGCTTGGATGAGAGAACGACAGCTGTCTTGGTGCCACCAATATCCACACCGATCCAGGTCTTGTTCTCGTGCTCTCGAAAAGTTGGCGGCTCAGTCATATTTGGCTTTCCCGAACACCGAAACTGCCAGCACGTAGACAAAGCAGAGCAGCGGCACCATCATTGCGATTCGAATTCCCAAGTGATCTGCAGTCAGGCCTACCAGAGGCGGAATCACGGCGCCACCAATTGAAGCGGTGACCAGCAAGCCCGAGAGTGTGCCCTGGTACTCGGCGAATGTGCTGATAGCTCCGCTAAAAAGAAGGGTAAAGAGGACGGAAGTGAAGAATCCGCAGCCGGCGAATCCGATGGCCGTCAAAGAGGTCTGGCCGAAGACGGCCATGAGAAGGCAGCACGTTGATCCCAGCGCATACAAGCGCAGCATGGAGCGCGCGCCAATCTTGTGAATCCCCGGAGCGCTCGTGAGTCGGCCTAATCCTTGCAACCCCCAGAATAACGATACGGTGAGAACCGGAAGTCCTGGCAGGTTGCGCATGAGGAGGCTATCGCTCGCACTGGCCACTCTGGTTACTCCCAGACCGTGAACCTGCTGAAAGAACTTTACAATCCAGGATGCGGTGCCTACTTCGGCACCAACATAGAAGAAGATCGCGAGAAAATACGTGATGGCTACCGGGTGCTTCAACAGTTTCGCGATATCAGCGAGGCGGATCTTCCCGGCTTCCTTATCCACCTTCTCTGGAAAGTGTGCGGAAATCAGCAATACGGTGAGGATGGCGCAGAGCAACGCAAACCAGCCGTAAAGGTGTTGCCAGGGCTGTCCATTCGCCTGAATCGCGGATAGAAAGAGAGGGCCAGAAAAAGCACCGATGCCGCACAAGCCGATTGTCAATGTGAGGTTTCGGTGATAGTGTTCCGGGCGATCGAGCAGACCTATCAGCGGATTGCCGGCCGTCTGTAATTGGGCAACTCCGGCACCGATAAGAAACGCGAAGACCGTGATGGCCTTGAATCCAGTGGCAAATGGAATCGCGCCGCAACCTATGCCCATGAAAAGAATTCCTGAAACCACGACCGGCTTTGCTCCTAAACGATCGGCGGCCACGCCGGCGGGAACAGAAAATACCCCGAAGGATATATAAAATGCGAATGCGAGCAGGCCTCCTGCAAAGAGGCTTAGATGGTACTGGTTGATTACGATGGGTATCACGACGCCCACTACGTTGAGAATGCACCCGAACGCAAAATAGGATGCGCACATGATCCAGAGCAGTCTATTGGGCCTCTGATTATCGATCTTGTCCATTACAGGTCCCCTTACCTGCTTCGTGATTGGCGCGAAGTCAAACGGTGCGATCCGCGCTTTCGCCATTGCTCGAGAGCAATTGCAGCTCAACCATCTCGCAAATGGTGTGCAGGATAAATTTATGGCCTTCCTGGATGCGGGCAGTCGTGCGATTGGCCACCAGCAGCGTGACGTCTGCAAGGCCGACACACCGACCTCCATCCCGACCGAGGAATGCGATGGTCTTCAGGCCATGCTCCTTTGCCGCAATGAGGGCCCTGCGAACATTTTCGCTTTTTCCGCTGGTTGTGAAGGCGACGAGTATGTCTCCCGGCTTTCCGAATGCGCGAACCTGCCGGGAAAATAGATCCTCAAAGGAGTAGTCGTTGCCAATGGCTGTGAGGTCTCCGCCGTGTGCCGCAAGCGATATGGCCGGATAAGGGCGTCGATCCTGCATGAACCTGCTCACGAACTCGGTGGTCAAGTGAGATGCATCCGCCGCGCTCCCGCCGTTTCCGCAGGCCAGGAGCTTATTCCCGGCCAGGAGCGCCCCCGCAATGAGTGAAGAAGCGGCAACTATCTGGACTTCCAATTGGGCGATCTCGCTTAGCACAGATGCCGCACCGCGGAGATTCTCATTCAGTAATTCATTCATTTGCTTGCTCATCCGGTCAAACCATGGTTATTGTTGCGAGCTGTTATCGCACTGGCGCAATTGCGCCACATAATCTTTGACCCCGTCTTCAAGAGAGGTGAATGGGGCCGTGTAACCCGCTGTACGGAGCTTTGATGTATCTGCCTGGGTGAAGTATTGATACTTGCCTTGAAGGACTTCCGGCATGTCGATGAACTCAATTTGTGGCGCAATCCCCATTGCTTCGAAGACGGCGTTCATAAGATCCTTCCAACTCCTTGCCATTCCGGTTCCGCAGTTGAACAAGCCTCCGACATTGCGATGCTCAAGAAAATGCAACGTCACGTCCACAGCATCTTTTACATAGACAAAGTCACGCTTTTGCTCGCCATCTGCATAATCTGGCCGGTATGACTTGAACAACTGCACCCTGCCTGTGTTCGTGATCTGGGTATAGGCTTTAATGACCATTGACCGCATGTCGCCTTTGTGATCTTCAAAAGGGCCAAAGACATTGAAGTACTTCAGCCCGACGATCTTGTCGAAATGCCTGTTCTTCTCTGCCCATAAGTCAACTAGATGCTTGGAGTAGCCGTACATGTTGAGCGGCCGGAGTGTCAGCAGCGGCGCAGCATCGGAGTATCCATTGCTGCCGTTACCATAAGTTGCGGCGCTGGAAGCATAGATGAAACGGATATCCTTTCGCAGGGACCACTCACATACCGACCGGGTGTAGTGGTAATTGTTTTGAAGAAGGTAGTCGGCGTCGTGTTCGGTGGTTGAGCTGCAGGCTCCGAGATGGATTACGGCATCAATATCCGAGAGTCGTTCTGATGTGAGGGCGCTCAGAAAGGTTTCTGGGTCGATAATGTCATCGAATTCCAGCCCAAGGAGATTCCGCCACTTGCCTTCAGTACCAAGGTTATCGACCAGAAGCAGGTGATCGCAGCCACGACGATTCAGCTCAGTTACAAGATTGCGTCCGATAAAACCGGCCGCGCCCGTTACGACAATTCGGTCAGCCATTCACATCCTCTACTTTCCATACGCCTTGAGGATCTTCTCAATGGTATTTGTTGTCGAGCGCCCTTCAACCATATCGGCTAGAACAACCTGGCCGCCATTCGCCTCCACAACCTCCCGGCCGCTCACATAATGTGCCCAGTCTTTGCCCTTGACAAGGATCTGAGGCAGGATCTCCGCAATAATGTCTTTCGGCTCCGGGGCGTCGAATAGCACGACGAAATCCACGGCTTTCAGGGAGGCAATCACCAATGCGCGGTCTTCCTGGGAATTAATGGGCCGATCCTCTCCTTTGTTGAGCCGGACAGAGGCGTCGGTGTTCACGGCAACAAGCAAGGCATCTGCCTGATTACGCGCAAAGGTCAGATAAGCAACATGGCCTCGATGAAGAATGTCAAAACAGCCGTTTGTAAATGCGAGCTTCTTTCCATCCTCGACCAGCCTGTCACGTTCGGCGCGAGCCTCGTGAACTGTTAGGATTTTTGGCTTCTGAACTTCCATGGCACTCCGATCGATCTCCTGACTCTTGTTTCTTGAAGCCAGTGTCAAAGGTTCATCACTTTAAGAATTGCGGTGAATTGGCTGAAGTCTGAAACGAGAAGCGTCGCACCTGCGCGGATAAGCCGTGAGCGTTTTGAAAAATTCCATCCGAATCTTCGCAGCTCGTCGCTTGCCACACCAATGCACAGGCCTCCCCGCTTGCGAGTCTCTCTAATTTCTACCGGCCCGTCCCCAAAAGTCGCGAATTGATGGCCGGCCAGATCGAAGTCGCGAATGATCCGCTCGAGGACCACCTTCTTTGCCTCCACCGTTATATCGCCGACTGCACCAAATATCCTTCCCTCAAACAACTCGGCATATCCGAGGGCAGTTGCCTCGGCAATCACATCTGCTTCGTCGGTTCCACTTGCCAAATAGAGCTTCACTCCGCGCTCACACAACTCACGCAGCAGCAGCGATGCATTCTTGACTTGAAAATCGCCAGGACTGAGTTCGCCGGAGATCAACCTGTCGATGCGTGCCTGGACCATCTTCATCAAGTCCTGATTAAAGATTTGCTTATAGGCATGTTCATCAAGGATCTCGTTCTCCGCGACGAAGCCGGCCTGACGGACAATGTCCGCCAGACCCTTCATTTGAACGAGGGTTTGGACACCGGTTGTGCTGTCGATGAAGCGACGAACCCTTTGTGAGGTTTCAGCGAATAATGCTGCGGACGCGCGATCATATTCCGGCCCCAGGATCGCGCGAACCATCATGGGTTCCATGATCTTTTCCCAACCTTCGCGCAAGGTGGATAAGGTACCGTCATGGTCGAAGATGCAATGCTCGATCTTCAAGTTCTCAGCGATATTGGCAATCTGCTCGATCTCAGTTCCGGGGAGGTATTGGGCGCGGTGTGGCGATTCTGCGAGTTCGGGCTCAAAAACATAGTCGGGATCTGGCCCGATAGCAAGGATCTCCGACGGTTTTGCCGTTCCTGTCGTTCGCACCTTCCGGACCGTAATTGTTGCGGCAACATTGGCCAACTGCGCCGCAACGTGAGCGGAATTCCCGCTGCCAAGTGCAGCCGCAATCATTGCGACCACCGTGTCGCCTGCGCCCACCGGGTCAGTATCACCAATCACCTGGATGCCTGGCACCTCATGCACTGCTTGTCCTTCAGCAACTACGATGCCCTCTTTGCCCCTTGTCAAGAACACGGGCTTCCCTGTGATATGGGTAATTCTCCGGGCAAGGTCCTGAATCTCAGTTGCCGCATAAGTTGCTTCTGATGGACTGCCGAGGAATTGGGTCGCCTCCCGCACATTTAACTTCAGCACCGCTCCACGGTAGTTGTGCGGTCGATGACGCGCGTCGACGACAAACAGGGTGCTTGGAAACTTCGCGATAGTTGCGTTTATTCGTTCAATCAAATCGGAACTGCTCACGCCAGACGCAATTTGCTGATTGAGGATCACAGCGTCGCAATTGCATGCGGCTTGCTCCAGTGCCTCGATCAAGGCGTTGGCGGTCTTGTCGGAGAGGGAATTGAATGCCCCGAAATCAATACGACTCTCTTCTTTATCCCCTGCGTAAGGTTTGGCATAGACCATGGTCTGCCAAGCCGGATCCAGTACCATGCCATTGCCGGTATCAACACCTTTTGCTTCCAAGAGCCGCAACAGGTCGCCCCCGAAAACATCGGCGCCGACTACACCGATAGCCTGGACTTTCTTCACACTGAGATCGGCTAGATTTGCCACGACATTCCCGGCGCCTCCGAGGCTATAGCGCTGTGTTCGCACCCGCCTGACCTGCAAACCGGTTTCAACCGATAGCTCAGACTCCCCGGTATCAAGATCCCAATAGGCGTCAAGGCAAAAGTCTCCGAAGACCGCGACCTGAACCTGCTTGAGCGAGGCAAGAGCATCTTCCAGCCACGAAGATCCTGTTAACGCAGTTGGCATTGGAACCCTTTCATAAAGAAGAAGCGGATTGGCAGAAGGCCCGCCGGTCCGTCAGAAACATCATCCTCCCATTGAATTGATCGTTAACGTCATCTTGCTGATGCCGGTGTAGCTCACATCGAGAAACTGACCGTGTTGCTCGGCCTTGAAGGTCTTGGAATCAGCCTCTACGTGAATAACGAGGCCGGGCAGATTCCATTCATTAGCCTTGGCAGTCCCGGTAGCGGCTCCCGGCACACTTATGCGAAAGCTCACATCGCCCTTTGCCGAAATAGTAATTCCTTCCTTGTCAGCAGTGGCATCTATCAATGGGCTTCGCGTCAATAGTATCCAACCAATCTTGCGGTCTGGCAGTTGCCACTGCACGCTAAGCGGATGAAATTGGCCTTCACTGTCCACAAATCTTGAATGATCCGTTATCTCTCCGCCATAGATCACGTTCTGTCCGATCCATGCGGTCGCGATTCGCTGGTCGGTGATCTGGCGGCGCACCTGATGATCACCTGGAAATTTGCGAAAGCTCTTCATCGCATCATCGGGAACGCGAGTATCGAGAACGACAAGGGCAGGAACAAACCAAAGATCGGCAACATGATCTACCGGAGGATCGAATTTCGGCAAGGGGGCCTGATCCGCGCTAAGAACAGTCCGCAGCCAGAGCCCGACTACGCTTACGTAACTCTGCATGTCCATACCATAAGAACGGTCGTAGGGTCCGCAGACGTTGCGTAGATTCGCGTTATACAGATCGGCCGTGGTCCGCCACAGGGACGCCTCCATCTCGCTGCCGATGCTGCGCATGCGCGGAGTGAAACCATAATCGCGCCAGAGAGCAAGGCCGAAAAAGTCGGCGCCGGCATAGGTGGGCGAGTTGTATTCCGCAAACGAATCATATTGTTTGAAGAGCTTATAGACGTCTTCTTGCCACTGAATGGACGGTGAAACCCAATCAGGTCGATCGCCTCGCACCGCTGCATAATTCCAGAGAAATCCAAACATCAGCGCGATGTTCGTGTACGAAGGAACGAGGCGCCCTTGTTTGATTTCGCCGGCAACCGCATAGTCAATGGCTTCAATCATGCGTGGCCCAAGATCCGGATCTATTCGGTCAGGATACTCGTTGAGAATGATCGCGAATGTAGTTCCGATAAATTCACGCCAATTCGGATCATAGTCACGCCACATGACCGCATTCGCACCCGGCTCAGACTCGATGGACGTCCGGCGGAACGTTCCATCCCAGGGCTTTCCCGGCTCTCGATATTGTTCTTTCAATACAATTTGAAGAATGCGCGTCGCTCGAGCGCGATCGCCGGGCTGATCACGGAGCAGAAGACCGAGCGCATACCAGGTAGACTCTCTCACAAGGAACGTCGGCTTACCAGACGCTGAACCGGGCGCGCTGCACAGTCCGGCTCCCTCTTGCCAGGAGCGGTCACCCCATTGCATGGAGGTAAGAAACAGCTCGCGACTGTTCTTGCTCAGCGAGTTCAGATCAGGGTGACGCGGCCTCGCGGTTGCCGGGGCCACAGTCAAGACGCAGGCAAGAAAAAAGAGAAAGATCCCCGTCCGATGTGAGGCTCCGGTCATATATTTTCTCAGAGACTCATTGGTTCTGGGTTCAACGCTGCTTGATTTGGTCGACAGCCGCGCTAGCTGACTCGGTGAACATTGACCGTCCCTACGCACTTGCACCCCCAGAGAGAAAGGCTTCAGCTTCTTGCGCCGAGATCGAGAAGTCAGGGTGAGAGCCCGCCCCTTGGAACTCGATGAAGTCTCGTTTTACTTCGACATTCTCGATAGTATCCACACCATCAGGCAATTTGAAAAGAAACATTACGTACCGTGCTGTCTTTGCTCCGTTCCCGGGGATAACGCACCAACTTTGCGTATCGAACAGGCGGCTGCGGCTAAGTGAATCCTCACGCCCTGCAGGAAAGGGTGTGCTGCCGAACTCCATTCCGCGTGCTTGGGTTGTGCCATTCCACGGAGAGTTAGATCGAACGCAATTCTCCTCCCAAACCATCATCCACGGAAAGTCTTCGCGCCGAAAGCAGTAGCCAACGCCTATGCGCAGTCGCCAGTTTACGGCCAATATGAATTCCACCGTACGGTCGGGATCGAGCAGTGTAGCAGTTGTAATGCCTTTGCCTTTCTCAGCGAATGGCCGCCGCAGATCCGTATTCCCCTGCAGTGGAGGTTGAAGAGGCGCATAGGGCCACGAAAATTCAACTCCGTTGAGAAGCAGGGAGTCGGACCCGTATCCAGTGCTCGAAGTGAGGCCGCGGACCGCTGAAACGACAAAGGTCGTGTCTCGCTCGTTCACGAAAGGCGGTCCGAATGTTGCATGTTGCACCCAGTCGCACACATGGTCGACTGCACGCCTGTTTGTAACTGTCTCCTCGATGTATGTGACGCTCTCGTTGTTGCCGAGCAGAATGTTTCTCTCGAAGTCAAGCTGAGCGCGGGGAAGTTGCACGTTCCATTTCCAGGCAGGTCGTGAGACCTCGGCAGGCGGTGTCATCGTCCACTCCCTGGTCGCGGCTTCTCCGTGCAAAGTGAGGCCGGTTGTGGCCTCGGCATTCGAAGGTTCTCCGAAGTAGTCAAGGCATAAGGCATGCCCGGTCAAGCCGGCAGTTTCGGCAAGAAACGCGGGCGACCTCTCAATCCCGGCTTCGAGTGCCCAAGGTGCATCCCAAAGTACATTGATGGAATTGGGCGAGACTGATTCCGTGAACCTGAAATCCGCAAGGTGGCCGCCATTCCTGAGGACCGTCAGCTCGACTACGTCATTTGTGATCCTGGAGCCGGCGTGTGAAGGATGGGCGTCATGGCGAGAAGCATTGGTTCTGCTTGTTTTCTTGATACTTGTATTCACAAGGCCGATCCTCCCACATCCCCGGCGGATTGGCTTTCGGTCGATTGCATTACGCTTGAAACAGGCCAGAGAATGCGATTTTTTGGACCATATGATTGAACTGGCCGCAGCCGTATTTCAAGTGTGAGTGGACCACATCCTCGTGATAGCGGTATTGGCGGAGAAAGCATGAAATGGATACGATTGCTCAGCATCAATACACCCCAGAGGAAGTCGAAAGTGGTCCCCAACTTGGAAAGCTAAACTCGATAAGAAACATGATTGCCCTTTGCTCCGGAGACTCCAGAAACACGCCGGTGTTGGACAAAGCTCGTAGGTTCGTTCTTAGGTTCTGACTGTCCAATCTGCGGTGAGCAGCACGCTTGGACAGCACGCTTGAAGAATGATGGGTTCGGCTCGCCTGAGCATGACATTGCGAGACTCGTTCCGTTAAAACCAAGCCAGAAATCGATTCCTGCGGCCTTCCGCGGAGTGAGATGCAATGTGCCTCGCTTGCTCGAGCGCCTCAACCTGGTTCATGCTTCGCCTGCGATCCAAAGGATTCAGCCCATGTTTCCTCCATTCAATTCTGATAGGTTTCCCTTACAGCCAGGTTCAAAAGAAGCCGTAACGGGGATTCCCCTGATGGATCGTGGCAACGCAACCAATGGTATCGATGCCACAACAGGGGCGATAATACATCAAGAATAGTGAGGCGGCAAGTCGGGATTTTCCCTTTTGCATCTCGCCGTATCAATACCCTAGCTGATTTTGAGGGGTTTTACCTCCTAAAATTTCTAGAAAACTGCGAAATTTGTTGACAGCATTATTTGAATGGTGTTAAACATCCACATGATTAGTGGTAACGATGCCATGCAGAGGTCAAAATTGTTCGTTGTCAACCAAGAGGAGGCTGAAGCAATCCGAACTCTTCATTTCAAGTGAGGCGCTGCACCGTCAGTGGCCGCCGCATTTCAGGCGGAGTACCAATCGCGGCGAAAGGCAGACAGCTAATCCGGCGCGGTGTAATGGGCCGCTTTCCTGACTGAGAGACTTGAAATTCAGGCCAGATTGCTCCAATTGTTCAGTTCGTGGTCCAAAACCCTGTCGTCGAAGTTATCTGAGTCGGGAAGTACAAGCTAACAACAATTTTCATTGGAGGCATTACAAATGCAGACTGCACGTTCCAAGGCAAAGAGAGATTCGTTCCGCGCCGCTCCGCCGCTTACGATAAGGATGCAGGTAGGACTGACCCTGGCCATGGCTCTGACTGTCCTTCTCTTTATGGCACCCCGGCTACCCGCTCAGACCGTATCTGGAACGCTGACAGGCACCATCACTGATCCGAGCGGAGCTAGTATTCCTGACGCTTCAGTTAGGGTTCGAAATACGGACACGGGGCTGGCACGGGAGGGAACTACCAATTCCACGGGATTCTTTTCGATTCCAGCTTTGCCGCCCGGACCCTACACGGTTGACACGACGGTCAAGGGTTTTCAGGACGCGACTTCCACATTGAAGCTGTCGGTGGGTCAGACTCTGAATGTCAACTTCCAACTTAAGGTTGGGCCGACCAACGAGAAAGTTGAAGTTGTAGCAACCGAATCGGCAGGCCTGCAAACCTCCTCCCATGAATTAAATACGGTGATGTCAGCCAAGTCGATGGAAGAACTTCCGCAATATTCCGGAAGTCGCGGCGAAACGTTTGCGTCACAAACCTCGATGGTCGGCGTTCAACTACTCGAACCGCCGGGTGAGCAGATTAGCGGCAGTAACGTAACGAAGTACAACACCTGGAGCAACGCGCTGTTGATCGGCGGACAGGGCTCTTATGTGACTACCTACTTGCAGGACGGCGTTGTCGATATGAACTATTACAACCAGACGGCTACGCTGCAACCGCCGATTGAAGCGACCCAGGAAGTCGAGGTAATCCGTAACAACCCCAACGCCCGCTACGACGGCGCCAACGTGGTGAACGTCATATCCAAGAGTGGATCGGAAAAGTTCCATGGGCGCGCATACGAGTACGTGCAGAACGAGGACCTGAACGCCACAACTTACCAGAATGGCCCGAATTCCGAAAACCGTTACAACTCGTTCGGCGCCAACGGCGGCTGGACTGTTCCATACACGCACAAGAAGGTTTTCTTTTTTGCCGATTACCAGGGCTATCGATTCATTATTAATAAATTCCTAAAACAGCTTTTGCCGACGCAAGCAGAACGCAATGGTGATTTTAGCGCGGATTTGTCCCCCAACGGCTCTTGGAAAGGCGAGTCCGCGACGGTCATTTACGATCCGCTCACTTACTCTTCGAATGGCTATAACGGAACGGGGCAACTCGGATACGGATCAACTGCGGTCCTGACGCCATTCGCCTACAACGGCCAAAATAATGTGATTTCACCAGGCCGGATCAGCTCCTTTGCTACCAAGTACATGGCTCTGGCCTATCCACAGCTACCAAACGGCTATAGCGCAAACGGGAAGAACTACGGTTCGACACACAGCCGTACGAAATTTACGCACGATGACTATTTGTTCCGGGGCGACTATAACATCAGCGAGAAAGATCATCTCTATGGCGCCTATAACACGGGAAATCCTGAGATCACAAGACCTGAATTTGTCGACGATTGTCTGTGCGCCGAGCCCAATCGGCTTTGGGGAACCGATATTTACATGGAAGAAAGCCACGTAATTAGTCCTTCCATGGTCAACACGGCGCGCCTGGGCTACAGCCGCGCGAATACCGGGCAATCGTTCGGCAACGTAGGCAATGGTACGGACTACTTTACCAAGTTGGGATTGACTGGCCTGAGTCCGGTCCCGGACGCCTGGTCCTGGCCTACAGCGAACCCCGGCGGCTTTGGTGGTTCCAGCGGCAACCCCATCGACGCAATTGAAAACTCCTACCAGTTGAACGATGAGGTCAACTGGATCCACGGAAAACACTCTCTCTTCGTCGGCATGGAACTCGACAAGCGATACTACAAGGGCCGCTGGGTCACCGGCAATCCCAATGGCTCCCTGGCAACTAATGGCGAATATACCTATGACAGCGGATCCAATGCTGCGTGGAATCATAGCACCGGGCTGCTGTCGGGCTCATTGGGCACCGCCTACGCGGCTAACCAATTTGCCGACTTCTTGCTTGGATACTACACTTCGACCAATGCCAGTGCGGGGACCCAGGTTGGGTGGTTTAGTCAGTACAACATCATGCCTTACGTTCAGGACGATTGGCGCCTGAGCAAGAAGCTGACAGTTAACCTTGGCCTGCGCTACGACAACTACACGACGCCCACGGAAAAGAACAAGCACGCTGGCATCTATGACATCGCGAACAACTCGTACAAGCCCGGCCTGTATCCGGCGAACAAGTACAACTTCAGCCCGCGTATCGGCTTCGCCTATGCGCTGAACGATAAGACGTCTATCCACGCCGGCTTCGGTACGTACTTCTATCAGTTCGGCTACGTCGATTTGAACTACATAATGAACGATCAAAGCTACATTACCCAGTTGAACAGCACGCAAACCCAGGCGCAGCCTGTGATCTGGCCAATCAGCGCAAGCACGGGCAGCAATCCGGATATTACCTCGGCGACTACGCAGCGGGGATATGCGGAGCAATTTCTACTGAGCGACGCCGAGGCGATATGGGCGAATATGCCGGCACCGTCGGGAACCTTCCCTACGGGCGGGACAACCTTTGCTCGCAAGATGCCGACTTCCTACGTCGAGCAGTGGAACCTGGCTATCCAGCGGGTCTTTGGCAGGGATTGGCTGCTGACCGTGGACTACGCAGGAAGCGAAAACCATCATGGCATCTTCATCAGCAACCCGAATCTGGCGTCGCTGCCCAGTGCTGCTGAGATTGCGAATGGAAGTTATACGACGACGGCGAATATCAACAGCCGCCGCCCGCACACGACGTATGCTGGAGATCTCTCACAGTTCAGTAAGTGGAACAGCGCAAATTACCACGGATTCGAGACTCAACTTCGCAAGAGTTTTGCTAGTGGCTTCGAGTTCACAACCAACTTCAGTTGGCAGAAGGGAATGGACTATCAGTCTTCCGACAATACGCCTGGACAAGCAGGAAGCCGTCCCCAGGACGACTACGGAAGGTCGGACTTTATCCAGAAGATTCTCTACAAGGCAAACGGCATATACGAGCTGCCCTTCGGACACGGGAAGGCCTTCCTGAACGGCGGCAAGTGGTGGGAGAATCAAATCGGTGGATGGAGATTGAGTGGCGATGTCTATACCGCAACCGGTTTTCCGTTCTCAGTGATCGCTACGAACAATGCTTATGTGGGCGGCGGTATCAATGAGCGCGCAAATTGGCTTTGCAACGGCAATAAGTCCTCCCACGGCAGCACCTGGGATCAATACAATCAATACATCAACGCGGCCTGCTACGCACAGCCCACCGGTGGGGCGTTGGGTACCGAACGACGCAACGACTTGACAGGCCCGCGCAATACCAATGTGGACCTGTCGGTCTTCAAGGAATTCATCATTCACGACGAATTAAAGTTCCAGTTGCGCGGTGATGCATTCAATGCCCTCAACCATGTCAATTTGGGAGAACCGACCCAGGAATTATCCGCATCAGATTTCGGTGCGGCAGATGCCAACGACGGGAATACCGCTCCTGGACGCATAATTCAGATAAGTGCGAAGATCCTTTGGTAAACCGCACCTAAGTTGTAACATCGGGCCGGCCGCCGGCGTAAGTCGGGCGGCCGGTCTTTGTTCACAATCCGAGCTGTGTAACTCACGGTTATCTCGAATAATATCGTGTAATTTCGCAAGAACGGCTTGGTTGCGCCGGTCTTTGAACCAGCCGGCGTGCTGGCCTCCAGCCAGTACCGATTGCAGATTCGAATTGGAAAAGGTCAGTAAAGAGAGCGATCGGAAAGACCTCTGGTGCGGTGCATCGAGTCGATCGGTGCGCTCGAGGAGAAAACTGGTGTCTATGATTTCAGCCGCACTCAGTTGGGGAACGGCGTCGCGGAGAGCGGCAGCCCTAACGCAGGCAACCAGCACCGCTCTCGCGATAGGGCTGTTGCTGGCCGCGTCGCAAATGGTCGCACAATCGCGGTACGATTTCTCCATTACCACGAGCCATGTGGTCTATCACGATGTAAAGGTCGATGCGCAGGGTGGTATCGTTCCGTGGTACGACACATCGCCCTCGGTTGCCTACGACCATGATTTGCGCCTGCTGTGGAGTTTCTGGAGGCAGATGCGCAGCGGTCCCAATGGCGTGCCCTACTATTTGCTGCATCAGGTCTGGAAGGAAAACGAAGACGATCAGCGAGGCCTTGGCGGCGATCAAATCAGCATGGCGCTGGACTCGTGGAACTTACTCTACGGCTATCTCGGCGACGAGGAGTTGCACCAGAATATGCGGGCGATGGCTGACTTCTGGCTCGCGCACGGCATGGCCGACGAAAAACTGCGCTATGGGGGACTGCCCTATCCTTACAACACCAACACCCAATCAGGCGTCTACGATGGCGACATGCGGGCAGGAAAGGGATACCTGCAGCCCGACAAGGCGGGCAGCTTCGGCGCGCAACTGGTCACGCTCTTCCAGATCACTGGGGACAAGCGTTATCTGCAGGCGGCAGTCCGCATAGCAGATACTTTGGCGCGCATGGCAGTCGCCGGGGATTCCGATCACTCGCCTTGGCCATTTCGCGTCGATGCCGCCAGCGGAAAGGCGGCGGAAGATCCGCGCGGGAGCACAATGTTTACGGCGTCGTACACGACTAACTGGACGCCCACTCTTCGTCTGTTCGAGAACCTTGCGGAACTCCATGCAGGCGATGGAAAGGCTTATATGCGCACCCATGCGCTCGTAAAGGCATGGTTGCTGCGCTATCCGTCAAAGACGAACCGATGGGGGCCATTTTTCGAGGACGTGGCCACCGCGCATCAGACCGATACGGAGATCAATGCGGACACGATGGCCGCTTACCTGCTCGATCATCCAGACTTCGCCGCGAATTCGGCGGATCTGGCGCGAGGAATCCTGCAATGGAGCGAGACCGTGCTGGGGAACCATCAATTCGAGTCCTTGCACGTGGTTCCAATCAACGAGCAAACCGCCTATCTGTTTCCCGGCAACAGTCACACGGCGCGCCATGCCTCGGCCGAGTTGCTCTATTGCGAACGAACCCATCAGTGTGCGGACAAACAGGGGGCCATCCGGCGACTGAATTGGGCGACCTACTCGGTCAACGAGGAAGGGAAGAATCGTTATCCCCACGACGACATCTGGCTGACCGACGGATATGGAGACTACGTGCGGCACTATTTGCGCGCGATGGCGTCCTTGCCCGAGCTTGCGCCCGAGGATCAGAATCACCTGCTGCGCAGCAGTTCGGTGATCCAGAAGATTGAATATAGCGCCGGCATGATCGTTTATTGCAAATTCGATGCCCGCTCAACGGAGACCTTCAAATTGGGCGCCGGCACGCCGGTGCGCGTCTCCGGCGGCAGCTTTCGCTGGGATGCCAAGACAAAGGTGTTGAGCGTGCAGGCTCGCATCCATGACGTAGAGATAGTTTTGCACTAAGAAACGAGGAGCTTCAAGGACTGGAAAATGATCCGGCTAATCAATCGAAATCAGATGGTAACGGCAATTTTGTTGAGTGCATATGTGGTTGGCCGCCGCCCCCCCGTCATGCCACGGTCTCGTCGCTCGATAAAAACAGCAGCGAGATTTATAACATCGCCATGGCATGGGGGGACAGGGCCTGGGATGCCAGTAGCGGGCTTTGCCGCGTGCCAGATAGTCCCAGCCTTCTGGCGGCCAATCCCCATGCCGGGCCATCGCACGCCACCGAGTATCACATGGTGCGGGAATCGAGCTTTTACGCGGTGGGCCTATTGGTGCGCGACCCCCGGCGACCGCGAGCGTGCGGCCAGAATTCTCGACGAGGTAATCAAGATGCAGTACCGCAACCCCGGCTGGAGCTGGGATGGCACCTTTCGGCGCACGCCGATTGAACCGGAACCAGTTGAAGAGGCCGTACGATGGATTGACTATGACCCGAATTGGCGCGAGTTCATCGGCACCGCCTTTGCCGTCGTCCTGAACGAATTCCCCGACCGAATACCCGCCCACTGGCCGCGCGCGCGGCGGGCGCGTTTTTCTTCTGAATGGCGCCAATCACGGCGTGTTTGCTACGTGGATGAAATTTAACGGCGGTTCAAGAAGCTGGGAATCCACCTTTCTTCTATGAAATCCCCAGGGAAGCCAGCAACAAGTTGCGATGCCGCAGCTGGTTTAAACGGGGGAAGGCGTGGATAGAGAGCACACTTCGACAGATAACATGCGCCTGCCGGCCCTTTCTGCCGAAGCGAACGAGGTTATCCTTTAATTCACGGCACAGGCTTCGAGATAATATCGCATCCTGGAGTGGAGATTTGCGGCAGGGTGCACTCACGACAGCCAACGACGGCCTGGGGCCTATGTTAAAGAATACGGTCATTGCATAAAAGGGCGGAGGAAGCCAATGAGTTTGAATCGACGGACGTTTCTACAATCGTCAGGGCTGGCGGCTGCGGGAGCGGCATTGCTGCCGGCTGCCGGTCAGCAGACTCTGGGGGCAACTCAGGGCGAAGTGTCTGCTCACGCCAAGACGTTCCACGCCGTCGATCGGCTTGGTTTGGTGAATGTTCTGCAGGGAACCGCATCGACACGCACTTTCTCTCGTGGCAACACGTTGCCTATTGCGGCCCTTCCATTTGGAATGGCCCATTGGACCCTGCAGTCGCAGGCCGGCACGTCCTGGATGTTTCAGCCCGGCGAAAGAAGACTGCAAGGGATCCGCTCGACGCATCAACTCAGCCCGTGGCTCGGCGACTACGGTTATGCGACGTTTCTTCCGTTTTGCGGCGAGTTGAATCTTGACGCCAAGAAGCGCGCGTCCTCTTGGCGGCCGGAAGCATCGAGTCTGCTTCCACATTCCTTCCGGTTTTCGCTGATGCGTTATGAGACGGAGATCGGAAGAGC
>OBLU010002506.1_pt1 | contig 16883 bp, 16 predicted proteins | sample 1518681 | NCBI WGS metagenome assembly OBLU01 (sample SAMEA3539304, study PRJEB22396) | soil metagenome | biome: tundra; feature: field; material: soil | place: USA | collected 2010-05 | depth 0.15 m | reverse complement strand
GAATACCTGGTTAATGAGGCCGGCCCGGGGTCCTTGCAGCTGGTGGCTCATGCCGCCGGTACCCCACACCTGCACGTTCAGATCCCCGTTGTAACTTTGGACGGCGCGACGAATCGCTTGGCCCAACTTGTAGCAGCGTTCGCCCGTCGGAGGGGGAAATTGAATCACGTTGACCGCGATGGGTACCACCTTTACGGGCCACTCGTCGGGCTGACCGAACATCAGCGAGAGAGGCACGGTGAGTCCGTGATCTACGGCCATCTGATTGATTACGGTCATATCGAACTCGTCGAGGATCAAGGACTGCGCGAGGTGACAGGCCAGGTCGGCGTGTCCCATGACGGTGGGCACCGGTCGCGGACCGAATCCCTCGTCGGCGATGGGATATTCGTCGGCGCACCCGATCGCGAAGGTGGGGATGACCTCGAGTGAGAAGGCCGAGGCGTGGTCGTTGTAGATGAGCACGATCACGTCGGGCCGCTCCCCGGCGATCCATTTCTTCGACCATTCGTAACCGGCGAAGAGCGGCGCCCAATACTCCGTGTCCTGCTTGCCTAGGTCGAGCGCGGCGCCGATGGCCGGTACGTGGCTCGTCGTGACGCCCGCCGTGATGCGAGCCATGGTCAGCGGCCTTCCTTGATGGAACGAAGGCCCTCGGGGGAGCGACCGCCGTGCAGCATCATGGCGGCGTACTCGTCAACGTTCATGTCGGTCATCGACGCCGCCGCGGTCTGGAAACTGATGCCGTCGGAGGAGAAGATCTTGGCCAGGAAATAGATGTTCCCGCCATTGGCGATCATCGCGTTGTAATCGCGATCTAGCACCGCCCGTTGCTGGGCTTCAGTGAGCGACCACTCATCAAGGTAGACGCGCTCATCGGCCTTGAATCGTTCCCGGTTCTCGGGCTTCATCAAGCTCATGCAGAACTGGTTCAGATGAAAGCCTTGATGCGAACGTTCCGCGGTGAACACGGTGGTGCCGGGGATGTCGTCCAATTCGGAGTTATCGACCATTTATCAACCTTCTTTCCAATAAAGACGCGCGGGGTTCTCAACGAGCAGCTTGTGTTGGAGTTCCGGGTTTGGGGCAATGCGCGGTATGAAGTCCACCAGCTTGCCGTCGTCGGGCATGTAGCCCTTCAGATTGGGGTGCGGCCAATCGGTACCCCACAGCACGCGATCGGGGAACTCCTCCACCACTTTTCTTGCGAAGGGGATGACGTCAACAAAGTTCGGGGGACCCGAAAGCGAAATCCGCTCGGGACAGGTGACCTTGGACCAGAAGTTCTCGTGCTCGCGCATGAGTCGCATAAATCGGGCGAAGCCGGGGCCGTCGACGGGCTCGGAAACATCGGGAATTCCCATGTGGTCCACAATGACACGAGTTTCAATGGATGTAAAGAAATCCCATCGTTCCTCGAGGTCGGCCGCCTCAAAATAGACCACCACGTGCCAACCCAGGGGAGCAATCTTCTCGATAATGCGGTAGTAGTACTCGTCGGGTTCAGGGTCCACCAAACGACGAACGTAGTTAAAGCGCACCCCGCGCACCCCGTTTTCGTGCATCTCGTGAAGTTCACTTTCACTGACGTTCGATTCGACCGTGGCGACGCCTCGCGCCTCGCCGTTGGCCGAACGCAGCACGTCGAGCATGGCCGAATTGTCGGATCCGTGACAGGTCGCTTGGACCACCACGTTTTTTTGGAAGCCGAGCAGATCACGAAGGGCAAAGAGTTGCTCCTTACCCGCGTCGCACGGCGTGTATTTGCGTTCAGAAGCGAAGGCAAAGACGTTGCCCGGACCAAAGACGTGACAGTGCGCGTCGACTGAACCGCTCGGTAGTTGGAACGTCGGCAAGGAGGGGTTGGGGTTGAACGCCAGCCAATCGGCGTCCATGGTGAAGGTGCTAATCACGAGCGGCCACGGGCCTTTAACGAAGCGTCCAATCGGGGAAACACCCGGCGAGCATTGCCGGCAAAGACCTGCGCTCGTTGGGCCTCGGTCAGATCCAGCGCGTCAACGTATCGCTTGGTGTCGTCAAAATAGTGGCCGGTCTCGGCATCGATGCCGCGCACCGCGCCCACCATCTCGGAGCCAAAGAGAATATTGTCGAGATCAATGACGTCAAAGAGCAAGTCGATGCCCCGTTGGTGGTACACACAAGTGTCAAAAAATATGTTCTTCATGAGGTACTCGGACAGCGGGGGCTTGTCGAGCATGTTGGCCAGTCCACGGTAGCGACCCCAGTGGTAGGGGACCGCACCTCCGCCGTGGGGGATTATGAATCGCAGGTCGGGGAAATCCGCAAAGAGATCGCCCTGGAGCAACTGCATGAAGGCGGTGGTATCGGCGTTCATGTAATAGGCCCCAGTTGAGTGGAAGTTGTTGTTGCAACTTGCTGACACGTGGATCATGGCCGGTACGTTGAGTTCGATCATCTTCTCGTACATCGGATACCAGGAAGGGTCGGTGAGGGGGAGTCCCGTCCACCATCCGCCGGTGGGATCGGGGTTGAGGTTGAGCCCCACGAAGCCCAATTCCAGCACGCAGCGCTCCAATTCCTCGACAGAATTCTTGATTGCGACGCCCGGTGACTGGGGAAGTTGACAGACCCCGATGAAGTTCTCGGGAAATAGAGAGACCACGCGTCCGATGAGGTCATTGCAGGCCTTCGACCAACGCTCGCTTACTTCTTGGTTGCCAAGGTGCTGCCCCATGGCCGAGGCGCGCGGGGAGAAAATTGTCATGTCTGCTTCGCGTTCTCGTAGAAGGCGTAACTGATTCCGCTCGATGGAGTCGATAATTTGGTCGTCGGAGATGACGGGGTAGTCCGGGAACGCCTCGCCGGCGTCGTGGGCCGCGATTTGCGCCTGGCGCCAAAGGTTGTGGGGCTCGGGGGCGGTGGTGTAGTGGCCGTGGCAGTCGATAATCATGGGCCGGCCCAAATCGACGATGGTACCAATACGTCGCCGCGCATCAGAAGCCGAGCGGTGCGCACCAGCGCGGCGGAGTTGACGTGCAGTTCGCCGTTCTCACTCGACACGTCCATTGAGACACTGAAATAGCCCGTGGGATGTTCCACGTCGAGCGTCACCACGGCGTTCTCGCTGAAGACGCCGGCGATCTCGTGGGCGACCGAACCGGGAATCAGGCAGGCGGTCGCGACCGAGACCGCGCCGAAGACGCCAATGGCTTCGTGCACCCGTTTGGGAATGAACGTTCTGGTCGTAATCACGCCGCCGTTCTTCGGCGGCGCCAGCAGACTGACCTTTGGTACTGACTTAATCGTGACGTCGCCCAGATTCATGAGCGGTCCGGCGGCCAGACGAATCTGTTCGACCTTTTCGCACACCGCGGTGTTGGCTTCAATCTCGTGAGGCTCCTCATAACCGGTGAGACCGAGGTCGTCGGCCTTGACGCACACCACGGGCATCCCGTTGTCGATGCAGGTCACTCGCACCCCTTCAATCACGTCGACGGCGTGGCTGGTGGGCAGGAGCGATCCGCAGGTCGATCCGGCGACGTCGAGAAATTCAATGGGAATGGACGCGCCCGTTCCCGGGACGCCGTCGATGTGGACGTCGCCGTCGTAGCGCACCAGTCCGCCGGGGGTCTGTAGACGCGCTACGGCCAGACTCTGGGTGTTTTCCATCCAGATGCGCACGTCCGTCACGGTCTCGCCAGTGGTCAGTAGTCCCTCTTCGAGCGCGAAGGGCCCCACTCCGGCGAGCAGATTGCCGCAGTTTTGGTTGTCGGACACTTCCGCTCGGTCGGGCCAGACCTGGAGAAAGAGGTAGTCAACATCAGCGTCCGGGCGGGACGACTTTGCGATCACGGCCACCTTGGAGGTCAGCGGATGTCCGCCGCCCATCCCGTCGATCTCGCGAACGTCGGGTGAGCCCATCGCCGCCAGCAAGACGGCGTCGCGGGTCGCGACGTTAGCGGGGAGGTCTTTTTGGTGAAAGTACAGTCCCTTGGAGGTGCCCCCCCGCAGCACCAGGCAGTGGATCGCCGTTTGGGACGTCATAGAGACGACTCGTCAATGTACCTAAGACCTCGCTCGGCCAGGCTCCCGCGCATGTCGTAGAGATCGAGGCCCAGTGCACCCGAGGCCAGATTGGCCCGTTTTTGCCCTTCGTTCTCCTCTCGAGTTTGGCTGGCCGCGCGAACCCGTTCGGCGTCTTCGTATCTGATGATCACCACGCCGTCGTCGTCGGCCACGATCACGTCGCCCGGTCGAATGTACGCGCCGGCGCACACGATGGGCGTCTGAACGTTGGCGGGCGTCTCTTTTACGGTGCCTTGCGCGCTGATGGTCTTGGACCAGACCGGAAACTTCATGGCCGTCAACTCGGCCACGTCGCGAACACCGGCGTCGATGACCAGACCCCTGACACCGTGGGCCACGAGGCTGGTGGCAATCAGTTCACCGAAATAGCCGTCGTCACAGGGACTCGTCGGGCTCACGATCAAGACGTCACCCGGCTTGGCCTGTTCCACGGCTACGTGAATGGACCAGTTGTCGCCCGGCGCCACCTCGCAGGTCAACGCATTACCGGCCACGCGAAGGGGCCGGTAGATCGGTCGCAGGCGCGCAGAGAGAAGCCCCGTGCGCCCCTGCGCTTCGTGAATCGTGGCGACGCCGAAGTTGCCCAGGGCGTCAACCAGTTCCAGATCCGTGCGCCGGGTGTTGCGAACGACTACAGCCATAAATTCCTCCGAGAAGCTCTGGATGCATTGATGATGCGCTCAGGTGCATTAGGTTTAATTAACTGAACAGTACACTATAAATTTAGCGGGGCTGGGGTTTTTCCAACCAAACGTCGCGAGGGCTGCGCAGCGAAGGGGAGTCTCGTGGAGGAAATTCACACGCAGGTGGTCATCGTCGGCGCCGGTCCGGCGGGCCTTCTACTCGGTCAGCTCCTCCAACGCGAAGGCATCGAAAACGTCATCCTCGAGCGGCGCAGTCGTGAGTACGTAGAAAAACGCATCCGGGCCGGCGTTATTGAATACGGCATCGCGAATTTCTTGGAAGAGGCGGGCGCCGGTGAACGCCTGCGGCGCGAAGGACTCGTGCACCACGGCGTGGAGATTCGATTCGAGCGCACGTCGCACCGCATTGCGCTGAGCGAACTCGCGTCGGGCAAAGCGATCACGGTTTACGGTCAACAAGAAGTGGTGAAGGATCTGGTGGAGCTGCGTCTCCTCGCCGGCGCCCCGTTGCTGTTCGACACGGAAGTGAAGTCGATTGATGGTCTCACCTCTGATCAAGTTTGCGTTGTCGCCGAAGGTACTGACGGCACCGTTCGAATTACTGGTGACTACGTGGCCGGCTGCGACGGTAGTTTCGGCGTGGCCAACCGGAGCCTTCCCGCCTCCGTCATTCGACGTTGCGAGCGGACCTATCCCTTTTCCTGGTTGGGAATTTTGGCCGAGGCCGCTCCCACCACCGAAGAGCTGATCTACTGTCGTCACGAAAACGGCTTTGCGCTGTACTCCATGCGCTCACCGACCCTGAGTCGACTCTATTTAGGAGTGCGACCGGAGGAGAACTTGGATGAATGGTCGGATGATCGAATTTGGCACGAGCTCAACGTGCGCCTGGCCACCGACGAGATGCCCGAAATCAATCAAGGACCAATTGTCGAGCGGGGCATCACCGCCATGCGCAGCATCGTCATCGAGCCCATGCGATTCGGCCGACTTTTTCTGGCCGGTGACGCCGCGCACATCGTGCCGCCCACCGGAGCCAAGGGCATGAATTTGGCCCTGGCCGACGTACGAGTATTGTCAGATGCGTTGCTGGCTCGCCTGCAGCGCCACGACGACACCTTGCTCAACGCGTATTCGTTGACCTGTTTAGAGCGCGTGTGGCGGGCCGAAGAGTTCTCTAACTATATGACCCAAATGTTGCACCCTAATCCTCACGACGAGTTCGAAAATGGCGTCCAGTCGGCCCGTCTGCGCCAAGCCGTCACCTCGCTTGAAGCCTCAACCGTATTAGCGCGAAACTACGTGGACCTCAATAGCCTTTAGAACGGATAGTTGGGCAGTTCGCTCTGCGCGGTAACCCACTGGGTCTCGGTGTAGGCGTCCAGATTGGCCAGCCCGCCCATTCGCGATCCGTTGCCGGAGACTCCGGTTCCTCCGAAAGGAATCACCGCCTCGTCGGCCACCGTTTGGTCGTTAATGTGAATCGCCCCGCTGGTGATGCGGCTGGCGAGTTCGAGGGCGCGAAGGCCGTCGCTCGACAGAATGCCCAGGGAGAGTCCGTACGGAGTCGCCCCCGCCAGCGCCACCGCCTCGTCGAGCGACGAGTAGGACACCACGGGAGCTACCGGTCCGAAGACTTCCTCGGCGTAGGCCGGCGAAGAAGTGGGCACGTTGGTCAAGACGGTGGGGCGATAAAAGAGCTCCTCGAAGGTGCCGCCGGCCGCCAGGGTGGCGCCCTGACGTACGGTGTCGGTCACGATGGCGTGCACCCGGTCACGCTGCACGGCGTCGATGAGCGGCCCGAGGGCTACTTGGCCGCTCTTGGGGTCACCGACGGGTAAGTGATTGGCGTGCTCGGAGAGCAGCGCCGCGTAGTCGTCGGCGATGCGTGCGTCGACGATATGGCGACCGGTAGTCATGCAGATCTGTCCCTGGTGCATGAACGAACCGAAGGCGCCCACCGACGCCGCCCTCTCCAGGTCAACGTCGTGCATCACGATGAGCGCCGAGTTGCCGCCCAGTTCCAGGTGCACCCGTTTGAGATGCTGCGCGCCCAGCGAACCTACAATTCGACCGGCCTTGGTCGAACCGGTAAAGGCAATGACGCGCACGCGTGGATCGCTAACCAGTGCCTCGCCCACGTCGGCGCCTCCGGGTAACATGCTGAACAGACCCTGAGGAACGCCGGCCTCTTCAAAGACGCGCGCCAAGAGGACGCCACCGGATACTGCGGTGCGAGGGTCGGGCTTCAAGATGACCGCGTTACCGAGGGCGAGCGCGGGAGCCACCGAGCGGATGGAAAGAATCAACGGGAAGTTGAACGGGGCAATGACGCCAACCACGCCCGCGGGAACGCGACGCGAGAAACTAAGGCGCGGTTGCCCACTTTGGAGAATTTCGCCGGTCGGATGCGAAGCCAGAGCGGCGGCCTCAAAACACTCTTCCCCGGCGGTCTGGATCTCCAGACCGGCCTTAGGTCCAATGCCTCCGGACTCTCGCACAATCCAGTCGGAAAATTCGTCCCCGTGGTCCAGGAATAACTGTCCGGCCCGCCGCAAGACCGCGCTGCGCTCGGTGTAGGCGAGCGCGGCCCATTCCTTTTGGGCCGCCGCGCCAATTTCGGAGGCTTTGGCCACGTCCGCCACGCTGGCCCGACCAGTGCGGGCCAGCTCCTGTCCGGTGGCCGGCTCCATTACCGGGGCCTCACCGGCCCCACCGGGGCGCCAACCGTCCAGGAAAACCTTTCCTTGCCACGATGCCCGGTCCAGAAACGACATACGAACCTCCTAGTTCAAAACTGCTTGTTTGCTTAGCACAGATTTGGTAGTTTGCGCTCTAGGGACGTGTTTTCACGGTTTCGTCCGACAACGATTGCAATTTTTAGCTGGCCAAAAAATGAGGGACCATGTACTTGCGTGACCATTGGTATGTTGCGGCGCTCAGCCAAGAACTCGAGAGGAAACCGTTCTCCCGTCAGATCCTCGGCGAACACGTGGCGATGTTTCGCAGTGAATCGGGTCAGGTAGTGGCCCTGGCCGATCAATGTCCCCATCGCGGTTACCCGCTCTCCTTGGGCACCATCGTGGGAGAGCATCTGGTGTGCGGCTACCACGGCTTCACCTTTGATTGTTCGGGCACCTGCGTGGCCGTGCCCGGACAGGATCGCATTCCGAGCAAAGCCAACGTTCGCAGCTACCCCGTGGTCGAGCAGGGTCCGTGGGTGTGGATTTGGATGGGCCGAGGTGAGGCCGACCGGTCAAAACTGCCGTCAACGCCCTGGCTCGTCGACCGCGAGCGTTGGTCGTCCGTTTCGGGCGTGGCCAAGATCGAAGCGACCTTCGATCTGTTGGTCGACAACCTGCTCGACCTCTCGCACGAAACGTACCTGCACAACGGTTCCATCGGGACGCCCGAAGTGGCCACCACGCCGATTGAAGTTGAGGTTGACGAAGACAATCGTGTGGTCAGAGTATTTCGACACATGAACGCGGTGGAGTGTCCGCCATTCTACTCCCGAACTACTGGTTTGGTAGGCAAGGTTGATCGATGGCAGGACATTGATTATTTCCCGCCGGGCTACTACCTACTCAACGCCCGACTTGCTCCGGTGGAACAACCGCCGCTGCCCGACGGCACGGACGATCACGCCTTCCACATGAAGATCTTCTACGGGCTTACGCCCTCAACCGAAACCATGGTCTATGACTTCTGGGCGCTGGCTCGAGATTTCTGCGTGGGCGACGATGAGATTGACCGGTTCCTCGAGAAAATGCAGACCGGCGTAGTGCAAGAAGATGTCGACGCCCTGACCATTTTGCAGCGACGGGCGGAGGGTACATTTGAAATCAACGAGGTGAGCATCAAAATTGATCGAGGCGGCCTGGCGGCTCGGCGAATGCTGGTGGCGATGAACGACGAGGCATCGACAGTGCGCTGAACGTCAAGTTGAAGTAGGGGGATCATCAGGAATTATCGAAATTGATGGGTTATGTACGAAATAGTGTGTTAAGAATCAACCATCCATTATTCAGGGGGGGTCATTGAAATGAGTGAAGAAAAGATCAACGCCGCGAGTTCGGCGGGTATTCCAGGCTGGGGAGGCTTTGAGTTCGGTCGTCGACTTGGTCTACAGGCCGCCGCCGCCATCGCGGCGGGCGGAGCATTCGCCTCGCTCGTTGACGTATCCGAGGCCGCTGCGGCGTCGAAATCCAAGACCATCAAGATTGGCTTCGTCTCGCCGAGAACCGGAGCGCTTTCGGACTTCGCCGGTCCGGACAAGTACGTGCTTTCCCAAGTCCGGGCGGCCAGTTTCTTCGCCAAGGGCATCAAAGTCGGCGGCACTACTTACAAGATCGAAATCACCGAAGTGGACACTCAGTCCGACCCCAACGTCGCGGTCCAGGTAACCCAGGGATTGATCAATGGGGGGGCGGACTTGATTCTCACCAGTTCGGCGCCCGAGACCACCATTCCGGTGAGTACCACCTGCGAGGCGGCCCACGTGCCGTGCCTGTCGACGGTCGTGCCGTGGGAAGCGTACTGGGGCGGTTTCTCGGGAACCTCGATCACGCCCGAGGGCGGTGCCGCGGGCCCCGGTCCTAAGTACAACGCCACCTTCTTCTTCGGCATCCCGCAGTTCTCCGGTTGCTTCGTGCCCATGTGGGAGAAAATTCAAAAGGAGACCGGAGCCAACAGCTACGTCGCCGAAATGTTCCCCAACGACGCCGACGGCGGCGCCTTCCGCGCGGCCTTCGGTCCGACGGTCGGGGCCATGTTCCCGAACAAGTTCACGTTCGTGGACGACGGCGCCTACGCGGACCTCACGACGTCGTTCACGTCGATGATCGCAACGTTTAAGACCGGTGGACCCAGCGGCGGCCAGTGCGACCTCTTCGTTAACTGCCCGCTGCCGCCCGACTTCCAGACCTTCTGGACCCAGGCCTCTCAGCAGAACTACAACCCGAAGCTGGCGACCGTGGCCAAGGTGATGTTGTTCCCTACCGACGCCTATTCGCTGGGCGAGTTGTCCAACAACATCGCGACCGACGCCTGGTTCACGCCGTACTCACCGTACGAGTCATCGCTGACCGGGCTCAAGGCCAACGCCTTTTGCGCGGGATTCCAGGTAGCGACCAAGGGCCAGTGGGTGCAGTCGATGGGCTCGACCTACTCGCTCTTTGAGATTGCCGTCGAGGCGCTGCGCAAGATCAAGAATCCCCATAACCGTTTGGACCTAGCCGAGGCCCTTCAGCACATAAAGTACGACGGCATGTGCGGTCCCATCAACATGCGCTCGACCAGCAGCAATCCTCTGGCCGCGAGCCCCGCGCCGGGCATCGCCATCATCCAGCCGGTGGGAATTCAGTGGAAGCCCGGATCCGCAGCGTTGGTGGGCCACAAGAAGTTTTCGTGGTCGCCGTGGGTAGTGGATAACACGCTCAACAAGTCCATTCCTACCAACGCCACTCTCGATCCGACCAACGCCTAACGAGGTTACGTGCCGCTGCTTCAACTGGAAGGCGTCTCAAAGAAATTTGGTCAAGTAGTAGTAGGCCAAGAGATCACCTTCCAGTTGCAGGAAGGCGCGGCGGTGGGCATCATTGGACCCAACGGGGCCGGCAAGACGTCGCTCTTCGCGATGATTTCGGGCGACGTGAAGCCCGATTCCGGCCAGATCGAGTTTGACGGTCACAACCTCGCGCGGTTGAGCCAGGCCGCTCGGGCCCGTTTGGGAATTGGGCGCACCTACCAGGTGCCCCGACCCTTTGAGCACATGACCGTCTTCGAAAACGCCTTACTGGCGGCTCAACAGGGTGCGCGGATTCGCGGCCAAGCGTCTCACGAGTTGGCCTACGACTCGCTTAGCCGTACCGGGCTGGCCGAATTCGCCAACGCGTCGGCCGGTTCGCTCGCCCTCGTGCACCGCAAACGTTTGGAACTGGCGCGGGCGCTCGCGACCCGTCCAAGAATCTTGCTGCTCGACGAAATCGCGGGGGGACTGACCGACCCGGAAGTGAATGAACTGACTGGCATTATTCGCGCCCTTCGCGCCGAGGGCATCGCCGTGCTTTGGATCGAGCACGTCGTACGGGCGTTGCTTTCCACGGTGGACCGCCTGCTGTGCCTCTCGAGTGGTGCCCTCATAGCCGACGGCGAACCCAAAGAGGTGGTGGCCTCGGACGCCGTGCGATCGATCTACATGGGCGGCAAGATCATTAATGCGGCCTCGGCTCCGTGAGCGACACGCTGCTGGAGGTGCGGGACCTGACCGTTCACCACGGTCAACTCCGCGCCGTGGACGGCGTCAGTTTCCAAGTGGCCCGGGGTGAAGTACTGACCATGGTCGGTGCCAACGGCGCCGGCAAGTCGACGTTGCTGCGAACTATCGCCGGGCTGCACCATCAGACCAGCGGCACTATTTCTTTTAAGGGAGTCAAGGTGACGAAGTTGGCACCGGAACGCCGCGTCCGCATGGGCATTTCGCTGGTGCCGGAGGGCCGGCGACTTTTCCCCTCGTTGACGTTGGAGGAAAACCTTCAAGTAGGAGCCCACCGGGCCACCAAAGGAACCTTCACCATTGACCGCATCTACGAACTTTTTGAATGGATGCCCGAACGGCGGCGCCAACGGGCCTGGCAGTTCTCTGGCGGCGAACAACAGGCCATCGCTATCGGGCGCGCGCTGGTGGCTAATCCCCAGGTGCTCTTATTGGACGAACTCTCCTTGGGATTGGCCCCGATTGTTATAGAGCGCATCTACGCGCTCATACCGGAGATCGTCGCCCAGGGCGTGGGCATCTTGCTGGTCGAACAGGACGTCACCCTGGGGGTGGGCGTTGCCAACCGAGTGCATTGTCTGCTCGAAGGAAAGACTTCGCTCGTCGGCACGCCGGCCGAACTTTCGGCCCAGCAGATTGAACGGGCCTACTTCGGCGCCGAGATGAGTTCGCCGCCCCACCCTCAGGAAGAGCATTCATGATTTGGCTGAACGTGGTCATACAGGGAGTGCTGGTGGGAGGGTTCTACGCCCTTTTTGCTTGTGGGCTCTCGTTGATGTTTGGCGTCATGCGGGTCATCAACCTGGCCCACGGCGACATGGCGGTGGTGGCGGCCTACGTTGCCGTCTTCTTGACGCCGCACGCCCATATCCCCGAGGTCTGGGCCTTCCTGGTCGTTGCGCCCCTGTTTGGCTTGGTTGGCTACGTCGTGCAACGAACGTTGATTCAAAAGAGCATTGACCGCGATCCCTTCACCACGCTGTTAGTGACCTTCGGGCTTTCGGTGATCATCGAGAACCTCCTGCTCGAGATCTACTCGTCGAACGGTCAAATCGTGAACATCGGTGAACTCATCGTCAAGTCCTGGCATCCCCAAGCCATCATCTACATCTCGTACGTTTCCTTGGCCGTGTTGGCCGCGGCGGTATTGGTGCTCGCGCTGCTCCAACTATTCCTCTCTAAGAGCGGTACCGGCCGGCTCATCCGGGCGGTCGCCGACGATCACGAGGCGGCCCAGCTCAGTGGCACCAACTACCGCCACATCTTTGGCATCGCCGCGGCCATTGCCTTCGCGACCGTGGCCCTGGCCGGAATCTCCTACGGCATGATGACCGAGTTCGCTCCAACCTCGGGCGGGGTGAACCTGCTCTTCGCCTTCGAGACGGTGGTCATTGGTGGCATTGGTTCTCTCTGGGGCACGTTGGTGGGCGGTATTGCCCTGGGCATCGCCCAACAGTTCGGCGCCCACATTAATCCGGAGTACCAGGTGCTGGCCGGCAATGTCTTGTTCCTCGTCGTGCTGGCCGTGCGCCCTCAAGGTCTCTTCGGCAAGAAAACGGCTCTGTCGTGAGCGTCATCACCAACGCCGCCAGTTCGGGAGAGGGACTGCTTCGAGTACGCCGATCGACGCACTCGCCGGTCTACACCCTGGTGGGTTCGCTGGTGCTGGTCGTGCTGCTCACGGCCGCTCCGTGGATCGTGCCGGCCGAATGGTCGGCGGTCCTGCAGAACTTCTTCATTCTGGTGACCATGGCGACGATGTGGAATCTCTTGGCCGGCTACGCCGGGATGGTCTCCATTGGACAGCAGGCCTTCGTGGGGCTCGGCGCGTACGCGACCCTCTTCTTTGCCCTCAAGGGCGTCAATCCCTTTTACACGATTCCCTTGGCGGCGATTACCTGCTTGGTGATTGCCTATCCGATCACCTTCCTGCTCTTTCGTTTGCGCGGTGGTTACTTCGCCGTCGCGACCTGGGTGGTCGCCAGCACGGCCGGCATAATAATTGTCAACCAGGCCTACCTGGGCGGCGGCACCGGCAAACTACTTCCCGGGATGCCCAATCTCAATCCAACGTCGTTGCAACATTTGATCTACCTGGCCACCTGGGCGGTGGCGCTGGTGGTGGTGACGGCGACCTATTTTCTCCTGCGAAGTCGCCTCGGCTTGGTACTGGCCTCCATCCGTGATAACGAGGTCTCCGCGCGCAGTTCGGGCACCAAGGTGACGTCGGCGCGCCGTCTGGTGTTTCTCATCGCCGCCGCCGGCACCGGCGCCGCCGGCGCGGTACTGGCCCTCAGCCAGACCTATCTGCAAACCGGCAACGAGTTCAATTTGCAGTGGGCGGCCGAGATGTTGTTCGTCTCGATGATCGGAGGACTGGGCACCATCGAAGGGCCGATTCTCGGGTGCGTAATCTTCTTCGCACTCCAACAGACCCTGGCCCAACAGGGCGCTTGGTACCTCATCATCTTCGGCACGATTGCGGTGGTGGTGGCGATCTGGCAGCCCCGGGGACTCTGGGGGGCTTTTCGCGACCGCTTCCACGTGGAGTTGTTGCCGGTCGGACACTGGGTGGGCGATCGCAAATCGGAAATGAAGGTTCGCCGACCTTGGCTGGCGCGACTGGTCCCCAAGGGACGAAAGAAGCCTCTTTCCTAAAGGCGGTGCGCCAGTAGGATAACCGGATGCCTTCTGCCAAGCCCGCACCCCGTCGCGCCTCCGGTGCCGGAAGAACACCGGGCCATGGCCGTCGCGAGACGGGGGCGCCGAGGTCGAGCAATCCCCGCCGCGGCGCGGGCCCGGGCCCGGGCCCGGGGGCTGGTGGACGTAGCCCTCGAGACGGGGCCGAGCGTCGCATTGATCGAGGTAATTCGCCTCGGCCCGACGCGCCGCGCGGGCCGCGTCGTGTGCGTGAGGATGAACCACGTGACGGACGGCCGCCATACGCCAGACCGGCGTACGACCGAAACGCATCGGGTGACCACGACCGACGACCTCGCCCCGACGTACGACCCGGCAGTCGTGACGCGCGGACCTCGAATCCCCGTCGCGACGGCGGCGCGCCGCGGAGGGCGCGAAGTGAGGTGCGCTACGACCGCGACGACCGCGAGAAACGTCCCCGTCCCACGGGCGCTGGCGCCAACCGCTCGTCGCACGCCGGACGCTCCTCGGAGCGATTCGAACGCGACGAGCGTCCTTCGCGTCGGCCCGGGACGCCATTGACCGAGGGTGCCCGGTCGTCCGGTCGCCCCGCCAGTCGTGACGCTCGCGCATCATTTGATCGTCGACCGAGTGCGCCGCCCAGAAGCGGCCGAGGGGCCGCGAGTGATCGTCCCCGTTACCCTTCCAAGGGACGTGGTCCTTCCCGTGCGCCCCGGGAACTTACCGTCGAAGAGATAGAGCGGCAAAGGGCCAACACCTACGGCCAGAAAAAAGGCTGGGGAGGCGTGGCGCGCAGGGGAGCGGTCAGTATTCGCAGTGAAGGCCCCACGATGCAGAGCACGCCCAGCGCCGGATTTACGCCCGATCCACTTTCGCAGTGGGTCCGAGAGGTTCGTCCCGCCAAGGTTGCCGCACCGATCAAGCCCAAAGCAAAAGTTAAGTACGCCTTGCCCGGTGACGTCGCCGCGGACGTTCGTAAGGCTTTCATCGGCACGGCCCACATGCGAGAAAAGATGGTGGCCACCCTAACGCGTGCCGCCGAGGCCTACGACCGCAAACGCTACGAGGAGGCCCTGCGACTGGGGCGGATCGTGGCCGACGCGACGCCGGGCGTCGCGCCCGTTCGTGAGCTGACGGGACTGGCGGCCTACCGGGCCGAGCGATGGAGCATGGCCAAGATCCATCTGAAGTCCCACTTCAGCATCACCGGTGACCCCGAACACTTGCCACTGGTTATGGACTGCGACCGGGCCAATCGACGCTACCGGGCCGTGGAGAAGGACTTTGTGCAGTTAGAAGAGAGCGAACCGACCGCCGAAGTACTGGTCGAAGGACGAATTGTCATGGCCTCGGCTCTGGCCGACCAGCAGATGTACACCGAGGCGATCGAGTTGCTGACGCGCGCCGGCGGGACCAAACAACTTCGCAACCCCTCTTTTCGCCACGTGCGTCTTTGGTACGCGCTGGCCGACATCTACGACCGCGCCGGTGACGTGGTCTCGGCCCGCGAGCTCTTCGCCCGGGTGGTCATCGCCGAACCCGAGGCCTACGACGCGGCCGCGCGATTGGGCGAACTGGGCGTCAGCACCCCGCGCAAGAATCGAAAGCGACAAGCGACGCCCGTATCTAAGAAGAATTTCGACTAACCGGACCTTGGTCACGCGACGCGGCCGCGCCCGACGGGGCCCTACTTCTTCGAGGATCGTTTGACCATCTTGTAGGATCGGTGCATGGACACTGCCGAACTTCTCGGTGACGAAGCTTCGTCGCTGCTTGACCACAAGGCCACCGCTTTTCCCAAGGAACTGCTGACCCTTCCCGGGCCCGATTATCTCAGCGAGGTCTTTGCCCTGAGCGACCGTTCGCCGACCGTGCTGCGCAATTTGGGTACGGTGGTGCGCCACGGCCGCCTCGCCAATACCGGGTACCTTTCGATCCTGCCCGTCGATCAGGGCATTGAACACTCGGCCGCCGCCAGTTTTTCACCGAATCCCAGTTACTTCGATCCCGCGCACCTCTGCGACCTGGCGATTGAGGCGGGCTGCAACGCCATTGCCTCGACCTTCGGCACCTTGGCCTCGATTTCGCGTCGCTACGTGCATCGAATTCCCTTCATTGTCAAGATGAACCACAATGATCTGCTGAATTACCCCAACACCTACGACCAGATTCCCTTCGCCTCGCCCCAGCAGGCGGCCGACCTAGGGGCCGTGGGCGTCGGGGCCACGATCTATTTCGGATCGCCGGAGTCGGGTCGCCAGATTCGCGAAATCTCCGCGGCCTTCGCCGAGGCGCACCGAATGGGCATGTTCACCGTGCTCTGGTGTTATCTTCGCAATCCCGCCTTTAAGACCAAGGAAGTTGACTATGACTTGAGCGCCGACCTCACTGGCCAAGCCAACCACATTGGCGTGACCATTGGTGCCGACATCATCAAACAGAAGCAGCCCGAAAATAACGGGGGCTACAACGCACTGAACTTTGGCAAGACTGACCCCCGCGTCTATTCGGAGTTGACCACCGATAACCCGATCGACCTGACTCGTTGGCAGGTGGTCAACTGCTACGCCGGTCGCATTGGACTCATTAACTCCGGTGGTGAGTCCAAGGGAGCCAATGATTTGGCGGCGGCGGTGCGCACCGCGGTCATTAACAAGCGCGCCGGCGGTACCGGACTGATTCTCGGTCGCAAGGCCTTTCAACGCCCAATAAACGAAGGCGCGGCACTGGTGAAGGCCGTGCAAGACGTGTACTTGGATCAGTCGATCACGGTCGCGTAGCAGCCCGTTCGGCCATGAGCCCCAACCAGGTTGCTGACGCTGGATGGTGGACGTGGCCCAACTTGGTCACCGCCATTCGACTGGCTCTACTCCCGGTGTTTCTTTGGTTGCTCTTTTCCACCAATCACCGGGCCGAAGCGGCCTGGCTGCTGGCCTTTCTGGGCGCCACTGACTGGATTGACGGCTTCATCGCGCGGGCCTTTCATCAAGTATCCAATGTCGGCAAGATCCTCGATCCCGTAGCCGACCGTCTCTTGGTGATCGTGGGCCTGCTCGCGGTCGCCGCCGCCGCCGGGGTGCCGTGGTGGTTCGCCATCGCCACCCTGGTGCGCGAACTGATCGTGTCGATCCTCACCTTGGTGTTGGCCGCGATGGGCGCAGCGCGCATCAACGTCTTATGGTGGGGCAAGGTCTCGACGTTTGCCCTGATGACTTGCTATCCGTGGTTCTTGC
>OBLU010002505.1_pt1 | contig 16889 bp, 13 predicted proteins | sample 1518681 | NCBI WGS metagenome assembly OBLU01 (sample SAMEA3539304, study PRJEB22396) | soil metagenome | biome: tundra; feature: field; material: soil | place: USA | collected 2010-05 | depth 0.15 m | reverse complement strand
GCCGCCAGATCCGCGGCCATCCATACGCTCCGCGATTCTCCGCATAGACGGCGCTGATGTGAACCAACAATGCTTCGTCGCTGAGGTGCCGGCGCTTGGCAATATCCACACGCCGCGCCAGGTGTTCATGGTAGCCAGAGACGCTCACCAGCAGCACCCGGCACTGCACACAGATCGGCCAGACCAGCTTGTTGCGTTGAATAAAGGCGTACTTCATTTCTGGCACTTCGCAAAGTACGCCGTGGCTTTTCCCAGGATGTCGCGCTCCATCGTCACACGCGCCAACTCTGCACGAAGACGGCTGTTCTCCATCTGCTCGGCAGTCACCTGCGGCTTGCTGCTGGCGCCCTTCAAGGTGCCAGCTCGATGTTCCCTGACCCAGTTGCCCAAGGTCTGCTCAACCACGCCCAGACTGCGTGCAGTTGCCGCCTGGCTCTGGCCCGACTCAACAAGCCGCGCCGCCTCTTGCTTGAACTCAAGCGTGTAACGTCCCCGCTTCGACTTCGTCATCTTCGCTACCCTTTCGCATTAGAACAGCTTGCTAAGGGATACGTTTTGCGGGGGCAAGGTCAGTGCGCAGCGTATCGCACACAAAGTCCCTGGCGTGGTGGTCGTTCAGGAACTCGGGATAGTTCTTGAAGATTGAGCTCTCTTGTGGCTTCTCAACGTCCATTTGGACGCTCAGCAATTCCTCTTTGCGCACCTTGTTCAAGAACTGGTACATCATTTTCAGGGTGCTTAGGTAGCGCGGCTTGCCGAAGGAAGATCCCTTCAGCACGCCCATCAGTCCAGCCACGATTCCTTTGATGATGTGGAGAGGATTTGCCACCAGCAGTGTGCCTATGGCTGCGCCAACCAGGATGAGTACTTCGGCCGGCTGAACGAGAACCAGAATGTGGCCCTTTTCCATCAGAAAGCCGCCGATAACCGCTGCGAAGACTACCTCAATGCCTATGATGGCGAACATGACTTCTCCCCTGGCGCTGCTGTGATGCGGTTTCCTCCCGCGCGAAAGCTGGAGAACATTGCGGCCTTCGCTCTTTCGAGCATGCCCGCTAACGTACCGGCCAGGTCTGCCTGGGCCGCGCCGATGCTCACGGTCAGCGAGGCCCTATCGCCCCACCAGCGAAAATCTGTCGTCCTGGCCAAACCGGCCAGCGGCTGTGCGTGAGCCGCAAGCATCTCCGGGGTGCGCGCGTGGGACAGGATGAGAAACTCATCGTCTCCCCAGCGTCGCAACTCTTCACCCGGCTGGAGCCCGCGCGCGAGCGATCGTTCAATTTTTTCTAGCATCGCTTCGCAGGCACTTGCACCGTAAGTCTTGCGCAATTCGTGCGCCTGATCGACGGTGATCCATAGAAAGCCGAAGGGCAGGCCGCCGTGCAGAAAATCCTCAAACAGGGCTGCGAGCCGATCCTCAAAATCCGCCTTGCTGGCCTCCACGCTGAAGTCATCGCTACTTTCCCCGCGGCAAGGCGTCCAGGCTCTCCGCAGGATGAAAGATGACCGCCTTGCCGATGCGACAGCCGAACTCGTCCCGGAGCGCCATAATTCGGACAAACACAGGCACTTTATGGCCAAGCTGATGGTGGATGTGAAGCAGGCACCTGCGTTCTGGGGGCGGAGACGCAACAAGTTCATGCTCTCTCGGCTCACCGCACCACTGCAGGAGCGGTCCGAGCGCATCAGACGCTTGACGCCCCACCAGGTCGAGACCCAGATATCCGGTAATGGCTTCGGCGGAGCGGTTCCATAACACCACGTGGCACTGCTGACCGAGGAGGGCAATGCCTTCGGGATGGCAATCCAGTGTTGCCTCAAGAAGTTCAGAGCGTTCCGACATCCGAGCCCCTCAGTCTTGTTCATCGGCGTGGAGGGGAGCGGCTTTATCGTCTTGTGGGGTCGAGAGGAATTGGAGATTGCTCATGAACGCGACTCCGCCGAATTTGGCTTAACTTGCTCCAATGAGTGTCCAGATGATTTGCGAGTAGGCCGGATTGCTTGAATGGCGGGTCGGAGATGCCTCGATCAATTGGCAGGAGGAACAGGCAACACGGACTTGGCGGAACCATTGAGCGGAAGGCGCACGATGAATTGGGTTTTGCCCGGCTCCGACTCCACTTCGATCGTGCCGCCGAACTTCTGCGTCACAATCCGGTGAACGATCTCAAGGCCAAGGCCGGTGCCGGAACCCTGTGGTTTGGTGGTGAAAAAAGCGTCGAAGATCTGAGGAAGTACTTCGGGTGCAATTCCGGCGCCGTGATCTGTGATACTCACGACCAGCGAGGCCGGCTCGGTCTCCCCTTCTGTCCATGTCGCAATCTCGATCTGTGCGCCTTCCGGTGAGGCATCCACGGCGTTGTCGATCAAATTGGTCCACACCTGGCTCAGCGAGGAGCCGCGGGTCTGGATGGTGGACGGCGAGGCCGCAAAGCGCTTTTCGGCCGAGATCTTCTTGATTCGCAGCTTGTGGCCCAGGATTGTGAGTGTGCTCTGAAGGCTGTCATGCACGTCCAGTTCCCTGGCTTGCGAGCGCTCGTCGTAGGCGAATTTCTTGACGGCCATCACAAGATCCGAGACGCGCGTGATGCTCTCCTCGATAGTGCAAACCAGACTGACGCTGGAGACAAGCGCCTCAAGCCAATTGATAGTGTCAGAGAAACTGTCTGCTTCGAAGGCATCCCTGGCGCAGGCGAGCTCCTGCTGCTCTAGGCCAATGGCCACGAGAGCCGGAGCGATGGTGAAGGCGTTTTCGACTCCAGCCGACGCGAGCCATTCAGCCATCGCTTCTTCTGTGTCCGACTCCTCCAGGGAACCCAAGGCAGGAGCATGGCAGCCGCCAATTGTCTGTTCAAGCAGGACACGCATGCATTCGAGCTGCGCGGGTGTCTTTTGCTGATCACTGATGCGAAGGCTCAGCTGCTGCAGGCGCAGCAGGTTTCCACGCAGTTGGGCAGTGGCGCGCTTGGCGGCCGATCCGGGATTGTGCAGCTCATGCATGAGCCCGGCTGCGAGCGTACCCAGGGAAATCAGCTTCTCGCGGTGCAACGCCTCCACCTGGTAGGCTTGCAGCCTTTGTGCCATGTTCGCGAGCACGACCTTGCGGACCGCGGGGCAGCAGGCTAGCAAAGCCCAAAACTCTTGTTCAGTGAAGCGCAGTAGCAACGAGTCTTGCCCTGCAAGGATGAAAAAAGGCGAGTGGCCCTTGCCGGTGAGCAGCGGCGCCTCGCCAAAGCCGTCGCCAACGCTGGCGATTCCCACCGTGGTCCGGGTGCCGTCCGGCTCCTGTCTTTCTGCGCGGATCTCGCCTTCAAGCACCAGCCAATAAGAATTCAGGGGCTGCCCCGGTTCCACCAGAACACTTCCGGCTTTCACCTTTAAGCGATCCACAACTTCCACGGCGGTGAGGGCGTCCACAGACGTTTCGCCAAACGGGCGTGTGTGGCGTAGAGCTTCGGCGACATCCCGCAACGGGATGGATTCGATCTCGTATGGTTGCTCGTCCTGGCTCATCTCCGCTTTCTCGTCTCGCCTTAGAATCCGGCCAGATACTGGTGCACAAACTGTACCGCAATGGAACCCTCGCCTACTGCCGATGCCACGCGCTTCACTGAGCCGTGGCGCACATCGCCGGCCACAAAGATGCCGGGGACTGCGGTCTCAAGCAAGAACGGCTCGCGCGGCTCTTTCCAATCCGCCGGGAGCTTTCCGTCGGTGCGCAGATCAGGGCCGGCCAACACAAAACCTTTCTCGTCGCGGAGAATGCAGGTTGGCAACCATCCTGTGCCCGGCGATGCTCCGATGAACACAAAGAGGGACGAAGCCGGCACTCGATATTCCCCCTGGGGGCCACTTAGTTGCAATGTGTCCAGGCGGTCGTCTCCGAAGGCCTCGAGCACCTGCGTTTTCGCCTCCAACACTATATTGGATGTGCGTTCAATCTCATCGATCAAGTATTTCGACATGGTGGTCGAAAGTCCGTTGCCGCGAACCAGCATCGTCACCTTGCAGGCGAATTTGGCAAAGTGCAGCGCAGCCTGGCCGGCGGAGTTGGCCCCGCCCACGACAAACACGTCCTCATCCTTGCAGGCTACCGCCTCAACCAGCGCAGCGCCGTAGTAGATGCCGCGGCCGGTGAGGTGTTCCGCGCCAGGAATGTCCAGCTTGCGGTAATGGACCCCGGTTGCAAGGAGCACCACGTGACTTGAAACCTCGCGGTCATCGGCAAGTTGCACAAACCGGTACTGTCCGTCGGTGCGCAGTCCGGTGGCTCGCTGGGTGAGGAACTCGGCGCCAAACCGCGACGCCTGAATATGGGCTCTACGTCCCAGGTCCCCTCCGGTTACACCCGAAGGGAAGCCGAGGTAGTTCTCGATTCTTGAAGTGGAACCGGCCTGCCCCCCGGGCGCTTCCGGTTCGATGACCAGCGTACGCAGCCCTTCGCTTGCGCCATAAACGGCGGCCGCCAGTCCTGCGGGACCGGCGCCAACCACCACAATGTCATAGAAATCCTGGGTGGCCTGGGTGCTCAAGCCCACTCGTCCAGCCAGCGTCTCCACATCCGGGTCCACCAGGGAGCTGCCATCGGCAAACAGGACCACGGGCAACTGGTCCGGATTGAGTTGCCGGTCAGTCAGAAGCTTCAGGGCGTCCTCGTTGCCGGCGATGTCGAACCAGCGGTAGGGCACATGGTTGCGGGAGAGAAAGGTGCGCACGCTGTGGTCCTTGAGCGACCAGCGATGGCCGATGACACGCAGTCCTTCAAATGGCGGCTGGTAACCAGCCTTCCAATCCTCCAGCAGGTCAGTCAAGACCGGATAGAGTTTTTCCTCAGGCGGGTCCCATGGCTTATTCAGGTAATAGTGGATGCGGGCTGAGTTGATGGCCCGGATCGCGGCCTCCGTGTCGGCATATGCAGTGAGCAACACCCGCTTTGCTTCAGGGTAAAGCGCGCGTGCCCGCTCAAGAAACTCCACGCCAGTCATTCCCGGCATGCGCTGGTCGCTCACAATCAGCGCAACAGGCTCCTCGCGGGTCTTGAGTTGAGCGAGCGTGTCCAACGCAGCCTGGCCGCTGGCCGCGCGCATTACACGGTAGGTGGCCCCATAGTTGCGGCGCAGATCCTGGACTACCGCTTCCAGAACGCTTATGTCGTCGTCCACTGCCAGCAGGATCGGCCTTGCCATATGTCTCAGTTTAGGGCCTTCGTACCCCAAAAGGGACATAAGCAATACCGCTTCCGATCAAGAATTTTCGTGACCCGCCGGGTCAGATGGCTGTAATCTCTTCTGTAGGAAAGTTACTGGAGTGTAGTTGTTTTGCGGATTGAATGGGTTACGAAAGGCATGCAATCCAGCTCTCAGTGTCGCAAATGCAGACAACGGCAAGATTCCGCCGGGTTCTGTCGATGATGCCGCAAGAGGCAGAAATACCGCCAAAGGCCGATTTGTAGTTTTTGGTTCTTGCCGGCGATGAGGTTGAGCAGGCTGCAAAAGCATTGAAGTTGGGGAATACAAGGCAGATGAGGCGCACATCATGAACAAGATCATCCTGGCAGATTCGCAGGCGATTTTTCGCGCAGGGACAGCCAAAGTACTTGCAATGAACGAGGAGCTGCGCATTATTGCTCAATGCACAGATCTGGATCGCATGCACCACGCCATTACGACATTCCCCGGCTCCATTGTTGTATTTGCCGCTGCGTTGCGGCCGGACCTGACACGGCTCCGAATGATGCTGGATGGCGCGAATAGCCGCGGCATTGTGATTGCAGAGAACAACGAGGATGCCGCAACGTATTTGCAACAAGGCTTCCGTGGCGTGATTTTTCGCAACGTGACCGGGGCGGCACTTGTGGAGTGTGTCCGTCGCGTTGCAGAAGGGGATACTTGGGTTCCCCCAAAGCTGATGCAACCGGACTCGCCCGAAGAAGATATGGTCGGCACTCGGGTCAGGGACCGGCTGACGCCCAAGGAGATGCGGATCGTGGCCCTGATCGTTCAGGGCTGCAAGAATCGCGAGATCGCCATGAGGCTCAAGACCACCGAGCAGGTGATCAAGAATTACCTGCGGTCGATCTACGACAAGACCGGAGTGAGCGACCGACTGGAGCTGGCATTGTTTACCATCCACCACCGGGTCCTGGCAGCGGCAGCAGCCGAGGTTGGTAGCAGGCTCGAGGCTGAGGCGCTGGCCGCCTCCGCTCCGTCTGCCGTGGCGTAACAATGAGTAGATGAGCTAGAGTTTCTCCGCCACGCTCTTGGCCTGGGTGAAGAGGGTTAAATAGTCCGGGCCGCCTGCCTTGGAGTCCGTTCCACTCATGTTGAAGCCGCCGAAAGGATGGGCGCCTACCATTGCGCCCGTGCATTTGCGGTTGAAGTAGAGATTACCCACGTGAAATTCAACCCGCGCACGATTGAGCCGGTCGCGGTCTGCGGTAAAAATGGAACCGGTGAGGCCGTATTCGGTGTTGTTCGCTACCGCCAGACCCTCCCCGAAACTACCAACTTTGATCAGAGCGAGGACAGGGCCGAAAATCTCTTGCTGTGAAAGCACGGCGTCTGGGGCAATGTCCGCGAAGACCGTGGGCTCAAGGAAGTAGCCGCCTTCAGGCGTTTCGAGTGCGTTACCACCTGCGATTAAACGGCCTTCCTGCTTGCCTGTCTCGATGTAGGCCAGCATCGACTTGAGAGCACTTTCGTTTACCACTGGGCCGAGATTCAAATTGGCGGTGGGGTCGCCAACGGTCAACTGGCCTACACGCTGGCAGAGGCGCTCGATGAAAACCTCATAAATTGGAGCTTCGATGATTGCCCGAGAACAGGCGGAACACTTTTGACCGCTAAATCCAAAGGCTGACGCGGCCACGGCCTCGACGGCTGCATCCAAATCGGCGTCGGCGCATACGAGGATGGAATCCTTTCCGCCCATCTCAAGGATTGTGCGTTTGATCCAGATCTGATTGGGTTTGGTTTGGGCGGCGCGCTCGTGAATCTCCAGCCCAACTGTCTTGGACCCAGTGAAAGCGATAAAACGGGTCTTGGGATGCTCGACAATGGCGTTGCCAAATGTAGCTCCAGACCCCGGACAGAAATTGACAACGCCTGCAGGAAGTCCGGCTTCCTCGAGGACTTCAATGAACTTGGCGGCGATAGTTGGAGCGTCGCTGGAGGGTTTTAGGATCACCGTGTTGCCAGTAACGATGGAGGCTGCGGTCATGCCGGCCATGATGGCGAAAGGGAAGTTCCATGGCGAGATGACGGCGCCTACGCCTAGCGGGATGTAGTGGAGCTCATTTCGCTCTCCGGGGTACTGGATGGGGGTTGTGGCGGCTGCGAGCCTAAGAGCTTCCTGGGCATAAAACTCAAGAAAATCAATGGTTTCGGCGACATCCGCGTCGGCTTCAGCCCAGTTCTTGCCCACTTCATAGGTTAGCCAGGCGCAGAACTCGAACTTTCGCTGGCGGATCATATCCGCGGCGGTGAGGATGAGGGAAACTCTTGTTTCTGCTGAGGTTCGAGACCAGGAGGCGAAGGCCTTGAGAGCGGCCTGCATGGCTTGCTCGGCGTGCTCAGCGCCGGCTTTCTGGTGGATTCCGACGATCTGGGCGGGGCGGGCGGGATTGAGCGAGCGGATCTTCGACTCGGTTTTGAGGCGCAAACCACCAAGGACCAGTTCGTACTCGCGGCCCAATTGGCAAGCGACTAAGTCCAGGGCAGCCTTCATTTTCCGGGCGATTTCAGGGGCTTTGAAGTCGATGAATTGCTCATTGCGAAAGACGGCTTGCGGAGATAACAATTGAATCTGTGTGTCGAGAGAGTCGGTTTTCATAACGTATTTAGTGTAGTGCAGGCAGTGATTGGGGATGGGAAAAGCACTGGGCTGGAATGCGGAGGTTCGGCGTGTATTTTTGAGTGGTGTCAAATTTACGGGCGGGAGTCGACATGGCGCAAGTGGCTGTGGTTGGGGTTGGGGCGATTGGAGGGATGTTGGCGGCGCTCCTGGAAACGACAGGGCTGCATGAGATAACGCTGTGCACAAGGCGGGCGATGGAGGCCCTCACAGTCAGGACACCGGACGGCGTTGTAACGGTGAAGGCGAGAAATCCGACTGATCCGAAGCAGGCGGAAACAGTGGATTGGGTGCTGGTGGCAACAAAGACCTATGACGCGGCCGGGGCCGGAGAGTGGCTCCGCGGGTTGGCCTCAAGTGGGGCGACGGTGGTGGTGGTCCAGAATGGCGTGGAGCATCGGGAACGGCTTGCGCCGTATGTGGAAGCGGAACGGATTGTGCCAGTAGTCATCGATTGCCCGGTTCAACGGCAGCCGGATGGCACTGTGGTGCAGCGGGGGAAGGTCACCATGAAGGTGGAAGAAGGGCCCCTCGGCGCGGAGTTCAAGGAACTATTCAGGGGAAGCAAAGTGGAGATCGAGCTTGTGCCGGACTTCAAGACGGCGGCATGGCGGAAGCTGTGTACGAATGCGGCTGGAGCGATCAACGCGTTGACCATGAAGCCGGCCGGGGTATTTCACCAAGAGGCAGTGGCACAGTTGGCGCTGGGGATGGTCGCCGAAGTGGTGGCCGTTGGACGTGCAGAGGGCGCACGGCTCGACGGATCGGTGGGCCAACAGGTGGTGAATATGTATCGGGCACAGCCGAAGGATTCGGTGAATTCGCTGCTGGCTGACCGGATCGCCGGACGACGGATGGAAACGGACGCCCGCAACGGAGTGATTGTGCGGCTGGGAGAGAAGCATGGGATCGCGACGCCACTGAACAGGATGGCAGTTGCGGTGCTGGAAGCAGGGAATTTCGAATAGAGAAGAGAGAGTAGCAACCCATGCAGTTACAGCACCGAGCACGGAACGGCTGCTGGGCGCTCCGGTAATGCACAGGGAACAGGGACGGCGCGGCTGAGGCCGCGCCGCTTTTGCGTCTGACTGCACTAAGGAGTCTCGGTCAGGGCTTCTGTGGACTTGCTCATCCTGGCGGTGCGCTCGATCTTGTCCCAGTTGAAGGGCTTGCCGTCGATGGCGCGCTTGAGAGTTTTGAAGAGCACAACGGAGAAGACCTGTCGGTAGGCGAAGCGCTGGAGCCAGATGTGGAACAGAAGCCAGCCATCGCCCTTGTTGGCAGGGTGGCGGCGCTCGAGCGAGAAGGCGATCGATGAGGTCACGAAGTCAATGAGCAGGAAGGTCAGGAAGTAGGCGAGCAGCTTCTCAAAGCTGGCGGCGGAGGCTGCCTCAGGATGGTAGTAACGGTCGATGAAGTAGTTGACGATTCCGGCGAGAAACATGATGTCGATGAATGGCGAGACCAGCGGCAGGAAAATCTGGAAGACAAGAATGTTGGGCAAAGCGAAGAGCCCCATGGCCTTGTTGCGGATGAACGCGGCGCGATGTTTCCAGACGGCCTGGAGTGTTCCGAAAGACCAGCGGAAGCGCTGCAGCATGAGTCCCTTGGCATCGATGGGCGCTTCAGTGAAGGCGAGGGCCCGATCTTCGTAGTCGACGCGAAGACCCTGTTCGAGGAGGTTCATGGTCAGGTCGGCGTCTTCAGCGACGGTGTTGAGCGGATAACCTCCGGCGGCTTTAACAGGGGCGGTACGCCATGCACCGATGGCGCCGGGGACGACCGTGACGACGTGGAACAGATCGAGAGCCCGCCGCTCGAAGTTCTGGCTCGTGATGTACTCGAGAGCTTGCCAACGGGTCCAGAGGTTCACACGGTTTCCGACCTTGGCATTGCCGGCCATGGCGCCGATGCGGGGATCTTCGAAGTGAGGGATGAGCTTGGAGATGGCGTCGGCGGCAATGACGGTGTCTGCGTCGATGCCGACGTAGACTTCTTCCGTCATGCGCACGAGAGCAAAGTTGAGTGCAGCGGCCTTGCCCTCATTGAGCTTTGAGAGGACCTGGACGCGGGGCTCGGCCGCATAAGCTTCGCGGGCCACCTCGGCGGTGCGGTCAAGGGAACCGTCGTCGATGACGATGACGTGGAGGTTCTTGTAGTCGGAGTTGAGAACCGAGCGGATGGTTCGGACAATGACGGTTTCTTCATTGTAGGCGGGAATGAGGACGGCGATGCGCGGGTTGTAGCCGGGCGAGGCAAGCTGGTAGGGCTTGCGGAGACGGTCAATAATGGCGAACAGGCCGACGATAATGAGGCGGGCGCTCATGAGAATGTCGCCGATGAAGAAGACGTAAACGATGAACTTGACGATGAGTGCGGTAATGGAGAATGCAATGGAGTCAGGCAAGGCACTGAGGTATTGCCACAGAGTGACCGGGGGCATCACTTCAGCGGTTGTCTTGCCCAAGAGCGCGGAGACCTGGACGATGGTGTAGCCATGGGCGCGGAGTGCCTCAATGAGGACTGGGAGTGCTTTGACGGTGGCTAAGCGATCGCCGCCGCCATCATGGAGCAAGATGATGGAGCCGCGGAACTGTGGCTTGGTCTTCATGGTTTCGAGTTGGGTGAGGACCGACTTAGTGATTTCGTCCGGGGTCTTGACGGGATGCTCGTTCCAGTCGTCTGTGTCGATCTTGTTGCCGATGATGGTGTAGCCGTCTTTCTGAATCTGGACGACGGGAGCGGCCTGGTCGTCGGTGTCGGGCTCCTCGTCGATGTCGTAGGGAGGACGGAAGTAGAGGGGCTGAATGCCGAGCTTGCTGGCGAACAGGCGCTCGGTGAGCCTTACCTCGAGGTCGAGCCGGTCGGGCGAGATTTCGCTGATGTCGGGATGAGAGTAGGTGTGGTTGCCGATCTCATTGCCTTCGCGGACGATGCGCTTCATGACGCTGACATTGTCGGCGGCTTCGGAGCCGATGAGCATGAACGTGGCTTTGACGCCTTCTTTCTTTAGGACGTCGAGGATCCTGGGGGTCCACTTGGGATCTGGTCCGTCGTCGAACGAGAGCGCGACCTGATTAGGATGGTAGCCGTATTGCTCGATGGTGTAGGTGCGCGGATAGACTTCCATGTGCTCATCGATGATGAGTTTCTTGCGTGGGTCGAGCTCGTCGGTGTCGACAGTGACCGTGCGCTTGCCGGGCTGGGGCAGGCCAGTGACGCGGAGGATGTCTCCCTCGCCCTCGTTGTCCACGTCGTGGCCGGGTTGGACGGTGGCAAGTGCCTGCAGCGATCCAGGGTCACTTGGCTTGTCCCAGACGTTCCATAGGGAACTGTCCTCTTCGCCGAGCCGCCACAGGGCGAATGTGGAAAGGCCAAGCTGGCGGGCAGCCCGGAGCTCGTTGAGTAGTGTCACGCCATCGAGGAACCAGACGACATGGCGCTGGTTGTTGTCTTCGTCGATGTATTGGTAGTGGGGGTTGAGGGTGTCGTAATCAAGATCGAGATCGGCGTCGGCGTCAGACGCGCGCTGCCATGCTTCAGAGACCGAAAGGTCCTCGGTGTTGAGGACCTTGGCTTTGGGATGGCGCTTGTTTTTTGGATCGGGAATCGACAGCGTCCAGTCGTAGCCATAGCTGCCGATGGCGCAGATGATCTTCTCTTTCGGGACAACCTTGAGGACGCGGGTCAGGTTCCCGACGAACCACTCCTGGCTGGCGACGGGACCGGGATCGCTGGTGGTCTGGTGTTGATCGTAGTTCATGAGGATGATCCCGTCGGAGTTGGCGGCGACGAGTTTGAGATCGGCGTCGGAGGTGGAGACGGCGGTGTTGACCCAGAGACGGAGGTTGCGGGAGTTCAATTCGGCATAAAGCTGTTGGATGAAGCTCATATAGGCCGGGTCGGCGTCGTCGGGAAGGCTTTCAAAGTCGAGCGAGAGACCGCGATAGGCGGGATATGTGGTGAAGAAGCGAAGAATCTGGCCGCGCAGCGCGGCGCTTTTGGCTGGGTCTTTCAAAACGTCGCTAAAGCTCGAGTCCCAGCTCTGGTTGTGCGGGTTGTAGTTGTTCAGGTGAGGAAAGATTTCCGTGTCTTCCTTTGCCGCCTGGATGACACGCTTGATCCGGCTTCCATCGTCAGGGTCGTGCACTGTGGCGCCCTCAACCACAGGAAACTCTCTGATGTTGTCGCTGCTCATCATCATCAGCGTGCCTGAGGGTGAATTGGCGTGGAGCCACTGGGGGAAGAGCAGATCGATCTGGTGGACGTGTTCTTTGAAGGAGGAATAGCTGGCGGCGTCGTCCTGGACGTAATAGGCGGCGCGGAGACCTTCGCCTGAGTTCAGGGGAATTTCAGAGGGCTTGCGGGTCGTCTTTCGGCGCGCAGGGCGTTGGCCCTTGGAGCCTCGGAGCATGGTGGTGCGGTCTGGCAGAGCCCTGTAGTTGTGTTTGGGGACGGGCAGCAGGAGTTCTGGCAGTTGCTGGTAGCGCAGCACGTTGAAGATAAAGCCTGCGAGAATGAGGGTAGACACTGCGGCTGTCACATCGAAGATGCGCCGAAGCCGCTTCCAGCGCTTGCGTTGGGGGTCGAAAAATATCTGTCTATCAGGCATGGCCAGTCTTGTTTATTCTACGTGCGCGAAAGGCGCTGGAACAGTCTACGGTATAAAGTACGAATCGTATGGAAGCCGCACCTGAGAACAAGAGGATCGGGTTGGGCCGAATGGTTGCCGTGGCCCGTGGCGAGGCCGGCGCGCGGGTCTCGGTGGTGATGGCGCTTGCCGCGGGCGCGGGACTGCGGGTGTGGATGCTGGGAGCGTTCCCTCAGGTTTCAGGGGATACGCTGGTCTACGGCGGCCTGGCAAAGAACCTGCTGCTCCACGGACAGTTTGCTATCACGGACGGGAGCGGTGTGCTGCACTCGACACTAATCCGCCTGCCCGGGTACCCGGTTTTTCTGGGGCTCTGCTTCTGGCTCTTTGGCGTGGAGAACTACACTGCTGTGGCCTGCGCACAGATTGCGCTGGAGTTGGCGGGATGCTTGCTTCTGGCAGGGTTTGTGCGGCGGGTAGCTTCGCAAGGAGCCGCGCTCTGCACACTTTGGCTGGCGGCGCTGTGCCCATTCACGGCCTCCTATGCGGTGGCTCCCCTTACGGAGACGCTGACTCTGTTTGCGATTGCTTTGGCACTTTGGGCGATGGCGCGGTTTGATGAGCGCCCGGGTTGGGGGAGTGCTTTATGGTTTGCGTTTGCGGTGAGTTATGCCGCGATGCTGCGGCCGGATGGAGCGCTGATTGGCGTGGCGCTGGCGCCGCCGTTGGTGATGGGGCTGAAGCGTGGCGCGATTCCGCTCCGGAAACTGGCGCGGATGGCGGTGGTGTGCGTTTTGCTGGCACTGGCGCCGTTTGCGGTGTGGTCGGCTAGGAACTGGCGGGTTTTTCACGTCTTTGAGCCAGTGACGACACGCTATGCGACTGACCCCGGCGAAGCGACCTATCCCGGCTGGCAGCGCTGGGTCAAAACGTGGTGCCTGGATTTTGTCTCGACCTACGAAATTTACTGGAATGTGCCCGGGGGGGCGCTGGACCTGACGAAGCTTCCGAGCCGGGCCTTCGATTCGCTAGCGCAGTATGAGGAAACGGCAGCGCTGGCCAAGGCTTACGACGAGAATGGGCAAGATATTTCGCCTGAGCTGGATGCGCAGTTTGCTCGGCTGGCCGAGGAGCGCGTTGCGGTCCACCCGCTGCGGTACTATCTTTGGTTGCCGCTGGGACGGTTGGCGGATATGTGGCTGCGGCCACGCGTGGAAAACCTGCCCATCGACCTGGACTGGTGGATATATGCGCATCACAACCAGGAGACGGAAATCAGCTGGGCTTACGCGGCACTGAATGCGATGTATCTGATGCTTGGATTGGCGGGATTTTGGTGTTGGCGCCGATTATCAACCCTTGGGACGAAGACCTTTTCGTCGGGAGCCCGGTATTGGCCATGGATGGTGGCATACATGGTGCTTCGCAGCGGCTTGTTGATGACCATCGAAGCTCCAGAGGCTCGGTACACGCTGGAATGCTTTCCGATGCTGTTTGCCCTCGGGGGAATTGGAGTACGTGGGGCCTTCAGGAAGATCGGGGGGACTGGAGCAGGGACCACAAGTTCTTCCAGTTTGGGAAACTCATAGATATCCGAAAGATCGCGGGCCAGTTGAAGAACAAGCTTCAGAGATATTTCAGGAGACGGAAGGTCTTCGGAGGGGAAACTGAATGAAACGGGCGCGAGGGGAGATTTCGATGGCTAAGAGTGTTTCATACGCACAGTGGGCGCTGGCGCCCTACTGCATCGGGGTTAAGCTGCGCGCACTGCGAAATCAGAAGCGGCTCACGCTCTCGCGGCTGGCGGCAGAGACAGGGCTTTCAACGGCTCTGCTTTCCAAGCTGGAGACGGACCGCATGATCCCGACGCTGCCGACGCTGGCCACGATCAGCCGGGTGTACGGGGTGGGAATGGGTTACTTCTTCTCTGAGCCGGCGCGGCATACGCTCTCCATTACGCGGAAGGCTCACTTGGAGGGAGAAGGGCGCGGCCCGGAGGCGGTGAAGATGATCCCGCTGAACGCTGCGGGGGAAGGCGCGCGGCTGAAGGCACAGATGATTGAGTTTCCGGCTGGCGGAGCATCAACGGGTGTGAGCCCGTATCCAGAGATGAGCGGGCTCGTCTATGTTCTGGAAGGACGGCTGCAGCTGGATGCGGGCGGAATGCAGGAAGTGCTCGAGGCAGGCGATTGCGCCTACATGGAGAGTGGAATGGCGCTGGCCTGGAGTGCGGCAGGCAAACATCGCTGCCGTGTGCTGGCAGTGATGCCGGGGCCTGCGCGCACGGAAGGCTGAGTTCTGGTCAATTTTGGGTGCGCGCAATCAGCTGGAATGAGTCGAGAAAGCGCGCGGAGCCGGCGTATGGTCGCGCGAGCGGTGCAGCGGTCAGCGCCTGGTAGAGCGTAGTGCCTACAAGGTATATGCGGGCGGAGAAGTGAAATGTGTCGCTCTCTGCTTCAAACTCCACGCCATGATAGATGCTGAGGGTGATCTTCTTTCCGCTGACGAGGTGGCCGCTGACATTGGCGATGGCTCCTTTTTGGGCGCCATCCAGAAGAACGTCGGGATCTTTGCCCGCGGCCGCAGCGCCGTAATCGCAAACCCCGATGAAGAGCGCCGTAGGACCATCCTCCACAGCATAGGCGCGCAATTCAAACGACCCGGCATCGGTGGGGACGTTTTGCTTCGTCATGCTGGGTTCGGATGGGAAGGCGGCGCCAAACCCATCCGATGAATAGCTGTATGACTTCCATTCTGGCGTCTGGGCCGCAAGCGCTGCGGCCAGCGACAGCAGGCCCGCGGTCAGAACAAAGCGACGTTGCAAAGCATTGCGCTTCATGATTGTTCTCCTTACGTGAAGGCAACTCAGGTTGACACGGCGGAAGGCCAGTGAGCAAGCGAATGTTGCAGGTTGCGGTTACTTTTTGTTTTGCGTTCCGTGTTTGCCGGTTACCGAGCCAGTCTGTAGGATGATTTGGGGCTTGAGAGACCGGAGACCATGCGACCCAACCTTCATTTAATGAAGGCAACCCTGACCGGAGCATTGGGCGGGCTGCTTTTCGGATTCGATACCATCGTCATCTCGGGCGCGATTGACGCGCTGGTGCGGCTCTACGGGTTGAGCGCACAGGGCAAGGGTCTGACTGTTGCCATCGGGCTTGTCGGTACGGTGGTGGGAGCGCTGGGCGCAGGCGTCGTGGGCCAAAGGCTTGGCGGCCGCGAGGCCCTTCGATTGACCGCGATCCTCTACGTCATCTCGGCCATTGGCTGCGGCCTTGCGTGGAGCTGGCTGTCGTTCATGCTTTTCCGGTTTGTAGGTGGGCTGGGTATCGGCGCGTCTTCGGTGCTGGGACCGGTGTACATTGCGGAGCTCGCGCCTGCCAAGTGGCGTGGGCGCCTCGTGGGAATGTTCCAGTTCAATATCGTGATGGGCATTCTTCTGGCCTATGTTTCGAACTATTGGATTCGCACGCTGCAGCTTGGCCCGACAGAATGGCGCTGGCAAGTGGGCGTGTCGGTGCTGCCGGCTATCGGCTTCCTGGTGCTGCTGTTCGACATTCCAAGGAGCCCGCGATGGAGTGCATCGCATAACAAGATTGACGAAGCGCTGGCCGTGTTGAAACTGATGGGCGAGCCGGATCCGAAGGCTGAGCTAGATGACATCCGCGCGGCGCTGGTGCAGGAGCACGCCTCGGCCCACGAGCCCGTGTTCCGTTGGAAGTATCGCTATCCGTTGTTTCTGGCCATCTCAATCGGCGCATTTAATCAGTTGGCGGGGATCAACGCAATTCTCTACTATCTGCCCAACATTTTTTCATCAGCAGGGTTCAGCCAGATTTCGGGTGATCAGCAGGCCATCGCGATCGGGTTCACGAATCTGATTTTCACCATGGTGGGCATGAGCGTGATCGACAAGCTGGGGCGGAAGACGCTTCTGCTTGTTGGCGCGTCGGGTACGGCGGCCTGCCTCGGCGGAGTGGCATGGCTGTTCAAGACGCACTCTCACCCAGGGGCGCTGGTGTGGATTCTGGTGACGTACATTGCCTTCTTTGCGCTTTCTCAGGGGGCTGTGATCTGGGTGTATATCGGCGAGGTGTTTCCGAATTCTGTGCGCTCGAAGGGACAGGGCGTGGGCAATGCCAGCCACTGGATCATGAATACGGTCATTGCGCTGGAATTTCCCGTAGTGGTGCACTTTCTGAACACAGAGACGCCGTTTGTATTCTTCGCAGTGATGACCGCAGTACAGTTTCTGGTGGTGTTGGTTGCCTATCCGGAAACCAAGGGGCAAACCCTGGAGGCGCTACAGCGCAGGCTGGTGCCGTCAGAATAGACGTTAGCGCCAGCGATTCCGCGACCAAGTTTTTCATCTAGCCAAAGCATCTGATTTCATAGCTGTTTTTCCCTTTGCTCGAGAGGAGAGCAAATTCGCATTGCGATTTCGTGC
>OBLU010002504.1_pt1 | contig 16895 bp, 19 predicted proteins | sample 1518681 | NCBI WGS metagenome assembly OBLU01 (sample SAMEA3539304, study PRJEB22396) | soil metagenome | biome: tundra; feature: field; material: soil | place: USA | collected 2010-05 | depth 0.15 m | reverse complement strand
CTGCCCGTGTACCTGGATGAGTACGTCTTCCGTCACAACCGACGCGGCAACCCACACGCCGCATTCCAGACCCTCCTCGGGCTCAGCACCCATCACCAGCCAAGCAGCTACCGGCAGATCATCGATCACGCCGCCTGAAGCTCAACGGAAGAGATCGGGTATGCAGATCGACCGATTGCATATGCAGAGTCGGTCCGGATGCCTCCGCGCCGCGGCGGACGTCCCGCACCTGACCGCGGGCGATTGGAAGTCGCCAAAGGACTCGTCCGGGCCGTCCGGGCTCAAGAACGAATAACGATCGTCCGCGCCGTCACGGCCGGCGCGTCCTTCGTTCTTCTGGGCGTGAGCGCAAGCCGAGGCCCTCGGCCTTCCACGCTCGGGATCGTCGCAAGCAAGCGCCAGGTCGAGCTCTGTTCGTCCACGCACGAGCAAAGGCGGTGGCGGCGACGCCCAGGAAGCCCCAAGGAGACGGCGGCACTTCCCGCGACCGGGGTTGAGCCCATGAGCCGCAGGGCGACCACGCCCGGGCGCTGTCGGATTTGGGGGCTTGGGAACCATCTCCGAGGGTCCCGTGGCTCTGCTTGCAGCGACGACCAAGACCCGTGATTACCTGAGCTTTCGCGACTTCGCTCGGTCGAACTCCTCGCTGGTGAGGAGGCCTCGATCTCGCAGATCCATGAGCGTGTGGAGACCCTGCCCCGGCGCGTCAGTCGAAGGAGGATGCTGAGAGAACCGGCGAAACGCCTCGTACCGGTTCCGGTCTCGGCCTGAGCTCATGGCGTGTATGGCCTCGGATGATGAGGTAGCCCAGGACGCCCAGAAGCGGAGGATGAAGATGGCCATGACCCGCAGCGCTTTGCTCCAATTCGAGAGGTCTCGGCTGCGAAAGATGTCAAACACGACTCCGATCGAGATCCAGATCCAGAGGAACATGAACGGGAGCTCGACGACGATGAGCGTCGCGTCCCCAAAGGTGAAGGCGGCAACGAACATATGTGTCCTGTCATGCACCGTAGAACCAGCGTCGCAGAACCCGGGTCAGGATCGGCAGCGACAGACACGTCAACAAACTGACCTGAAGCGCGGCGGTCACCATCACCTGGGGAACGATGGCGAGCTGCAGCAGCGCGGGTTTGAGCACGGTGGCCGAGAGGAGGCCGATCGGAAACGTGCCGAGCCAGATGACGGGGGCCATCCGCCACCTGGGGGGAGCCTTCTGCCCCGGGGGGCTGAAACCAGGTCTCCAGGCCGCTCAAGCTGATCGGCTTCTCCTCGCGCTCCACCAGGGGCGCGATGTCCGCCATGAGGCGGGCTCGTTGAGGGGAAGTCATCTACGCGTCGAGCTGCTGCGCGGTCGCGAAGCGAAAGAAAATGAGGTAGTCGCGCTGCGACCCCTCAGGGCGCAGCACGACCGCGTCCAGGCGACCGGCGAACGTCATCGCGACGGCAAACCGCAACCGTGACATACGCGGCATCCTGGCAGGCCTACCGCTTCGGCAACCGGACGAGTCCCGGGACGATCGCGCCGCGTTCGGCGACCGCCCGGCTGTCGAGATCACGCCCGCCGGGATCAGCCCGGTTCCTCGCTCCGTCGGGCGTGGCTGTTGCACGATTGCCGCCCGCTTTCGAACCGGTCGGACGCTACTCGTCGAGGAAGCCGAGCACTCGCGTGACAAAGCGATCCGTAAACTGAAAATGCGAGCCGTGATTGGAGTCTGGATAGAGGATCAGCTCCGCGTTCGGAAGATGCTGCTCCAGGTGGTAGGAGTTGATGGTGGGAACCACGATGTCGTTGCTTCCGTTGACAACGAGCACCGGCTGCTCGATCTCTTTGAGATAGTCGAAGCTTCCGGACGCTGGGGCACCCCACTCCGCGAGCGCCGCTATGTGAGCGCTGATAGTCCCTTGCGGAACCTGCGCATCGCGGTCCGTCGAACGAGAGCGGATTCGATCAAGGAACCGCCTGCCGGCTGCCTGGCTCTCGTCCGAGGGCGAGAAGAGGATCGGCAGCCACATCAGGTCCTGAGGGTCGTAGGCCATGGTGAACAGCGGCGCCACCTCCGGAGCGAGCTGCTCCATGCCCTCCCCACCGCGCGGCCCGGTGCCGACCAGGACTGCGCGGCGCACGAGATCCGGTCGGTCGAGGGCGACCTGCTGCGCGACGTGCCCGCCCATGGAGAACCCGAACACATCGATCTGCGTCAGCTCGAGCGCATCGATAAATCGCTCAATGTCGCCTGCCATGCCCACGACGGTGTCCGGCGCGTTCCCGGTACTGAGACCGACACCCGTGTTGTCAGTCAGGATGACCTCGCGGCCCTGAGCGAGAGCGTTCGTGATCGCCGGATCGTAGTTGTCGAGATTCCCCATAAAATGCTGGAACAGGACGACCGGCGTCCCCGTCGGTGTACCGTACCGACGGTACGCGAACCGCGTCTGTCCCACATTGATGAACTCGGTGGGCGTGGTCTGGTGGTTATACGTGCTCACGGTCATGGCGTTCCTCTCGTTGTCGTGAACTGCTCGTGTCCACTCGGTCAGTCATCGATGCGGATGCGGCGAGCCTTTCACCCGCCGGCACGTGTCACATCGCACGATCGTGGGATCTCTCGTGGCGCCCGGCGTTACTCGATCGGCTGCTCCTGCTCAGGGCCCGGCGGGCCTTGACTAGACCGTGTGGGCGGCGATCGGGTCCCCCAAGCACGAGATCTTCCTCCGAGATGGCGACGGCCGGCGGATCGACGATCCGTAAGTCGTCTCTATCAGTCTGACCGAGATCGACTTCACTGGAGCCCGACGATTGCCGTGGCCGGCCGGCCGGCCGGCCGGTCGCGTCGGCCGGTCGCTCGGCCCTGCCGAGCGACGAGTCCAAAGGCGGGGATCTAGCGACCAGGTCTTGGTCGTGCGGTGCGGGATCGAGAGTGGCTTGCTCGGCTTTCTGTGCGCAGGGTGGCGTAGATATCGCACGTTCATGTGGTGTTCTCAAAGCCAATGACTGGAAGGCTTCGGCCATCACAAAAGATCTCAACCTTCGGAGGATTTGAATGTCCACATATCGCCAAGACCTGATCGGCAGCAAGGCATTGGTGACCGGCGCGACCTCCGGCATCGGACGCGCCGTCGCCAAACAACTGGCCCGCGACGGAGCACAGGTCATCGTTCACGGACGAGATGCGGGCAGAGGCGCAGAGACCGTCGAGGCAATCGAGCGGGAAGGCGGACAGGCGCGGTGGATCAGCGCAAATATCAACGAGCCCGTCGACCTCCGTCGCCTAGCGGACGAAGCGGGCGATGTCGATGTGCTGGTCAACAACGCCGGCACGGCGTGGTTCGGGGCGACCACCGAACTCGACCTTGACACGTTCGATTCGCTCTTCGCGGCAAACGTCCGCGCGCCCTACTTTCTGGTGGCGACGATCGCGCCGAAGATGGCCGCGAAGGGCGCAGGAAGCATCGTCAACGTCGGGAGCATGGCCGGCGAAGTCGGAATGGTCGGCGGGGCGGCATATGGCGCGACCAAAGCGTGTCTGGATGCGATGACACGCTCGTGGGCGGCCGAGTTCAGTCCCAGCGGCGTCCGCATCAACACGGTCGCGTCAGGCCCGGTGTACACGGCCATCCAGTCACGCGAAACGACTACCGCGGTGGGCGCCACCACCCTTCTCGACCGGGCGGCGGAAGCCGAGGAAATCGCCGAGCTGATCGCCTTCCTCGCGTCCTCCCGCGCGAGCTACATCACCGGCGCGACGATCGCCGCAGACGGCGGGCGGACCGCAGTATGAGCCCGCGAGGGACGACCCGGTGTTCCCGCTTCACCGCGAGGCCAACCATGGGCCGGTGACGCTCTGCGGGCTAACGGCGATCTCAGCCAGCGTGCCCTGCGCGACGATGCGCCCGCCATCCGGCCCGCCGCCCGGTCCCATGTCGATCACGTGGTCGGCGGCGGCGAGAACGTCGAGGTCGTGGTCGATGACCACGATAGTGGCGCCGTCGTCGAGAAGGCGATCGAAGACGGCGTGAGAGTGCGGATGTCCAAGGGATGCAGTCCGGTTGACGGCTCGTCGAAGATGTAGAGCGGCGCAGCCGCGAGGCGATGCGCAGCCGCTGGGCCTCGCCGCCTGAGAGAACCGGCGTGGGCTCACCGAGGCGTAGGTAGCTGAGTCCGACGTCAATGATCAGCTGCAGCGCGCGCGATCGGCGCGTGTTCGCCGAACCGCGTCAAGGCCTCATCGACGGTGATTCCCAACACCTCGACGACGGTGAAGCCGTCGACGCGCATGCTGAGGCTGGCCTCATTGAACCGGTCTCCGTGGCATGGTGGGGCAGGCGACGTTGATGTCCGCTAGGTACTGGACGTCGAGGTCGATGTGCCCCAGCCCGCGGCACGTCGGGCACCGGCCCTCCGTTGTGTTGAACGAGAAATGGCCGGGCGTCCAGCCTCGCCGGCGGGCGGCTTGGGAGTCGGCGAAGAGGCGGCGGATGTGATCCCACGCGCCGAAGTAGGTGGCGCGCCTCGAGCGAGAGTTTTGACCGATGGGAGATGCGTCGATTTCGACGGCCTGGCGGATACCGGCCAGCTCGAGCGAGCGGACGTGCGCTGGCAGGGGTCGCGGCCAAGCGCCGCGCGGCCGGCGGGGACGAGGCTGTCGAGGATCAGCGCGGTCTTGCCGGCACCGGAAGGCCCGGACAGCGCTGAGAGCCCGCCGATCGGAAAGCGGGCGGTGACGTCGCGCAGGTTGTAGAGCTCGGTGACTGCGATGACGATCTCGCCTGCCGACGCTGGTGGGGCGCCGCGCTCGCGCACAACTGTCGCGCGGCCAGACAAGAACGGTCCGATGACCGAGCGAGGATCGGATTGCAGCCGGTCTGGCGGACCCTGGGCGACGATCGTGCCGCCGAGCTCGCCGGCGCAGGGGCCGAGCTCGATGATCCAGTCGGAGCTGCGGATGAGCGCGATGTCGTGCTCCACGAAGACCACAGAATTGCCGTTGGCGACCAGATCAGCGATCGTCGAGCGCAGACCCTCGAGGTTTGAGGGGCAGGCCGACCGAGGGCTCGTCTAGGACGTAGAGCATACCGGCGGTGTTCGCGCGCACGGTGGAGTTCAGCTCGAGGCGCTGGCGCTCTCCGGTGGACAGGGTGGCTCCTCCCGGTCCAGGCTGAGGTAGCCCGAGGCCGAGGTCGAGCAGTGGCTGCAGGGCGCCGGTCAGCTCACTGAGCAGGCCGGTGGTCAACCGCTCCAGCTCGACAGGCAGCTTGGGTGGTAGCTGGGCGGCGAATGCCCGGACGCCGCCGAGCTCCCGGGCTGCGATATCGGCGATGGTACGGTCGTCCAGCCGCGAGCTGAGGGCCTCGGGCCGCAGCCGAGTGCCGTGGCGCACACCGAGCACGTTTTGGATGACGAGGTACCGCTCGGCCTGCCTGCGGCTGCGCTCGCTTTCGCTGCGGGCGGCCCGCTCGGCGGCCGCCATGGCGTTCTCCTAGGTGACGTTAAGCGAGACCGTCCGCCCGTCGCGCGTCTGGAAGGTCACGCGGCGCTGGGCTGGCTCGCCGCGCAGGACAATCTGGCGCTCGCGCCGGTTCAGCTTGCGATAGGGAATGTCCAGTCGGACGCCGAGCCGCCAGCGGCGTAGGCGAACAGGCGACGGCCGCCCGCGCTCGACGGCCGGACCGCGCCCTGAGCGATCGTCTTGCCTGGATCGCGCACGAGCGCGTCCTCGTCGATTTCGAAACGCCGGCCGCTGCCCTCGCAGGCTGGGCAGGTTCCGTAGGAGTTGAACGAGAACGACTCCGCGCTCGGAGGTTCAAAGCGCGCGTCGCACGTCGGACGGACGATCTCCAGGCCTTGGGTGACGACCGTCGGTGACCATAGTCCGTTCGGGCATCGGTGCGATGCCCAGCCGGGACATAATGGGCCGCAGGATGTTGAGGACCTCGCTCATCGTCCCCACCGTGCTGCGCTACCCGGGAATCGGTGGCCGGTGGCCGGTGGCGCAGCGCCAGTGCCGGGGGAAGGTGGGAGATGCGATCGAGTCGGGGCGCTCGGATTGCGATAGCCGACGACGGCTATAGGAGCTCAGTCCGCCAAGAACCGATGCATACCCTCGGCATACAAAGCGCCGATGGCGAGAGACGGTTTCCCGGATCCCGACACGCCCACGACCGTCCGCCACAAAGGGATGTCGACGTCAAGGTCGCACAACGTGTTGTGACGCAAGCCGCGGACCTCGATCGCCTGCGGCAGGCCAGCGACGGGCTCCGGGCGCTGCTGCCGGGCGCTCGCCACCGGCCGGTCAGGCCTCGCCGTAGAGTTCTGCGATTGTCGTCTCCCACTGCTCGCGGGCTCCATGATGCTCATGCCGTCGCTGGAATACAGTGATCGACACGCCGAAAGCGAACGTAGTCGGCCGGCCCAGCGAAGAGATCGCCCGCGTAGCAGTTCAGATAATCCTCCCGCACGGGCGCAGGCAGGCACTCCCGCCTCTGCCCACCACCGCGCGTTCCGGTCGATGGCGATTACGTGCGCGACCGCCGGCCACAGGCTGCGCCAGGCGAACAGGCTCTCAGGGCAAGGGCGCAGCCGGAGCAGCGGCTCGTCTGCGTCGGGGGCGCGCCCTCTGCACAACGGATGGCGAGCTCGTCGACCGCACGCACCTCGGTCTGCGAGAGTCCGTCGGAGGTGATCGCCATGGCTCAGACCGCGGCTTGGCCTATCCCGTGGAGGCGGCGACCGCCCTGGCTGAGCCGACGATTACCTCCGCCGCGTGAGCCGTGTCAAGGTATTCGCGTCCCGACACGATCTTGCCGTCCCGGATCTCCAGGAGGTCGTGGTATTGATTCTGGTATTGCAGGCCGGTCACCGATGTGCCGTTGGCGTCCATCTCGACGGCGACCCTGTCGCCCTCGGCTGTGACTCCGGTGATGGTGAGCCGAACGCCGGTCGGCATGCCGGTTTCGATCGACCGAAGCATCTCGGCGAACTGCGCTTTGTTCTTCGTCCCCGCAATTTCGAACTGGTCTGGCTTTCCGGCCAGCCACCACGTGACGTTCTCGTCGATCAGCTCGAGCGCGCCATCGATGTTGCCCGTCGACAAGTTCTCAAAGAACTGCAGCGCGACCTTCCTGTTGTCCTCAACGCTCACTTGATCTACCTCCTACGGCCTTATCCATCATCGATGTAGTGCCCGAGGCTCCATGGACAACCCGACCCTCAATGGTCCGAGCAGCAGCTCGCCAACCGCCCGGGCATGAACCGGCCCTGCTGGGCTCAAAAACACTGTCTATCTGCGGTGCGTTCCTATGTGCACGCCATGAGAACATCCAGTGCCTGTCGTGACATCGCATGACCGTGCGATCTGTTCCAGCCCGAGGGGGCGCGGGGCGGCATTCGGCCTGTCCAAGAGAACCGGCTCTCCGGACGCGCGGGCGGCGGGCGGGAGTGACGAGCTCACGCGCGCAAGCGCAGATGAAGCACCAATCCGGCAACGGCGCTGGCGTGAGGAGCTGGCCTTCTCAGCCCTCTCCAGGGGGTCTCGGCCTGACAGCGACCACCTTCAGCGCAGATCTGGGCGGGCGCTCAGATGTGCGGAAAGCGACAGAACGCCCGACCGTACGTACCGCATCCGCGCCGCTCACGGTGATCAATCCGGTTGATCCGTTTGGTAGTTTCAGTCGCGGAAGGCCGCGAGAAGCCCGGATCGCCCGCGGCCAAGGGTTTCGAGACGCCATCGGTGATCGGCAGTCGATCTGCGACCATTCTCCCGGGTGATGATATGGGACCGGCGCACGTATGCGAGCAGAGCCACGACTTCAGCTCGGGGCACCGTGGGGGCGTGCTGAACTGTGGCCGCTGGGATGTAGACGCGCCCGGCTGTCTCGTCGTGTTCGTCTGTGCGCCGCGAACATCATCGATGATCACCTTGTCAGCAGCACGCGCTCCGCTGGTCGGCCACCGAGGAAAATCGCGTGGCTGAGACGTCGGTGTCGATCGTGCGCGGGCGGGACTACGAGCTGGGCGTGCTGGGAGACCAAATCGACACGGTCCGTCTCGGCATCGGATCCGTCACGCTGATCCAGGGCGTAGCCGGTATCGGCAAGAGCCGACTGCTCGAGGAGGCTCGTCGGATGGCGATCCGGCTCTCGTTCCGAGTCGGCGCAGCCAGGGCCGAACAGGGGGATAGCGTCGTCGAGCTCGCGCCGCTGTTGGATGCGCTGTCAGCCGATCACGAGCCTCTGCTGGAGCCTCCGATCTTGGCGCGACCGGTGAGCGCCGAGGAGCGCTACTGGCTACTTCAGGACATCCAGGCCAGGCTGGAGCGCGCCGCACTTGAGGGACCTCTGCTGCTATCTCTCGACGATCTTCATTGGGCGGGCAACGGGACAGCAGCCGCATTGGGTTCGCTCCCGACGCGGCTGGCCGGCCTCCCGATCGCCTGGCTGTTGGCGTATCGACAGGACCAGGCACCGCGGCTGATGAGCAGCACCGAGCGGTTACAACAGGAGGGCGCGACAAAGCTCGTGCTGGCCCCGTTGAGCGACTCGGCTGTGGCTGAGGTGACCGCCGACACCATGCGGGCCCAGCCCGACGACGCGTTGCTGGCGATGGCACGGCGCTCTCGAGGGAGCCCCTATCTGCTAACGGAGTTACTGGCGGGTCTGCGTGAAGAACAGCTTGTGCGCGTCGACTCCGGACAGGCGGGGCTGGTGGAGGCCAGGTTGCCCCATCGCGTTAGTGACACGATGCGCCAGCGGCTGCACCGTCTATCGGAGCCCGCACGGCAGGCGGCCCGCGTCGCCTCGTCGCTTGGGCTTGATTTCAGCGCAATCAACCTCGCCGCGCTGCTTGGGGTCAGCCCTGCGCAGCTGGTCGTACCTGTCGAGGAGCTGCTCGCCGCGAACCTGCTGGTCGACCGCGAAGAGACGCTCGCGTTTAGTCACGAGCTGACTCGCGAGGCCGTGCGCGGGAGCCTTCCGCAGCCGGTAAGGCGCGCGTTGGATCGTCAGGCCGCTGATGTTCTGCTGGCCGCGGGTGCGCTTCCGGTGGAGGTTGCGATCCAACTCGCCGCGAGCGCTCCGCCGGGAGATGACGTCGCGATCAGCATATTGCTCCAAGCCGCCGAGGCTTTAGCGACGACGGATCCGGGGGCCAGCGCCGACCTCGGCCAGCGGGCTCTGGACCTTGCTCCGAGAACGCATCCGCTACGCGGACCTCTGGTCGCGCAGACGGCCATGGCACTCCACGCCGCGGGACGGATCGACGAGGCAAAGGCGTTTGCCGATCACGCTGTCCGGCAGGTCCTGCCGCCGGAGCAGGAGGCAGAAGTGCGTCTCGGAATCGCCGGCATGTGGGCGGTCTCCCCGGAGGTCCGGGCAGACACCGGCCGTGAAGCGCTCAAACTGGCTGATCTGCCCGACGGGCTGCGCGTCGCGCACATGGCACGGCTGGGTTACAACCTGTTGGTGGGCGGCCATCTGGAGGAAGCGCAAGCGCTCATCTCGCAGACGGCGGCCGCGGCAGCATCGAGTGCCGATCCTGCGGTTCAGTTTCCGTACGTACTCAGTCGCGGTGGCGTCGAGTACATCACGGGGCATCTGGCGCAGTCTTTGGGAACGTTTGAGGGACTGCTCCGCGCCGGCTTCTCAGACGGCCGTGAGCTGGACGAGCTGCTGACTCGGTTGTGGCGGGCCAACGCGCTCACCGCTCTTGACCGCACCAGCGAGGCGCTGCAGGCCGCCGACGAGATGATCGCCGACTCGCTGAGGCGCGGCCTGGCGTTCTTCTTAAACGTGGCGGAGATCTGGCGGGGTCAACTGCTCTTGCAAATGGGTCAGCTGTATGACGCCAGTGTGATCATGCACGGCCGATTCGGGCCTCCGGGCGCCCCTGTGGTCACGGTCCTGGACGCCGCCGGAGTCGTCGCGCTCGGCCGCGTGGCGATCCACACCGGTGACGATCGATCAGCCCGGCGAATGGTCGAGATCGCTACCGCGATGCTAGACGAGAGTACTCCGGGGGTTCGGCGTCACGCGGCCTGGTTTCTCAGCTTGCAGGCGACCGCGGACGGAGACCCAGGCCGCGCGCACCGGTGGCTCTGCGTCATGGGTGAGCCGGAACGCAAGCGGCTACTCCCCCGTCTGTGGCTCGACGTCGCCGATGAGGCGCAGATGGTCCGCATGGCGCTCGCCGTCGGCGATCGAGAGCTCGCAGAAAGCGCGGCGGAACAGGCAGGCCGCCGAGCGCGGTTGTGTCCAGACGTCGCGTCGCTCCTGGCAATCTCCGCCCACTGCCGCGGGCTACTCAATAGTGATGCCGACGAGCTATCGAAGGCGGTGAGCTTGTTCGAGCGCAGCCCGAGGCGGCTCGCCCTCGCCTGCGCGCTCGAGGACCTCGGGGACCTCTTTCATGCTCAGGCTCGCATGGCAGTGGGAGTCGACGCGCTGGATCGGGCTTTGGTGCTGTTTGCACAGATCGGAGCTCGCCGTGACGCCGCGAGAGTGCGTCGTCGTCTGCGAGAACTGGGGTTCCGCCGCCGGACCGTGTCATCCGACCGCCCCGCCGTCGGTTGGGCGGCCCTCACAGACTCTGAGCTGGGCGTTGCGCGTCTAGTGACCGAGGGCTTGACCAACCGGGAGATCGCCGAGCGGCTGTTCATCTCCCCTCACACCGTCAGCAGCCATCTCCGTCAAGTGTTCTCCAAGCTCGGGGTGAACTCCCGCGTGGCGATGACCCGTCTCGTGGGCGAGATAGACCCGTGAGCTGAGCTCACGGGTCATGGCGCCCGGGCGGTCACGAGCGCAAATCACCCGCGGCTTGCTTGCGCCCGTGAATATCGCACGTTCGTGCGATACCGGCCCGCGCATTTGCTCGGCAGCCTACGAGCCCATGAAGAACGGAACGCTCGATGCCGGAGCCCCGGGCCCCCGGTCGCGGAGGAGTTAGCACCATGAAGGCAATCGGGCTCACCGAGTTCGGCGGTCCAGACGTCTTGAAGGTGGTCGAGCTTCCAGACCCCGAACCCGGGGCGGGTGAAATTCGTATCCGCGTTCAGGCCGCGTCGGTGAATCCGACCGACGTGACGTTTCGCGTCGGAGGCAGAGCAGCGCAGCTGGCCGAGTATTGCCCTCCGTACGTGCCCGGGGTCGACGCGTCCGGCATAGTGGATCGCCTCGGCGCCGATGCCGGTGGGCGGCTGGCGGTCGGGGACTCCGTCAGTGCGTTCGTCGTTCCGATCGGCCCGCGCGGCGGGGCGTACGCCGAGTACGTCGTCGTTCCCGAGGCCTCAGTCGTCCCGGCCCCGCGCGGCGCAACATTTGCCCAGGCGGCCTGCCTGCTGCTCAACGCAGCCACCGCGCGACTCAGCTTAAACGCGCTCGCTCTGTCACGCGGAGAGACCGTGGCGATCGTGGGTGGTGCCGGCGCGGTCGGCGGATACGCGATCGAGCTCGCGAAGGCGGAGGATGGCCTCACCGTTCTGACGAACGCCGCCGCGGGCGATCGGGAGCTGGTGTTGTCCTTGGGCGCTGATCTCGTCGTTGAGAACACCGAGGACCTCGCCACCGCGATCAGGCGCGCTCTCCCAGACGGCGCGCCCGGGCTGATCGACGGCGCGGCGCTGGACGACGCCATCCTCCCGGCAATCGCCGACGACGGGGACCTGGTCACGCTCAAGGGGTGGACCGGTCCGAGCCGGCGCGGCATCGCGATCCATCCCGTCTCGTCGTTTGACTCCGCGACCGACACCGGTCTGCTTGACCACCTGCGTCAGCTCGCCAACGACGGAACTCTGTCCGTTCGAGTCGCAGACATCATGCCCGCATCAGACGCCCCCCAGGCCCACCGTCGGCTGGCTGCCGGCGGTGTGCGTGGACGTCTGGTCCTGGACTTCTCCCACCCCCTGACAGGGCCATAGCGTGCTCGGCCAGGCCCACGCCCCAAGGGCGCCGCAATCCACACGCCCGGCACACCTCGACCCTCCACGATTCAGAGGCAACCATGACCATTGAAACGCTCGCCCTCGAGCCGCAGTTTGTGACCGTCGACGCCCTTCGCATTCGCTTTGCCCGGCAAGAGCGGGAGGCGGCGGCCACGTTGCTGCTGCTCAGCCCGTGGCCGGAGAGCATCTTCGCCTACGCGCCGATGTGGCCCGCGCTGGCGGCGGAGTTCTCGCTTGTGGCGGTCGACCTGCCGGGGTTCGGCCAATCGGACGGGCGCCCAGACCTGTACAGCCCCCGCGCTCTCGGTGACTTTCTTCCGCGAATCGTCGAAGCTCTCGGCATCGACTCGGCGCACGCACTCGGTCCGGATGTGGGAACCGCGGCGCTCCTGTTCACGGAGGCCGTGCACCCCGGGACATTTGCGAGCATTCAAGTCGGCGGGGGCGGCGCGGCGTTCCCACTCCGCGTCACCGGTCTGCTCAAGGATTTCATTGACGCGCCGTCTCTGGACGCGTTCGCGGGTGCTGACCCTGCCGAGATCGTGAGCGCCGCTGTCCGCGGCATTCCTGGGTATGACGTCCCCGACTACGTGGTCGACGATTACGTCGCCTCCTACGCCGGCACGCGCTTCGTCGAATCGATCGCCTACGTGCGGCGTTACCCGCAGGAGCTTGAAGAGCTGGCATCACTTCTCGCCGACATTCGGACGCCGGTGCACTTCCTCGCAGCCAAGCACGATCCATACCTATCTCTTGAGGACCCGCGCTCCGTTGCCGCAGCGCTCCCGCACGCACGTGTCACTGAACTGGACAACTCTCACAATGCGTGGGAGGAATCTCCGGAATCCTACGCGGCTGCGGTCGCCGCGTGGGCCCTCGGCGAATACGCTGCGGCATGACTCCCGCTCAGCGCGACGGACGCACCCGCTATCGCTGAATAAGCGACGACTGTTGTCTTGGTGCCATCACCGATCTATCTTCGGTGCGGTCAATGAGTACCCATGCAATTGTTTTGCAAGGCGGCGGCTACCAGGTCCGGGTCGAGCACGAGGGAGAACCGATCGTCGCGTGGCTCACGAGTCTGGGCCTCTCCGCCGCGGTCCTTGACTATCCACTCAACGCGCGTCACCCCGCGCCGCTTGACTCGGTGCGGGAAGCGGTCAGGGCGGCGCACGCCGAGGGCCACGCGCAGGTCGGTCTGGTCGGGTTCTCAGCCGGCGGGCACCTCGCGGGTCACGCCGCGCTCACCCAGGGCGTCGATCTCGCGGATCGGATCGCCTTCGCGATCCTCGGCTATCCCATCGTCTCGATGGAACACAACGTCTATCCCAGCGCCGGCGAGACGCTCCTCGGAGCCGATCCCACTCCGTTGCTGCGGGCTCAGACGTCTTTAGACAGGCTCGTGACCGCCGCGGCGCCGCCCCTGTTCGTGTGGCACACAGCGGAGGACGCCAACGTGACGGTGGCCGAGACCTATCGGCTCGCGACGGCACTCGGCCAAGCCGGCGTCCCACACACAACGCACGTCTTCGCACATGGACCTCACAGCCTTGGTCTTGCCATCGGCGCAAGCGAAGCCGAGCAGTGGACCGCGCTCGCTAAGACTTGGCTGCGGCGAGCGGGCCGCCTATAGGGCCGCTTCCGACGCTTTCGCGAGCAGCAATCTCACGCCATCTGGCCTGACCCGGCAATACTGCTGCTCGCGGCTGAGGCTGTTTCCTAAATGGGTAGCGGGAGACGGATGGGCGACCGGGACCGGCCGGGGTTGCGCGGTGATCTGGGGCCGTGGCGGTGTCTGACGGTGTCCGGCTATCCGGTGGCGATCATCGTGGTGTGCGTGAAGAGCTTGAGCAGGTTGTGGGCGGCCATCACCAACCGCCACTCTGAACGACAAGCGGCTAACCCGCGTCGCTGGAACCGGTCGATCCGGCGGTTGTATTTGACCTGTCCGACCGCGGGCGCGATGATCGACTTGCGCTGCGCGTAGAGCTCATGGCCGCCTTCTGTGGCTAACTCCTCGCGCATCCGCACGTAGTGATCCTCTTTTGCCGGTATTGCCAGGATTGCCACCTCAGGGCTTCAGCCAGCAGCGCCCTCTATCGCGCGGCGACGAGAATCTCGGCCCCGTCGGTCGAAAACGAGCCGACGAGGTGTTCGGCCTGTGCTCGCTTCGTAACGTTGTGGACCGACGTTCCGACCGGGCGCACGTCGATCGTGAACTCGATCCCCAGCTGGCCCGAGACCCGCATGAGCGTCTCCATACTCGGATTGACCTCGCCGAGCTCGATGCGGGCGACCTGGGGCTGCTTCATGCCGAGCCGCTCGGCAAGCTCACGCTGCGAAAGGTCATGTTCGGTGCGGTAGCGGACGATCGTTAGCGCCACCGCACGTGCCAGCGCGGTCCGCTCCCATTCAGCCCGAAACTCCGGGTCGGTATGGAGCTGCTCGGCGATCAGCTCGTCGTTGGTATTCATCTCGCTCAGCTTCATGTCGCCCATGATAACACTGCTGTTATCGGCCGATCGAGGCTCGGGCTTAATCGACTTCGAGCTGCGCGAAGCGTTCGACCGCTCGCGCGACTGCAATGTCGTAGCCGCGCGAGTCGATCCCGGCCTCGGGTCCGACCGCGAAGATGACGAACGTCGACGGATTCACTCGGCGGTAGATCGGGCGCCATCGGCTGCGACCGGCCCGCGGCCGCAGCTCCCGGAAGCCCTGCCCCAGCTCGCCTCTGACCGCGCTTGAGTGCGGATGGCCGAGGCGCGGGCCGGCTGCCTCCAGCTTCTGGACCGCGTGAAGCATCGCGACCTTCTCGGCCGCCGGCCACGAGGCGTTACGCTCAGCGTCGGCCTCGGGATGCCAAAGCGCTGTGTATGGCGGGCCGGAGTCCTTGACCGGTTCCCTCGTCTCCCCGACGGGGCGGCGCTTGGCCTGCTTCTTCGGTTTCCGCTTGTCAGCCGCCATCGACCGCAAGCATGGGGCGCGGCGCGGCGGACGACCTGGACAGGCGTTCGGACTTCGCCGCTTCGTAGCCGGCGTACGCCTGGGCCTTGATCGTGTCCAGCAGTTCGACCCGGAGCCACCCTCCATCGATCGTGAGACCGACTTCCGCTCCCACGCCGCGGACGCGTTGGCAGAGCTCGTCGTCAGCGCAGACGTAGATCACGGCGCTGCCTTTGCTCGAGCGCCAGATCGCATGGCGGTAGAGGATCGCGCGGAGGCGCTCGGCGGACTTCTTCGCGAGCTCGACCTCGATCGCCACCCCGGCGCGACTCGGGCGAGCGATCAGGTCGGGGCGATGGCTCGACGTGTTGTACCCGCGACGATCTCGCCAGCTGATCTCACCCGCGTAGCGATCGTCTTCGAGCAGCTGCCGGGCGCCGAGGAACTCGTGCCCGCGCACCGTCAGCCAGGCGGCCGCCCAGGCGACGCCGCAGTGGTGCGCCCACCAGGTCGGTGCCGGCTGGCCCGCCGCCCTGACCGGCACCGCCGCCACGGCCACGCCGACCCGGGTCGCGACGAACAGGCAGCCCTCCCCTCTCGTCATCGGATACCTCGCCAGCCAGCCCTCCCTCTCCAGCCGCCTGGCATGACTCCTCGCCGCCACCTCACTCCACCCCATTGCACACCGCCAAGCATCCAACGGACACGGCCCCACTCTCGCCAGCCACCTCAAGCCCTCGATCGACGCCGGCCCAGGACGGAGTACCCGAGTCATCTGACACTTCCCTGAGTCACCTCACACCACCCCGTTCACCCCAATCACGCCCGTTCCCACACCGCCTCCACCCCCGCCGCCTCTGATCCAGCGAAGTGCGCATGACTACCCGACCACCACCCCATCTCATCTCACACGTGGGGGGCGGGTAGTCATGCGCGCCCGAGCGCCCGACCCCAATGGCGGCGGGGATGGAGGTGGTCCCGGTGTTTCGCTGCCCGCAGCAGTTCGCACAACACTTCCGTCCGCACCTCCGCGACGCCGCCGGACACCCCCAGCCGCCTCGGACATGCCGCTCGCGGTCATCTGGCCTGGCGCTCCCAGGCCTGCCAGTTGGCGTCGCTCTCGAGCTCGTCAGCGACCGTTCGCAGCGCGTCCCAGACCTCGCGGAAGCCGTGCCCAACGGCGACGATGTCCGTGCCCGTGGCGGTGATCGCCAGTCGATCGAAGGCGGCATCGAACTCCTCCCATATCTCGGCCCGACCCGGACGGTTGCCGTCAGGTCTGAGCTCGTACGAGAGCGCATCCGCAAGGTCTGGCTTTGACCGCCAACGCACGCCGGCCGCCGCGGAGGCATTGAGCATCGTCGCGGCGACGTGCTCGCATGAGTCGGCGACAGCGCGAATCCGATCGACGTACCCCGGGCTCGGCGCGGCGTAGGCGCTGTCCGTCAACGCACGGTCGAAGCCGACGATTGCCTGCCTGAGCAGCTCGACCGCGCCTTCCTCCCGGGGAGAGCGGGCACGTGCTGGGGGGCGCGTATCCGCCGCCTCCGGCCGATCATCTGTCTCAGGGCGGCGGGGAGGAGGAGCGCTTTCCCGAGCCGGTCCGCGACTGTTTTCGAGCTGCTCCAGGACCTCGTCGGGCGTCAGATTGGTCTCGGCGAGCATGCGCTCCAGATCGGAGCGGCGGACGATCCACTTGCGCACGCCGGCACGGGAGGCCTTCAGCTGCCCCTTGCTGACCCATTGCCGCACCGTCGCCGGGTTGACCCGGAGCTCGGATGCGATCTCAGCCAGTGTCAGCCATGGATCGGCTGCCTCGCGCTCTTCCTCGGTCAAAGGTCTCTCGCTTTCGTTCTTCCGTCCGTAGCGCAATTAGAGTATCTTACGTGGAGGTTGCCGTGAGTATCGCGCCAAGAAATGTCCCGCGTGTTGCGCTCAGTCGTCAGGAGGCGGCGATCTCCCTCGGCGATCGCGTCGGAGCTCGACTACCGTCCCGACGGGCTCGTCGACCTGCCCCGA
>OBLU010002502.1_pt1 | contig 16897 bp, 14 predicted proteins | sample 1518681 | NCBI WGS metagenome assembly OBLU01 (sample SAMEA3539304, study PRJEB22396) | soil metagenome | biome: tundra; feature: field; material: soil | place: USA | collected 2010-05 | depth 0.15 m | reverse complement strand
GGCGGCACCGTCTCCCGCATCTCGCTCCTCGGCCCCACCGGCCAGACCGGTGCGGAGATCGGAGACGACGGCCAGGGTCCTCCGGGCCGGTGCAGACTGGAGTGCCATCAGGAGCGTCCCCAGGGCCGAGCGTGGGGCACCGGAGAAGTCGTAGGCCGCGCAGGCCCTATCGAGGCCGAGTGCGGCGTGCAGCGTGGTGGCACTGGTCTTGTCGAGATATCCGGGCGCCGGAGTGGAGAAGAGCAGGTCATCCGGCATGCCTGGGCCGAGGGCGAGGGCCCGCCGCCCGGCCTCGACCCCCAAGGTGGTGGTGTCCTCGTCGTAGGAGGCGACCGCACGAGATCCCTTACCGGGTCCCGAGCCGAGGACCTGCGCGATGGCCGCCCGTTGCAGCCGCCAGTACGGCAGGTAGGTACCCCATGTCACGATGCCTGCGTTCATCTCCGCCCTTCCGTCCCGGCACCTTCTCGGGGTCGTGCCAATGGCTCCACATCAACGTTCATTGCCCTCCCCGAACGCCTTACCAGGCGATATGGGCGAAATGATGGCCGAGTTCGTCAGGTTCACTTTACACCGCCACCCCGAAAGCCAATCACGACCGGGAGCTCGCCCGACCCCGCCCACCAAGTACCCCGCCCTACGCCGTGGCTTCGACCACCATGACCCAACTGTCGAGCTCGAGCGGGCCGCCCCCGCCGGCCGAGCAGCGGACGCCGTGGAAGCCGGCCCCTTCGAGCCATTGCGACCATTCGGGAGGGGTGGGGAGGCGGATGAAGTGGGAGCTGTGCCGGACCACGCCGTCTCGATACACCGTGCGATCCGTCGCAATCCGCCCCGTCAGCGGGTCGAAGCGCGCAAGGTCGACCTGCGCGTCCTCGCCCCGCCGGAGCACCGTCGCATCGGGTGCCGCCGTGAAGTGCCGGACCACGCCGTCGTGATGCATGGTCTCGATCACGACGTTACCGCCGGGGCGCAGCACCCGGTGGAACTCGGCCAGCACCCGACGGCAGTCGTCGTCATCGTGGTAGCCGAAGGAGGTGAACCAGCACACCACGGCGTCGAAGGGGCCCGGAACCGGCAACTGGCGCATATCGCCCTGGAGGTACGACACGTGGCCGTTGGGCCCGACGGGCTCGGCCTCGGCCATGGCGATGAACGGGGCCGAGAGATCGATCCCGGTCACCTCGTGGCCGGCGGAGGCAAGACGGCGCGAGATCCGGCCCGGGCCACACGGCACATCGAGGATGCGGGACCCCGGCGGCAGGTCGAGGCGCCCCAGGATCTCCGCCGCGTCGTCGTCGGAATGACCCTCGTCGGTGGACTCGGCGTAGAAGTACAGGTAGTCGTCCCCGAAGGTGGCATCGACGTCGAAGTCCATGGCCCAATCTTCGCCGGTCACGTCGCGTGAGTGGCCCATGCCGCTTCGGTGGACGACCTCGGCTTCGGTTCCGCCCCCCGTGTAGGCCGCCGGATCGACCCGCCGGCGCTACGGTCACCCCTCATGGCTCTCGCCCTCGGCCTCATCACACCGGTCCTGCACATGAACCCGCGCTTCAACCCTCCCGCCTGGGAGACGACCGCCACCGTCGGCGACGTGGTGACCGTGGTGCAGCGGGCCGAGATCCTCGGCTTCGACTGGATCGGGTGCTCCGAGCACATCGCCGTCCCGTCCAGCGGGCCGACGGTGCGTGGCGGGCGGTACTGGGATCCGTTCTCGACGCTCGGCTACCTGGCGGCCCACACGGAGCGGATCGGCCTGTTGACCCATATGGCGGTGCTGCCGTACCACCACCCGCTGGAATTGGTGAAGCGCCTGGGAACGCTCGACCTCCTCAGCCAGGGCCGGGTCATCGTGGGTGTCGGCGTCGGGTCGCTCCAGCCCGAGTTCGAGGTGCTGGGCCACGACTTCGTTGGTCGGGGCGAGCAATCGGATGACGCCATCAGGGCCATCAGGGCGGCGTGGGGCACCCGCGTTCCCGAGTATCACGGGTCCCACTACGACTTCGAGGGATTCGTCGTCGAGCCCTCGGGACTCCCCCGGGCGGTGCCGATCTGGGTGGGCGGGCGCACGCGGCGTTCGTTGCGCCGGGCCCTCGAACTCGGCGACGCCTGGGTGCCCTTCGGCGGCAAGCTCGAGGACCTCTCCGCTCTCTTGGCAGACGATGGGATCAGCCTGGCCCGCCGGGACTACGCGGCGACGCATGGCGCTCCTCTCACGATGATCCTGGCTCCCGAGCCCCCGCTCGACCCGCTCGGGGATCCCGAGGGGACGGCGGCGTTCCTCGGCTCCTACGTCGCCCTCGGCGCAACCGGGTTCTGCCTCCGCTTCGAGCACCGGTCTCTGGCGCACTACTGCGAGCAGATGGAGGCGATGATGTCGGTCGCCCCCCACGTCGGGCCGTGAGGTATCAGCCGACCACCACCCGCACCTGCCACAAGAGAAGGAACTGCGGGCAGGCCTTACCCGGGGAGCACTTCGGTGCGCCGCCGGCGCGGAGCGCGGTCCGGCCGGCCTTGGCTGCGGTGTAAGAGGCAGTGAGCCCTCCCCCGCGATGGCTCACTGCGCCTTTGGCACGGAGCAGCAGGGGACCGACCTCTCGTAACCCGCTCCACCGCAACGTCGAACCGTTCAGCACCACCATCAGCGTCTGGCCGGCTCGCACATGCACGCTGTGCCCACCGTCGGCGCGGTCGACACACACGACCCTGCCGTGGGGCGGGCAATCACCCACCGGCGAGGCGCCCACCGGCGAGGCCGTCATCACTCCCCGCGGCCCGACAACCACGCACGCCGCGCCCACGACAAGCGTGATCGCCAGGAGCCCGGCCCGGCTGGCGTACCCCGTGGCGGTCACGCAGCCTCGCGCGGTGCGGCAACCGGGGGCATTGCCGCTCAGGTTGCCGCGTCGGCCACGCGGGCTCGCAATTCGGCCTTGACCACCTTGCCCGTGGGGTTGCGCGGAAGCTCGTCGACGAAGAGGAACTGGCGCGGCACTTTGTAGTCGGCCAGTTGCTCGAGGGCGTAGGCGCGCAGAGCCTCGCCGTCCACGGTGGCGTCCTCGTGCAACACGACGAAGGCCACCACGTCTTCACCGAGGACAGCATGGGGAGCGCCGACGACCGCGACCTCGGCCACGTCGTCATGCTGCACGAGGACGTGCTCCACATCGGTGGCGTGGATGTTGTGCCCACCCCGGATGATCACGTCCTTGCTCCGGCCGACGATGTACAGGTAGCCCTCATCGTCCAGCTTCCCCAGATCGCCGGTGACGATCCACCCGTCCTTCCACATCTGGGCCGTGGCCTCGGGATCCCCGAAATACTCACGTTGACGCCCGGGCAATTGCATCCGGACCTCGCCGACTTCGTCGGCGGGAAGTGGCTGCTCGTTGGCGTCGACGATGCACACCACGGCCGGCGGCGTGATGCGCCCCACCGACCCCGGATGCCTGACCGCCTCACCCTTGGGCATGGTGCAGTAGGCGGACCCCGCCTCGGTCATGCCGTAGTTGTTCGACACGACGGCATCGGGCATCCGCTCTTGCAACCGCTCCACCACGAACGGTGCCAGAGGCGCGCTGCCCACCGAGCAGATCGAGACCGACGAGAGGTCGGCCGTTTCGAAATCGGGGTGGTCGAGGAGCAGATGGGCCACGGCCGGGACCAGGAACACGGCGACCGGGCGCTCGGCCTCCACCACCTTGAACCATCGATCCGCATCGAACTTCGGTTGATAGATCCCCCGCAACCCGAGCTTCATCGGTGTGTAGACGAAGGCGATGCCGGCGAAGGTGAACATCGGGCTGGCGTGGAACCACCCGCCACCACTCCACGAGGGCGGGACCTCTCCGATCATGGAGCCGTTGGAGTGGCGAATGGCCACGCCCTTGGGCCGCCCCGTCGTACCCGAGGTATAGAGGATGTCGGCCAGGTCATCGTCGTCGCGAGGGACCTGCATGGCGTCGCGGTCACCCGAGGTGATCTCGGACCAGCTGATCACGTGCCCCGACGAGCGCGCCGTGGCCCCGGGGGTGGCGTCGACCACGAGGGAGAGGGTCTCGTTCGCGGCACCGAGCGCGGTGACGACCAACGCCCCGTCGGCCACCACCGCCGTGGCACCGGAGTGCGCCAGCGTGTGCCGCACCTCGGCCGGGGCCAGACGGGGATTCATGGGCACGGCGACGCCGCCGGCACGGTGTGTCGCCGTGTAGGACACCAGCCAGTGCAGAGCCGTCCCGGGGTGCAGATGGATGCCGACGCGATCTCCCGGCTTGAGGCCCCCCGCCACCAGGCCACGCGCCATGGCATTGGCCAGGCCGTCCCATTCGGCAAATGTCAGCGAACCGGCATCGACGACCGTATATGCCGTCTCGTCGGGAAACGTCTCCGCCATGCGGCGTAGGTGTTCGTCCATCAACACGTCGGCACATCCCCCAGAGTGGTTCCTCGGCGAGCAAGAATTGACGCCGGCGGCAGGTTCGTTGCAGCATGGCCGATGCCCGGGCGGGGGTCAATCTCGAACGTGCCGTCGGGGGTGACCACATGGCAGGCACAATGAGCGCACCATGACCACCGTTCGCTTCGACCTCCCGACGCCCGAGGGCGACACCATAGAGTTCTGGGAGGCGGCCAAGGAAGAGCGACTGCTCATCCGGCACTGCAACGCATGTGGCGCCTACTCGTACTACCCGCGCCCCTTCTGCCCAAAGTGTTGGAGCGAGGAAGTGGAGTGGGTCGAGGCCAGCGGGAAGGGCACCCTCTACACCTGGTCGGTGATCTACAGCAACGACATGCCGCCGTTCAAGGAGCGGGTCCCCTATGTCGCCGCCATGGTGGACCTGGCCGAAGGCCCTCGCATGACGACCAACGTGGTCGAATGCCCCTTCGGAGAACTCGAGGTGGGCATGGCGCTGCGGGTCATCTTCCGACCGATCTCGGACGACTTCACGATCCCGGTCTTCGTCCGCGCCTGACGCCTGGAGAGGGCTGCGAGCGCTACTCCTTGTCCTCCGCCCCCGAGGCCATGCCCTCTTTGATGGCATTGACGACGGTCGGGTCCATCAAGGTGGTGACGTCCCCCAGGTCGCGGTGTTCCGACACGTCGCGCAACAGACGACGCATGATCTTTCCGCTGCGGGTCTTCGGGAGCTCGGGCGTGAGGATGATCTGGCGGGGCTTGGCGATCGGGCCGATCTCGCGGGCCACGTGATCGCGCAACTCCTGTACGAACGCCTCCCCCTCGGCTGCATCCTCGAATCCGGTCCCCTTGACCGTGACGAACGCCACGATGGCCTGACCCGTCGTGGCGTCAGAGGCCCCGACCACCGCCGCCTCGGCGACCGCGGGGTGGCCGACCAGGGCATGCTCGACCTCGGTCGTCGAGATCCGGTGGCCCGAGATGTTCATGACGTCGTCCACCCGGCCCAGCAACCAGAGGTCACCGTCTTGGTCCCGCTTGGCGCCGTCGCCGGCGAAATACAGCCCCGGAAAGCGCGACCAGTAGGTCTCCTTGTAGCGCTCGTCGTCGCCCCAGATGCCGCGCAGCATGCCGGGCCAGGGCTCGGTGATGACCAGGTAGCCCCCCTCGTCGTTGCCCACCGAGCGGCCGTCGTTGTCGATGACGTCGACGGAGATGCCCGGGAACGGCGTCATGGCCGCACCCGGCTTGGTGGCCGTGATGCCGGGCAGCGGCGTGATGAGGATCCCACCGGTCTCGGTCTGCCACCAGGTGTCGACGATCGGGCAACGCTCACCGCCGATGTGCGTGCGGTACCAGATCCAAGCCTCCGGATTGATCGGCTCGCCCACCGAGCCCAGCAAGCGCAGGCTGGAGAGGTCGTGCGACGCCGGGAGGTCCTCGCCCCATTTCATGAAGGTGCGGATGGTGGTCGGCGCGGTATAGAGGATGTTGACCTTGTACTTCTCTATGAGCTGCCACCACCGGTCCCGGGCGGGCGTGTCCGGCGTCCCCTCGTACATGACCGAGGTGGTGGCGTTGGCCAACGGTCCATAGACGATGTAACTGTGCCCGGTCACCCAACCGATGTCGGCCCCCGTCCAGAAGACGTCCTCCTCGGGCTTTATGTCGAAGATCAGCCGGTGCGTGGCCGAGACATGGGTGAGGTACCCACCCGAGGTGTGCAGGATCCCCTTGGGCTTGGCCGTCGTACCGCTGGTGTACATGATGTAGAGCGGGTGCTCCGCGTCGAACGCCTCCGCCTCGTGCGTGTCGCTCTGGCGATCCACGACGTCGTGCCACCACACGTCGCGACCGTCGGTCCACGCCACGTCCTGACCGGTGCGCCGCACCACGAGAACCTTCTCCACGTCTGGGCAGCCGAGGAGGGCTTCATCGACCGCCGGCTTCAAGGGACTGGCCACACCCCGCCGGTTCCCGCCGTCGGCCGTAATGACGAAATGGGCGTCGCAGTCGAGGATCCGTCCCCGCAGCGAGTCAGAGGAAAACCCGCCGAAGACGACGGTGTGCGGCGCACCCAGGCGGGCACAGGCCAGCATGGCGACCACCGTCTCGGGAATCATCGGCATGTAGATGGCGACCTTGTCGCCCGTCCGCACGCCCAACTCGATCAACGCATTGGCAGCCTGGCTCACGAGGCCGAGGAGATCACGGTAGGTGATGGTGCGGGTGTCCCCGGGCTCACCTTCCCAGTGGAAGGCGACCCGGTCGCCCAAGCCGGCGTCAACGTGGCGGTCCACACAGTTGACCGCCACGTTGAGCCGGCCTCCCACGAACCACTTGGCAAACGGCGCGTTGCTCCAATCCAGCACGTCCGTCCACGGTGTGGCCCACGTGAGGCGCTCGGCTTGGGAGGCCCAGAAGGCAAGGGGGTTTGCCGTGGCCTCGTCATAGATCTCGGGCTGCGCATTGGCTCGTGCGGCCAGAGCTGGGGGCGGGGGAAACGTCCGGGTCTCGTGCAGGAGAGCCGACAGGCCTTCTTCTCGATCTTCGCTCATGGCTCGCTCCTCTTCGATGGTGGTTCAGGGGTTGCCGGGGAGGCATGCCCCGGCAACCCCTGACCTGACAACGTCCTTTCTAGCTCCTTGGGGCCAGCGGGAACACCGGGAGCACGGGCTTCTTGAAGGTCTCGTTGATGACCCCGGCTGCCGACGCGTAGAAGGCGAGTGCGGCCGTCACCACGCCCACCCACCCTCCGGCGTGGGTGGCGCCGCTACTGTTGTTGAACGCACCGATGGTGAGCAGCACGAAGGTGACGGTCAGGGCAACGAACACCGCCGCCACGGCACCGGACACCCTGAGCGATGCGATCAGCAGGTAGAAGGTCAGGATCGTCCAGCCGAGCAGGAACACACCTGCCGCCTGTCCCACGTCTGCCGCCGGAATCGATGGCGCCAGGAAGTGGACGAAGACGTAGTAGGCGATCCAGAACGCCCCATACGACGTGAAGGCGATGGCCCCGAAGGTGTTCTTCCGGGTGAACTCCCACATCCCGGCGAGAAGCTGCGCGAAGCCCCCGTAGACCAGAGCCAACGAGAGGGCGGCGAAGATGCCACCCGCCCACACGTTCGCGTTGTACAGACTCAACGCGAGGGTGGTCATGGCGAATGCTCCCAGACCGAGCGGCGCTGGATCCGCCACGATGTGAATCGGATTGACCGGAGACCTCTCCGGCGGCGTGCTCTGGGTTCCCAAATCGACGTTTGACATGGTTGGTGACTCCTTGAGTGTGGTGTGGAGGCCTTTGTGAGCGAGGGCGAGACAACGGTGGTTTCCGCCTCCGCGCTGCGCCAACCTCGCCGGGCTTGGGCGCGCCACCGAGGCAACCGACAAGGCCGCTCTCCGATGCGAGACAGGCGGAGCGGTCCGCGGACGATCCGCTCCTGATTACCCCCCTTTCACCCCGTGCGTCCGCAGTGCTGCGGCTCAAGGCGCATTGTGCGGATCCGGTGCTCCGCTCCACAAGGGACGTTCGCTGAAGAGACGGCCAGCAGCGACGAACGGTCGCTTTGGAGCGACGAGCGGCGTCTCCTGGGCCGGCGACGTAGAGCCATCGGATTCGTCGTCCCGACGAATGACCTTCTGTGGCACACTGCTCTGTACAAGGATCACCATTGGGGGTGGCATGAAAGAGGCCCTGTGGCTTGCTCTGATCGCCATGGTGATCTTGATCGCCGGGGTTGTCCGCTTTGCCTTTCGTGGGCAGCGCCGTCTCGGGACCCCGACGCAACGGGCGGCCCACATTGCGCTGCATACAGCGAACCTGGCCGCACCCGCTCTGCGGACGGGCCTCAACAAGGAATCGGCCGAGAGGTCCATTTTGCATCTCAGGGACCTCCTGGGCACACGTGGCGTCGTTGTCGCTGACGTCGATGGCGTTCTGGCGGCCGAAGGTGTCGACGCCGAGCATTGTGCGCTCCTCGCCCCGGCTATGCAGGCCGCCCTGAGCGCAGGACGTCCTCAGGTGGTGACAGCCAAGGACCTCTTCTGCAGCGACCCGGGCTTCTGTGAGCTGCAGTGCGGGGTGGTGGTGCCCCTCACTACCGACGGTGACATTGTCGGCGTCCTGGCTGCGTTGGATGCGGCGGCCCCGGCAGGGCTCCTCCGCCTCTGCAGCGAAGTGGCGCAATTCGTATCGACCCAGCTCGAGCTGGCCGAGCTCGACCGTTCGCGCCAGCGCGCCGTGCAGGCCGAACTGCGGTTCTTGCGCGCGCAGATCTCGCCTCATTTCATCTACAACGCGTTGACGGCCATCGAGTCCTTCGTACGGTCCGACCCCGATCGCGCCCGCGACCTCTTGGTCGAATTCGCCGATTTCATCCGCTTCAGCTTTCGCTCCCACGGCCAGTTCGTCACCATGGCCGAGGAGATCCGCCTCGTCGACACCTACCTCGATCTGGAAAGAGCCCGGTTCGGCGATCGACTTGCCGTCACCCTCAGGGTGGCACCTGAAGTCCTCGGTGTGCTGCTTCCACCCTTCGTGCTGCAGCCCTTGGTGGAGAACGCCGTGCATCACGGGATAGAGCCGAGTGAGAACCGGGGCCACCTGGAGATCATCATTCTCGACGCCGATACGGAAGCCTTGGTGACGGTGGAGGACGACGGCATCGGCGCCGACCCCGGCCACCTGCGCCGAGCCCTTTCCGGTACCTCGGCGGAAGAGGGGATCGGTCTCCACAACGTCGATGAGCGGCTGCGAGCCGTCTTCGGCGAGGAGCGCGGGCTGACGATCGAGACGGCGCTCGGGGCCGGCACCAAGGTCACCATGCGCATACCGAAGTTTCATGCCGGGGTAGGTGCGAAATGAGCGGCCTGTCGGTGCTGGCCGTCGACGACGAGGCTCCTGCGCTGGACGAGCTGACGTTCCTTCTCGAGAACTCGGCTCTCGTCAGTTCCGTCCGGTCAGCTCGGAGCGCCACCGACGCGCTGCACTACATGCACGACGAGCGCTACGACGTCGTGCTCCTCGACATTGCCATGCCCGGTCTCGATGGGCTCGAGTTGGCCCGCGTGCTCGCCCGCTTCGCCCATCCTCCGGCCATCATCTTTGTCACGGCGCATGAACAGCACGCCCTCGAAGCCTTCGAAGTCGGCGGCATGGGCTATCTGCTCAAACCGGTGACCCATGAGCGTCTGGTGACCACCCTGCGCCGGGTGGTGAGCCGACCCGCCGACGACAGTCCCCACGGGGGATCGCTCGAGACGATCCCGGTCGAGATCGGAACGCTCACGCGGATTCTGGCCCGGGACGACGTGTCGTGGGTGGAGTCCGCCGGCGACTACGTCCGCCTCCATCTCCGGGAAGGTGGAAAGCACTTGGTGCGCATGTCCATCTCCCTGCTCGAGGAGAAATGGAGCGACCACGGCTTCGCCCGCATTCATCGGAGCTACCTGGTCGCCTTGCGGGATATCCGAGAATTGCGCACCTCAGAGGGTCACATGGTGGTGCGGGTCGGGAACTACGACCTCCCCGTCAGCCGGCGCCATTCGAAGGAACTCCGGGATCGGCTCGTACGCCATGCCCGGAGGGACTCGCCGTGACCACGACGGGGCCGCCGCCGCGAGAGGTCGTGCGATCAGCACCCCGACGCACTTCCAATAGGCCACTCTCACCGGTCCGGGACGACCTCTACCAAGCCGACGCGTACGGACGCGAACTACTCACCTCCCTCATGCGGGCCCAGGCCGGGGTCTCGCTCGCCGTATTGTTACCGGCCATCTCCCTCCTCACCATCTACCCCCTCCTCGCTGTCCTCGTGCCGCGCCTCGCCAACTTCGAGGTGGTGGGCCTGCCCCTCACGTTGATCATTCTGGGTGGCGGTATCTACCCTCCCCTCGTGCTTCTCGGGTATTGGTACGTCCGTCGAGCCGAGCGCCTGGAACAACGCTTCGTCGAGCTGCTGAAAGAGAAATGACCGAACCGGCCACCATCGCCGCCATCGCGGTCGTGACGGTCATTACCGCCATTATCAGTGCACGGGGCATCCGGATTGCCCGGACCCCGGCGGACTTCATGGTCGCCGCTCGCCAGGTGCCGTCATTTCTCAACGCTTCCGCGATTTCGGGCGAGTACCTGTCTGCTGCCTCGTTCCTGGGGATTGCCGGGCTGGCCATGCTCGAAGGGCTCGGCGCGCTCTGGTACGCGGTCGGGTACGCCGCGGGCTATCTCGTCCTCCTCGTTGCCGTGGCTGCACCGCTGCGCCGATTCGGGGCCTACACGATCCCCGACTTCGCCGAAGGGCGCCTCGAGTCCCCGCAACTGCGCCGGGCGGCCACCGGCATCGTGCTGGTCATCTGCGGCTTCTACCTGCTGCCACAGCTCAAAGGCGCAGGTTTGACGCTGCAAGTCGCCTTCGGGGGACCCCGATGGATCGGCGTGGTCGTCCTGGGCATCATCGTGACGTTGGGCATCGCCAGTGGCGGCATGAAGGGCATCACGTTGGTACAGGCTTTTCAGTACTGGCTCAAGATCACCGCGCTTGCCATTCCCGCACTCTTCTTGGTGATGGTTCTGCACCACCCTCCGATCGACTCGATCTCGGGAGCCGCACCCCACACCTTCCATCAGAGAACGACGGTTGAATTCCCGCAATCGGAGGAACTCACGGTCACTCGAAGCGTCGTCGTCAACGCCGTCGGCCAACTCGATGGCACGACGTTGGACGGTCATGTCACCGTCACGGTGGGGACACACACCGTGCATGCGGGCACCACCTTGATCTTTCCGGCCGGAAGCAGCGCACCCCAGGTCCACGACAGCCCCTCGTTGACCGCGCAAGAGTGGACCTCGCCGTTGTTGCACTTGGGCGGCGACCCGAACCATCCCCTAGCTGCGACCTACGGGATCCTCCTGGCGACCGTCCTCGGCGCCATGGGCCTGCCACACATTTTGGTTCGTTTCTACACGAACAAGGATGGCCAGGCGGCCCGGCGAACGACGGCGTTCGTCCTCTTGCTGCTCGGGTGTTTCTACGTCCTCCCCGCCGTGTTCGCCGTGCTCGGCCGGCTCGAGGCCCCCGGCCTCTACGTGTCGGGGCAGACCGACTCCGTCGTTCTCGTCCTACCTCGACTGGCGTCGACCGGGTTTCTCGGCGCGGCGCTCGGCGCGCTCGTCGCCGCCGGCGCCTTTGCCGCCTTCCTGTCCACCTCCTCCGGCCTCCTGATCAGCATGGCCGGCGCCATGTCCCACGACATCATGGGCCGGGGCGTCCGCGCCTTTCGGCTCTCGGCCGTCGTGATCGGACTGGTCATGACCGGGCTCGGCATCTTCGTCGCCGGTATCTCGATCAATGTGCTCGTCGGCTGGGCCTTCGCCATCGCGGCCTCCACGTTCTGCCCCCTCCTCCTCCTCGGGATCTGGTGGCGGCGCCTGACCTGGATCGGGGCGCTCGGTGGTCTCATTCTCGGTGGCGGCGCCTCGTCGATCGCGGTGATCCTCACCATGCTGGGCGTCGGCAAGACCGGCTGGCCTGCCGTCCTTTTGGGCGAACCGGCCATCTGGACCGTTCCGCTGGCCTTCCTCGCCATGGTGTTCCTCTCACTGGCCACTCCCAGGGCGCTGCCCCTCGATGTCACACAGAAGCTTCTCGCCCTGCACCTGCCCGAACGCGTCCGGCCACCGGCCCCTCGCCGGCCCGAGCTGAGCCCCGACTGGACATCGCAGCCGCCTGACGGAATCCCGGTGCGCGCCGCCCGGACCTGACCAAAGCCACGTAGTACGACAAATGCACCTGCTTTGATGGGGAATAGTCGTCCGACATCGGTCCCAACCTGCGTGCTACCTTGAGCGGCGCATCGGATCAGATGCGTCACCTTTCGGGGTGGCCCCTCGGGGGGGTCGCCGGCCCGTGGCCAAGCTTCGGGCCGGCGACAACGGGGGCGTTGCGGCACCTTCGCTACCGACGATGGAGTTCCTCGCGCAGGGCTGCCGCGAGCGCTGGAACGACCACGTGCCAGTCCCCCACGATCCCGATGTCGCACTGGGAGAAGACCGGGGCGCCCGGATCCTCGTTGACGGCCAGGATCGTCCCCGCCGCGCGCACCCCGACCATGTGATTGAACTTTCCACTCAACCCGAGCGCCACGTAGAGCCGAGGTGCGATGCTCCGGCCGGTGATGCCGACCTGACGGGCACGAGGCGCCCAGCCCTTGTCGGTCACCTTGCGCGTGGCGGCCAACTCGGCTCCCAGAAGGCTGGCCAGCGGGGAGAGGTCCTCGTATTCATCAGGACGCAGGGCGGCACCCACACCGATCACTGCCTCAGCGCGTGCCAGGACCTCGACGTCGTCATCACGACGCTGCGACACGACGCGGACACGACTCCGGGGCGTGATGGGCCACGAACTGACGTCGGGTGTGTGATCGCGCGGCGGCACGAGCGGCAACACTCCGGGCCGGACGGTCACCAACCTGACGTCCGACGTGCAGAAGATGTCCGCCACCAGCGCGCCGGAGAACGCCGGCTTCGCCGCGACCAGCTCGCCTTCCGTGATGGCCAGTCCAATGGCGTCGCCGACCATTCCCGCTCCGAGGCCTGCCGCCATCCGACCCAGTACCTCACGGCCGAATGCCGTGCTCGGTCCCAGGACCGCCCAAAGTGGGTTCTCGGCCGACCAGCCGATGATGGCGGCCGCCACATCCTCGGCGAGCGGGGCACCGGTGAACGTCGTGACGGCATCGGCTCCCCCGGCACCCAACGCGTCGATTGCCACGCCCTCGAACGCCAGCGCGTGGACCCGTCCACCGAGTGACGCAGCGAGCTCCGAAGCTGCACCGAGCAACTCCATGCCCACCTGGGGGCGATCAGGCTCTATGAGCACGGCAATCACCGCGCTGCTCCCCGACGACCCCTGTGGCGCGGGGCCCCGCCCCGCCACTGGAGCAACGGGGTCGGGGGTCGCGGCCTCCAAAGCTCCCCTCTCGGCCAGCAGGGCAACGGCCTCGGCCGCCTGTTCCGCCGCCGTCCCGCTGAGAATCTTTCCGGCCCGGTCGTGGTGCATCGCACGCGTCCGACCGACCACGGTGGGGCTTCCCGCCTGGCCCCACGGGCCAGCGCCCAACGCTGCGGCCCGGACGAGGCGGATTCGTTCGGCCGGTACGTCAGCGCGCTGCGCGGGAGGGACCTTCGAAGGCTCGCAAAGACGCTCCGCCACCGAGAGCACGGCTGGAAGCGTGACGTCGACTTCTTCCCAACCGTCATCGTGCTCCAACGTCAACGACAGGACTTCCCCTTCGATGCCCATCTCGCGGACGCCGGTGGCAAAGGGCAGACCAGCCAACTGCGCCACTTCGGGCCCGACCTGACCAGTGTCCCCATCGAGAGAGTTCCGGCCGACCAACACGAGATCGAACCCGCCTTCGAGCTGCAAGGCCGCCGCCAGGGAGCGTGCGGTCGCCAATGTGTCCGATCCCCCGAACGCCGGGTCGCAAAGATGCACGCCTCGGTCGGCCCCCCACGCCACGGCTTCACGCAGGACGTCGTCGGCCGAGGGTGGACCAAGGGTGAAGACGGTGCATGACCCCCCACTCTCCCGGGCCCACTCCACACCCTTGGAGACGGCACGCCTGCAGTAGGCGTTCATTTCGAGCTCGATCCCCTCACGGATGAGCCGCCCATCCTCGCCCAGCGTCATCGACTCACCCACGGGAATCTGCTTGATCAGGGCGGCGATCCGCAGGGGCCGATCGAACCGGCATACGGGAACGTCCTCTTCTGGCATAGGCGTTCACGATACTCGGCACCATTTCTGGATTGAGGAGGGTCCAGCCACCTCCAGAGCATTGGCCTACACTCTGGGGCGCGCCTCTAGCTCAACGGCAGAGCAACGGACTCTTAATCCGCAGGTTTCGGGTTCGAATCCCGAGGGGCGCACCACAATTGTCCAGTTCATATGGCATGGATATACCGGATAAGGTGGATCGCAAAGCCCCGAAACTGGAAAGCAACCCCGATCCACCTTACGATGCGCGGCACGGGCCGCATCAAGGTCAACAAAGCAGTCGTGACTGCGCACCGAGTGGCATGGGAGCTGGCCCATGGTCCCCTCCCTTCGAAGGCGCTCGTCGTTGCCTGCCCCGTCAATCCGGCCTGCGTCTGCCCGGATCACCTACGACTTGAAGGTGTTGCAGAAATCAACCCAACGCACCGCACCAGGACCCGCAAAGGGACAGGCTCGATGCGCCTCATCCGGCCTGGAACTTGGGAGCTGCGTGTGACCATCGGTCGCTGGGAGGACGGCCGGCCAAGGACTCTCAACCGCACCGTCTCTGCGAACGGAGAGGCGGAGGCCGCAGCCCAACTGGTCGCCTTGGTCGACGAACTGAGCGGGGCGCAGCTCCCGGATACACGCGACGACCGGGACCTCACGGTGGATGAGGCGATCGAGCGCTTTCTCACGGAGTACTTGGCCAAAGAGAAGGGCCGGGCCGACAAGACCATTGGGGACTATCGCAATCTGCACCAGCGATGGTTCTCCCCCGCCATCGGAGCCAGGCCCGTGAAACGCATCGAGAGTTCCGTCATGGACGACCTGTTCGGTCAGATGCGCCAGGCGGGGTTGAGCGCCTCCCGGCTCAACCAGGCCAAGAGCCTCTATGTTCCATTCTTTCGCTGGGCCAAACGACTGCGAAATCCGATGATCGACTTCGAGATGCCCACCAGCACCTACAGATCCAAAGAGCGCACTCCACCTGAAGTCGAAGAGCTGACCCTGCTTCTTGCTACCGCGGTCGAAGTGACGCCGGAAATCGCTCTCCTTTTCGTTCTCGGCGCGGTCACTGGGACTCGACGGGGCGAGTTGGTCGCCATTCCCCGCTCTGCCGTCTCCTTGAAGAAGAAGCAGATCACGGTCGACACCGCAATCAGCTCGACCGGAAAGGTCAAGTCGACCAAGACCCGTCGGGGACGAACCTTCCATGTCGACGGCGACACGATTGCCATGCTGCAACGCCACTGCGTCCACATGGACGAACGTGCCCGCGCGGCAGGGGTCGCACTCGGAACCGTTCCATTCTTATTCAGCCTCGTCCCCGACTGCTCAAAACCCATGCTCCCCGACTACCTCACCAAACGAGTTGGAGTACTGAAGGGCTATCTCGGAATCGAGGATAAGCGCCCCGAGGTCGTCGCGCTCGAAGAGAAGGCGCTCCGTCTGCGCAGATCGCCTCCCTCGCTACGCCCGCCAGGCCGGACGGGGCCCTCGCCCAACGGTGGGATGTCCTTCCGCGAGATTGGCCAGCAGCTGGATCGCAGTGAGCGCCGGGCAAGTCTCGCCGTCGCAGCCGCCGAACGCCGACAGCATGCTCACGCATCGGGCCATATCGGTCTCGACTTCGACGGGTCAATCCTCGCTCTTCGCAAGTTCACGTCGTCCGAACTGCTCGACGCCGGGTTCAACGTCAGCATGGTCGCGCAACGGCAAGGGCATGGCCCGCAGATCCTCACGCGGCACTACTCGAAGTCGCGTGCGTCATCGGACAAGCGGGCAGCAGAACATCTTGGGCGTGTCGTGCACGGCAACGACTGACAGCACCTGGGTGTCCTCGATCATTCGGCGCGAGGACCGCCGCCCCCCTCGGACCCGGCGATCTCGCGGCGAACGTGCACGAGAAACGCACTTCATGGACAACGCCAACCCTAGCCTTGGCAAAAAAATGGGTCTACACAGTCGGGACTTTCGTCCATGCCCTTCGAATTCAGCTCATTGCTAATACTCCGTAACGCCTGGTGAAGATGCCGCTTGACCAGATGAAGGGATGGAGTCCACCTCCACATCTCACGATTGCGTTGGGTACCTGATGCCATCACGTAGACACTCAAGACCGCTCTCCTCAGTGCCCTCTCTGATAGTGACCCAATCCGCAGTCGCAAGGGGATCCTTTTGAGGCCACTGGGTCGAGCGTTCGACCCAGCCGTCGGGATTGGAATACGCGCGATTCATCTAACGGAAGCCTCTTACTCATAAACTGGCGAAATGGGTGATTTGACACGGCCTACGGCACCCCAAGTGGGCGCGCTCGTGTCGTTGCGCCAATTCAACCTGGACGATGTGGCGGCGGTTACAGCGGCCTGCCAGGATCCCGAGATCTCCCGATGGACGGCAAGCATTCCTTATCCTTACGAAGAAGAGCATGCTCGACGGTGGATCGCCCAGCACGATCGATTCTGGTCAAGCGGTGAAAGGGCACCGTTCGCCATAGTTTCGTCAACGACCGGCGAGTTCTTCGGAAGTATCAGTTTTACCTCTTTCGATTGGGCGGAGAGAATAGCGATGGCCGGCTATTGGGTGGCGGAGACTGCTCGGGGGGGAGGAGTTGCTACGAGCGCGCTTGACATGATGTGTGAGTGGGCGTTTCAGACCCTCGATTTGTCTGCCATTGTCCTCTACACGTTGATCGGTAATCGTGCATCAGAGCGAGTTG
>OBLU010002501.1_pt1 | contig 16906 bp, 16 predicted proteins | sample 1518681 | NCBI WGS metagenome assembly OBLU01 (sample SAMEA3539304, study PRJEB22396) | soil metagenome | biome: tundra; feature: field; material: soil | place: USA | collected 2010-05 | depth 0.15 m | reverse complement strand
GCACCGAGGCTGGCCTGGGAGTCTGCTTTCAGGAAAATCGTCTGCACCGAGTCCGATCCGAGTATCTGACTCTGGGCCAGGGTGATGGGCAAGAGGACCATGTCGTCCTCGTTGGCACCGCCCAAGCTTCCGGACGAGGCCAGCACGCCAATCACCGTAAGTGGCATATTGGCCACGTCGATGGATTCACCGACCGGGTCAAACCCGAGACCGAGCTTGGCCGCGGTAGTGGATCCGAGCACGGCCACCGGGGACTGATCCTTCACCTGCGCGGCGGTGAAGAACGTCCCACTGGAAAGCGTGCGGCTTCGTACCGTCGGCCAAGACGACGTAGTGCCGACCATTTGCGTGGTCCAGTTCTTCGTGCCCGCGGTTACGTTGGCGAAGGTGATGGCGGTAGGGGCTACCGCGGCAATGTCGGGACAGTCGACGTGCGAGCCCAGGTCCTTGGCGTTGGCGTACGTCAACGTCGTATCCGAGCCGAGGCCGCCTTGCACGCCACCCGACGACGTCGAACTACCGGGAGTGACGATGAGGAGGTTGGTCCCGAGCTCGGCGATAGAGGAATTGACCGACGACGTAGCTCCTTCACCCAGGCCCACGGTGAGGATCACCGCCGCGATGCCAATGAGTATTCCCAGCACGGTTAGGGCCGAGCGCAGTCGGTGTCCCACGATTGCTTCTAAGCCGGATCTGAGCGTTTCGACCAGGCTCACGAGTTGGACCCGCGCGGAGAAGTCGCTTGGTCGGACTGGATCAAGCCGTCTTTAATTCGCACCACTCGCTGGGCCGTGTTCGCCGTTTGGGCATCGTGGGTGATCAGTACTACCGTTCGCCCGGCTCGATGAAGCTCGCTCAAGAGGCCCAGCACGTCGTCCGCGGACGAGGAGTCGAGATTTCCGGTGGGCTCATCGGCCAGCACCAGGGTTGGCTCGTTCACCAGCGCCCGGGCCACCGCCACTCGCTGTTGTTGGCCGCCCGAAAGTTCATTGGGTCGGTGTTCGGCTCTTTCCTCAAGGTCGACCCGAGTGAGTGAAAGAAGAGCTCTCTCTTTTCGGGTTTTCCGATCGACCCCGGCGTAGACGAGCGGGAGTTCGACGTTGCGCCACGCCGAGAGACCGGCCAAAAGGTTGAACTGTTGGAAGACGAATCCAATGCGCCGGTTGCGCACGTCGGCCAACTGGAATTCGTCCATGTCGCTGACGTCCACCCCGGCCAAGTGGTAGGTGCCCGAGGAAGGATGATCTAGGCAGCCCAAGATGTGCATCAGCGTTGACTTGCCCGACCCCGATGGCCCAATGATGGCCACGAACTCGCCCTCGTCGATCCTCAGCGACACTCCTCGCAGCGCGTCCACCGAGAGCACGCCCGTCTGGTACCGCTTATGAATATCAATCAGCTCCACGATAGGGGGAGGTCGCAAGTCGCTACTGGGTCCCGACAGCCCATTTTCACTTGGTTGCGGGTCAATTAGATCGGTGCTGTTCACTTCCATCGACTCCGAAGGCAAGGACGTCACTAGCCCCCTTTGGGACCGTTATTTACACTTGTGAACCCGCTGCCCGGACCAATAATCCTCACGTTGCCGGAGCAGGCTGGGCATTTCTGCGGCCCACCTCCACTTGAAGAATTAACGCCGGGAACGTTGGCCGAAAGATCAGCCAGCACGACCTTCTGACCAATCGTGAGGCCCGCTTTGATTTGCGTGAGCGATCCTCCCACCGCGCCCACGCTCACCGTGTGGGCGACTTCCTTATCACCCGAGAGCACATAGACGAAACTCCTTGGTCCTTCCGTGTGCACCGCGCTCGAAGGCACGGTCAATATATTTTTCACCTGAAGAACAAAGAGCGTCAAGTGTGCGCTCGCCCCCTCGTAGAGTCCCGGCGACGCGCCCTTCACTCCAATGGTCACGGGAAAGGTGACGACCCCCGACGAGACGGTGGCGATGGTGCCGACCTGCGTGACGGTCCCCAAGACAATCGAGGTCGCACCCGACGGGGTGATCACGACCTGGTCACCCACTTTGATCGTAGACACCTGCGAATCGCTCGCGGTGGCCTGCACCTCGAAGGTGCCCGGGCTCACTATTTCGACCGCTGGGCTGGACGACCCCGAGGCCGACGATGACGACGGAGATCCGACCGTGGACGCGTCCGCGCTCGCCGTACCCCCTTTCGTGACGTTGAGAGCGATCACCGTGCCGCTGATGGGTGAGATCAGTTGTGCGCCGGCCAAGTTTTGTACGGCGGTGGAGAGCGAGCTCTCGGCCGAAGCAACCGACGCCCGGTCCGAGACCAACTGATCGGCGTACGTCCCATCGCGGGCAGTCTGGAGTTTCGCCCGAGCGCCCGCCAGTTGCGACGTATCGGTAGCGACCTGGCGCCGATCTTGTTGCATTGTTTTGGTATTCGCCAACTGCGTCGACGTCACGCTGTTCTCGTCGCTCACCGCTTGGGACCGGTCGTTCGATACATTGTTCGCGTCGTTGGTGACTAGCGTCTCGTCACTGGTCACGGCGTTCTCGTCGCTAGTACAGGTCGATGAACCGGCCAAGGCATCGCCTTGGCAATCGATGCTCTCCTTGGCCCGCATGGCGCTCAGCGTCGACTGATCGTTCTCAAGCTGTAACGATTCGTTGGAAAGCGTGGTCTGCGCGGATTGGGCGGTACCCTGCGCTTCGGTGAGACTCATTTGATTGGTCGTTGACGCGCCGCTCAGAGCCGTCTCGTCGTCGGTGAGCGTGTTCTGCGCAGTGGTTACGGCCGTCTCATCGGCGACCACGCTCGAGCCGCTCGGCGACTCGTCGCCCTGAAGCGTGGACTGCGCGGCATCCAACGACGACTTCGCTTGGTCCACTTGCGCCGAAAGGTCAGCGTTCTGAAGCGTGGCCACCACCACTCCTTCGCGCACCTTCTGTCCGACCTTCACCCCTACCGTCGCCACCGTGCCCGACGTGGAGAAATTCAGATTGGCCTGGGTCACCGGCTCGATGGTGCCGGATAAGGAGGTGGTCTGTTGGACGGTTCCCATGGAGGCCGCGACGGTGCGGTACTGCGGCGACGACGAGCCAAACAGATTCGAACCGGCCCAAACGACACTGGTGACCAAAACAATGACGACGAGAACCGCGAGGAGCTTCGATCTTCCACGGACAAGACGCACGCGGAACCAGGTTCGATTCGTCAACGCCGAGCACCTGGGACGCACCGACCGGCCCGAGCTACGCCATAATTTCTTCGCTCGCGCCGGCGCACGATGATGATGTCATTCACGACGTTGCTCCTCTCGTTAAGCGGTTAACTTCGCGAACTGCGCACCCCAGTCCCTAATGCGCATCCAAAAGGGAAACGAAATCCACCTCCCGTCAAGTAGGGAGGTTACGTAGTTACGTGCTCGGTGTCGTCACCGCTGAGAGCCAAATCGGCCGTCATACTGAGGTATGAAGGTCCACTGTGCGCCCATCAACGTCATACTCAGGTATGACACCGCCCGGGTGATGACGTCGTGGCCGCACCGCCGTACCATTGGGTCGTGAGCCGGAACCTTCCTCGCGTGCGGGTAAGCCAAGTCTGGCGAGACGGCGCCCGTTCAATCTGGCAAGGACTACTTGAGGTGCTGACCGGCGCCGATCCGCCGCTGCTGTTGCGTTCACGAATTAGGCGTCGGTCCGTCGCTGGTCTGACCGCGCTTGGCGCGACCATCGTGGTACTAACGATTACGGGCGTAATACTCGTGCTATATCGAGTTGGCGCGCCGGGACTCAGCTTTCTGCATATTTCTACGACAATTCGAGCGCAACAAGTCACGGCGCGCATCGGTAGTTTCGTAGGACCACGGAAAGTTGCCAACATCACGAGTCTCAAGTCGGTCCAGATTCTGATGGGAGTGGGAGCGCTCCTTTTGGCGATCCGCCGCTCGTTGACAGCGTGGCGCTTTGTCTTTCTCCTGGCGTTGTTAGGACCCCTGCTAACCCGAGTGGTACTTTTTCTCCCACTTCAACCGGGTTCGGAAACAGCGCAACTCATCTTGGTCGTAGCGATATTTTGTGTCGCCGGCTATCGCCACAGCCGCGCCGCAATCTGGTGGATGTGGGCCTTCATGATGGTACCTATATGGCTCTGGTTCGGACCCGGTTGGGAGAAGCCCGCAGTTAGTGCGCTCGTGTTGACGGCCGTCGCCGAGGCGCTGGACGCGCTCGGCTCCTCGCAGCGAGCCCAACGGGCGCTGGTGGCGCAGTACGCGCAGACCGAACTCGAGGAAGCTCGTAGGGCGGTGTTAGTCGAGCGCACGAGGATTGCGCGAGAATTGCACGACGTGGTCGCTCACCACATGTCGCTCATTGCCGTCCAAGCCGAGACCGCTGCCTACCGGATTGAGGGCCTACCGGCCTCCGCGCTGGCCGAATTCAGCTCAGTGAGCGGCCAGGCACGAGAGGCTCTTTCGGACATGCGTCGTCTGCTTGGTGTGCTTCGTAGCGACGAAGCGGCCGAACGGGCACCGCAACCAAAACTCGACGACGTTCCCGAGCTCGTGGCCGTCACCAGGCGCGTGGGGGTCGTCGTTGATCTGACCATGCCCGACGACCACCGAAAGGTGCCCGACGGCGTTGGACTATGCGCGTACCGCATCGTGCAAGAGGCGCTCTCCAATGCCTGTCGCCACGCGCCCGGTTCCCTCGTGTCCGTCACGGTCAACGACGACGATGACGCACTGCGCCTGCGGGTAAGAAATGGACCGGGCACGTCGTCGGAGCCGGCGTCGAGTTCGCGTCGACCCGGACACGGCCTCGCTGGCATGCGCGAGCGAGTCAGCTTGTTGGGCGGTTCGCTATCGGCGGAGCCGGCCCCCGACGGGGGCTTTGCGGTTTCCGCGGTACTGCCGTTCCAACCGGTGCTCACCACGCAATCGCTGTGACCACGTGTCTCATTGCCGATGACCAGGAGATGGTGAGAGAAGGCTTCAGCGCGTTGCTGAACGCGCAGTTGGACATGGAAGTCGTGGCGCAGGCGGCCAACGGTGAAGAGGCCGTGCGACTGTGCCGAGAATTTAGTCCCGACGTGGTGCTGATGGACGTGAGGATGCCGGTCATGGACGGTCTCGACGCCACCCGCCTGATCCTCGCGGGACGGGTCGACGAGCCGGCGCCTCGCGTGCTCATGCTCACAACGTTCGATCTCGACGACTACGTCTACGAAGCCCTGCGAGCTGGCGCTAGTGGCTTCCTGTTGAAGGATGCACCGGCCGCCGAATTGGTACATGCCGTTCGGGTCATCGCCGCCGGCGACGCGCTGCTGGCCCCGTCGGTGACGCGGCGGCTCATTGCTGATTTCTCGGTCCAACAGCGCGCGAGTCGGCCGTCACGTGAATCGATCGAAGTCTTGACGCCGCGAGAAAACGAGATCCTGCGGTTGATCGCGAGGGGTCTTTCGAACGCGGAGATCAGCGAGAACCTATTTATCGCCGAGCAGACGACCAAGACGCACGTCGGACGCATTTTGTCGAAACTGGGACTGCGCGATCGAGCCCAGGCGGTAGTGCTCGCCTACGAGACCGGATTGGTGAGTCCCGGGCTGTAGCACCCGTTCTCGCAACCTTGCGCCGCCGCACGGTGCTTGACGAAGAAGACGTTGGTCCGTGAAGGACGAATAGGACCGCTACAACGGGACTTCCGGCCCTAGACCGGCAATTTGAGCCGTAGATAGGTTCACTAATAGGGATTGGAATGCTTGAGTCAGAGCATTGCCGTCTCACGACTGGCATCTCGCTTCTCGAAAAATGAAACCTAGGAGTCACATCATGAAGGCACTCGTCTATGAAGGTCCCGGCAAGAAGAGCTGGAAAGACGTACCGAATCCGGTAATCCAGCAGCCGACTGACGTCATTGTCAAGATGGACGCCACCACCATTTGCGGCACCGATCTGCATATCCTCAAGGGCGACGTGCCCGAAGTTGAGATTGGGCGAATTTTGGGCCACGAGGGAATTGGCGTGGTCACCGAGGTCGGTACTGGCGTCAGCCAGCTGGCCGTAGGCGACCGCGTCATTCTGTCCTGCGTAAGTTCGTGCGGACGCTGTTTGAACTGCCGAAAGAGCCTCTACAGCCACTGCCTCGACCCCGAAGGCGTCACGGGCATCGGATGGATCTTTGGCTACATGATTGACGGAACCCAAGCCGAGTACGTGCGCGTTCCCTTCGCGGAGAACTCGGTCTACAAGGTTCCCCAGGGCATGACCGACGCCGAAGGTATTTTGCTTTCCGACATCTTGCCCACCGGTTTCGAAATCGGTGTGCAGTACGGACAGGTGAGCCCCGGCGACGTAGTGGCCGTAATCGGATCAGGTCCCGTGGGGCTGTCGGCCGTGATGACCGCCCGTCTCTACGGACCGTCCAAGATCATCGCCATCGACCTCGACAGCGCCCGACTCAAGAGGGCTTCGGAATTCGGAGCGACCGACACGGTCAACTCGGGTGACAAGGACTGGAAAGAGCAAGTACTCGCCCTGACCGACGGCGCCGGTGTCGACGTAGCCATTGAGGCCGTCGGTGTGCCCGCGACCTTCACCATGGCCACCCTCATCGTCCGACCCGGAGGCAACGTTGCCAACATTGGCGTGCACGGCAAGTCAGTCGATCTGGCGCTCAACGAGCTGTGGATCAAGAACATCGACATCTCGATGGGCCTGGTGAACACCAACACGCTGGGCATGTTGCTCAAACTGGTCGCCGAGCACAAGCTGCCGGCCGACAAGTTCGTCACCCACGAATTCTCCTTCGACCAGATGATCGAGGCCTACGACGTATTCGGTAACGCTTCGAAGTACGACGCGCTGAAGGTGCTCATTCACTAACGCACTGCTCAGTAACACAAAAGCGCTCACCGGAAATGGGTGAGCGCTTTTGTGACTGGTGGTATCTTGCCTCCGGCAGGTCAATAAGAGGAGATAAGAAATGGCCAATCCAACGGGCAAGCAGTTACTGCACAGTTCCTTTGATCTTCTCCAGGCCAATCGAAAACTTCCGTGGCTGCCGTTACTGTCCGCTGGATCGTCCTTAGCAATTACCTTGGTCATTGCGGGCCCCCTGTTGCTCGCCATCCACGGGCACTGGGGCTTTCGCCAATACGTCGTGCTTCTCGTCGCCCTCGCGCTAGGCAGCTTCGCGACCATCTTCTTCAATGTGGCGCTCACCTATGCCGCCAAGGAGCAAATTGAAGGGCGAGTCATTGGCATCGGTGACGCGACGCGCTTCGCCTGGTCGAGGCGCTCGGTGATCCTCAGTTGGGCGCTCTTTTCCAGCGTGGTCGGACTGGTGCTCAACGCGACTGAACGGCGAGTGGGGATTCTCTCCAGGGTGATCGGTTTCCTCGGTGCGCTCTCCTGGGCGGTCGCCGTCTTCTTCGTGCTGCCCATCCTGGCCTTCGAAGAACTCGGTCCAATCGAAGCGGTGAAAAGGTCCTCGCATCTCATGAAGGAGACCTTCGGCACCGTCACCAGAAGCGCGCTAATATTTGGCGCGATCTTTTTGCCGGCCACGCTGGTCGCCATGGTCGTGGTCATGGTCGGCGCAGTCACCATTCAGACTTCCGTGACGCTGGGGGTGGCGATTCTTCTGGTTGGATTCTTCGCACTGGTAGCCGTGAGTACCCACCAGGGTGCCGCCGTCGCGTTCCTGCGCGTGATTCTGTATCGTTACGCCACCGGTCAGTCGGTTCCCGAACTCGGGGCCAACGTGGCGGACGTCTTTCCCATCAGTCTGAAATAAGGGATTTCGCGGGCCGGCAAGAAACCGCTTCAGGAATCCTCCAGCCAAAATATTTGTGTGCGGCACGCGGAACTCGGAGACTCCGGCACTTCTCCGGACGTCAGTTCCACTGCCAACTGTCTTCCACGACTTTCGCCGCCGCGAGGTTAGTGGACTTCGTCGTCGACGTGAAGGTGATGATGTCGATGTGCGACTTGTGCTTGAGGTAGAGCTGAAGGCCCTGTGCCGGTACGCCGGAGAGCTTGACGGAGAGATTGTAGGTGGCTTCAATCTCCTTTCCCATCGGGAGTTGGACCACGGACGTCTTGAGGTCCTAGAATCCCGCTTGCGTCAACTCAATCTTCACTTGCGAGTCGGCCACTCCGAAGTATGACGAATTGGTCGGATAGCCGGCCGACGAGACCACGATGATGTTGATGTTCGACGCAAACTTGTGTTGAATGGGACCGAGCGCAAAGAATTTGATCGTGCCCTTGGCCGCCTGCGTAACTTCTTTCGTCAAGGCGCTTTTTAGGCTGGGATCGGCCTTGGTGGCTTGGTCAAGAATTCCGCTGATGTCGCTTCCGTTGAGAGGAATTTTGATCCATTTGGTCGGCAGCGAAAACGAGAACCCGTACTTGGACTCGTCTACTCGAGTTCCCGCTGCCGCCGCCGGAAGCGCCAGGAGCCCGGCCACTGCTCCCGAGACGACCAGGAACGCCAAACTTCGCCGTGATGGGAACCATTTACTCAATCGATCTTCTTCCGGAATTTGTTCTGGGCCGCCGCAGCCCCCGAGAGAGTACCCCGGCTACCAACCCGAGGGAGAGCATCCGTTTTGATCGGGAACCTGCCCGTGGGTCACTCTCATACCGATGAGGATCTGCTGGTCCCGGGAGGCTTCGCCGGCGAGCGGAGCGAATCGCCGGCCCCCGTACTGGTACCAGGTGCCGTTGGAAAAGCCAATGCCGGAGAACGAAGGCCCGGTCATGTCCCAGTCGCCGTCGACTTCGCAGATGGCCACCTGTTGCCACTCGTCGCGCAATTCATGAATATTGAGACGCACCGACGCCGCTTCCACCACCAGCGCGTGGCGCAGGGGCGTCGCCACCAGGCGTTGGTGTTTAACCACGGGTTGGACGTGTTTAATGGGCTTGCTCACCATCGCGGCGCCCGCGGATGAGGAAAGCGGGACAACGGCGGATAACACTGATACCAGCAAAGCGAACATGATCCTTCGCACGGCTCTCTCCTTGATCCACGCACAGTCCGACACGCTGTCTTTCGACGGGGTTGCAGGCGTACGGCACAAGCCTTGGCGGGTGAATCACTACCCCACCAAAGGGCGCAGTTGGGTTTGGTCACGTAGTCCACAGCTCTGTGGGTGACGACGAAGCAGTCGTTGCTGCCGGAGGAAAGCCTAGTTGGGCGGCCGTTGTGAAAACCTCGTGTTGGCCCAATAAGCCAGATAAAATCCCCTTGACCAGGTGCTACAGCTCCAAATTACCGGGTTTTGGTGCCAATAATGAGGGTTTCTGGACGCTCAAAATTGGCCTTTTTCGTCGGTTAGCTCAGACCTCGTGCGCTCAGCACGGCGAGCGCCGCGGCCATCGAGAGCGGGACGGCAATCGCGCCTAGGCGACTGGCCCGGGCGAGCGAAGGCCGGGCCCCGGCCATTTGGGCCGCCTTCAGCCATAGAATCCAGGCCAGCGAGCCGGTGACGAAGAGGTTGGGCCCGAGATTAAGACCAATAAGCAGCGCGAAGGGATGGGCGGGGGTTCGCGCCGCCAGCAACGAGGCGGCGGGCAGGTTGTTGACCACCACCGACGTCAGCGCGGCAACCCCGGCGGTAGCCCAGATGTCCAAATGACCAAGCATGGTGCTGGGCCCGGACCAGAATCGCCCCAGCGTGCCGAGCGCCACCGCGACGCCGAACAGACCAACCAGCACTGGCACGCCCACCACTTCAAACACGTGCGGAAAGTTGTCCTTGCGAGCGACCAATCGCCAGCCAATGGCGACGAGACCGACGATCACCACGGCCAAGGCCGGCGATGGCAGCACCAGCACCAATATGGTCGCGGCGATCACCGCGACCAGTCCGAGACCCAGGGTCGGTTTTTCCACCTCGGTCAGCACTTCCGTGCCGACCTTGAGCTCGCGATGCTCCATGACAAAAATCACCGCGCCCGTCACGATCAGAGCCGCCAGCGCGGGCGCCCACATATCGGAGAAAAAAGCGGCGCCACTCATGTGAAAGTGGCCCAGAACGATCAAGTTGGTCAGATTGGAGCCGGGCAGAAAGAGCGATCCGGCGTTGGAGAGCAGCAAGCATCCATACAGCAATGGTGCCTCGCCTCCCCCGCGACTGCGAGCCGTGTAGATGAGCACTGGCGTGAGGAACGCCACCGAAGTGTCCAGATTAAGCACCGCCGTCACGGAGCCAATCATGATGGTCGCCCCGGCCAACAGAACTATTCCGTTCGAAGAGACACGCGCTAGCTGGTGACCGGCCGCCACGAACAGTCCGTCATCGTTCGCCACCATGCCGATGAGCAGGAGACCCGTTACGAGGACAAACGGAGACCAGTCCTGATCCGTTGCCAACTTCGCGTCGCTCGGACTGACGGCGATGGCGACCACGAGCCCAACCACGCCCAGGGCCACGAGAGCCCACGGCAAACTATTTCTGCGCTGGGACCGGTCCCGAATCGCATGACTGAACCGTCCCACTTCATCTAGTCTCGCATCCAACGCCCGTTCGATAGATTCTGCTCGATAAGCCCTGCTTGTCTCCCCGTCTGAAAGGAAAGCCCATGACGATCGATCGACCCACCGTGTACGAATTTGCCGGAGGCGAAGCAGCCTTTCTCGCCCTGGCCACGGCTCTTAACGAACGGTGTCTGGAGGACCCCGTGCTCAACCACCCGTTCTCCCACCCAGGCCATCCGCAACACCTCGAACGCCTGGCCAGTTACCTGGCTGAAGTCTTCGGCGGTCCGCCCGTGTACTCAGAGACGTGTGGCGGCCATTCGGCGATGCTCTCGATTCATTCGCAGTCGGGCGCCGACGATGACCTGGCGGCCCGTTTCGTTATCTGTTTCGATAAGGCCGTCGAGGACGCCGCGTTCTCGTACGACCTTGAGTTCCGTCAGCTGCTGCACGAGTTCATTGTGTCGGCGGTGCGCGAGGTGCACTCGTATTCTCCTCAAGGCTCAGAAGTGCCAGAATCCTTGAAAATGCCGCGCTGGTCCTGGAACGGCCCCGAGCACCAGTGAGCGGGTAGCCCTACTCGGGCGAAGGAAGTAAGAACACCCCCGCTACGTAACAGCAAAGAGCACCCAGAGCGAGCAAGGCCATGAGTAGCGAGTTGAGGTTCTTTCCCGCGAAATCCAGAAAACTCGCTCCGTTAAAGGCCGCGCCAATTACCAACAAAGCCCCCACCGTCAAGAACACCGCGACTCGACCGGTTCGCAGTGTTATCGCGCGCACGGCCACGGCGACGGCTATGAGGATTAGGAGAAGACCAACTAACGCATGAATCACCAAGGCGGGAAAACTATTACTGATAGCCCAAAGCACGCTATGGAAAGAACCCGTAAAGTAGTCGGCCGAGTTGGCCCCCGGGTGATCCGTCGGTATCGTCACGTACAGATTGACCACCATGCCCACGGCAATTTGGGCGAGCACCAGCAGCGCCATGATGAACGTCATGCGACGCAGCGCGTCAGTGCTTCCTCGTTCAGCGGGTCCCGCACCGTTCTCTCTAATTTCCGTCACGTTGTCGACTCTAGGTCGGACCTTGGTCGCCGATTACTTCGTACGATTTAACGGCGACGACAGTTAGGCGAAGTCATCCGTCTTCGTCAGCGTCGTCAGTCTGACAATCAAACTCTGTGAGGACGTGCGCAATCGCATCGGGATCAGGTAGAAGAAAAACTCCGTGAACATCAACGGTCAGCGCACAAATCACCGGGCGCATCACTTGACCTAACGGGATTTGTCCTTGAACGCGTCGAAGATTTGACGAGCGAGTTCTTCACTCGTTGACGTCGTCGAGTCCACGACCAAGTCGTAGTGCATTCCTTCGTGGACCACGGCGGATGAACCGGAAGCAAAACCGACAAATCGATCACTCCGGAGTGCTTCTCGACGTACGAGCTCGTCAATGTCGCACGTAACGCCCACCCAGTAGGCGTTGGACAATACCCCTAAAGCGTCCAGTCTCATTGGCCTCTCGAACATGGCGTGGTCAACCACCTGGTCAATTCCGCCCACGTTGAGCAAAGCCCACGCGCGGTGCGCGAGCTGCATCAATGTGGTGAAATCTTCTCCGGATTCGAGTATCCACGAGGGCGCCGGACCGTGCCCCGGGACCACTCGCAACCCCACCGTTTGTTCTGAAGGCGTCCCGTCCACGCCCGGAAACTTTACGAAAGATTGGGGCCACCCGGCGATGAACGTGTCGATCCCCGTCACGAGCAACGGCCTCGGCCAGAGGTCTTGGAGGGCGCGAGCAATCGAGGATTTGCCCGCACTACTCGCGCCATTGAGAACAATGAGAGTCGCGGGCATAAGACGAGTCTTGCCTAAGCCTTTTGTGCCGTCAACCATGAACCACGGCGAAATGATCGTGATAGAGCGGCCTCCCGGAGACGGCAATCGCACTCGGTCGGTACTGATAAGTGACATCATGTGCCGATGACAACCGGTGGCGACGATGCGGCTGAACCCGTAGATCACACAACGTCGAATCGTGCTACCTACGACCGCATCGCGATTCGATACACCCAACACCAGAACCAACCTCACTCGTCGAGCGAGGACTTGTTTGATTCGTTTGAAAAATCTTTCGTCGCTCGATTACCCAACGCTGGAGTGGTGGCGGACATGGGTTGCGGACCAGCGCTGGATGGTGGACGCTTCGCCTCGCGAGGATTTCGCGTCGTCGGGATGGATCTGTCCGCGGGCATGCTGGACGTCGCATCAACACGACTCCCTGGTCGAGTAGTACAGGGTGATCTGCGAAGCTTGCCATTCGTGACTGGCCACTTTGACGCGATATGGAACGTCGCGTCGCTCTTACATGTGGCAGAGCGAGACACTTCGAAAGTGCTTCGCGAGTTTCGACGTACCTTGCGCGACGACGGCACGCTCGCTCTCATTACCGCCCTCGGCGAGGGTGAAGAGTTTGAGGCAGTGCCGTACGCCTCTGGCGAACAGCGTTGGTTCGTCTATCGAGATCAGAACACTCTCTTCGAACAAGTGACCGACGCCGGATTCAGAATCGATGAGGAGGGCCAGGTGCAAGGGAACCGACTATGGTCGACGGTCCTAGCGAGCTCGTCCTAGAGATGCGAGCGCCAGGACAGCGACGTTAAGGGGGCGAGAACGCGGAGAGGTTTCAAAAATAGTGGCAATAGAGTTGCGCCTCAACGGAAGCGGCCATCGAAGTGGGGACGCTTGACGCGCAGCGCAATCACGCCTAAACCTATAGGTCACACGCGTTGACTGACGCCACGCAATAGGCAATCATTCATGAACGCCGCACAATAGAAGAGAGAGTCCCATGAGTAGCAGCGAGAACGAAACACCGGAGGTAGTACGGGCGGCATTGGTGCAGACGAAATGGACGGGCGACAAGGCCTCGATGATTGAAGCCAACGTGGCGCTGGCTCGCCAAGCGGCCGGCCAAGGGGCCCAGGTCCTCTGCTTCCAAGAGCTGTTCTACGGACCGTACTTCTGCCAGGTGCAGGACCCCGAATATTTTTCCTTCACCGAATCGATTCCCGGACCGACGACCGAGTTGATGTGCGACCTGGCACGCGAAACGGGCATGGTCTTGGTGGTGCCCATCTACGAGGTCGAACAGGAGGGCGTCTTCTACAACACCGCCGTGGTCATCGACGCCGACGGCACCTATTTGGGCAAGTACCGTAAGCACCACATTCCCCAGGTGAAGGGCTTCTGGGAAAAATTTTACTTTCGCCCAGGCAACCTCGGTTACCCGGTCTTCCAAACGGCCGTCGGCCCCATCGGGGTCTATATCTGTTACGACCGCCACTTCCCCGAAGGCTGGCGGGCGCTCGGACTCGGTGGCGCCCGAATCGTCTTCAACCCTTCGGCCACCAGTCGCGGTCTCTCGGCCTATCTGTGGAACTTAGAGCAGCCGGCCTCGGCGGTAGCGAACGAATACTTCGTGGGAGCGATCAATCGCGTCGGCGTCGAAGACCTGGGCGACAACAGCTTTTACGGTTCGTCGTACTTCGTCGATCCCCGCGGCCAGCAAGTCGGTGACGCGGCCTCGGACAGCGATGACGAGGTCATCGTGCGCGACCTCGACATGAACGTGCTGCGCGAGGTCCGCCACACCTGGGCCTTCTACCGCGACCGGCGGCCGGACAGTTACGACGAACTGGTCACTCCCTAACCATCCCGACACTTCGTAGAGAAAGCAGGGTGAATCCATGAAGACACTCATCACTGGTGGCACCGTAGTAAACGCCAGCGGGCCCTTCGAAGCCGACGTGCTGGTACAGGACGAGATCATCATCGCCCTGGGGGCCCGGGGTTCGTCGACGTCGGAGTCGTGGAAAGAAAGTGCCGATCGGGTGCTCGACGCCACCGGGCAATTTGTCATCCCCGGGGCTATCGACGGACACACCCACATGGAGATGCCCTTCGGCGGCACCTATTCGGTCGACACATTTGAAACGGGCACTCGGGCCGCCGCCTTTGGCGGCACCACCACGATCATCGACTTCGCCATTCAGTCCAAGGGCCACAGTCTTGGCCAGGGCCTCGACACCTGGCACGGCAAGGCCGACGGCAACTGCGCCATCGACTACGGCTTTCACATGATCATTTCGGACGTCAACGAGCAGTCACTCAAGGAGATGGACCAACTGGTCGGCGAAGGCGTGACCAGCTTCAAGCTCTTCATGGCCTACCCCGGGGTCTTCTACTCGACCGACGGCGAGATCCTCCAAGCCATGCAGCAGGCCTCCGGCAACGGGGCCACCATCATGATGCACGCCGAGAACGGCATCGCCATCGACGTGCTGGTCGCCCAGGCCCTGGCCCGCGGCGAGAGCGACCCGCGCTTTCATGGACGCACTCGCCCGGCGCAGTTGGAAGGCGAAGCCACCCACCGGGCCATCGTGCTGGCCCGCGTCGCCGGCGCCCCTCTCTACATCGTCCATCTATCGGCCAGCGAAGCGCTCGAAGAGGTGGTGATGGCCCGCGACCTCGGTCAGAACGTCTTCGCCGAAACCTGCCCGCAGTACCTCTTTCTTTCCGACCAAGACCTGGCCCGCGATGGCTTTGAAGGGGCCAAGTACGTATGCTCTCCGCCGCTGCGTCCCGAGAGCTACCAGGGCGAACTCTGGCGGGGACTGCGCACCGACGATCTCAGTCTGGTCTCGACCGACCACTGTCCCTTCTGCTTCAAGGAACACAAGGAACTGGGCATCGGCGATTTCTCCAAGATCCCCAACGGCCTGCCCGGCGTGGAACACCGAGTGGACCTCATCTTCCAGGGCGTCAATCAGGGGGAGATTTCCCTGGGACGCTGGGTCGACGTCACCGCGACAACGCCGGCGCAGATGTTCGGGCTCTTTCCCCAGAAGGGGGTCATCGCCCCCGGTTCCGACGCCGACATCGTGCTCTACGACCCCAATGGTGTGCACACCATCTCGGCGGCCACCCACCACATGAACGTGGACTACTCGGCCTACGAGGGACTGGTGGTAAAGGGCCAGGTAACCACCGTGCTCTCGCGTGGGACGGTGATCATCGAGGACGATGCGTACGTCGGCAAGGCCGGAGCGGGCCAATTTCTCGAGCGCGGTCTCAACGGGAAGACCCCGGAGAAAAACGACAGGGAGTTCGGTTAAGTAGCACGAACGAATGCACCGGCGAAGAAAGTGATCGAGTTGGCCCAACGGGCCGAAGAGGCCGGCTTCACCCACTTCTGGACCTTCGACTCCTGCGTCCTGTGGCAGGAGCCGTTCGTCATCTACTCCCAGATCCTCAGTTCGACCACCGGGATCAAGGTCGCCGATGGTGACCAATCCCCTCACCCGGGACTGGACCGTGACCGCCTCGCTCTTTGCCACCTTGAACGACATGTTCGGGCCCCGTACCGTCTGCGGCATCGGTCGAGGCGACTCGGCCGTCCGTTTTACCGGGGGCAGCCCCGCGTCGCTGGCGACGCGGGGCGAGTGCCTGGGGGTCATCAAGGAACTGGCCGAGGGACGAGAAGCGGTCGTCCGCGATACGCCGGTCAAGATTCCCTGGGTTAGCGATGGTCAACTGCCCGTCTGGATGGCGGCCTACGGACCCAAAGCCCTGGCCCTGGCCGGGAGCAAGGCCGACGGACTGATCTTGCAATTGGCCGACCCCTTCATTGTCAATTGGGCCATCACCACCGCGAACGAGTCGGTGGTGACGTCCGGTCGCTCGAGCGAGGATTTCACGGTCTGCGTAGCGGCGCCGGCCTACGTGGGCCGCGACCTCGCGCACCAACGCGACCAGGTCCGATGGTTCGCCGGCATAGTGGGCAACCACGTGGCCGACATCGTCGAGCGTTACGGAGAGGATTCGAACGTGGTGCCGCCCGCTCTCACCGACTACATCAAGGGCCGCCAGGGCTACGACTACCGCCATCACGGCCAGGCCGGTAATCCCTCCACCGATTTTGCACCCGACCAGATCATCGATCGATTCTGCCTGTTGGGTCCGGTTCACCAGCACGAGGAGAAGTTGAGCGAATTGGCGCACCTGGGCGTCGACCAGTTTGCGCTCTATTTGATGCACGACGATCCCGAGGGGACCATTGAGGCTTACGGAAGTCATCTCATCGAAAAGCTGCGTTGAGCAGATAAATCATCGTTAAGAAATTTGGTGATCACCGCTCGACGCGGCGGTGACTACTTCGGTCACTACCGGCGCCGCGCAGTTCACGACGCCGGCCAAATCCGAGGACCCTAAGATGGAAGTTGGACGACGTGGTAGCGACCACATTTTGCCTATTACGGCGGCCGCCCGTAACCAGAGATGAGATTGCATGAAAAAGCTGTTTGTCTTCGACCTCGACGGAACGCTCGCCGAGAGCAAGTCCTCGCTCGGTCCGGAAGTAGCGGGACTGCTCGGCGATCTCTT
>OBLU010002498.1_pt1 | contig 16912 bp, 13 predicted proteins | sample 1518681 | NCBI WGS metagenome assembly OBLU01 (sample SAMEA3539304, study PRJEB22396) | soil metagenome | biome: tundra; feature: field; material: soil | place: USA | collected 2010-05 | depth 0.15 m | reverse complement strand
CTCGAGTCTCAAGCCAATGGTGGATGGGGCGGATATGCAGGTCGAGCGTTTTCATTGAGCGAAACGCCCTTTCGACTTCCGCAAGAGCCTTGTAGCTGCGCACCGCCTCGGCGGAGTCCATCTGTTCCTTGGGCACGCTGGTGCGGATGATGTAGATGCCGTTTTAATAGTCGTTTCCAACACCGGAAACCTGTACATCGATGTGAAGGGCCAGGATAAGCTGTGCCAGTCAGAGAGTCAGGAATCGGCTTGTTTTTTGTTTCAGGCAGATTTTGACTAGCCGCGGTCTGACTGGCGAATTCGTCTGGTGTTCTGTTGGCCAGTGTCCATTCAGTGATTATGCTATCCAGTGATTCTTAATAGGTCTGTTGGCGAATCGGGGCAAGTAAAGAGATCGAATCCATCGTTTCTGCCGCATTTTGACCGAGCATTCAAAAAGCGCGCATTCCCTAGATCAGATGTTCTACCTTGACATTCTCTTTTGCATACTCCTTGCCGATTTCGCTCAGAAACGGAATTGCACTGACCGCATCGAGCTTCGATAGCTTCGAATCTATTTCAAGCAGCTTGACCAGGTTTGCAGAATCATATGATTTGTTGTAACGGACATAGCTGAACCAGCGCGCGCCGGGCAACTGCGTGCCGACCAGGTCGCCGATTTCCGAATCCAGCTTTTCACCAAAAATGCATTCACCCAGACAGCGGCAGAGATAGTCCTGCTGCCAGGCAATTCCCTGAATCAAGGCCGTTGGGATCAGAGAGACATTATTCCCAAGCCATAGTTTTTTCATTTTTGCGGTCAAACCAGAGGAGAATCTCATGGTTCCCAGGGAGATGAGCCGAATGTTTTCAGGCCCTGGCGCCCAGTCTACCCGGTAGCACGGCAACACGGCTGTGAGGGCGGCGATGAGAGCGGGATTGTTATAGGGAGTCACTGAGCCATCCACAAAAACGGAGGGTTTTCCGCCCAGGTCGATCACTTCCGGGTCGAAGTAAACTGGCGCGGCCGTACTGGCTCTGACGACTTTCCAAAGCGGAATTTTCAGATTGCAATCCGGCAAGCCCAGATCGTTGTACTTAGCCTTCAGATTATTTGTCAGCGGCCATTGAGAGCCGGTGGTATGGTTGCGAACGACCACAAGCAGAAGTTTCTTCAAATGAGTGCTGTCGAGCATGGCCGGCACCTGGCCATCGCCATCTTCAGAGAAAGTCCTCTGTAGAAGGTCAGAAAGAGGCTTGGCCTGGTACCGAGAAACAAAAAGCTTCTTAACGGGGCGATACCAGGGGACCGGCCGGAACATGGTCTCGCCATATTCAACATAGAGATTCAGAATCTGCTCGACGGGCATTCCCCAGCAGAGGCAGGTGGCAATAATCGCGCCTGTGCTGGTGCCCGCAAACAAGTCGAAATGATCGGCGAGCACCATTTCAGGCGAGCCATACTCTGCCCGCAACAACTCCTGCATGCGAAGGAGCACCTCAAGGCTGAAGACCCCCCGTATCCCGCCGCCATCCAACGAAAGAATCCGTTTCATGTTGTCAGTTCCTTGGCAGTTTTACGTTTCGAACAAGAGATTTCCACTCCAGCAATTCGACGAGCAGGGCTCGCTCGATTCTACCGGCAACCTTGAGTACCGTCGGCCATGTCCGCAGCGCGTCGAGTTCCGCATCCCATTCCTTCAGCCAGTCGTGTAACTCGCGATAGCGCCGCTGGCGCCTCTCGCAATCGTGCACGACCAGCAACGCCCCCGCGATGGTTGCGATCTGAAACAGGGCCGACACTGAGATAGAAAGCCACCGTTGGCCAGGAATCAAGTGGGTGCCCTTGAATTCCATTCCCATCACCCATAAGCACCCGGCAATGAGGATTGCCAACCCAATTGAAACCCAGCTTGCGAGACGATATCTTTTTGCCTGACCCGCAGACTGCGCTGCGTGCCGCGAGAAGTACTCCAATTGCCCGGAGACTCGCTCCTTCCGGTAGCGCTCTTTGAATTCATCAATCGTTAATGCACTTCGAGAGCTATCCAATGCCTTAAGCAGTTTGAGAGACATCAGCATTCCGGAAAGCTCCGGTACGATCTCTGGCCCAATCGGCTCTTCGAAGGTCGGCGCACCCCAGAGGGCGAGGCGGGACCGGCAAACTTCAGCCGCAGTTCGTGTTCGCGCCCAGAGTACCTGGCGTGGCTGAAGCCTCAGAGCGATCGGAAGGACCGCGGCGGTGACTCCAAGTCCGGTTCCGATTGCCAGCCACGTATCGGCGTGGGGCATCTTCATGCCGGCTCCACTGAAAAACGCCGCAGCCGCCGTACACACGATTGGGATGGAAGACAGCCGCCGAACCTGAGGCGCAAACCGGCTTGCATTCTTGTCAATCTTCTCGAGCCATGCCACTGCCAGGTCCGCTGACGAATCTGTCAAGAGCGTCCCGCCAGCGTCCGGCAAGCGGTTCAGGAAATCAAGCTCCGGATCTTGGAAAGTCTGGAGTCTCCGCAATGCTGGTTGATTGAAGATCTCGATGATTCCCGTTTCACTATGGAACCAGATCACCGGCTTGCCCATTTTCTTGGCGAAGGCCACAATCTCCTGGGTCCCACCCAGTCCCCGCGATGGCTCGCCATCCCAAAATGCAATCATCATTTGACTCTGTTGCACTGTCTCGATGCCGCATTCGTAATACCGCTCGGCGCGAATTTCCCGATTACCAGTGACTTCAACCGAGACGGCCTTGCTCAATACCTGCTCGACGCGCGGCCACGCAGCTTGGTCAAAGTCCTTGCGGAATTCTTCTTCAGCGAGTGGCAACAAAACGCGGAGTGGAATCTCCAACTGAATGCAGCTCTCGGCAAAGAGCAGGTCGGCGCCTGCTGCCGCAGACGAAACTCCATAGACCTTCCCTGAGGATGATGCCTTTTGTCCCTGGAGAAAGTCGCAGATCAGCTTCCGGCTCTTCGTTTCATCCGGCAGGCTTCTGTGTCCTGTAAATCCGATCGCGAGTACCGATGGGAGCCGAATGGCCGACTTGATCTCGTTCCTGTGTGCGGGCATTGTCGTAGGCGACAGCTCCGATCTGTTGAGCGCGCTATTGCTGCAGGATCTCCGTCAGCGGGAACTTGCTGATATCCACGGTTACCTGCGAGGTGAGTTGGTTGATGAGGCGAAAAACGTCACGGTTCCAATATTGGTTATCGGTGCCGACTGTGCTGCTCTCGTCCGCAATCCGATAATTCTTCCCTCGGTAGTTCAACTGGATAATTGGCCCCATTGCCTCGTCTGAAGACGATCCCGTCAAGCGCAATATCGGAAGCTGTTCAATGGCTGGAACCGCCTTCAGGAAGAGTGGCGGAGGTCCCAAGGCCGCTAATGCCGCTGCTTGCTCTGGCGTCAGGTAGGGGCTGGGGGGCACGGTTGGGTCAGCGCTCGTAAGCGCCTCAAATGGGGCCTGTTCCTGGGCGGCAGCAGCCATCAATCCAATCAAGGAACGCATCACCAGATGTGCTGATATGCTTGAGGTCCCCGAGGTCGAGGCGCAGGGGTCCTTTTGATTTGCGCTTCCCTCAATAGTAAAACCAGCGGCAAGTTCCTTTAGAACCTCGTGCAGTGCAGGTCCCTCCTGGAGCCCCGACATTTCGCTATCGGCTCGAATTTGGTCTTCAATATTCTTGATACCTGGTACGAGCTTTACATCTGGACCGGGCGTTGTGCCGTCAGATTCAAGCGGATAGAGGCTAAAAATGGGACTAAACACCTTTTCACCTAAGAGCCATGTCTTGGTCTTTGGATCAAGGTGCCAAATGGCGCTTTTCTGTGAGGCACTTACAAAATCCGAGCCTTTCGGAGCGTTCGCGATGAAATCTTTGGTGTTATCCAATCCCTGATCATTGTCAAGCGAATAGGGAACGAAGGTGTTTGTGCCCCGGAGCAGCAGATAGCCGTGCCTTTGGAGCCAGTAAGCGACCGCGCTGATCCTGAGAAAGGTTGCATAACTGGAGAGTGCGGCCTGATCGCGATGATAATCATTTGGCGGTGTGTTACGAATCGTCTCGACAGTGCAGGTGTGTTTATCCTTGTCAAACCTGGTCAACTCAAGTCGATCCACCATCAGACGGACAAGTTGATCCACCCGCCAGCCCTGTTCATACAGAAAGTAGAAAGACTCTGGAGGAATCGGCTTCAAGAGGAGCTGCGCGTTCTCTTGGTCATTCACCGGGATAAACGTGAATACCGGATCGTTTTCATAGCTAACACTAGGAGTTCCCCCGCCGGTGGGCGAGCCGGCAGTTATATTGGTGGACTGGAGCGCATAGGAAGCGGCGCCTCCGACGGATGCTGCCATCTTATACGTGCTCTGAATTGAACCGATCTTGAAGAAATAGGTGGGATCACGGTTCTGGAGGCGGGCCAAATTCAACAGCAACTCTTGATTTGAGGTCTGGGCATAAACCTTCTCAAATCCCGTGAAGTCTACCTTCAGGCGTTTCGCCGCACAGCTGGACAAACCCAGCGGCAGAAGACCGCTAAGCAACAGCAGCAGAAACTTTCCCATGTGTCTGGCTGGAGGGAGCATAATGCCATCTGTCAATCCTGATTTCATCTGGGCCTCACGGATATGCGATTTAGAACCTAGGGGAATGAAGCAGATGATACTTCGGCGTATGGGAGAAAGCAAGGGAGATAGATCAAAGTTGGAATCCGGGCCCGAAAAAGACTGGCCCTGAATGTAAGGAGGGGCGAGAACGCTCTTTTCCCGAGCCCGCCAGCCGCCTTTTGCCTCGGTATCTCGAAGAACAATGGCATTCCAAAGGGTATTTTCAAGCTATCGGAGAATCACCCGGGATTTGGGAGTTGCCCCCTAGCTTAACCTTGAATCGATGGGACGATCTGTTATGCAACATATACCGGAAAATGGGTTTTAATGTCTAAAGAAGCGTACCGGCATGAGCGTACCAGCTGGTCCGGCGGTGAAAGGGGCCCGGTTTGCCCAACCTCCAAATCCTTGCGCTTGCATCGTGCCTAGTCGCTCTGGCGGCATGGCCGGCATCTGCACAAAGCTCGTCGCAACGCGAACTGACAGTCGTCGTGGTCAACGCCCACGCTGACCCGTCGCTGCCGGTGCAAGGGGTGCGCGTGTCATTGAGCTTTGTTGCCGGCTCTGAAAAGGTGGTCGATTCCCGGGATGCTACGAATCGATCAGGCCAGGCGTTGCTCCTCGTCTCTCCTGAGGCTGCGCAGCGAGACGACCTGCGTGTCGAGATCACCGGCGTCAACGACCTTGTTGTCTTCCAGCCGGCGGATGGGCAGTTGTCGGGACTCCCAACGACAGTAACGATCCGCCTGCTTCCCAAAGGATCCGTTCTGTTGCTAGGGCCGCCGCAAATTGAGGCGATGTTGCAGCGCCTGTCGATCCAGAACCGCGGAAAGAACCAGGAGATTCATGCGTTGAAGGCGGAGCTTGCCGCCGTGCAAAGCCAGAAGCCCGACGATCTTACTGCCGCCATGACCGAGTGGGCCAAGGCAAGCGGCTTTGAAGTAGCGGAAGTCGACAAGCAGGTTCAACAATGGGCAGAAGACATTCAGCGGCGCAAGGACCAGGCCACCGCGAACGAGAAAGCGCTCGCCCAGTTGGCGCTCAAGCACTATGGGGTTGCCGCTCAATTGTTCGACCAGGCTGCCGACGACGACGAAAAGGCGATGGAAGAGAGCAAGCAAAGGTTTCTGGAAGAAGACCGAAAACTGTTGCGTGCGCTGGTTGACAAGAAGTTCCAAAGCGCGAATGCCTACCAGCTGAATCTTCAATTCCACCAGGCGAGTCTGACACTGACGCAGGCGCGCGACCGAGCGGCAGCAGAACATGGCCGGTACCCTGAGGATCCCGCGTTGCGCAGCATCTGGCTGGATTCGGTGCTCCGACTTGCAAGTGCGCGCCGGGATGAGGGAGAAGTCGGCGAAGCCGGCGACAGCGCGGCGTTATTGACGCAGTCAATCAAGGACTATGAGGGATTGCTCGAGGAAAAGTCCGCGCCGGCAGAGCGGCACGACTGGGCAATGGCGCAGACTGATCTGGGGATCGCTCTGTGGGAGCAGGGGTTGCGGAGCGGTGGGGCGCAAGCCACCGATTCGTTGGCACAGGCTGTGCAGGCATTCCGAGCGGCGCTGGAAGTCGTTACCAAAGCAGACCAGCCGAAAGACTGGGCCAGGACGCAGAACAATTTGGGAAACGCTCTACAGAATCAAGGCATGCGCAGCCGAGGGAAGCAAGCAACGGATCTGCTGGACCAGGCAGTGCAGGCCTACGAGGCAGATTTGCAAGTGCGGACCAAATCGAGCATGCCCGAGGTGTGGGCGGCGACGGAGAACAATCTGGGCGTCACCCTCATGGAGCAGGGAGAGCGGAGCAGCGGGCCGCAGGCGACCGATTTGCTGAAGCAGGCAGTAGAAGCATTCAGGTCCGGGCTGGAGGTACAAACCAAAGAGAGCGACCCACAGGACTGGAGCCGGACAGAGACCAACCTGGGTATCGCTCTGGTGGATCAAGCGGTGCGGAGCAGCGCGGCGCAGGTAGCGGATTTGATGGCCCAGGCAGTGCAAGCTTACCGGGCAGCGCTGGAGGTGCGGACCAAGGCGAGCCTGCCCCAGGACTGGGCATCGACACAGAACGATCTGGGGATCGCTCTCATGGATGAGGGAGAGCGGATCCCCGGTGAGCAGGCGACGGATTTGTTGGGCCAGGCTGTCGCAGCCTTCCGCACGGCGCTGGAGGTGCGGACCAAGGGGAGCCTGCCCCAGGAGTGGGCATCAACACAAAGCAATCTGGCTTCAGCTCTTTCGGTCCAGGCGGCACGGAGCAACAGCGGTGAGCAGGCAACGGACTTGTTGGCCCAGGCGGCGCAAGCATACCGGGCGGTGCTGGAGGTCGATACCAAAGCGGACCTGCCTCAGGACTGGGCAGCTACACAGAATGATTTGGGTATCGTTCTCGTGGCTCGGGGACAGCGAAGCAGCGGGGCTCAATCGGCGGATTTGATGGCCCAGGCTGTCGAGGCCTATCGTGCGGCGCTCGAGGTTTATACCAAGGCGGACCTGTCCCATGACTGGGCAATGACCCAGAACAATCTCGGTCTGGCTCTTCGAGAGATGGGTGAGAGGACGAGCGGCGCGCAGGCAAAGCAGTTGTTTGCCCAGGCAATCCAAGCCTACCAAGCGGCGCTGCAGGTTTATTCCACGGTGCACACACCCTTCGACTGGGCTGCGACCGAGAACAATCTGAGCAATGTGCTTGTCGATGAGGGGGACTTTCCTGCCGCAGCCAAAGCCATCGAAGCGGTTCTCGAGGTCTTTCCCAACGACGTTGGATATCTTCAGACCGCAGTCTCCATTTATCATGACAACCTTTTCCGTTACGATCGGTCGTATGAACTGGCCCAGCGCTGGCTGAAACTGGATGATTCTCCAATTGCCCGCCTCACCATGGAAGAGAACGACCTTGTGACAGGACGATTTGAGGAATGCGAAAAACAGGCTGCGACGATTGGCGAAACAGCCTTTCCCAATGCCCCCGTCAGCATGACCATGATCCGAGACACCATTAGAATGAGCTGCCAATGGGGCGCCGGTCAAAAAGCGGATGCGCAGCAGACCGCACAGGCACTTTCCTCCAAATCAGGCCAGTTGCAGGACATGGGTTGGGAGTTCACCGGTACCCGCCACTTTCTCGACTCTTCCCAGGCCTTCGAGACAGGCCGCGCATCGTGGATCGCCTTGTTTTCAAGCCTCGAAAAGGGAGATGGTGTTGCGATGGCCGGAGCCTTGCACGAGCTTGAGGAGGCGATGAATCACTGAGATGAACGAGCCGCGGGTTCATTGCCCAGCCACTCGATTCGCTAACCGTGCGACTTGTGATACAAAAGCAGCACTCTGAATATCTCTGGATAAATACTCGCTCCGTCTGTCGGTGAAGGAGAGGACAATTTGCGAAATCTCCAGGTCCTCGCCGAGATGATTGTCGGCCTCTCATTCTGTTTTGGTGGCTCCGTGGCCTGGTCCGCGCCACCGCAGGACTCGCCCCAAAGGGGACTGACGGTAGTCGTCGTGAACGCAGACGATGATCCAGTCCAGCCGGTACAAAGCGTGCGTGTGTCGTTGAGTTTTGTTACCGGCTCTGAAAAGGTTGTCGATGCGCGCGATGCGACCAATCGCGCTGGGCAGGCACTGCTCCTGGTATCTCCGGAAGCTGCTCTGCGCGGCGATCTGCGCATCGAAGTGACGGGGGCCAGCGACCTGGTTATTTTTCAGCCGGCGGATGGTCAACTGGCCGGACTGCCGGTAACCGTGACCGTCAGCCTGCTCCCGAAAGGATCTCCCGCTCTGCTTGGCCCCGCACAGATTGAGGCAACACTGCATCGCTTGTCACTCCGTGCGCAGACTTTGCAACAGCAGAACCAGGAGATGAAGGGACAGCTTGCCCAAGCAAACGAACAGAAGGCAGACCTGACAACCGCTCTGATAGAGTGGGCCAAGGCCAACGGCTTTGACTCAGCGCAAGTTGACACAAAGGTTCGGGAATGGGCCGAGGACATTGAAGGCCAGAAGCAACAGGCCACACTCGAACAGAAGGGTCTCGCGGAACTCGCACTTCAGCATTACGGTGTGGCCGCTCAGAACTTTGAACAGGCTTTCGATCGAAAGCGCCAGGCACTCAAGGACGAACAAGTGAAGTATCTTGAAGGCCGTCGCAAGGACTTGAATGACTCGATCGCGGCCGCCGTCCAGGCCTCTCGCCGATAACCTGGTCGGTCTCGCTCCGGGTGGCCGCATATATCACAATGGTGAGAGAGAAGTCTCCCAGAGATTGCCCGTCGCCCAAGACGCGGAGGCAATCGCCAAGGTTCTCGATGTCGGCCTGCTTCGACTCATCGACCAATACGTCGCGCGGATTGGTCTTCGTGGTGTCACTGCTCACCTGAGAAACGAAGCCGGTCTTCGACATATTGAAGTGGCGGCGGCGCTTGTTCACTTCTTTGCGCGCTTTGTCTGTTGCCAGCGGCGTCCACTCGGTCACAACGTAAAAGTTCGCGGGGATCTTCAGCAGTTGATTCAGGACCAGAGGCCGGGTCTCAGTGATAGCCTCTTTCATCGTCAGCACGCGGACAGAGTGGTCGCCCACGCGGAGGTGATTGCGCTCGGCTTCAATGTTGGAATTGACAACCTGATAGTAGAGAAACTGTGTGGATCGCGGCCGTCCCGCGATGCGCCCCTCGTCGTAGTTGAGGAGCCTGCGGAAGAATCGGAACTGGCCCTGCTGGTTCAACACTTCAAACTGCATGAAGTCGGCAAGCTGGCGGGCGAATGTCTGCACCTTCTGGTCCAGCCTCGCCAACTCGTTCTCGATCTGGGGACGCAGCAATACCTTCATGCTGTTGTTTGTGAACTGCGTCCTGAGTTCGCCAACCGCTCCGGCAGGATCGCGGAAGAGCTGGGCGAATGCCGCGCCGATGCCGCTCTTCGACCGCGGCCCTTCAAGGACGATGGCATAGAAGATTTCGACCTGATAGAGATGGTCTCGTTTTCCCTCAAAGAACCGCCGCCGCTGTTCGATGGCGGCTTCTACGACCGGGTCATCATAGCTTGCAAACGGAATATCGGGACGGTTGGACTTGAAGAGGTATTTGTAGACGTGAAAACCGGGGCCGAAGGCTTTGAGCGCGGCTTCCAACCGCTTTACCGCATACTCCTGTTCCGCGTGGTCAAGACGTTCATAATCCACGCCAGGAATACTCAGAACCATGCCCACGTCGCCGCTTTTGGTGAGAAAGCTGGTCTCATTCCAGAAGCCGTACAGGTTGATGTGATCATTGAGGGACGCACTCTCTTTCCATGGCTTGATGACTTTGTCGAGTCGGAACATCAGCGCACCTCCACACGTGGAACCTGCTGTTTGGCAGGGTCATAGCGCGGCTTGTATCGCTCGGACTTCGCCAGGATGCGAAGGAACGCCGGGTCGCTGTTCGTCACCCAGTGACCGAATGCAAAGCCGCCGATGAAAACTGCGATGCCGCCAAGAATGCTGTTGAAGAGATTGAAGGCGCTCACAGCGCCCACGCATACGAAGTAAAACAGCGTGCGCTCGACACCCAAGTAGGTGAGAGGCTTATGCAGACTCTTGAAGACTCGATTTGTGCGAGCATTCTGATTGTTTTGCTCTGGCATAAGCCCCCCGATTCGCGTTGTGACTGGTGAAAGGTTGCAGAGAGAGAAGAGACTTTCTACACACCCCAAAGCCAGGTCAATACGTTCGCCGCAAGGACGGCGATACCGGTTCCGGCGGCGACTCCGGCGAGAGCCTTCTTCGCTCCCGGTTCGCCGTGCGCGAAACCATAGCCGCCAATCACAATCGCAACAAGACTTACGACCTTTGCGATGGTGCCGGTGAAGAGAGTTTGAATGGAGGTGAAGCCCGTATCAAAGGGCGAACCACTCTGAGCAAGTGCGGCGATAGGGAAGAAAAGGCATACGGCTGGAATCAAGGTGGACAGGCGCATCCACCTGCGAGATGCCTGGGCCGTCATCTGGGAAATTGAGATTCGGACTCTGCTGGACATTGGCTCCTCCAACGACTGCAATGCAGTCGGGATATGCGCAAAACTAGAGCAGCTTGTGCATCCAAGTCCAATGAGTTTCGGGCGCGCTCTTATGCGCCGCACGCATACAGGATTGCGAACTAGCCGGGATCGGTTGGAACATTTTTGTTTGAATTGGTATGAGGAGGGCTGTCTCGTCAAGAAAGCAGGCGCAGGGTGTGGGCCAGTTTTCAGTTTGTCCGTGATCTAAGCGTAATGCCCGAACGGGCCTGCGGGTCGGTGGACCCCTAGAGAGTTGGGCGGCTTTTTCAGCTCAGTTTGTGCATGGCGATTTGGTGTAAATCAAGAAACACTTAAGGCCACAAGGGCGTTTGCCGTTACCGATCCTGCCTACTGGGCATCCTGCGGCGCTGAAAACGTACCTCGGCGATTTAGCGTGAATGCAGAATTCCTCCCGGCGACATGGGCGTTTGCCATTACCGATCCGAACAGCAACCGGCTAATCCTAGTCCAGAAAGTACATTAGCCTCATTGCAGCAGTTGCCTCGTGGATCCGCTGTTTTGCCATCTCCCCACCTCAGTTATGTGCTGGCAATTTCACGATGCACGGCGTGATCTGCACCGGGAAATTCACTGAATTCGCGATGAAGCAGTTCTTGTGTGCCTCTTCGTGGAGCGCCTCGGCCTTGGCCGGATCGGAACTGGACGCAATGGTGACTTTAGGGTTGAGTTCCACTTTCGCGAACGAGCCGCTCCCGGAGCCGGTCTCTTGCATCGTTCCCGATGCCGCATCCTCATAGCCCGCCACCACCACGCCGTTCACCGCGCACAAATGCAGATACCACAGCATGTGACAGGACGAAAGGCTGGCCACCAGGAGCTCTTCCGGATTGTAGCGCCGCGCGTCACCGCGAAAGGCCGGATCGCTGGAGCCTTCCACCGCCGCCTTTCCCTCCGCCTGAATCAGATAGTCTCGCGCATAGCTGCGATAGTTCTTCGTTCCCTCGCCGGTATTCCCCGTCCAACGAACCTGTAGGGCATAGGAATGATCTCTCATTGCCTGTCTCCGTTTTCCGCGTCATTGTGCGTCGAAGCCGTTCGACGCGCTTCCCGTTCCTGGGTCCATGCCTCAGCCAATGCACGTGCTTCCTCGGTCTTATCGACAACCAGAATGAGCCGATGCTCGTGGTCGCTATAAAGAACTTCGATGTTCACCCCCGCCTCCGCCATGCGGCGCGTCAGTTTGCCCAACTGCCCCGGTTCGTCCTGATTCAGCCGCTGGACCACCACATCGCGCTCTTCCAGAACCCGGATTCCCGCTCGCTCCAGCGCGAGGCGCGCACGCACAACATCGTTGAACAGGAAGTGGGCCACCCCCTTGCCTGCTACCACAAACGCTCCGCCGCCCTCCACGCTCGCTCCGGCTTTGCCCAGCGCCTCGCCCATCTCGGCCAGCGCTCCCGGCCGGTCTTCCAGTGCAATTGCCAGATCTTTCATCTTTGCTCCTCGTCGTGCAGGCTGCACACAAATCAGTATGCTCATTGCCCGACAACAACACTTCGTTTAGCATCAAACTATGGATGTCGAATCGGCAACGGATCTAGCCGCCAGCAGAATCGCCGCCGCCATTGGCGAGCCTGCCCGCGCACGCATGCTCTACTGCCTGCTGGACAGCCAAGCACGCACCAGCACTGAGCTTGGCATTGTCGCCGGAGTCAGCGCCTCCACCGCCAGCGTTCACCTACATCAGCTCCAGGATGCAAACCTCGTGAGCGTTGTTGCACAGGGAAAGCATCGTTATTACCGCCTGCGCACGCCGCAAGTTGCTCGCGTGCTTGAGAACCTGAGTGTTCTCGCCGGTGGCCACAAGCGCTTCGTCCCCAACACACCCAGCCGATTGCGGACCGCGCGCACCTGCTACGATCATGCCGCTGGCGCTCTCGGCGTACTCCTGCACGACCGCATTCTGGCCATGGGCTGGTTGTCAACGAATGCAGGAGACTATGACCTCACCGTGGCTGGAGCAAGAGCGTTCCTGGCTGCCGGCATCGACGCGGAAGTTGCACACTCGGCCCGCCGTCGTTTCGCCTATCCCTGTCTCGACTGGAGCGAGCGACGGCCTCACCTCGGCGGCGCAATCGGCGCGGCCCTGCTTTCCTATCTGCTAAAGAGACGATGGGTCGTGCAGGAACCCGACTGCCGCGCGCTCTCGCCCACCCGCGCAGGCCGCCGCGAATTGCTCGCCCGTTTTTACATACAAATTTGAAGACTGGCAGCCCGTCCTTCTTTTGCCTTTCTCACCCCCGTTGAAGAATTGGGTGCATCGTCAATTGTTCTGTGACTCAAGGTTGGGAGCCCATGAACTTCGACCCTGCATCTATTCTGCCGAACTTTGTAAGCGAACGAAGCTGCTCGTTTGCGCCTTTCCAGATCAGTCCTCGAAAGTCGGCCAGCGTCCGGGATTCCCGCATTTGCCGCCAGAACCTGAATTCCGGCCGGATCTGCGCTTCGGAAGACCTACCCCAGAGCAAATTTGGTGCGAGGGTTGGACTCCGCACCGCGACCCATTGCGCAGCGCCTCGTTGCGCAATGGGCTGACGGAGCCGCGAAGGTCTTAACTCGCTGAATCTCCCAGCGCCATAAGCGCCGCATGGTACCCACACATCCCGTGGACCCCGCCGCCGGGAGGGGTGGACGAGGAGCACAGATAAAGGTTTGGAGTTCCGGTGGAGTAATTACCCAAGGCAGGACGGAAGAGGAACTGCCGCACCGAGAGCTGACCACCGTTGATGTCACCGCCCACCAGATTTGCATCCATGGTTTCAAACGCGGCAGGTGATGAGACGCGTCGCGCAATCACGCATTCGCGAAAGCCCGGCGCAAATCGCTCCAGTTGAGCTTCGATGCGACTCGTCATGTCCACCTCTGAGCCGTTCGGCAAATGACAGTAGACCCAGGCAACATGCTTGCCTTCCGGTGCCCGGGTCACATCAAAGAGAGATGGCTGGGCCACAATCACGAAGGGGAGCTCAGGGGCGGAGCCATGGGTTGCAGAGAACTCCGACCGTGCGATCTCTTCCATCGTGCCGCCCACATGCACGGTGATTGCCCGCCGGCATTCCGGTGCAAGCCACGGAATGGGTTCAGAGAGTGCGTAGTCGATTTTGAATGCTCCAGGACCGTAGCGAAATCGTCTCAAAGACTTTCCATAATTCCGATGGAGAAGCGTACCAGCAATGGAGAGCAACTGCCGCGGTGTTACATCGCAGAGAACCAGAGCGGCTCCTAGATCCAATTCATCAAGTGTCGCAATGCGCCTGCTGGTTTGAATCCTTCCTCCCAACTCAAGCAAATGCGCAGCCAACGCATCGGTGATGGCCTGCGAGCCGCCTCGTGGAATGGGCCATCCTACTGCGTGGGCCGCCGCTCCGATGACCAGTCCTATCGCCGAACTGAGCGGCTGGTCGAGTGCAAGAAATGAGTGTGCAGCGAGTCCGGCGAACAAGGCACGCGATCGCTCACCGGTAAATTGATGTGCAGCGAGCGTGAGCGCAGGTTGGAATGCGTACCATCCGAACCGTGCCATCATGAACGGATTCCGCGGAATGCGCGTCACCGGGCCGAGCGCGTCGTGTGCGAACTGCGGCCAGCGCTCCACGAGAGGCTGAATGAGTTTCCGCCAGGCGTGGCCGTCGCGCCCGAGCGCAGCTTCGGCATCGTCGATATCGCGCTCCAGTATCACCGCCGAACCATCGTCCAGCGGGTGCGCCAGCGGTGCCGATCCATGGATCCATTCGAGGCCATATCGCTCGAGTGGAAGCGATGCGAAAATGGGCGAACTGGCCGCCATGGGATGCACTGCCGAACCAAAGTCGTGGCGGAAGCCTGGCAGGGTCAGCTCCATGGTGCGCGCCGCGCCGCCTGCCTGTGCCTCCGCTTCGAAAACTTCCACCAGCCAGCCGGCACGAGCCATGGTGATGGCGGCCGCCAATCCGTTCGGACCCGATCCGATCACATAGGCGCGCCGCAATGGCTCAGTCATGGGCTGGCAGCCTCTCTGGCCACTCGACTACGGCAAATTTACCGTCTGGCTGCCGCGTGATCTCCGGGGTGTACAGCCCCAGGAGTTCGCGCTTCCACCAGTTTCCGGTTCGGCGTTTTTCCTCCATCGAGGTAAACCAGTACTGCCACAGGACCGCTCTCATGTAGCGTGGAGGCGTCTGACCAAATGGATTGGACTGAAACAGCGCAAGCACGTCCGGGTCGTTCTCCAGCAGGCGTTCTTCGGTGAGAGGCACAAGGTCGTTTTGCTGCCAGTCGCCGAGTGAAGCAAACCACAGGTTCCATTCGAAGCGTGGCTGGTAAGGAGCATAGATACCCGGGGCTTTGTCGAGCCCCTGAGGCTTGTATCGGAAGAGATAGGGTGTCCATTCCTGGCCATCGTTCGAACCCTGGAATTCAATTTCGTACCGTCCGCGGGTCATCACGGCAAACAGTCCGTATTGGTTGGCAATGCGCAATGGTTCCAGTGCCATCACCGGAAGAGATGGCAGCGGCAAATCGGGGAATGGCATATGAATCATCTCTGCCGTCGTTGCGTAGGCAATCCATGTGAGCATCGCTGCCGATAGGATGAGGTGAGCCGCATTGAACCAGGCTGCATTGAACCGGGCTGCCGAACCGCGCACAGTTGGCGGGACCTCTTCGACCTCCCCGGCAGGAGCATCAAGAATCGAAAGCGACTCTGTCTTGCGCGGCGCGGCCTTTGGCTGCGGAGTCGCCGGCAGCGTGTCGCGAAGCCGCTGCGGCAAAAGCCAACGCAAGCTGCGATCGTCCAGCAGTAGAAAGCCGAGCGCGAGTACCAGGTAATTAAGAAACGTGTAATTGGCCGTGAAAATGACGCCAATCTCCCACGGCGTAACAATGAAGAAGCAAATGAGCCGCGCACGCCTGGGGAGAAACAGCATCCAGACCACCGCAAGCTCCATCGCCAATGTACCTGCTGCCGTGGCCGCATGAAACCAGTGCGGCAAATGCTCAACGTACCACCCGATCCACGTTGGCAACGGGCCGTTTTGGTAGTACTCGTCCATCGCCGTAAAGTTTCGCCACTCCTGATCGCCGCTGAGCAACTTCACCAGGCCGGACTCAAAATAGATGCGGAACCACTCCCATTGCAAAAGGAAGAGGCTGGCGCGAGAGGGAGGGCTCGCGATGCCCCAGCCCGGCAAGATTCCGCGGGGCGCAACAAACAGAACCAGGAAGCCCGCTTCTAGCAACATGCTGTCTGACTGATAGCTTGAAAACGCCTGTGCCGCGGTGACAAATGACAGGAAGCAGACGAAGCAGACGAAGAAACTGAGGCGCGGCCAAACATTGAAGAGTGCGGCAACCGACGCGGCCAGTCCAAGCCAAATCACTGCCATCATCATGTGCGATCCGGACGAGATCCAGAAGAGCGTAGGCGCGTACCAATACCGAAGCGCCCCCATCCCGTCCCGCACGGCAAGAAGGAAGCGCTGCGCGGACAGAATGCCGCTGGGTCCGTTCAGCCCTTCGATCTGAAACAGCAAGGGGAAAAATGCCGAAAAATAGATGGCTGCGAGCAAGCGCAGAAATATCCAACGCACCGCCAGCCGGGTGTCCGGACCTGCCTTGTAGTCGAATAGCCAACGCACCGGACCCGCGGCGAGACCTGTCGCTCGGGTGGCATGCACGAGACTGCGCTGAGTGCGCTCCATGACATTGGGCCTTCGGAATCCACTGCACCCTTCACGACGTAGATTATCAGCAGATCGCCATGCGCTCGTGAGTGAATGGTTTTCGAGACGCCATCACATCACTTTAAGATATTGAGAATGCCGCCGGCTTTGATCGATTCTTGCGATGAAAAGCTGCGTACAAACTTTCTTGCTTTTGGAGTAGCCCTAGTCGCCGATTGAATACGTTTCGGGGTAGCCTTGATCGCCCATGGATTGTTTTCTTCGCTTTGGGACCATGCGTGACAACATCATGCTCCCGGAGACGCGGGGAGATTCCCGCACAGTTGCGCCTAGGTCTTTGCGGGTTAGGAAGAGGCACTAGGTGAGCGGCGCCTTGCACAAATTGCCCTCAAGAGTCGACAAGTATCATGGAATCTGTCAGATACATTCAGAACGACAGGATGACCTGGCACTACGGCGTTTATGAGGACCGATCCGGTGGTGCTTGCGACAAGTGCATTGACTCTTGCCAGTTAGAAGCGAAGTCATCGCTCTAGCTGGATCGCAAGTTGTCCTGCGCCTCGACTGCGGCCAGCGCTGCCAGATTGACGACGTCAGATACCGAGGAATCTC
>OBLU010002497.1_pt1 | contig 16912 bp, 12 predicted proteins | sample 1518681 | NCBI WGS metagenome assembly OBLU01 (sample SAMEA3539304, study PRJEB22396) | soil metagenome | biome: tundra; feature: field; material: soil | place: USA | collected 2010-05 | depth 0.15 m | reverse complement strand
GATTCTCAGCGTCGATCTTCGTCAGGCACTCGATGGAAACCCGGTCGACAATCTACTTCTGCAGTCGCGCGACCGAATTCTCGTACATCGAAACTCGGCACAGGTGGAAGCTCCGACCGTGTACATCAAGGGTGAGGTGGCAAAACCCGGGCGGTATCCCCTTCCCTCCAACATGCGTGTTGCAGACTTGATAAGAGTTGCCGGAGGACCGACGCGATCTGCTTTCCTGGATACAGCCGACCTGACCCGATTCGCCGCAAGCACCGCCCCTGGTCACTCAAGCCAGCGACTCGAAGTTAAACTTGCCGCCGTGTTATCAGGAGACTCCAGCGAGGATGTGCCGCTCAGCAACGGAGACGTACTGACGGTTCGACAGATCGCCCAATGGAATGATCTCGGATCTTCGGTCTCAGTGCGAGGCGAAGTCCAACATCCGGCGAGTTACGGAATTGAGCCAGGCGAGCGGCTGAGTTCCGTGTTAAAGCGCTCCGGTGGCTTCACCCAGCAAGCGTATCCGTACGGCGCGGTGTTGATCCGCCGCGAGGTCCGGGATTTGGAAATGACATCCCATCTTGAACTGGTGAGCCGAGTCAAGAGCGAGGAAGGTTATTTGAAGACCTTACCTGACGGCGACGCCGACCAGAGAAATGCGAAACTTACTGCGGTCGCGCAGGCTGAAACCACACTGCAACAGCTCGAGGCCACACCGCCGATCGGACGGGTCGTAATTCATCTTCCCTCGAACATGAAGAGCCTAGATGCGTTGACAGGCACTACTGCCGACGTTCCATTGCGCGACGGAGACGAACTCGTCATCCCGAAGAAGGCCAACTACGTCCTCGTGAGCGGGCAGGTTTTCAATCCTACAGCTGTAAGTTATCTCCCCGGAAGGAGCGCGAAGTGGTACTTGAGCCAGTCGGGGGGATTAACACAAGTTGCGGACAAGAGTGCAGTCTTTGTGGTCCGAGCCGACGGCTCGGTTCTCTCGGCCAAGAACAACTCCGGATTCTGGTCGGGTGACCCCATGAGCGCCGTCTTGAAACCGGGCGATTCGATCATCGTGCCGGAAAAGGCGCCGAAGCTCGGCCCCCGCAACTGGGCCACGCTTATGCAGGCGGCACAGGTCGCATCCTCAGTTGCTCTCACTGTAGCCTACATACACCCGTAGAAGTGGGGACCAAGAGTTGAGGGCCAATATGCGACTGCTGGCTGCGCTCCTGAGCGCTGCCATGACGTTTTGCCTGACTCCTGAAGCGCATTCTCAGGACTCAGGCAAAGACTCAGTACCAGCTGCGCCCAGCGCCTCTGGCGATACCAAGAAATCTACGATGGATTCGGTACAGCCCGAGACTAGTCCGCACGTAAGTGCGCCAAGAAAATTCTTTGGCGGAGCGATCACGGACTTCGCGCAGGACCAGAAGCATATCTGGACCAGTCCGGCTCAGATTCGCTTGGCCGACGCAACCTGGCTGGTGCCTTTGGCGGGAGTTACGGCAGGTCTTTTCGTAACCGATCGGCAGTACAGCGCTTCTCTCTCAACGAACCCCAACACAATTAGCCACTACAAGACAGTCTCGAACGTTGGAATTGCCAGCCTGGCCGGAGCCACTGCAGGCATGTATCTGATGAGTTTTCCTACCCACAACGAACACTGGCGCGAAACCGGCTTCTTGGCAGGCGAGGCCGCCATTGATAGCCTGATTCCGGTCGAGATCATGAAATATTCACTTGGACGGGAACGTCCATATCAGGGAAACGGCAGCGGAGCGTTCTTCCAGGGCGGCACTTCGTTTCCGTCGGAACACGCCGTTGCAGCATGGGCGATCGCAGGAGTCATCGCGCACGAGTACCCGGGGACACTGCCCAAACTGATTTCGTACGGCCTCGCCTCCGCGGTCAGCTTTGCCCGAGTTCATGGACGACAACACTTTCCCTCCGACGTATTGGTCGGCGGCGTCCTCGGATATCTAGTCGCCCAGAGCGTTTACAGCAGACGCCACGATGCCGAGCTCAAAGGCAGCTCTTGGGCATCGCCTCGCGAATTTGTGGAAGAAGGCGACAAGGCACATTCTCCTTCGCATATGGGTTCGCCCTATGTTCCTCTCGACAGCTGGGTCTATCCGGCGCTGGAACGGCTTGCGGCCTTGGGCTACGTAAAAACCGCAACCTTGGGAATTCGCCCCTGGACCCGTCTGGAGTGCGCACGGCTGGTGGGCGAAGCCTCGGAACTGCAACCTGATACGGACGCGCCGTCACAAGTTCAGCAACTCTACGGTGCGCTTTCGAATGAATTCGCCCATGACACCGAACTGATGAGCGGTGAACGCAATCTGAGTGCGCAGCTGGAGTCCGTCTACTCCCGCTCACTCGAGATCTCGGGAACACCGCTCACCGATAATTATCATTTCGGCCAGACCCTGCTCAACGACTACGGTCGGCCATACGAACAGGGCTTTAATGCCGTGGCTGGGGCGTCTGGCTGGACGACAGCCGGTCCGTTCGTTGTTTACGTTCGTGGAGAGTATCAATCGGCTCCCTCCGCTCCGTCACCTCCGCCGGCTACGCTTGATTTCATCAGCGGCGTCGACGGATTGCCGCCGAATCCTCCTCCGGCCCCCGTTGTCGCCACGAGTCGCTTCCAGCTACTGGACGCTTATGTAGGTATGAATGTTGGTAATTGGCAACTCTCGTATGGCAAGCGAAGCTTGTGGTGGGGGCCCAGTGAAGGCGGGACGATGCTTTTTACCAACAACGCTGCCCCTCTGAACCATATGTTCAGCATTGACCGGGTCAGCCCTTTTCGATTGCCCTGGATTTTCAGCTATCTCGGCGATATGCGCTTCGAAGCTTTTATCGGACAGCTGTCGGGACAAGAGTTTTTTAAGAATATTCTCCCCGGAAATACCGTCGGGACAACAATCGGACAGTACGGACAGGCCTTGCATCCCCAGCCGTTCCTGAGCGGAGGGAAGATCAGCTTCAAGTTCACCGAGAACTTCGAGTTCGACATGTCAAAGACTACGGTATACGGAGGACCTGGAAATCCACTAACAACCAAGACGTTCTTGCAAAGCACATTCGGAGTGCATGTAAATGGTGACGTCTTGGGGGATGGACGGTCAGCCGTGGATTTTAGCTATCGAATCCCGAAACTGCGTAACTGGTTAAGTCTGTATGGCGAGGGTTTTACTGAAGACGAGATTTCGCCGATCAATGAAGCTCCGAAGTCGGTTTGGCAGGGCGGCCTTTATCTCACCAAAGTGCCGACAATAAACAAATTCGACCTGAGACTCGAGGGCGGGTACACCAGTCCAACCCGAGGCAGCTTTTGTACTATCTGTTTCTATAGCAACGGTCAGTACGTGAACGGATACACCAGTGACGGTCGCTTGATCGGAACCTGGATCGGACGCGCGGCACAAGGCGAATTGATCCAGTCGAACTACTGGATCAGTCCACGGAAGAAAATCAGCGTTGAGCTCAGACACAGAAAGATTGACCGGCAGTATCTTCCGCAAGGTGGAACGCAGAATGACGTCGCCGTCAGTGCCGACATCTTCACCGGGCCGGGCTTTCGGTTTTCAGGCAACTTGCAGTATGAGCGCTGGCAAATTCCCCTACTGGCAACAAACCATCAAAACAATGTGGCTGCGTCCTTTGAGTTAGGATTCTGGCCAACCACGCACACACGTTGAGCGACTTGCAGGAAATTCACTCCTAAGTATTCATTAGAACAAATAGCGGAAGGTATCGACACTTGGCCCAAGTAAAAACCAGACCGGTTGAATATCCGACTTCGCGAGACCTCGAAGAAGTCGGGAAGGCGCAGTTTGAAGCGACGGCTGCGGACCCCGGCTCTGTCGCACATCTTCGCGTGCTGTGGGACGGCCGGCGCTTCATCGCCAAAATGGCGTTGATCGGACTGATGACAGGTGTGCTTTTGTCATTCCTGCTGCCGATGCGCTATACCTCGGTCGCAAAGTTGATGCCACCCGATAGTAATTCGAACTCGGGAATGGCAATGTTGGCGGCATTGTCGGGAAAGGCCGGCGGCTTGGCTGGAGTTGCCGGGGACCTTCTGGGAGGTGGCGATTCCGGTGCACTATTTGTCGGGATTTTAGGTAGCCAAACGGTACAGGACCGACTCGTACAGCGTTTTGATCTGAAACGAGTCTACGGGGATCGCCTTGACGAGGACGCGTGCAAGGATCTGGCTGAGCGAACCGGAATCGCTGAGGATCGGAAGAGCGGAATCATCACCATCAGCGTTGCCGACAGAGATGCTCATCGAGCCACTGCCATTGCACAAGCTTATGTGGAGGAACTGAACCGCCTGTCGGCGGAACTGTCCACCTCAGCAGCCCATCGTGAGCGGGTTTTCCTCGAAGAGCGGCTCAAAGCCGTCAAACAAGACCTCGATCAGGCTGCCGTCGACTTCAGCCAGTTCTCCAGCAAGAACAGCGCGATCGACATCAAGGAGCAGGGCCGTGCAATGGTGGAGGCAGGCGCAGAGTTGCAGGGTGACCTGATCGCGGCCGAGTCGGAACAGAAAGGGTTGGAAGCGATTTACGCGTCCGGAAACCCTCGCGTGCGGGCAGTCGAAGCGCGCGTTGTGGAATTGCGCAAACAACTGGAAAAACTCGGTGGCGGAGGCCCAGAGGCAGCCGCGGGCGCACCGGTGCCGCTCTATCCTTCGATTCGCCAGTTACCGCTTCTCGGGGTCAAGTACGCCGATCTTTATCGCCGAACGAAGATCCAGGAAGCCGTCTTCGAAGCGCTGACCCAGCAGTACGAACTGGCGAAGGTGCAGGAAGCCAAGGAAACCCCCACCGTAAAAGTGCTTGATCCAGCGAACTTGCCCGAACGGCGTTCTTTTCCTCCACGCATGAGCATCACGCTGATGTGCGCGGTGTTTGGATTTGCGGCAGGAGTATTTTGGCTGATCGTGCGCTCCCGGTGGGAACAGACGGCGGCGATTGATCCCCGCAAAGTATTCGTGGAGGAGGTTCTCCACTCGGTCCAGAGACAGATGCCATGGGCCCCCCCCAACGGATCACGCGTACAAGCCATCACGCATCGAATCTGGATGCGCTTCGCGCCGCAGACGGATGAGCCGAAGGCTTCGGACGAAACCTAGCGTTTGAGCTCTTCACTCCACTTCGTTTTTCGCAACTACAGAGAATCTGGGAAATGGGTCGACTGAGCAGATGGTCGGATTTGCTAGCCAAACTCTCGTTCACCAAGCGGCGGCTTCAGCAGCTAGCCCTCGGTCTGGCAGATCAAGGTCTTTCCGCGGGCGCTATGTTTCTGGTCAACGTTGCCCTCGCGCGCACTCAGACAAAAGAGAGCTACGGAGAGTTTGCGCTGTCGTATTCGATTTTTATGTTCCTGCTGGGGTTGCACAGCGCGGCAGTGCTCGAACCTTTTACAGTTTATGCATCAGGAAGATATCAGGCGCGCTTTTCCACGTACCTGAGACTCATGATGCGCAGCAATGTGATTGTCGGCTTAATCCTATCCGGCGGCCTCCTCTTCACATGCCTACTGTTCCGCTGGTTCGCGCCCTCGCTCAACTCTCCGCCTTTGCTCGGGCTGGCTCTGACGGCGTCGTTCCTCCTTACCGGCGGGTTTCTGCGTCGATGTTTCTATGTGATACGTCAGCCAGCCCTAGCTGCCAAGACATCGCTGGTTTTTTGCATCACAGTGGCTTTGCTGCTATGGCTCGCTGCGAAGACCGGCACATTAAACAGTTTCTCGGTCTTCCTGATCCTGGCTTTGGGATGGGTCATAGGCGGTCTGGCATTCATTCGCAAACTGCCGGTTGGCGAGGTGCAAGGCGCGTTTCTCGAGTCCGAACCGCACTATTGGCGAGAACACTGGACATACACGCGCTGGGTGCTTGCGCAAGCCTTCGTGTACCAATTCATGCACCAGGGCTACTACTGGTTGGTCGCTGGGTTTCTGTCGGTAAAGGAGGTGGGCGAATTGAAGGCGATGTATGTGCTCATCGCCCCGATCGAGCAAGTCATGATCTCACTTTCCTTCTTGTTCTTGCCGGCACTATGCGCGAAATACGCGGCCCAGAACGCCACAGCCTTCCTCGGATTCTGGCGGCGATACGCTCTGCTCGAGTTGGGCGTGACATTGATGTTCGCCATGGCCGTGCGGGCAGTTGGAGGTCCAGTGATCCATGTTTTGTACGCCGGCAAGTTTGATGAACTCGCTCCCATGCTCTTCCTTCTGGCGTTGGTACCGCTGACGATGGCGATCGGGAACACAATGAGTGACGCGATCCGCGCCGCCGAGAAGCCGCGTCTTGTTTTCTATTCCGCTGTCAGCAGTGCACTCGCGACCTTTATCATCGGCGTGCCGTTGGTTAGGCATTTTGGATTACAAGGCGCGGTCTACGGCATGATTGTTTCAGGCCTCACCTTCACTGCGTCACTCGCAGTGGCATTCCGGATGCATGTGCACAAGCGAATGGCGCCCCCAGTCGTCGACATCTACACCCCGGAGCCATCGGTGCCCACATCGGAGGTTCTGTGAAGCTAATGGTGGTTGGGCACCCCTTTCTGCTGGCCTACAACCAGCAGAAATATGTGGTCATGAAGCGACTTGATAGAGACCTTCGTTTGCGCCTAATAGTGCCTACTCGATGGCGCGAGCGCTTTGAACCAACGGACTATCAAGTTCACCCGGAGTTGAGTGCGGAGGAGGTCGTTCCGCTCAAGCCGCGCGCGGGCAAGTCTCTCATGACCTATCTGTATGACCCACGGCTCTTGGTGAAATGCCTGCGAGAGTTTCAACCTGACGTAATCCATCTCGATCCAGGCGAGCCACAAGCCCTAATGACCGTGGAAACGATCATGTTGCAGCGGATTTATGCGCCGTCGGCGGCCGTTACCCTCTGGACTGTTGACAATCTCCTTCGGCCTCGCGGTTTTCCCCTCGGTGTGCTGAAGAAGCGTCTACGCGCCTACTCGCTGCCTCGCACCGATGCCGTTCTGTGCTGCAACCGGCGGGCGGCCGAACTCCTAAAGGAGGAGGGCCGGTTCAATGGAATATGCGAGGTTCTTCCTCAATACGGGCTTGACACCACCGAACATCAACCCGGCAAGGAGCCCGAATTGCGCGCTCAACTGGGCTTAGGTGAAAGTCTCGTCATCGGGCATGTCGGACAGATGGTCGAAAGAAAGGGGCTGCGCCTGCTGTTTGAAGCCCTCGGCAACCTTCTGCATTATCCGTGGAAACTGTTGCTGGTCGGGTCCGGGCCGCTTGACCAGGAAATTCGAGAGCAATGGATGGCAAAACTCCCGGGACGGATAGTGCTTGTGCCGGCCGTGCCCTACGAGCAAGTGAACCGGTATTTGCGCTGTGTCGATATCTTTGTGCTCGCCTCGCAATCGGTTCCTTATTGGCAAGAACAGTTCGGCTTGGCATTGGCACAGGCGATGATGTTGGGCATCCCTTGCATAGGCTCAACCAGCGGTTCTATTCCGGAAGTCCTGGGTCCAGGTGGTCTCCTGTTCGAGGAGGGACGGAGCGCCGACCTCCAGAAACGATTGAACGCTTTGCTGGATTCAGCGGAAATGCGGAAGGAATTGGGTGACCAAGCTCGGCGTTTTGCACTTCAGCATTACACGCGTGAAGGGATTGCCGCGCGTTATATGGACGCTTTCGAAAAGGTTCGGTGCAACCACACTGGCGAGCGTGACGAGAAGAAGGAAACGCTCGAACTGGAATCGCTCGCGCGCAAGATCTAAACATCGCCAACGAGGAGATCATGAAGATACTAGTCACTGGGGGAGCGGGTTTCGTCGCCTCACATGTTTCGGAAGGATTTCTACGAGCAGGCCATTCAGTCGTGATCGTCGATGACTTGTCAACCGGGAAACGCGAAAACGTCCCGTCCGCAGTTAAGTTCCTCCAACACGACATCACGGATTTCGCGGGAATGGAGCAGATCATTGCCGACGAAAGGCCCGAGATCATAAACCATCACGCGGCGCAGATGGATGTTCGCCGCTCCGTTCGTGAGCCCTTATTTGATGCGCGGGTCAACATCGTGGGCGCGCTCGGATTGCTCGAACTGGCAGTCAAATATAAGGTCCGCAAGTTCCAGTACGCCTCAACGGGTGGGGCCAGCTACGGCGAGGTCGAAACCGTACCTGTAGACGAAACTCATCCCACCAGACCGATCTGCCACTACGGTGTCAGCAAGCTCACGCTCGAGAGATATCTATTCCTCTACAAACATCTCTATGGGTTGAACTACACCGTGATGCGGTACCCCAACGTGTTCGGGCCGCGGCAGAACCCCTACGGTGAGGCCGGTGTGGTTGCCATCTTCGCTCTGCAGATGCTTCGCGGCGATCAACCCACAATCTTCGGAGATGGTTCCAAGACCCGCGACTACGTTTTCATCGACGATATCGTGAGGGCAAATGTTGCGCTGTTGGAAAAAGGAGACGGAGAAATCCTCAACATAGGCAGTGGAGCGCCCACTTCCGACTATCAGATCTTCGAGTTGGTGCGCGCGGCCACGAACTATCGTGGCGACCCCAAGTTTGCGCCAGTTCGCCCGGGAGAAGTTGCCCACATCGCCTTGGACGGTGGGAGGGTACGAATCGTTGCCGGATGGAAACCCCAAATCTCCCTGAAAGAGGGGATCACGCGCACCGTTGAATCGATCAGGCAAACCAATGCGTGTCTTACAAATTCATAAGACGTTTCACACACGTGGCGGAGCCGACACATTCTTTTTCAAAACCTGCGGCCTGCTCACGGAGCACGGGCACGAAGTGGCTCATTTTTCTACCTCGCACCCAAAGAACCAGGAATCCCCGTTCTCAAGCTATTTTGTCGATGGCTTCACCGATGCAGATGTGCCCCAACTCGGATTTCGACGAAAGGCCAAAGCGTTTGTTCAGGGTATCTACTCGGCGGAGGCCAGGGACAATCTGGAGCGGTTGGTCCAAGACTTCAAGCCTGACGTGGCACATGCACACTGCATTAACTACCAACTGTCGCCGTCGGTCTTCGACGTCTTCCGGCACTCTGACATTCCGCTGGTTGTAACGCAGCACGACTTCACCATCATCTGTGGGGCTGGGACACTACGGACCGGGGGTTCTCACTGCGAGCGCTGTAAGGGCGGGCACCACTACAACCTGCTGTTGCACAACTGTTACTGGAATACGCCTGCGAGCCTGATGGCCACCTTGAGCCACTACCTCCACGACTTTCGAGGATCGTGGAATTCGGTGTCGAAGCTGCTGGTGCCCAGTCATTTCATGCTCGAGAAGCTCGTGGAGTGGGGAATTCCGCGCGAGCGCATGGCTCACATACCGATTTTCATCGATTTTTCAGAACAGGCTCCAGCCAGCTCTACTGTGGGTGATTATGTACTGTTTTTCGGCCGCATAGACTCCAACAAGGGAGTCAAGGTTCTGCTAGAAGCCATTGAACCGCTGGATTGCAAGGTGTTGTTGATCGGGGATGGACCTCTGGCCCCTTGGGTTAAAGAACAAATTGAGGCCAAGCTAAAGAACGTGGAGCACATCCCTTTTGTGTCTTCACGCGAAGAGCTCGGCAACTACATCGCAGGGGCTGCGTTTTCAGTCGTGCCTTCGTTGTGGAATGAGAACCAACCTGCCGTAGTGTTGGAGACGTACGCCATGGGAAGACCGGTGATCGGCTCTCGCATTGGGGGTATTCCTGAATTGATCGAGGACGGCCACACCGGTCTCCTCTTCACTCCTGGAGATGCCAGCGATCTGCGCGAGAAGATCCGGTTCCTGCTGGAGAGGCCGACTCTGTGCCAGGAATGGGGACGAAACGGAAACCGCAAACTGCGGGCGGGATTTTCCCGTGCGGTTCACTATGATCGCCTCATGTCAATTTACGACAGCGTGCTCACTGGCAAACACGTCTCCGCGGTCTGCGTTTGAGAAAGTTGTCCTTTGTAGTTCAGAAACATTAGGTTTATGCCGCAAATGAAAGCTGATTTCAGACATCCCAGTGGGGCAGTGGCTTCCGTGATCGCAGACTTTGCCCGCCGCGGCCGTTGCATGGCACGGGCTCTTGTAGGTCGAGATGTATATCGACGTCCTCAGTTGCATGCCACCAAGGAACTCCATGGCGGGCGCCCCACTGACGGCTACGGGTCATGGACCATCTGCCCGGATCTAATCACATCTAAAAGCATCGTCTACTCAGTCGGAATCGGAGATGATATCTCTTTCGAGATATCGCTGATTCGATCGTTCGGCCTGCCAGTAGTGTTTGCCTTCGATCCAACTCCGACTTCGATTTCGTGGTTGTCCCGTCAGCGCGTGCCGGACGAATTCAGGCTCCTCCCGTACGCGATTTCGGACTACGATGGCACCGCGCCGTTTTTCCCGCATGATAACCCTGATTTTGTTGCGCACAGCCTCATCGCCCGCGAAGCGACCGGGGCGCAAGCAGTCGAAGTGCAGGTGCGGACTCTGCCAACGCTGTTGGCCGAGCTGGGGCATAGTCATATCGATCTGCTCAAGATGGATATTGAAGGTGCCGAATACGCCGTCATCGACAACTTGGTATCCCAACGAGTCGAAGTACATCAACTCTTAGTCGAATTTCACCACCTTGACCGATTCACACCTGGCATGAGTCCCGCACATACTAAGGATGCGATCCAGAAATTGAATCGCGCAGGGTTCAAGGCCTTTCACATCACGCCCAGCGGCCAAGAATATTCTTTTATCAAGACCTAGGAAACACTTGGCTCCCCAGGCTCGGTAAGTGTTTTCACTCCAGCCAAATGCCTGATGCAAAGAAAACCGATGTTCTTAACCAGGCAGTGCTAGCCCTGGTGTTTACGCTCGCGTTCGCAATCTTCTTTGCCCCTGAACTTAGTTTGCCGCTGCAGTTGGTACCGCTGGGCCTGTTTGCGGCGCTGGTGTTCTGTAAGGCCCTGTGGTCGGACTCACTTCTTACGGCATTAACAGGATTCTTCGATACCGATGGGCTATTGTACGTGATCTTCTTGTCAGTTCTCATGCTGGGGGCTTCGTTTGAATCCAGCTTCGAAGAGGCATTCGAGTTCGCGCTCCTCCTCTCGATATGTCTGGTGCTCGCGCGAATCTACATGACGCTGGTACCGATCAGGGAAGTGCTCGAGGCGTTTTACTGGTCGGCAATCCTGTCCTTGCTGATTTTTGTGCCCTTAACTTTCGGGATGCTGATTCAATCCGTCGCCACGTTGGAGAAGTTCACGGCCTTCAATTTCCATCCTAATCTGCTGGCCCTGCAACTTGCTGCCTACCTTTGTGTAATGGTCTGGAAACTCATGACCGGCGGTTGGTTCATGAAAGTTCTTTCTGGCTTAGTGGGTACTGTTTGCATCATCGTCATCTTTCTTAGCTCTTCGCGAGGCGCACTCGTAGGGATTGTGGCCGGGGGGGGGTTTGTTATTGGTGTCGTGCTTGTCGACGCTGCTAAGCGGCATCAAAAGAGGACATTCCGGGTGAGCGCAATTGTGCTTGCGCTGTTAGCGGTCTTGTTCGCGGTTGTGCAAAATCTCGAATCAACCCAAGAGGTCTTAGCCACCGTGGATAAGATTTTGGACCTATCTTCGCCTGGTCGGGGCCTGGACTCGGGAATGACGGGGCGTGTCGACGTATGGCAGGAAGTCCTGCGCGTTCTCAGGGACGGCTCTTGGCTGTTCGGGCATGGGGTTCGGTCATCCGATGCCGTGTGGACCTACGAACCCAAGATCGATAACAGCTACTTGGTTATCCTCTACGACATGGGCGTGGTGCCACTGATTCTAATCACGTGGAGATTCGTGAGGATGCTGCGAGGAGCCACGAGGAACTACTTTTGTGCAATCGATGACGAACAGAAGCAGTTCCACCTAACCTGTGGCATGTTTCTTGTCGTTCTTTTGGTGACCAGCATTGTGGAGCGATCGTTGTTCGCAGTGGGCAATCCGTTCTCTCTGCTCGCGTTTCTTTTCTTCGCGACTCCGACGCGATCCTTGGAACTGCAGGGGGACCGGAGCATGCTTTATCCCCAGCGATCAGGGCTCCTTCAGGATGGTTCGATATCGGCACCTAGACCTAATCAAGAGTCCTAGGTTTTTCGCCGCCCAATCTCGCATCCCAAGGACATGCCATCATCCTATGCACCTAAAAAGCGAGAGCTACGAAATGTCGGCAGAGAAGTTTGCGCGCACCGATTCAATCCCCGATCGCGTCAATCTGGGGTGCGGTCCATTTGCCCCACCGGGCTGGCTGAATGTGGACGGCTCCTGGAATGCATGGTTCACCCATCACAAACATCTTCGCCAGGCACTCGAACTTGTGGGAGTGATCAATGCGAGCAATCAGGGTGCAGACTGGCAAGTGAGTCCGCTCGTGCACGACTTGAGTAAGCCTCTGCCGTTTCCCGATAACTCCGTTTCGGCCATTTACGCTTCTCACGTCCTGGAGCACCTCTATCGGAACCAGGCAATGGCCTTGCTCTCAGAGTGCAAGAGAGTCCTGAAGCCCGGTGGCGTCTTGCGGTTGGTGGTACCTGACCTGCACGCATTGGTCGTGGAGTACTTGAATAGCAAGAATAACGGGAGCAGCAGGTCCGCCGCCGACAATCTGAACGAAAAGCTGGCGTTCCGCCCTCCGGCCCCGCGTGCGGGAAATGGCTTTGTGAGGTTCTACCATCTCTGGAAAGACTTCCACTCTCACAAGTGGATGTACGACTCCGAATCCCTGAGTAGCTACCTTGAAGGCGCGGGGTTCCACCAAGTCGCACAGATGGAATTACACAAGAGTGCTATTCCGGGAATTGAAGAAGTTGAACTGCCGCACCGCATCCTCGATGGTGCGGGGATCTGCCTCGAAGGCAAGAAGATCGCCTGATGAATGCCAATGAACAGACGTCTCAAAGAAAACCTTAGAGAATTCCTCCCGCGCGGGCTCCGGCGCCACCGCATCCTCGGGGGACCACTGCGGGGCAGCGCGATTGTGACTTCCTGGCACGACTATCCTGCGGCAATTCTCGGCCGAACGGAACGAGCCCTGCTACAGTGGTTTAAAGCCAATGTCCGTGAGGGAGAGACCTGGCTCGATATAGGCGCCCACTACGGCTACACGGCCATTGCCCTGTGCGGACTCGTAGGTAGGTCAGGCCGAGTCTTCGCGTTCGAGCCGATGCTCAATACCGCCGGGTGTGTTTCCCGCACGAGTTCTCTGAACAACTTGCCGCAACTGACGGTTATACCCATGGCATTGGGAGACTGCGCCGACGTGGCCATCGAGAGCCTGCACGTGGTCAAAGGAATGATCGACAGTACTCTGCAGCCTTCGGCGGAGTTCAAGGAGACGTTCCTGGTCTCTCGATTGGACTGGCTGTGGCCGAAGATTTCCGGCTCCGATGCACACATCGACGGCATCAAGATCGACGTCCAGGGTATGGAAATTAAGGTACTCGAGGGAATGGCCGAGGTAGCCAGGCGGTACCGGCCGAAGCTGCTTGTGGAACTTCACACTGGGGTTTCGCGGACCAAGGTGTTGGAGGTAATGGCCTCCATCGGATATATCCCGCGCGGAACGCCGGTTGAGCCACTCCCAGGGGAATCCGATCCGATGTATGCGGATGATCGGACCTATTCCTTCACTCCGGCCTCGGCTGGGGGCAAGGCGTGACTTCAATCGATCCAACCGTGGTTGCCGCCGCGCGAATGCCCGTGGCGGAGTATCCAAAGATTGCTCCCTTTCATCCAGACTCGCGGTATCCGGAATACCGGGGAGCGACCGGCACAGAGACCAATCGCGTCTATGAATCGGTGAGGGAGTCTTTCCGCCTCCTGGGTATGGACGCGGCGAATTACGGGTTACCGCAGTGGAACCCGATGCGAAACGTCGTGCGCCCCGGCGACCGCGTCGTGATCAAGCCAAACCTGTTGGCACATGCGCACGGTTCGAAGCCAGAAGAATGGCTGCAAGTGATTACCCACGGTTCGGTGGTCCGGGCGGTGGCCGACTATGTCGCCCTGGCGTTGAAGGGCGAAGGCGAAATCACAGTTATGGACGGTCCGCAGTACGATTCCGATTGGGACCAGATCATCTCCCGTTCAGGGCTCGGGGAGGTCATCCGGCATTGTGCTTCGACCGCCGGAGTGCCAGTTCGATTACTCGATCTTCGCGACTACCAGATGGAAGTTCGCGGCGAGGTAATCTACCGGCGCGTCAAACTGCCATCGGACCCGCTGGGGGGCGTTGCAATCGACCTCGGCAGCAAGAGCGCGCTCACGAACCACAACGGTGCAGGCAAGTATTTCGGGTCGGATTACGACCAGAGCGAAACCAACCACCATCATTCGGGTGGACGCCACGAATACCGCATTTCCCGGACTGCCGCATCCGCTGACGTCTTTATTAATGTCCCGAAGCTAAAGACACACAAAAAGGTCGGGGTCACCCTCTGCATGAAGAACCTGGTGGGCATTAACGTTGGCCGAAACTGGCTTCCCCATCACACCGATGGCGATCCTTCCACCGGCGGCGATCAGTTCCCTGCCCCGTCCGTCAAGTCGACGGTTGAGCGTTCCGCCATCCGCTGGATGCAGCAACAGACGCTTCAGGTGGCTGGGATGCACCATGTGTATCGGCTGGCCAAGAGTTGGGGCAAACATATTTTTGGCCGAACCGACCAAGTCGTGCGCCATGGCAATTGGTCCGGAAATGACACGTGCTGGCGCATGGTGCTGGATATCAATCGCTGCCTGATGTACGGAGACGGGCAGACATTTCCCCTTCCGTCCGCAAAGCGGTTCTTTGCGGTGGTTGACGGCGTCATCGGCGGCGACGGTGACGGACCTGCCTGCCCGGATCCTTATCCGGCTGGCGTCATTATCGCGGGCTATAATCCTGTGGCGGTTGACTGCTCGGCGGCACGCCTTATGGGTTTTGATCCGAGTCGAGTGCCGCAGCTAGCGCACGCTTTTGACCCGCATTCCATGGCGCTCGCCGATTTCCCCTACGATGCGATTCGCCTCGTCAGCAACGAACGGGCTTGGAGTGGCTCGCTCGAGGGCCTCGCACCCGGCAGCACTTTTCACTTCCGACCGCATTTCGGCTGGGTCGGCCAGATCGAAGATACGGATCATCACGGAGGTCGAGTTGCGGCGTTCGCACTCCGATCTAAAGCGGATCCGGATTATCAAAAAACGGAAGTCGGCGACTCTGCACTGGAGTCGAGATCGAACGGTTCTAAGTCGAGTCGTGGAACATTCAGGAGGAGTAGTCAATGAGCGCGATTGCCCTTAGCGAAAGAATTTATCCGCACTTGCCCGTGTTCCTCCAGAATGCCGCCTGTTGGAATTACGGTCGTAGGGAAGCAAATATTCGATTCGGGAAGAGTTTTGATTCGCGCCTCGCCTCGCTCTTAAACACGGAAAGACTTAGTGAATCGGAGATTCGAGCCTATCAGGACAACCAGATCAGCCAGCTTATCTCACACGCGTACGAGAACGTCCCCTACTATCGTGAGTTGATGACCGGCCTGAGATTGGCTCCCGATGACATACGCTGCGTGGCGGACCTGCAGAAGCTTCCTGTTCTGACCAAAGAGACTGTTCGCCAGAACTTTGAACGATTGGTCTCTCGGAAGGCGAACGTTCGCGACCTAGTCGCGAGACACACGAGCGGCACGTCAGGGAAGGCTCTCCATTTCTACTCAGGAAAGGACGCGATCGCGTTTCAGTGGGCTGTGTGGTGGAGACACAGAATCCATAGCGGCGTGAACTTTGATAGTTGGCACGCTAACTTCACCGGAAAGCTTGCGGTCCCTCCGGGGCAGACCGCGCCTCCATATTGGCGGTGGAACAGGCCAATGCGACAGGCATTGCTTAATATGCACCACTTGACGCCTTCGAAGATTCGTGACGTGGTCGACTTTCTGAACAACCACGACTTTACGTTCTACTTCGGGTATCCCTCGATCATCCACATGCTGGCTGTGAACGCGAGAGAAGCCGGACTTTTTCTCACTTCACGTCCTCGCGTGGTATTTACTGGAGCTGAGCACGTCAACGAATGGCAACGGCGTGACATCCAGGAGTTCACCGGGGCAACACTAACCGATCATTGGGGACTTTCCGAGGGATGTGGAAACGCGTCCCGTTGTTCGGATCATGTGTATCATGAAGACTTCGAGTTCGGCGTCCTGGAGTGTGTTGACCCGCAGCCCTGCGGCGATGGGCGTGTCCGCGGGAAGATCATCTGTACGGGATTTGCTAACCCAGACTTTCCATTCATTCGTTATGACACCGGTGACACGGGGACTTGGGAAACATCCGAATTGCGCTGTTCGTGTGGCAACCAATCCCGGGCTCTTGCGGGTGTAGAGGGCCGCACCGAAGATTACGTGATCACGCCGGAGGGAGCGCGAATCATGCGCTTCGACTACGTTTTCAAAGATACAGTGAATGTGAAGGAGGCGCAGGTGGTACAGGAGCGCCTAGGGGCGATCAAGATGCGGATCGTGAAGCGAGCGGAATATGGCATCCTCGATGAACGCTTCATCGCGAGCGAAATTAAGCGGTGGATCAGTCCGCGCCTAGAAATCAATTTTGAGTACGTCGACGAAATCGAACGCGAGAACAGTGGCAAGTTCAAGGCGGTAAAGTCCCGACTGCAGCCAGATCAGATTGGTCGGGAAGCGCTTAGGAGCAGAGAGCTTGGCGAAGATCAACTAAGTGGCGGTTCGGGGAGTCGTGCGTAAACCATGAAACAGCTTGTGCAGAACTACAAATCCGGTGAATTGACCGTCTGTGAAACTCCCGCTCCGCAACTGCAACCGGGTGGAGTATTAGTTCGCACCGCGAATTCCCTCATCAGTGCTGGTACCGAGCGCGCCCTGGTTGAGA
>OBLU010002496.1_pt1 | contig 16912 bp, 15 predicted proteins | sample 1518681 | NCBI WGS metagenome assembly OBLU01 (sample SAMEA3539304, study PRJEB22396) | soil metagenome | biome: tundra; feature: field; material: soil | place: USA | collected 2010-05 | depth 0.15 m | reverse complement strand
GATGAAGCGGTTGCGCTCGCAAAGCAAAATCCCAAACTCGGCGTCGGCTTGCATTTGTCATTGCTGTGCGGGCGCGCCGCACTGTCGCCGGAAAAAATTCCCGGCCTCGTCAACCCGCGCGGTGAATTTTCTGAAAATCCCGTCGCAACCGGTTTTCGCTATTTTTTCCAGCGCGGCCTCCAGCAACAACTCCGGGCCGAAATTCACGCGCAATTTGAAAAATTCCGCGCCACCGGCCTGCCGCTCGATCATGTCAACGGCCACTTGCATTTGCATCTGCATCCAACCGTGTTCCGCATTTTGATGGATGACGCGGAGAAACTCGGCATCCGCCGGATGCGGCTCACCCGCGATTGTTTTTGGCGAAGCACGCGCAGGGCGCGCGGACGCTGGTTCTCCCGCGCTTCGCACGCGCTGATTTACGAATGGTTGTCGCAGCGCGCCCGCGAACCGCTGCGTCAGCACGGTATTCGCCACGCGCAAATCTCATTCGGCCTGCTGCAAAACGCCCGCGTGGACGAGGAGTATATTTTGAAATTGCTGCCGGAATTGCCGGCCGGCGATTCGGAGCTTTACTCGCATCCGTCACTCGACGAATTTAAGCATGAGTTCGACGCGCTCGTCAGTCCGCGGGTAAAGGAACTGGTGAAAAAACTCGGCATCGAACTGATTCGCTACCAGGATTTGTAGCATGACAAAGATTTTCGTTATTTTGATTTTTGCGCTGTGTGTGGAAGCAGTCGGCGTGGTGTTTTTGAGCAAAGGGCTGAAGCAAATCGGGGAAGTGCAAAGCATCAGCGCGCGCGAAATCGGACGCATCATCGTCAAGGGGGCGACCAATCCCAGCATGCTTTTTGGCGTGGCGCTGGAAGCGGCGTTTTTTGGCGCGCTGCTTTACCTGCTTTCCCAACGCGACGTGAGTTTGATCTGGCCGCTGACCGCGCTCGGCCTCGTCATCACCGCGCTCGCGGCCAAGTTGATTTTGAAGGAAGAAGTGTCGGCGGTGCGTTGGGCGGGCATTTTGTTGATTGTCATCGGCGCTTCACTCGTCAGGTACAGCGAAAAGGCAAAGGAAAAGCCCGCGCCGCCGCCAGCCACCACGGTCAATCCGATTGAAAGGTAGGGCGGCGCTGCTGCGCCGCTCAATTTTGGGCCGCGCGGCAGCACGGCCCTACCAAATTATTTTCCCCAGGGTATCCGCCAGCCGTTCCGCTGCAAACCGGGTCTGTTTCTGCAATTTCAGCAACGCGCCGATTTTTCCCGGCGATTTCATAACCGCCCACGCCAGCTTGCCGTAATCCAGATTCATGTCCGGTTTGGAAAGCCGGTTGAAATCCAGCGGCAAATCCTCGTTGGCCGTGTCCGAAATCACGCGCACGGTCGCGCAGAGAATGCCGCACTCGCGGCAGATGGCGTGAATCGCCCCCGATTCCAGCTCCACCGCGTCCGCGCCGGTTTCCTCGCGCAATTTTTTCTTTTCGCCAACGGTCGTTGCAATCCGGTCGGCGCAGAAAAACTTCGCCGGTTTCGCGCCAGCGGCGACCAATTGTTCGTAGCAGCCGACGTGAGTCGGCTCTAATTGATTTCCGATTTCAGTTTGAGCCGACTCACGTCGGCTGCTACTGGGAAAAGAAGTTTCAAAAACGACTTCGCCAAGTTTCAATTCTGGATTCAAGCCGCCGGCAAAGCCACAAGTCAGCACCAGCTTTGGTGAATTGACCGACAGAAAATCGCGCGCGGATTTTTCCGCGTTCTTGCGCCCGATGCCGGTAAGGAGAATTGAAATCCCGGATTTGCCCGCCGCGATTTTCCGAAACGGCGCGGCTTCTTCCTTCAGCGCGAAGCAGACGAGCGTGATCATTTATTTGGCGCGCGAAACGAGCGGCGGGTTTCAAGCCAGCGGGTTTTCAATTTCCAGGCCAAACCGGCGCGCCGGTTCAAAATGGCGGACGTTGTTGGTTGCCATCACCAAACCATTGGCGAGACAGGTTGCCGCCAGCAATGAATCTTCGCAGGTCAGCGTCCGGTTCACGCTTTTTAATTCCGACAGCAATTGTTTCCACCGGATCAAAACATCCAGATCCAGCGGGACAAAACTTTCCGTGAACCGTTCCTCGGTGGCTTCGATCCGGCGCGTCAGTTCTGCCCGATGCGATTCCGGCGCCGCGTCCAGCCCGTGCCGCATTTCGGCGATGGAAACCAAGCTGATGAAACTGTCACTTTCGTTTTTGACAAGCCACGCGGCCATTTTCGGCGGGATGGTTTTTTTGTTGAAGGCGGAAATGATGTCCGTGTCCAGAAGATAGCTCATTTGGACGGAAGCTGGTGGCGTCGGACACGGGGAAACGAGACGGTTTGCTCACGCAAATGCGCGAGCAGGCCTTTCGCGCCGCGGCGTGCCTTCGGACGCGGAATCAACAACAAACTTCCCTTGCCATCGTTGAGTTCCCGCGCGTCGCAGGGGCCGCCGGATTCCAGGCCGAACGTTTTCCGCCACTTCAACGGCAGCAACGCCTGGCCTTTACGGCTGACGGTCACGGTGGTCAGTTCACTCATAAGGTAAGAATTCATTACCTGCGGCATGTTGTCAAGAATCTTTCGGCGTTCTGGCGTCCGATAAGCGCAATTTGACACCATCCCCCGGCAACGATGCCGTGCCTGCGTGGAACGCCGGATTTATCCGGCAGTGGGGCAAACTGCGCGTGTTGCTGCCGGATGAATCCGGCGTTCCGATGGCGGTGCTATTGCCGCTTAATTTCCGCTCCATTGGTAATCGTATCCTGCAGGCGGATCGTAATAAGCTGCAAATGAGACGCCCCCATTGGGATAGCTTAGCAGGCTGTTCCAATAAATCTTGATGTAGCTGACGTGGCCGTCCACAAAACTGACCATATTTCTGGCATCGTTAAACATCGGAAAACCACCTGGCGCTGGCGGTTTCGGCTGATGCCATGAATATGGTTGGAGGGCCGATGCTTCTACGACCAAGACTGTTTTGGTGGGATTTTTAACCGCACTGAGCTTTTGGCCTCCGATGCCGGGCAAAACTCCGTTGAAAGCATAATTGGGATAGTTGGTGGTGAGCAGGTTTGCGCCGTTAAAATTATAACTGGAAAAATCATAAGTCCGCTGCTCATGCTGGCCGTGCGGCACATAAGCGCAGGTGGAATCAACATAGAAAAATGTGTCTGCCGGGCAGGCGAAAATCTTGTCTTGTGGTGACGAAGGCCCGTACAGGCCAACGTGGCCTTTCACGACCTCTTTGTAGGTGACATAAGTGTTGCGGCCCGTGTCAGGCAACGTATCACCATTGTCCCCGGCATACATGTGAACGCCCAGATTGATTTGTTTCAGATTATTCAAACACTCCGTTCGCTTGGCCCGGGCTTTCGCACTGGACAAGACCGGCAACAACAAAGCAGCCAGGATGGCAATGATCGCAATGACTACAAGCAATTCAATCAGGGTGAATGCGCGCCGTGGGTTCATTCCTGATAAAAACACCGGTAATGGTGATTCGTTTCAAGCCATTATTTTCAGTCGAGAAATTTCATTTTATCCCCGCCAGCCTTTCCTTCCAGATGCGGTAAAGCTCCACCGTCGCGCGGACGTCGCGCAGGCAGTATTCGGCGATTTCCCGGAATTTGCCCCCGGCCATCAGCGTGTTCACGTCCATGCCGGTGACGCCGTGGCTTTTGGGCGATTCGATGCCAAACGCCTTGCAGTAAAAATCCAGGTTGAACCGTCGCGCCGCGCCTTCGCGTCCGCTCACACCGTAAAACGTGAATTGTTCCGCCAGGTCGCAATGCGGTTCGACGGCGTAACGATAGCCCAGCCAGTTCTTCTTCGAGATGGGCACGTTGAGCAGCGCCGAGCGGAGATAAATGAACGGCACGTCGAAGCCGCGGCCGTTGAACGTCACGACCGAGTCGTAATGCTTGGCCACGTCCCAAAACGCGGTGAGCAATTCAAATTCATCCGCGCAGGGCATGAATTCGACCGGCCCGGCCTCGGCGCCGGTCTCTTCAAAATCTTCGGCGAGAAACAGCACCTGCCCGTGCTGCGTGTCCGCATTCAGCATGGCGATGCAGACGACCTGCGCGGTGAATGGCCAGAGATTGAACTGCTGCCGGATTTCGGCGCGTTTGGTTTCACGGGCCGGCTCGTCGGCGATCTTTTCGGCCTCGCGGAAAAGGTATTCCTGCTGCGCCTCGTCAAAAGTATCGGGCGGCAGCGCGGAAGTCTCAATGTCGAAAACAATGGTGGCCATGTCGATGGCCTCGTTTTAGAAGAGTTAGGCCGGCTCGGCAATCAAATCATAATCCGTGTGGCCGACGATTTTGACGCCCCTATCTCCACTCCATTAAAAAATGTTTCACGTCCTCCCTCATCCCGGCCTTCTCCCCAAGGAGAAGGAGAATCGTACGCCGGCTCACTGAAATACCTGCGACTGGACTTACCGGACGGTCATCCGCAAAATCAAAACCGGACTGTGCTGTCCCTTCTCCTGTCCGCCTTCGCCTTTGGCTTCGGCGCGATCGCGTCGAAGCGCAGCGAAGACGGAGGGGAGAAGGTCAGGTTGAGGGCGAGCTAAAACACCATTATTATTCTTTTTCACCAAAAGGAGTTTTTGCCTGTCAAACCGCCTCGGCAATCAAATCGTAGTCCGTGTGGCCGACGATTTTGACCTGGGCGAATTCGCCAATCGGCACGCCACCCCGCACGTAAACCCGGCCGTCAATGTCCGGCGCATCCGCTTCGCCACGGGCGATTAAAGTAGGGCAGGCGTCCCGCCTGCCCAAATTCCCCTTTTCAATTTTTCCCCGCTTGCCCGGCGCAGGCGGGCCGCCTGCGCTACTTTCTGTCCGAATTTGACCGTGTTCCCATGAACTGACGTTGGCCTGACGGAGTTGTTCTTCATTCGCACGGCCTTCGACGAGGACCTTCAACGTGCGGCCGACGAAGGATTCGGAAACTTGCCGGGCGATTTTGTGCTGTGCCGCCATCGCGAGCTTGCGGCGCTGCTGCTTCACCTTGTCGGGAATCTGGCCGGTCATCGCCCCGGCACGAGTGCCGCCTTCCTTGGAATATGCGAACACGCCGAGTCGCTCGAATTTCGTTTCCCGGATGAAATCGAGCAGCGTGTTGAAGCTCGCATCGGTTTCGCCTGGAAAGCCGACGATGAACGTCGTCCGCAACGCGATGCCCGGCACACCGGCGCGGATTTTTCGGATGAGGTCCACAATGTATTGCTGCGAGGTCTCGCGCCGCATCCGTTCGAGCATGTTTTCGTGAATGTGCTGGAGGGGGATGTCCACGTAACGCGCCACCTTCGGACATTCGGCGATGGTCTGGATGAGTTCGTCCGTCCAGTGCGCCGGATGCGTGTACAGCAGGCGGACCCAGAAATCGCCCTTGAGCGCGTTCAGCTCGCGCAGCAGCGTGCAAATGGTGGTGGCATCGGCCGAAAGCGATTTGGCCGCGGCGGAAAATTTTTCCGGCGATGAAATGGCGCGGCTGTGGTTCGGGCGCAAATCCAGGCCATAATAGGTCGAGTCCTGCGAAATCAGGTTTAGTTCCTTCACGCCGTCGGCAATCAGCGCCTTCGCCTCGGCCACGATGTCCGCCTGTTGCCGGCTACGATGCGAGCCGCGCATCCGGGGGATGATGCAGAAGCTGCAGGGATGATTGCAGCCCTCGGCGATTTTGACGTAGGCGAAGTGGCGCGGCGTGAGGCGGAAGCGCGGCGTGCCGAAATCGGGGATGAAAGTCGGGCGCTGGGTGACATCCAGAATCGGCGAAGATGGAGGATGGAGGATGGAGAATGGCGTTGCCGGTTTAACGACAGTTTTGGTTTTCCTGAATTTCCCCGTTCCTTGAAGCGATTTTTCTTTTACACGCTCGGAGGCGGCACCGCCCTTGTTCAATTCAGCCAATCGCCCGGCAATTTTTTCCTTCGATGTTGGACGTTCGATGTTCGATGTTCGATGTTTTCCAATTCGGACCGCGCGCCTTGCCATCGCCTGTCTGACGATGTCCGCGACCTGCGCGACCTGGTCAATGCCCATGAAGGCGTCCACTTCGGGCAGGAGCTTCGGCAATTCGTCGCGGAACCGTTGCGGCAGGCAGCCGGAAACGATCAGGCTCTGGCCGCGGTTTTTGGCGGCGCGGACCTCGGCGGATTCGAGGATGGTGTCCACGCTCTCCTCCTGCGCGGCGTCAATGAACGAGCAGGTGTTGACGATGACGGCGTCGGCCGACGCGGGGTCGTTGGTGATTTCCACGCCGCTTTTGAGCAGCGCGCCGAGCATGATTTCGGCGTCCACCAGATTTTTGGCGCAGCCGAGCGAAATCAAGCCGACCCGCAAGGGGCGTTGGCTGTTATTTACTTTGGTCACAGGCTGGATAATTTACGCGATGCTTCTTTGGGGATGCAACAGTGCAGATGAATCTCGTGTCATTCTTCGAGAAAATCGGCGCGCTGAATCCGCAGCAGCAGCAGGACATCCCGCGCGGGATGGAGATTGTGAAAAAATTCGGGCTGGAATTTCTGCCGCCGCCCGGCGCGTAGCGTTGGGCGGCGCCAAATGCCCGAGAAAATGATGGAGGTTATGACGAAGGCTTGCCGCTGCGGCATTGATAATTTTGGAGAAACAGACAAACCTTGCGTGTGTGAACGCAAACGACCCTGTCGGGCAAACAACTCAGCCGCTAGAAATGACCTCAAACCAAACTGGGGTTTGGCGGCTCTTGCTGGAAAAGCAGACAGATAAATATCGCCTCGCTGATTGGTATCTGGGCGCGCTCTATGCGCTTGCGAATCACAACAATCCGGACCGGTTTGCGCATGCAGCCCAATCATTGCGAGAGTTATTTGAAAAGCTCCCGTTAGTGTTGACCGGGAACGCGACCGGCAGCAGAAGAGAGCGAGTGGGGCGCAACCTCATAGCCACCGACCCACTCTGGACGTTTCTCCCACAGGAAACACGGGAAGGCAACGTGGACTCGCTTTTTGCAATCTACAAAGAGCTCGAACCCTTTGCACACCACAGTTCGCTAGCTGGCAAACGCCGCTTCACAGAAATCTTGGCAGACATTGATAATGCAATACTGCGACTTTTCGCACCTACTACTGCGGAGAATCAATTCGAGATTCAAAAAATTATTTCTAAAGGTGAGAATATTGCCACTGCTGACATTGAGCGGGTTCTTACAATTATCAAGAATCGCGGAGCCAACTTTGCTTTCTTCTTCAAGCACGTCACAAATTCCGTATGGTTAAAGCCGCTTCGGGAGGCAGCCATATTCAAAAAACCGCCCCGTGTCATTCCGGTTGGAGAAAATCAGGTAAGTTTTCCATATTGGTGGCCGTTGGAATTTCTGAAGCGAATGACAACCATTGCTCCGGAAGAAGTCGTCGGCATCGTTCTGGACATGGAAAAAACCGATAATCCAACGGTGCTAAATGGAATCGTTGAGGTCGCACTAAAACTTCCAGACGTCAGGCTATCCATCCGGCTGGAAGGCGTCATTCGCAATTTATTGGAACAGCCATACCGAACCTTCCACAATGATATGCCCGAATTACTTGCTTGTTGGGCAGGTGCCGGTGGAGTTGCCATTTCTCCAGCAATCCGACTGTGTGGGGAAGTGCTCGGTTATTGCCAAAGCTGGCAACCAGATGTCATCAGTGCTAGTTGAGGGACTAAACGATCTGCTTTCAGCGCATCCAGACCTTGTCGTCGAGTGCTTCGCTAAGCTTAGTGAGCGAGCGCTCACCGAAAACTGTTTTTACCTCCAATCCGAAAAAGCCAAGCCAATCCTCCGAACTGGACTGGCGAGCAACAACCTCAAGACAGTTGAAGCGGCGAAGAAGGCTCAAGAAAACCTACTGCGGGCTGGACATTCGGAATACTTGCATCTTGACGACTCAAAGTAATTTTCGGGAATCAATGCTCTAGTTCAATGGGCCTTGCATTGGCTATTGCAGCTTGAAAAGTTTTTCCACCTTCGCCTTCACCGCGTCATCCATCTTCCGCCTTCGCGTTTCGCTTCGGCGCGACAAATGGTTTTATTTTCACAACCTTCCTCCGAACAGGCCATCAACTTTCTTCCGTGTAGCCTCGTCCATCTTAATCAAAGGTGGCCAGCCCAGTGCGCCGAATGAAGAGACGCCGCCTGCGCCCGCCGGTGGGGTGTGCCGCGAAGCCGCCACCGCCTGCCGGTTTTGGGCTGGAAAACCTGCGGCGATAGGCCTGACGGCGGGCAATAACGGGCAGCAACGCAGAGCCGGCGCAAAAAGTCAGAAAAAGCCTTGACCTGCCCCGAAAAGGGCGTAAAACCGTCGGTAAATGAATGTGGTGGAAAACCAATTCTCCCTGAACCGCGAAGCGTCAAAAAGCAAATTCCTATCAATCATAAACAGACTAATGTTGACCGCGGGCCTCTCCATGGGTCTGGCCGGCGTGGCGCAGGCCAGCTTGATTGACAACACGATCAACGTCTGGTACGTCTGGCCTAGTGCCGGGAATTTGTTTTTGGATCTCGGCGCGATCACGGTCACGTCGGCTCCGCAAACCGTGACACTTCAACCCTACTTCAACGTCACGATCTCCGACACCCAAGTCGTCGTGGACGGGTCGAACTTCCCAGGCGTCCCCTATTCCGGCACCTTCAACGGCCAGGCCCTGATTGACGAGTCGGTCACGACATTCCCCGACTACACCGTCGATCCGTCCAGCCGGCTCCCCGACGGAACGCCGAACATCGCCATTATCGGCAATACCCTCGAGATCGATTTCCACGGGCTGACCTTCAACCCGGGCGATCAGCTCGTGCTGGATTTCGGCCCGAGCGTCCCCGAACCGGCCACCTTCGGCCTGCTCGGACTCTCGCTCCCGGCGCTCGCCCTTCTTCGTCGCCGGCGGACCACCTAAAGCAGTCTGCTGGGCCTCGACTGGCCGAGGAGTATCCAGATCAAGCCCGCCGCCATGCCAACCTTCCTCGCTGTTGTCTCGTTGATCGCATGGCGAAAGATCCGCGAGCCGGGGCGAGGGTTCCCGGTCGAAACACGCATTCCGCGCGGGGAATGAACCGCGAAGCGTCAAAAAGCAAATTCCTATCAGTTCGGAAAAATGCGACGGATAAAATTGGCTCAGGCGTGTCCATCAGCGGCTCAAGAGTTGATTGATTTTATTCTTTACCGCGTCGTCCATTTTAATCAGCGGTGGCCAAGCACGTTTGAAACCTTCACCCGGAATTTTTTTGGTGGCGTCAATTCCCAGTTTCGAGCCGATGGCCATTTCCGAAGTGGCATGATCCAAAACGTCGGATGGACCTTTCGTAAAAATGGAATCGCGCTGCGGATCAGTATTTGCCGTCAGGTGAAATAAAACTTCGCTCGTGTTGTGGACGTTCACGCCGGCGTCCACCACCACGATGTATTTGGTGAACATCATCTGGCCCATGCCCCAGAGGCCGTGCATGATCTTGTAGGCTTGCATCGGGTAGGTCTTCTTGATGCTCACGAAGACGAGGTTGTGGAAGACGCCTTCCGCCGGCAGCGCGATGTCCACGATTTCCGGGAAATTCATTTTGAAAATCGGCAGGAACAGTTTCATGCTTGCGCCACCGATGTAAAAATCCTCCATCGGCGGCATGCCGACAATCGTCGCCGGATACACCGCGTCCTTGCGATGCGTGATGGCGGTGATATGAAAGACCGGATACGGCTCGGGCAATGTGTAATAGCCGGTGTGGTCGCCGAACGGGCCTTCGTCGCGCAACGGTTCCTTCGGGTCCACGTAGCCTTCGATGACGAAGTCGGCGTTGGCCGGCACTTCGAGGTCGTTGGTCTCGCATTTGACGAGTTCGACGGATTTTTTCCGCAGGTAACCGGCCAACAGAAATTCGTCGAGGCCGTCCGGCAGCGGCGCGGTGGCGGCGAAGGTAAACACGGGATCGCCGCCGAGGAAGATGGCGACGGGCATGCGCGTGCCGGTTTCGTAATAACGGCGTCCATGTCGCGCGCCGACTTTTTGAAGCTGCCAGTGCATGCCGATGGTGCGGTCGTCGTAAATCTGGATGCGATACATGCCGACGTTGCGTTCGCCGGTGTCGGGGTCTTTGGTGACGACACACGGCAGGGTGATGAAACGCCCGCCGTCCAAAGGCCAGCATTTCTGGATGGGCAAGTTCGCCAAGGTTGAGGGTTGAGGGTTGAGGGTTGAGGGATTCTTCCAGTCCGGCGCGGGCGGCCAACTCTCAACTCTCAACTTTGAACTCTCAACCAAATGCACGACTTCCTTGCACGGACCGTCTTTCACCAGCTTCGGCTTGGCGTGGCGCAGGTCGAGGGCCTGGCCGAGCAGTTTGATGGCTTCGCGAAAGCTGGTCGGCGGCTTGGCTTTCATGAGCGAGCCGAGTTCGGCGGCGACTTCGTCCACGGAATTCGCGCCCAGGCTCATGGCGATGCGTTTGTGCGAACCCATCGTGTTGATGGCGAGCGGAAACGGCGATATTTGTCCATTAACGGTCGGTTTCTCGAAGAGCAGCGCCTTGCCACCACCAGGCGATTTCATTTCGCGGTCGGCGATCTCGGTGATTTCGAGTTCGGTGGCAACGGGTTGGGCAATGCGCTTGAGTTCGCCCGCGCGGTCGAGCTGGTTGACAAAATCGCGAAAGGATTCAAAAGCCATACGCCAGCGAAACTAACAGAATCGCGGCAAGACGCAATCGCTGGTCGTCCGGCGTCAGGGCGTCCGAACCTGCAACATCAGAAAATTAAACGGAACGGTTCCGCCACCCGTCAATTTTTCCGAACCCGTGAAGGAGGCCCAGCCATTTGCCGCCGGGGGAGGCTTGGTCGGGGAAATCATCCCGAAAAAGTACGAACTCGTTTCCTGATTTGAAACATTTGAAACACTGGAGAAGGTCAACGGCGGATTGAAAGTAAAAGTCACTTTTGAACCCGAGGTTGCCGCCGAATTTGGTCCCACACTGCCCAGTCCGCCGCTGGTCACGACCCATGCCTGTTTGTTTGTTTGCCCGTTGTAAGTAAAGCTGGAATATGGGGAAAATTTAAGGGTCATGGAATTCAGGGTGACACTCTTGGTCCCGGTCAGGCTTTTCAAGACCAGCCGATATTCATAGGCGTTCAACCCGGCTTCCGGTGTTCCCGGCAGCCCGGCATAGGTACGGGATTGGAGAAAACCGCTCAACGATGCGTTGGGAAGGTTGGACGTCGCATACGGCGGCAGATTGGTGGTAAATTGCGCAACCGTGTCACTGACGGTGACCGTGCCATTGGAACTGAACAAGTAGTTGATTGCGGGGGCGTTGACTTTGACAATTTTGAGTTGGGCGGCATGGACATTGACCGCCGCAATACAGATCGCACCGAATAGGAATAAACGTGTTTTCATAGGTTGATAATTGTTTAATGCTTTTTGATTGCCCGAACCTCGTGTGACTCGACGCGACCATAATCCCGTTTGCGAAATCGTCAATGCTAATTTTCATGGGGATATGATTTAATAGCCAAAGACGGGTTTTTACGCAGAAGACTGCCGACCTTGGATGGATTTTCCCTGCACCCAGCCGGCAATGCGGGGAAAACGGGGTTCGATCAGGGCACGTAGAGAGTGCGGTAAAACTGTTGCGGGAAATTGGTGGCGTTCGCATCCACGAAAATGAACGGCGCGGTGTTCGTAAGAAGCGACACCCAGTCAATCAGGTTGGTAGAGTCTTGCACGGCATAATTGAATCCGGGCACGCCCGCGACTGTGAACTGGACTCCATTGACGCCGGAGAATGAGCAGCCATTCAACGTTGCCGCCGCAGTTGCATAAACCGACAAAACCGCGTTGCTGCTGGCGATACTGCCCGCATTATTCGTGACGATGACCGAATATGTCCCGGCTTGATCCAAAGTTACATTGGTCAGCGTCAGTGTAGTGTTGGTTGCATCAACGAGGTTTGTCCCGTTCGATTGCCATTGATAACTCAACGGCGCCGTTCCGTCAGCGGTTACCGTGAATATGGCAGTTGCACCCGCGATTCTTGTGCAGCTTGATGGTTGATTTTTGATTGTTGGCGCGGAATTCAAACTGTTATTCACGAGGGCCAGACAATGTGAATCCCCAATGGAAATAGCGACAACGCTGTTCAAATCAACAGGCACATTTGTCTGTCCATAAGTGTTATCTCCCCAAGCGACTACGGTACCATCACGCTTGAGTGCCAAGCTGGCAAATCCTCCTGCAGCAATGGCTTTTATATTGTTCAACCCGGCAGGCACGTTCGTTTGTCCGTAACCATTATCTCCCCAGGCAACCACTGTGCCGTCGTTTTTGAGCGCCAAACTATGGTAAAAGCCGGCAGCGATGGCTACTACGTTGCTCAAATCGCTTGGGACTTGTGTCTGGCCGAAATTGGGCCACGAACCAGATGCATGGCTTGCGCCCCAAGCGACCACGGTGCCGTCACTCGCCAGAGCCAAACTGTGAAAGTCTCCAGCAGCGATCCCCACTATGTTGCTTAAACCAGATGGCACATCTATTTCACCAAAAAGGTTATCTCCCCAAGCGACCACGGTGCCGTCGCTTTTAAGTCCAAGGCTGAACGCCCCTCCTCCTGCAATGACTAAAACATTGCTCAGACCGGCCGGCACATTCGCCTGACCACTGGTATTGTCTCCCCACGAGATCACAGAGCCGTCACTTTCAAGTCCCATATTATGGAAACGGCCGGCCGCGATGGCTGTCACATTACTCACCCCATTTGGAACCTGCCATTGACCATAATCTGGATAGGCACCGTAGTTGTATCCTCCCCATGCGACCACAAGACCGTCACTTTTCAGGGCCAAACTGTGATACCCTCCTGCGCCGACAGCGACTACATTAGTCAGCCCGGACGGGACAATACTCTGCCCATAATTATAAGGTGCGCCCGAATGGGTTTGACCTGCCCCCCATGCAACTACATATCCCCCGGTAAGGTTAACTTTCAAAACAGCCATCCTGCTGGTTGCTGCCCCCAGATTATTGGTCACCACCACCGAATAATAACCCATGTCGTTGGTCTGCACGTTGTTGAGAACCAGATTGGTTGTGGTTGCTCCCGACACATTGCCACCATCAGTCAAGTTGGAACCATTCTTTTGCCACTGATAGCTCAACGGCAACGTTCCGCCAGCCGAGACAGCGAATGTTGCCACGTTCCCCACTCCCGTTGTGACATCGGCCGGTTGTGTCAAAATCACCGGCGACAGTGGAACTACGCTAAGAACCGCATTGGAGCTGGTAATTGAGCCGAACATATTGGTTACCTGGACGGTGTAATTCCCGCTTTGCTCGAATTGCGCATTACTTAAAACAAGCGAGATGTTTGTAGCCCCGATCAAATTCGTCCCATTGAAACGCCATTGATAGCTTAACGGCATCGAGCCGTCAGCCGTGATATTGAAAATCGCCGTGTCGCCGGCCGTCAATGTTTGATTCGTTGGCTGGATGATAATAGTTGGCTGCAGCCCCACCAGTAACACTGCGGTAGCACTGTTAGTCGAGCCGAACAGATTCGTCACTTGCACTGCGTAACTGCCGGCCTGGTTGGTTTGCACATTGGCCAACGTGAGCGAAGCGTTTGTGGCCCCGTCGATGTCCGTCCCGTTGAAGTTCCATTGGTAACTTAACGGCAAAGACCCTGTGGCGGTGACACTGAACGTCGCAGTGCCGTTCACAAAAACGGTTTGATTGGTTGGCTGGGCCTGGATGGTCGGTCGTATCGCGGTCACTGTCAGAACTGCATTGGAACTCAGGACCGAGCCGAATGCGTTGGTCACCAGCACGGCATAATTTCCGGCTTGGTTGAATTGCACATTGGTCAAAGTGAGCGAGGCGGTCGTGGCCCCGGCGAGGTTCGTCCCGTTGAAACTCCACTGGTAACTCAACGAGCCGGAACCGTTGGCTGCGACGCCGAAAGTGGTGTTGTTGCCCGAAGGAACGGTCTGGCTTTGTGGCTGTGTGGTTATAACAGGTGGATTGGTATAATTCCAGACCATTGGAGTCAAAGGCGGCAATTTCGCGAGATTCAAAAAATTCGTGTCGAAAGCCCACTGGCGGGCAGGTACGGCGTAATAGTTGCCGGCTGGCTGCCAATAATTTGTCGCATATCGGCTGGGGAACATGGCCACAATGGAGCCGTTATACCATAGGGAGACACCTGACCAACTCTCCAGCGTACGGAGATAATTTTCCACACCGCCGCTATACAGCGAGTTGGTTGATCGAACAATGCCTGCGAGACACGCGGCATTAACGGTGATGGTAGAAGCGGTTGGCATTTTGCTGGTAATGCCGTCATTCCAACTGGTGGAAAGGATGGTGATGGAGTCAGCCATGAGCGCGGCAGGCCAGGTGTAGGTGGTGCTATTTTGGCCGAGAGATGAGCCGAGGTTGTTCGACACATTGTAATTGCCCCACACATACATTGGCATCGGCGTGACGACCGTGAAGCCATAGGGTGCTGTTTGCGACGGCAACATGCCTCCGTTGACGACGCGCACCGCCGGGAGGTTCGTCGCGGTCAGAGGAACAGCATTATAGACATAAATTGAATCAATCGGATGGGATTTGTGACTGGGTTGTTGGCACTGGTTGTTGTAGGCGCTGCCGCCATTGTTGGCCGCAGTATTGGTGAGCCAAATGTTGAATTTTGCGATGTTAATCTGGACGGCTTGAACGGCTTTTCCTTTCGGACCGGAGAGCACCCCGTTCCCATTATTCCAACCTTCGCGCCAGTCGTAGAACAAAGCATTCGTCACAAACGAATAGCCGGCATAAACAATGTTGGTGGACAGGATTGGGCTTACATAGTTGGTGCTAAAAATGGTGTGGCTGGCCCTGTTCGTCATTAAATAAAAATCATACGGTATCCGGGTCTGATAGGGGGGGGCTCCTGTTGTATTCGCATCCTGATAATACAGAATCATGTTGGTGCCTCTGGGCGTGAGGCCGCCCCAATTGGTACCATTGGGAAAATTAGTGAGGTAGAGATCGGCAGCGTTGGCGAGATAAACCTGGCCGTTGGTCGTAAAGGCCGCCGCTGTGCCCATGGCATAGTTGGCTGGCGGCAGGTTGATGAGCGCTTCAGCGGCAGCAGGATCATTGTTGGTGCCGATCATCGCTATGGTTAGTAGAGCGTTGCCGGAGGTCGGCTGGCCTGCAACTGTGTAAGTGGATTTGCCACTGCCAGTATAACCAGTGCAAAACGGATCGTTAGCGGTATTTGTGGCTATTCCGACAGCGGAAACCGTATTTGCGAAGGTGACGGTGGTTGACCCCGACCAAAGGCCACCATTGGACCACACCGGACGACTGATGGTCATGGCAGAGCCGGGACTAATTTCCAAATCCATATTATAGAATATGGCGAATTGAAAAATGGGGACGTTCGTGGATGACTGGGCAACGGCGGTTGGACCCAACAGCGCCGGCAACAGACCGGCAACCAGACAAAGCATCAATGCCTTCTTTGTTTTATGAAAGAAGAGTGAAAACAAACCACAACACCACAAAAAAAACAGCCCGGGAACAACTAATCTGAATCTCATATCAGCCATGAAGTAAGCAATTTTTATGCCTTTTCAAACTTCCAAACCATGAGTTAAACACCATTCTCCCAAGTGGTTCCATCAAACGCGGACAAGGCTGTCCGCGCTCCTAAGTGGATTTTCCCTGCACGCGTTGGGCGAAGCGGTCCACGCGGATGACGGCGCGTTTGTGCAGGCTGCGGGCGATGAGTTCGCGTTCGTCACGCGCGGAGATTTGAAACGTCACTTCGCGGACGGCTTTTCATTTCGGCAGCAAATCAGCGACCATGGCGCGTTCCTCCTTCAATTCGTTGACGGTTGCGGCCGGCTGCGAAAGACGTTTGAGTTCGCCGCCACTGCCGAGTCGCGCGACGAAATCGATGAACGATTCAAAAGCCATACACGCGCGAGGCTGGCACAAAATGGCGCCACTGGCAATGCGACTTGGCAAAATCAATTGACTTTCTTCTGATTTAGGGTTTCAGTATTCAAAGTTATGCATGGAAGCCCTTCCAAGGCGATTGGTATTTTGCTACTTGTAGCATTTGTTTTTGCGTCAAAATATGCACAAGGACAGGAAATTACTTATGTGTCCAATCTTGGAGGAAATCCTGCGGATTATACCGGTTATGGCATTGGGAGTAACCAATGGTTGGCCAATTCATTTGTGACCGGAACGACGTCTGCCGGATATCAACTCAATTCGGTACAGATTCCAGTCGGCGTCAACGGCAATCCAAGCGGCTTCAGCCTTTCGCTTTACAGCGACAATGGCGGTCACCCGGGGAATAATCTTGGAACACTTGGCGGATCCAACCCAACGGATTGGGCATTGTACAATTTTACAGCTTCCGGCATTGAGCTGACTCCTTCGACTACTTATTGGATTGTGGCCACGTCGCCAACTCCCGCTTATAGCGACGATTCATATTATTGGGTTTTCGCATCCGACACGAGTTACACGTCCAGCGATGGTTGGAGTATGAATCCCGATGGTTGGCGTGCCTCGTTCAGTGGTGGCTCTTCATGGGGTAATGGAACAGGTTCCCCGTATCAATTTGCGGTAAGCGCGACGCCGGTGCCGGAACCTGAAATTTATTCGCTCGCAGGATCGGGGTTGTTGGCAATTTTACTGCGACGCAGAAAATAATTTCGTGCGGATATTTCTTATTTCGGCAGCAAATCGGCGACCAGGGAGCGCTCTTCCTTCAATTCGTTCACGGTCGCATCAATTTTAGCGCGGCTGAATTCGTTGACGGGCACGTCCTGGACAATTTGCAATCCCTCGCCGTCGCTGCGCACGGGGAACGAGCAAATTAA
>OBLU010002495.1_pt1 | contig 16912 bp, 12 predicted proteins | sample 1518681 | NCBI WGS metagenome assembly OBLU01 (sample SAMEA3539304, study PRJEB22396) | soil metagenome | biome: tundra; feature: field; material: soil | place: USA | collected 2010-05 | depth 0.15 m | reverse complement strand
AGAATCACGCGTTCCGCCGCCGGGTCCAGATCGTGCACTATTTTGGAGATGCTGGCCGGCGCGGCGCGCTCCTGCATTTGCATCAGTTCCATGAGGGACGCGGCTTCGAAGGCGCGTTTCCCGGTGAAGATCTCGTAGAGCAGCAGGCCGAGCGCGTAGAGGTCGCTCTTGACGGTGACTTCGGTACCCGCCAGTTGCTCCGGCGACATGTACGCCGGCGTTCCGCTGCGCACGTCGCCTTGCAACTGCTCGGCCAGGCCGGCGAGTCCGAAATCCATGATGATCACCTGGCCCCGGCCGTCGATCATCACATTGGCCGGTTTCAGGTCGCGATGCAGGACGCCTTTCTCGTGGGCCGCGCTCAAGCCGGCGCAGAGCTTGCGCGCCGTCTCCACGGCCTTGTCCACGGGCAGGCGTCCGATGCGGCGCAGCAGGGAACCGAGGTCCTCGCCATCCACAAACTCCATGGAAATGTAATGCAGCCCCTCCGCCACGCCGACATCGTAGACCCGGCACACGTTGGGGTGCGTCACCTGGCGCGCGATGCGCACTTCGTTGTAGAAGCGGGCCAGCGCGCGATCGTCGTTGGCGGTGGCCTCGGGCAGGAATTTGAGCGCCACGGCCTGGCCCAGCGTGAGGTCGGTGGCGCGGTAGACTTCGCCCATGCCGCCGCGTCCCAGGAGTCCGGCAATGCGGTACCGCCCGGCCAGCACCGTGCCCGGCAGGAAGCGGCCTTCATCGACGCTGCTGCTGGCACTCGGGGGCGGCGCCCCCGCGGCGCCTTTTCCCAATACGACAGTCTCGGCGGAAGTGGCATCCAGCGGCGCCGCGCAGGATGCGCAAAAGCGGCTGTTCTGGGCGCACTCGCGGGCGCAGGCTGGGCATCGCACCATAGAGTAGAACAATCTTAGCGCGCCGGCGCGGCCTTCGGCTTGCGCAGATCGTACACGTACATGGACCAGCCGATTTTGGCGACGGGCTGCCGCAGGCGCAGCCGGGCCAGGTCGTTCAGCGGCACGTAGACGCCTTCGAGCGGCGTCACGTTGGCTACGCAGTATTCGTCGATTGCATCCCAACCCTTTTGGTCGAGAGGCCCGGGGTAACCCATCTCGTCGATCTTGTAGTAGCGCATCTGCGCATTGCCGAAATAGTAGACGCGGGCGCGGCGGTTCCCGGCATGGGCGTCCAGCCACAACCCGAGTTTCTTGACGTCCTGACCCCAGTCGATATTGGAATCCACCAGGTATTCGGGTCCGCGCCCCGGACCGCCGGCCAGCTCGTTGAAAAACGCCAGATAGTCCGGCGTGATCCGCGCGCACTCCCCGATTTGCAGGGCTGCGAGCGCCGCCAACACGTAAACGCCCGGCCGCCGGTTCGCCCGCGTGGCCAGCCACCCCGCCACGCCGACGTAGAGAAACGGGTAGACGGGCAGGATGTGGCGCATCCCGATATTGATCCCGCTGGTCATGCTGAAGACAAAATAGAGCACCGGAGGCACCGCCAGGCCCAAAACCATCGGCGAGACCCATTGCCGGCGCCACGCCTGCCACAATCCCGCGCCAAGCAACAGGAGCGCGGCCCCCAGCGCCGCCATCGTGCTCTTTACCGCGAACACGACCGGGAAGTAATACCACCAGCCGGTTTCGGAGCGCATTCCGAGCAGATAGCCGGAGTGGCCGCCGGCATTGTGGTCCGCCACGGCGTTCAGCCCGTACAGGTAGGCGTGCGCCGGCAGGTGGAGTTTCCGCCCCAGATAGAACAGAATCTCCCCGGTGGGATTTCCCCGAACCACCAGCGTCGATAGCCGCGGTACATTGGTGCGCCAGCAGCGTACGGTCTCCGGCCAGTAGACCACCCCCACCATGAGGACCACGGTAGCGGCGAGGGTTGCCGCCGCGAGCGCCGCGCGGCGCACGGGAAACTCCCGCGGCCGCCGTATCCAGCAGGCCGCATACAGGATCGCCAGGGCCGGCAGCAGCAGCACCGCGGAGAACTTCGTGATCAGCGCCAGTCCGAGTGCCGCCGCGGCCGCCAGCAATCGCCGCGGACTCGCCTTTTCCAGGTACTCCACCCAGAGCACGCAGGCGAAAAAGAAAAACACCGTGACCGGGAAATCCGTCGTCACATAACGGCCGTGCGCCATCAGATTCGGGTCGAACGCGCAAAGGGCGGCCGCCGCCAACCCGGCTTCCGGACCATAGCGCCTGCGCGTCCACCATGCCACCGCGCAGGCGAAAAGCAGTGTCAGCAGAATATTGGCGCTGCGCGCCGCCAGCAGAATCGAATCGGCATCGCGCCGGTTCTTGTACAGGAAATCGATTCCGTACCGGACCTGATCTTTCCGCTTGCCGTCCGCTTCGTAAGGCTGCGCGGCGAGGCCCATCAGCGCCAGCGGCAGGGCGCTTACTATTTTCACCAGCGGAGGATGCTCCACATTCCAGGAATAATCTCCCAACTTCAGGTAAGAATAGCCCGCCACGATGTGGATGCCCTCGTCCCACGTCTGGGTTTCGCCCATCGCCGAGCGCACTTCGAGCGCGCCCGCGATGGCCAGAATCGCGGCCACGGCCGGCCAGAAGAGATGTCGGATGGTCATTCCCGATCCCCAGGATAGCAACCGCCGCAACCGCCTTTGCCGCTTCCACAACTCCGCGCCAGAATTTGGTGTACACTGGGACAGACGAAACTTTGAGCTTTCCTTCGCTTCTTTTCATTCCGATTCTCAACGAGAGAGTTCTCCGGAACTCCACTCACCTCGTGCGTCTTCCTAATCTCCAAACAAACGTATAACCAATGTATCCAGGCAGAAACTTTCCTCCTCGCAGGCAGAATCGCAGAGAGAACGTGAATGAATCGATTCGCGTTCGAGAAGTCCGCGCGGTATTCCCCGACGGCACCACCGAGGTGATGCCGACAGCGGCCGCGCTGCGCAAGGCGCAGGATCTGGGGCTCGACCTCGTGCTGATCGCGCCCACCGCGGTGCCTCCGGTGGCCAAGGCGGTGGACTTCGGCCACTACCAGTACGATCTGAAGAAGAAGCAGCACGATGCCCGCAAGAAGCAGCACGTGGTGCAGGTCAAGGAATTGAAATTCCGCCCCAATACGGACGACCACGACTACGATTTCAAGAAGAACCACGCCATCCGCTTTCTCCAGGAAGGCAACCGCGTGAAGGCAGTGGTACAGTTTCGCGGACGTGAAATTGCGCACGCCGACCTCGGCAAGAAGCTCCTCATGCGTTTCGCCGCCGATCTGACCGCCTACGGCACCGTGGAAGGCATGCCTCGCCTGGAAGGGCGCAATGCTCACGTGCTGATCAGCCCGGTGAAGACGTTCGTCAAGGGCGACAAGCCGGAGAAACCGGAAAAAAGCGACAAGCCCACCCCTCCTCCGGTCTCCTAGACCATCGCGCGCTGGTACCGATACAGCCCTCGTGCGCTTGGAGGCACTCCGCTCGCATGATAAGATGCGAGAAGCGCCGTCCTCAGACACGCGAGGTTTCTCCGCCGGGCTCTGGTGAACATGTACAACGCCTTTTTCGGCTTCACCCAAAATCCGTTCAACATGAGTCCGGACCCGGCGTTCCTGTTCCGGAGTCCTCAGCACGAAGAAGCTCTCGCCAGCCTGATCTACGGCGTGCAGAGCCGCAAGGGGTTTATCGCCCTGACCGGCGAAGTCGGCACCGGCAAGACTACCATGCTGGAGTGTCTGCGCGATTTCCTCAACGCCCAGCAGATCGCTTTCGCGTCCCTGTTCAACTCCCGTCTCACCGTCGAGCAGTTCTTCGAACTGCTGGCTTACGATCTCGACCTTCGGTGCAACCGCCTCTCCAAGACCGAGGTCCTGCTCTCACTCAATAACATGTTGCTGGAACGCGCCGGCGCGGGCCGCACCACCGTGCTGATCGTCGATGAAGCTCACAATCTGGAGTGGGATGTTCTGGAGGAAATCCGGCTCCTTGGCAATCTGGAGAATCGTCGCGGCAAGCTGCTGCAAATCATTCTGTCCGGACAGCAGGAACTGGACCGAAAACTGGAAGCGCCTGAATTCCGCCAACTCAAACAGCGCATCGCCTTGCGCTGTACTTTGCGCGGGTTCAGCGCGGAGGAGACGGTGGCCTACGCGAATTCGCGCATGGCCCGCGCCGGCCTGCCGAATCAGACCATCGTGAGTCCGCCCCTGATGAGTGAAATCCACTTTCGCTCACAAGGCATCCCGCGCCTGATCAACGCTATCTTCGATAACCTTCTGCTCACCGCGTTTGCCATGGAGAGCAAGGCCGCCACATTAGAAATGTTGGACGAGGTCACGGGCGACATGCGGCTGGAGTATCCCGGCAAGAATCCCTTCCGTCCCGATTCGAACTACCCGGAACAGGTCCTGCGCCGTCCGGAAGTGCGTTTTCGGGCCGATTAGCCTTCACCGGATTCACCACCACGCATAGGTGCAACACCCGGTATTAGTACCCTCCCCTGGAAAAGCCCCCATAGCCCTTACCACATCCTAGGGCTTTATGCCTCCCACACTACGTCGTGATTACGATACACTTCGGGTGAGATAGCAGGCACCACTGAGGTCTGTGCGCTTGACAACCTGTAGACTCTGGGCTTGACCAGTCTTTTTGGAACGGAGGCCGTAAGTCTTTTGCCAAAAGGAGATCAATCCAAATGCGTAGATTATTCGCCAGCAAATTCGCCTTGATGGCGATTCCCGTTTTGTTCACGTCTGCCTTCACGTGGAACCTCGTTGCCAGTGCGGGGGCGATTGTTGTTGGGCACGGCATGACGGCGCCCGATGCGGTGCTGCTCGCCCACGGTCCCTCTCTGCCGCCCGATCCCTGGGATGCCGTCCGCATCGCCCACGGTCCCTCCCTGCCGCCCGATCCCTGGGATGCCGTCCGCATCGCCCACGGTCCCTCCCTGCCGCCCGATCCCTGGGATGCCGTCCGCATCGCCCACGGTCCCTCCCTGCCGCCCGATCCCTGGGATGCCGTCCGCATCGCCCACGGTCCCTCCCTGCCGCCCGATCCCTGGGATGCCGTCCGCATCGCCCACGGTCCCTCCCTGCCGCCCGATCCCTGGGATGCCGTCCGCATCGCAGCCTGAACAATCTGCAAATTCGAGGCTCGGAGCGCCGAATCCTGACGACAATCGTTCAGCGGCAGCCTAGAATTGTTAGTTGATGCACCTGGCGGTCCAAATCACGTCGTATGTGATCGGTCTGACCCTGGAACTGATGATCATGGCCTTGCTTTTGCGCGGCCAGTGGAAAGAGTATCCGTTCGTCTTTGCCTACGTGCTCGGCGATTTTCTCACCACGGTTCTGGAGATTGGACCAGGCTTGCAGTATGCCGGCGCCACGGCACAGGTCAAGAGATCTTACGCATTATTGTACTGGTGGAATGAGCGGATCATGCAGGTGCTGGTGTTCCTGCTGGTCATCAGTTTGATATACCGCGCCACGGCACATAAGAAGACGCGTCACATTCTGCTGCTGGGAGTCATCTGCGGCATCCTGCTGTTTGCGGGCATAACTCTTTTCATCGATTACGACCCAGGCTCAGGCCACCTCGGCAGGTGGATGACTCCATGGTTGAGGAACCTGGACTTCTGCGCCGCAATTCTCGATCTGGGCCTTTGGGCGTTGCTCATCGGATCCCCGCGCAAGAACTACCGGCTTCTGATGGTGAGCGGGGCTCTGGGTATCCAGTTCACTGGCAGCGCCATCGGCCAGGCAGCGCGGCAACTCTCCCATTCGTCGGTCGAACTCACGGCCTATCTGATCGCTTTGTCAACTCAGATCTGCCTCTTTATTCTTTGGCGGGCGTTCCGCACACCTTCCGCGCGGGTGGATACGAGCCCGCGCGGCGGCCCACGTAATCCCCGAACCACGGAATAGTCACTCGACGGCCATGGCCACAATAGAACGACAAAGAGCCGCTGCGCCCAGGGGGGCGCAGCGGCTCTTTTGCGGGGGTTGTAGCGCGGCGGCTACTGCTTCTTTTCCGGCTGCTCGTTGCTGGCCGATGTCGCGCCAACGGAGTTCAGCGAGGCGGTCGCCTGATCGGCGCTAAAGACCTTCACTTCGACGCGGCGGTTCTTGGCGCGCGCCGCGCGGTTTCGCGCGTCGTCGACCGGCTTCTCCTGGCCCAAACCGATCATGTGGATGCGGTAGATCGGGATATCGTGGTTGGCCACCAGATACGCCACCACGCGGTCGGCGCGGCGGCGGCTCAACGTTTCGTTGTAGGTTTTAGTCCCCGTCGAATCGGTGTAGCCTTCCACGGCGATGAAGAAACGGCGATCGCTCTTCACGTCCGTGGCAAGTTTGTCGAGATCCGTCTTGGCGTCGCCGCTCAAGTCGTATTTGTTGAATCCGAACGGCACCGCCACCGACGTCTGCAATTTGTAGTCGTCAAGGTTGGCAACAACGCTGCGCAGGCTGCCCAACTCCTGCGTGTTTTTTTCGCCGAGTTGCTCGGCCTGGTCGGCGCGGCTCTGGGCTGCGCCGGCGTGCTGATCGGCCGTTGCCGCATGCTGATCGGCGGCGCCGGCACGTTCCTGCGCCGCGCTGATGCCGGTCTGTGCTTTCTCGTCGACCTGTTTCAACTGGCCGCGAGTGTCTTCGATTTGTTGACCGTTACGGCTTGTCTGCTCGCCCACCTGATCTACTTTGGCCTGGATGGGAGCGGCCGTATTTTGCACGTATTTCTTGGTTGCACACCCACCGGCGAGCAAAGCGCCCGTCACGATGCAAGTAGTAGCAAGGAAAGCTCTCATAGCGTCAAGACCTCACTGGGGAAGTTGCAATCGGAGCGCCAATGCAGGTAAATGTCGATTTTTCAATACCATGAGCACCAGACGGCAACGCCTTGGCAGGCCCCCTGGCGTGTAAGGTTTACGTGTTTTGTCCGATTTCTACCGTGTATCGGTTCCGCTCACGCAATCCCGGGGTTCGCCGTGAGCATCAAGACCTGGAGATCTCCACTACTTAGTCTTTAAGTTTTTCTGTCCAATTCGTGACCACCGTAATCGGGGCCGCGCTGGTCCATTCCAGGGGAATATTCAGCAGGAAACGCTGGCCGTCCGGCGAAACGTCGTAGAGATTCCAACTCTTGGGGATGGGCCGGGTCTGGAAGAGCATTTGCGGCTGGCCGGCTTCCACGCCACCGTCGCTGCCCGGGTGAATCGAGACGCTCATGATGCGGCCGTCCGGCGTCATGTAGAACAACTCGCCGCTGTCGGAACGCCACCGTGGCAGACCGCCTCCATTGGACACCGTCCAACGCCGCTTGGTGCCGCTGTTGAGCCCGTCGAAGGCCTGCACGAGTACCTCGTTGCGGCCGGACTGGTCAGACTGGTATGCGAACCACTTGCCGTCGGGCGACATGGTGGCGAAAGCTTCCGCGTAGACGGTATCGAGGATCGGCGCCGCGTGGCGATCGCCCAGCGAAAACCCCCAGATGTCCAGCCGGGTGCCCGCGCCTTCCAGGCTGTAGGTGATGTACTTGCCGTCGTGCGACCAATCCGTGGGGAACTTCTGGCCGGCGCTCTTCAGCAGCAGCTCCGCTTTGGAGCCGGCCTGCGCGGCGCGCACAAAGATGTCGTAGGCGTCTCCCTGCTTGCCGAAGTGGGCAATACGCAACCCGTCCGGCGACCAGACCGGCGACCCTTCGTGCATCGGTCCGTCGGTCATCTGCTGGGCGGCGCCACTGCTATCGAGCAGCCACAGGTGGGCGGTGCTGCCATCCGTTCCGGTCTTCGCCACAACGGCGCGGCCCCCGTCCGGCGAAATCCTGGGCGGCCCCCAGGTTCCCGGTGTGCCGGCAACCGCCAGTTGCTTGCCGCTGCGATCCATCCACACCATCTGGCGGGTGGGCTGTCCGACGCCCTGATAGACCAGCACGCCGGTGGTTGAAACCGAGATCGGCGCCAGCGCCAGGCTGCGCACGGCCCCGATATCGTTGGCCAGGGTGATCGGGTCTTGCACGGTTTCCAGGCGGCTCGCGTCGAACTGCTGTGCCATCAGGTTGCGCTCGTTAATGTAGAGCAGGTGGCCGGTTTTCGGCGTCGCCGCCGAATATACCGCGTTGGTCTGGCTGGTGAAGAGGCGGTGATACTCCGGCGGGTCGATCGATCCCAGGTAGACCCCGGAGGTCTCGGTGAGATCCGTCTGCAGATAAAACACGAAATGTTTGCCATCGGGCAGAAACTGCGGCCAAAGGTCGGCGCGTTCGAATTTGGATTCGTCCAGTTTGAGCACCTGCTGCGGCTTTCCGCCGCTCGCCGCCACGCGGTAGAAGCCGTCGGAGAGACTCGGCGCAAATAGAATCGTGCCGTTCCTGTTCCACGAGCCGCCGCCGGGCGAGGCTTCCGACGGGCAGATGTCCTCCGGCGCGCCGCCCGTGATCTTTACCTTCTTCAAATACCTGCCGCCAAAAAACGCAATCGCCTGGCTGTCGGGCGACCAGAAAGGCGCCGATGCGCCTTCCGAGCCCTGTATTACGCTGGCGTGCAGTGCATCCAGCGGGCGCAGCCACAACATGCGCTTGCCTTCCGGCCCAACCGCGGAGAACGTCAGGTAGCGGCCATCGGGAGAAACCGAGGGCATTCCCGGATAGCTGGTATTCTCCGGTTGGGTGACGGCGAACTTGAGAACCGCGGGCGCCGGTTTCTGTTGGAGCAGCAGCACAGCCGCCACCGAGGTTGCGGCCAGCGCGAACAGCGCGCCGGCAATCACCCAGTACCGCCGCGTAAACATCAGACTGTGGGTGGTGGCGCTGCCCTGTGCCGCGTACATCGCTACGCTCGGTCTTGCGGGCGTGAACTGTTGAGCGAGATGCTCTACCGTGGGCTTGGGCCAATTCACCGCGGCGGCGGGAGCCGGCGCCGGGAGCGCACGCGCGGGCATACGCCGGAGGTCCTCGCCGGTGGGGGGCAGACTCCGCCCCGCCAGTTTCAATTCGATCACCGCGTTCTGCACGCGCTGGCGCCGGTGGGCCGGATCTTTCTCGACGCAGCCGGCGATCACGGCTTCGATCGCCGCCAACATGGGAGACTGGGCCGGTAACGGCCCTGGCGATTCCGTCAGAATCGTCTGGTCTAATTCCGCGCCCACTCCGGGAAACGCCCGCTTGCCGCTGGCGATTTCATATACCAGCGCGCCGTAGGCGAATATGTCGCTACGCTCGTCCGGCTCTTCGCCGCGGATCTGTTCCGGGGCGCGGTATGCGGCGACATCTTCCGGTGACGACGTGGCGCGTAGAATCCGTGCTCCGCCGGCTGTCAGAGCGATGCACAAAGGGGAGAGCGCGCCGTGCACCAGGCCCCGCGAATGCGCCTTCTGTAGCGCGGCGCCGATCTCGATGGCATAGCGCAGAGCTTCTTCCTGAGGCAGGAAACCGCGCGCGAGTCTCTCCGAAAGCAACTCGCCTGAAACCGCCTCGTTACTGAGAAAATCCAATCTGGTATCTGCCACGTCGGCTGCAAGTTCCTTCCGGCGTCCGGAGTTTTCCGGAATATTCCCCCCGCAACTCTGAATTTTACTATAAGCGGGCTGGATGACAATTAGCCCATCGTTACTATTCTAGAGTGCTGGAGGTACTGGGGACTACCCGCAGCCCCCGGTACGGACCTATCCAAAGGAATCAGTGCCAGGATCCAAGCACCCAGCTGGCGCCTGGCGGCATCGCACCACGTTGTTGCCTTCTGCTATTCTGTTGAACGCGCCCATTGACACTGCCGTTGGCGCATGTACAATCCAAATTGGCACATATTTTTCAGACCCGGAACGGAAGTGGCGCAAAATGTTGAAAGCCAGGAAAACCCGGCCCGCATCGTCCCCTGAAGCGCAGGGATATAACTCGAGCGACGTGGCTCGCATTTGCGGCGTCAGCCTGCGTCAACTGCAGTGGTGGGATGAACGCAGCGTCGTCTCTCCGCGGCAGGACGGGCATAAGCGCATTTACATGGCCGAGGAAGTGGTTGAGATCTCGGTGATTGCCGAGTTGCGCCGCAAGGGCTTTTCGCTGCAGAAAATTCGCCGCGTGCTCCGCTTCCTGCAAAAAGACATGGGAAAGCGGCTCACCGAGGCTCTCGCCGGATCCGCGGACGTTCATCTGCTCACCGACGGCAAGTCCATTTTCCTGGAAGAGGCGCCCGACCGCATCATCGATCTGCTCAAGAACGCCAGCCAGCCCATGTTCCTGGTTTGCGTCACCGACCAGGTCCGGCGCCTCACCGCCACCGCCACCGCCGAACGCAAGCCTGCGCGCAGCGAAACCACCGCCCCCGGCGGCCGCAAAGCCCGCGTCGGATAACCGGCGTTGCGCGAAGACGCCTGCCGTTGCGCGCTATGCCCCACCCACCCGTGCATAGTTGTTGAGTTTTGCCTCCTGTTTTGTTCTGTTTGGCGCTGGCATGGCAATTGCAGTTCGAGCCAGCATGGCATACGTAATTACCGATACCTGTACCAAGGATGAATTGTGCGTGCAAGCCTGCCCGGTGGACTGCATCCACCCCAAGCAGGATGAGGCCGGTTTCGCCGAAGCGCCGCAACTTTACGTCCAACCCGACGATTGCATCGATTGCGGCGCCTGCGTCCCGGTTTGCCCGACCAATTCGATTTACGTGCTCGACGAACTCCCCGAGGAATTCGCCCGGTTCGCCGCCATCAACGCCGCGCACTATAACTAGTCCCAAACACCTCATTTCTACTGCCGCTCCGTGGGGCGACCCCGTGGTCGCCCCCAGGCGGACATTGTCCTCGCCTCCGCACCAGTTCGGCTGCTTCCGTGCATGTGATCCCGTCCCAAGCGCGACGCCCGCCCCTCCTGTTATCCTCAAAAAAGGCAAATTATTTTCCGCGCGCGCCGCCCATGAAAAAACTCCTTGCCCTGAATCGCAGCGAAATCGCCATCCGCATCCTCCGCGCGGCCAATGAATTGGGCCTGCGCACGGTCGCCATTTACTCCAAGGAAGACCGCCTCGCGCTGCACCGCTTCAAGGCCGACGAAGCCTACCTCGTCGGCGAGGGCAAAGGCCCCGTGGAAGCCTACCTCGATGTGGAAGGCATCGTCGCGCTCGCCAAGGAGAAAGGCGTCGACGCCATCCACCCCGGCTACGGCTTCCTCTCCGAGAACCCCGCGCTGCCCCGCGCCTGCCAACGCGCCGGTATCACCTTCGTCGGGCCCTCGGCGGAACTGCTGGACCTGCTGGGCGACAAAACCGCCGCCCGCCGCCTCGCCCAACAAGCCGGGATCCCGCGCGTTCCCGGCACCGAGGAAGCCGTCACCAACCCCAAACAGGCCGCCCGGATCGCCGGCGAGATCGGCTACCCGCTGATCGTCAAAGCCGCCTTCGGCGGTGGCGGCCGCGGCATGCGCGTGGTGGACAAGCCGGAAGACTTCGCCGGCAAACTGGAAGAGGCGCGCCGCGAATCGGCCGCCGCCTTCGGCAACGACGCCGTGTTCCTGGAACGCTTCGTGCGCCGCGCCAAACACATCGAAGTCCAGATTCTGGGCGACATGCAAGGCAATATCCTCCACCTCTACGAGCGCGATTGCTCCGTACAGCGCCGCCATCAGAAGGTGGTCGAAGTGGCGCCCGCCGTTTCGCTCGCTCCCAGAATCCGCGCCGAACTGGCCGATGCCGCCGTCACTCTGGCCCGCGCCGCCGGCTACACCAACGCCGGCACCGTGGAATTCCTGGTGGATTCCGACACTGGCGAATGGTTCTTCATCGAAGTCAACCCGCGCATCCAGGTGGAGCATACCGTCACCGAAATGGTCACCGGAATCGACCTGGTACGCTGCCAGATTCAGATTGCGCAGGGGCTCGCGCTGCACGGTCCCGAGATGAACCTGCCGCCCCAGGACCGCGTGCCGCTGTACGGCTACGCCATGCAGTGCCGCATCACCACCGAGGACCCTGCCAACGGCTTCGTGCCCGACTACGGCAAGATTCACACCTACCGCTCGCCCGCCGGATTCGGCATCCGGCTGGACGGCGGTTCGGCCTACTCCGGCGCCGTCATCACCCCGTTTTACGATTCCCTGCTGGTCAAGACGACCGCCTGGGGACGCGAGTTCCCCCACGCCTGCCAGCGCATGGACCGCTGCCTCCGCGAGTTCCGCGTGCGCGGCGTCAAAACCAACATCCCGTTCCTCGAAAATGTCGTCAACCACCCGGATTTCCAGGCCGGCAACGTCACCACGCGCTGGCTGGAGGAAACCCCGGCGCTGTTCAAGTTCGTGGCGCGCCAGGACCGCGCCACCAAGCTGTTGGGCTATCTCGCCGATACCATCGTCAACGGGAATCCCGCCGTCGCCGGCAAGCCCGTCCCCACCCGCATCCGCCCCGCGCCTCTGCCGCCCCACGACGCTGCCGACGCTCCCCGCGGCACCCGCCAACTGCTCCGCGACCTGGGCCCCGAAGGCTTCGCCGCCTGGACCGCCGGCCAGAAGAAACTCCTGCTCACCGACACCACCTTCCGCGACGCCCATCAATCCTTGCTGGCCACCCGCGTGCGCACCTACGACATGCTGCGCATCGCCAACTTCGTCTCCCACAAACTGCACAATCTCTACAGCCTGGAGATGTGGGGCGGCGCCACCTTCGATGTCACCATGCGCTTCCTCCACGAAGATCCCTTCGTGCGCCTGCGCCGCCTGCGCGAAGCCATCCCCAACATCTGCTTCCAGATGCTCTTGCGCGCCTCCAACGCCGTCGGCTACACCGCCTATCCCGATAACGCCGTCGCCGAGTTCATTTACGAGGCCTCCGCCCAGGGCATCGATATCTTCCGCATCTTCGATTCCCTCAACTGGCTGCCCAACATGAAGGCCTCCATGCAGGCCGTCCGCAAGACGCACTCGGTGTGCGAGGCCGCCATCTGTTACACCGGCGACATCCTCGACCCCAAACGCGACAAGTACCCGCTGGCCTACTACGTGAAGATGGCCAAGGAACTGGAGCGCATGGGCGCGCACGTGCTCGCCATCAAGGATATGGCGGGACTCTGCCGCCCCTACGCCGCCGAGAAGCTGGTCAAGGCCCTGCGCCAGGCGGTGGGCATCCCGATCCACTTCCACACCCACGACACCTCTGGCCTCAACGCAGCCTCCATTCTGCGAGCCTCCGACGCGGGCGTGCACGTGGCCGACGCCGCCATCTCTTCCATGAGCGGCACCACCAGCCAGCCCAATCTGAATTCCATCGTGGCCGCCCTGGCGCACACCAAGCGCGAAACCGGTCTCGATCTCGACGCGCTCAACCAGTGCGCCGATTACTGGGAGATCGTGCGCGAGTTCTACGCGCCGTTCGACACCGGTCCGAAATCCGGCTCGGCCGAAGTCTACCTGCACGAGATGCCCGGCGGCCAGTACACCAATCTCAAGGAGCAGGCCGAATCCATGGGCCTGGGCGCGCGCTGGCACGAGATCGCGCGCACCTACGCCGCCGTCAACATGGCGTTCGGCGACATCGTCAAGGTCACCCCTTCCAGCAAAGTGGTCGGCGACATGGCCATCTTCCTGGTGAATCACAATATGACCGTGCACCAGTTCGAACAGTGCACGCCGGAGCATAACCTGACGTTGCCTTCCAGCGTGATCGACATGTTCATGGGGTCGCTCGGGGAACCCGCCGGCGGCTGGCCCAAACACCTCCAGAAAATCATCCTCAAGGGAGCCAAACCGCGGCGCGGCCGCCCCGGCGCCCATCTGCCCCCGGTCGACCTGGAAGAAACCGCCGCCGCGGTGGAGAAGAAGATCGGACGCAAGCCTTCGCAAGACGAGGTGCTCAGCTACCTGATGTACCCCGACGTCTTCCTCAAGTTTGCCAAGGCCCGCCAGAACTGGGGCGACGTCGACGTGCTGCCCACGCCGCAGTTTTACTACGGCATGGAGCGCGGCAGCGAGATGGCCGTGGAGCTGGAACCCGGCAAGGCTCTGGTCATCAAGTTCCTCACCATCGGCGAGCCGCATCCCGACGGCACCCGCACCGTCTTCTTCGAACTCAACGGCCAGCCGCGCGAGGTCGCCATCCGCGACCGCAAGTTGCAGGTGACCGAACAGGCCAAGCCCAAGGCCGACCCCAATCAGGCCGGACAGATCGGCGCCCCCATCCCCGGCGTAGTCTCCACCGTGGCCGTGGAATTGAATCAGAAGCTCAAAAAAGGCGACCGGCTCCTGGTGATGGAAGCCATGAAGATGCAGAGCACGGTGTACGCGCCTATTGGCGGCACCGTCACGCAACTGCTTGTCACGCCAGGGCAGCAGGTGGAAGCCAAGGATCTACTGCTGGTAATCGAAGTGGCATAGAGCAGCGAAGCCGCAACCAACCCTGTGGGGCAGGCTGGCAGCCTGCGGCGGACCCAGAGGGTACCCCGGCAACCCGCCACTTGCGCCGGTAAACAACCGGCGCGCAGCTTGCCAAGCTGCCCCACAAAATCTGTGCGCCGCGCGCACACGGCCGGGCAGCACTAGATGCGCGTTCAACTCAAGAGCTTCCCGGCGGTCGCCATCGGGAGAAACAAGGTCCACGGCTGACTGGTGAGAGGCCGGAAACCGTAGCGTCGATAAAAGGCCACGGCGTCATCGTTCTTGGCCTCCACCAGCAGCGCAAAAACCGCCGGCGGCGATTGCAGTGCCCGGCTTGCAGCGTCGGCCAGCATGGCCCCGCCCAGACCGCGTCCCCGAAACCCGAGATCCACCGCCAAACGTCCGATGCGCAGTGCCGGCAAGGTTGGATAACGGGGCAGGCGCTTGATCATCTCGGGCGGAAGCTGGGGCGTTGGGATGCTCGCGGCAGCAATCGTGTAGTAAGCGGCAAGCCAGCCAGTGGCCACCTCAATCGCGACGAAACAGCTGGCGACGCGCCGGCGGATGTCCTGCGTGGCTTGCGTCCTCAGATAGCGGTCAAGGGCCTCTTCGCCGCAGCCGAACGCCGCGCGATCATGCTGCTGGTTCAGCAACTCAACCCGGAAAGGAGGCGTCACACGGAACCAAATAGCTCACGGCGACGCTTGAAAGCGCGCCGGAGCGCCGGCGCGGGTTGGGGCGGATGGAGAATCGCCTCGGTTATCTGACGTTGGTCTTCCACCGAAAGACGGATGATTTCGGTCTCCTCAATCGTTCGGCACGCGGCCTGGCGCGCGGCCGTCACCACGAAGTCCGTCAGGCTGCGCCCTTCGATCTCCGCAGCGCGCTTGAGCAGCGCATGGATGTCGGCCGGTAGCCGGGCTTCGAGACGGGCGCTGGTGGAAACTTTCTCCATACTCCAAGTATACGGCAATTTGCCGTATACGTCCAGCGCTTTGCCCTGCCGGCTGCCCACCATCCCCGGAACCGCGTTGACCAGCACGCTCGTCATGCCCGTCAGGGATCGCGATCTTCCACCCGCAATGAAGCGAACTCATTGACGTTGCACAAGCTGCGGGATGCGCCACATTCCCCGGGTTTCGCCCACCGGACGGCTGTTGGCGGCGCGGACCGCCGAGACTTCCGTCAGAATACGCGTCGCCAACTGTTCGATGGAGTCGAGAGCTTCGGGACTGTTGTGCAGTCCGTCAGCGGGGAGTGCGGCCAGCCGGAGAGCAATCTCGGCGGCCTGTTTCGCTAGTTGATCCACCCAAACATTCCTGAATGGCCGGGAGCCGTGCTACTCCCCATCCTATCCTCCGTTACCGCCCGGCCCCATATGTCTTTGGTTAACAGAAAACCCTGGTCGCGCCGCCTAGTGACTCCCCAGCATACCCAGCACCGCGTTGACCATCACGCTCGCCATGCCCACCGGAATGGCGATCTTCCACCCGATGTCCATCAGCTGATCGTACCGGTAGCGTGGGAACGTCCCGCGGAACCAGATCATCATGTAGACGATCACCGAAACCTTCACCAGGAACCAGAAGAGTCCGATCATGGCGGCGTTCACCAGCGGGATGGCCATGATGCCGCCGAGCGCCACCAGGATCACCACCACGCCCAGCAGCACCTTCTGCTGCATCGCATCCTTGAGCTTCCTGATCAGCGGGAACGTGGCCAGCCCCGAGCCCGCGAACAGCAGCAGCGGGGTGCCGTAGTTCAACGGCGCGTCCAGCCATTTCACGCTCGGGAAGGGGCGCAGCCAGCCGCCCCAGAACAGCGTCACCGCCACGCTCGAAACCACGAAGATGTTGGCGTACTCCGCCAGGAAGTAGAGCGCCCAGCGGAAGCCGCTGTACTCGGTGTGGAACCCGGCCACCAGTTCCGATTCCGCTTCCGGCAGATCGAACGGCGCGCGATTGGTCTCCGCCGTGGCCGCGATGATGTAGAGGGCGAACGGCACGATCATGAACCCGTAGTTGGCGAAAATTCCCCACACCCCGCGATCCAGTTGCGATTGCACGATACCCTGCATGCTCAGCGTCCCGGCCACCATCACGGCACTCACCAGCGCGAAGGCGAGCGCCACTTCGTAACTCACCAGTTGGGCAGAACTGCGCAGCGCGCCCAGCAGCGGGTAGTGGCTGTTGGAAGACCAGCCGCCCAGGATAATGCCCAGAATGCCCACCGCCGACGAGGCCGAGATCACCAGCAGGCCGACATTCACATCCGCCACGAAAATCGCCTTGGCGAACGGGATCATGGCAAATGCGGTCAGCCCGGTGATGGTGGATATGCAGGGCGCGAACCAGAAGATGGCCTTGTCGCTCCCCTCCGGGATGATGTCTTCCTTGAGCAGCAGTTTCAAAGCGTCGGCGATGGGCTGCAGCAACCCGTGCGGGCCCACCCGCATGGGGCCCAACCGCACCTGGAAATCCGCCAGCACCTTGCGCTCCACCAGCACGATATAGCCGGCGACCAGCGGGAACGCCGCGATGATGACCAGCGTCACCAGGATGGGCATGAACAGCGGATGGTTGAGGACCGTCT
>OBLU010002492.1_pt1 | contig 16923 bp, 10 predicted proteins | sample 1518681 | NCBI WGS metagenome assembly OBLU01 (sample SAMEA3539304, study PRJEB22396) | soil metagenome | biome: tundra; feature: field; material: soil | place: USA | collected 2010-05 | depth 0.15 m | reverse complement strand
AGTTCCACTGGCAGGTACTTCCCCTGCTGGATTGGCAGCTAGCTTCGCTGCGCCCGTACGACCTGGTTGTGACCCACTTTTTTCTCGATTGCCTGACCTCGGACGAGGTCGCCTCACTGGCAGAGAAGCTGCGCGGCTGCGTGACTCCCTCGGCGCGATGACTGATCTCTGAGTTCGCTGTGCCAGGGGGCTGGTTCGGAAGGCTGCTTGCGCGGCCTGTGATTGCAGGGCTCTATCTCGCCTTCTGGTTGCTTACTGGACTCTCCGTCAGGCGGCTCCCAAACCACCGCGACGCCCTGACAAAGATCGGATTTAGACTCATCCGGCACCGTAAATGGCTGGGCGGTCTCCTCATCAGCGAGTTGTGGACGCTGTAGTCACCCGGAGCAAATTCGCCTTCCGCCTAGAAGAGTCGTTGCCGTGCTTCGCTGCGACGATCGACCGGCTCGCCACTAATCTCCAGAGCCTTCGACGCGACGAATTCATAGCCCACACCGTCCTCGCCCCAGCGCACGACTCTCGAAATGACTGAGATGACCTCTTCCGCTTTGTCTCCTTTGGGCCCCGGCCTCTGTAGTGTCATCCGAATCAAAGTGTCAGGTATCCATCGCTCTACGGTCAGAAGATAAAACCCAGTGCTGCTGATGTCCCCGATCTGATGGGCCTGCGGGGTGCCCCCAGTCCAGTAATATGCGACCAGCCCCGGAAGGGGATGTCGCTTGGAACGGCGCCGTTCGCTAAGGTCGGGGACGATTGAGGTTAGGCTGTCTGCATCGAGCCAACGCGAAAATCGAGTCCTCAGCGAATCCCTGTGCCTGGCCACCTTTGGAGCCTTCGTCTTCGAACTGATCTGCTCCGTGGCGGCCTGCAGTCGCTTTACATGAATGCCCAACGAAGATCGTATCGACCTGCGCTCCGCCTCGGAGGCGATGTTTCTTGAGCGGCGCCCAGCGGCGGCGGTGGCAGCCCTGCCCACAAACGGACCCACCGATCTCTCGCTCCAAGGCAGGAACCGGGTAATCCAGGAACGGGTGGGGCGTTCTTTCGGTCTCTCGGTCTCCTCAACAGGCTGAATCGCAGTCTGCTCTCGACCGAGTCGATCATCCGCAACGGCGCCTGCGGGCACACTCTCCCCGCGCGGCTGTTCCGCGTTAGAATCTGCACCTCTCGAGGCGGGCGAAGGTGGAGTGACTGCAATCGGCGCCCGGGCCAAAGGCCGGCCCGTCTCCTCTGCCCAGCGCAGGACCTGGGAGACCACTGAATCCACTTCCTCGGGTTGAAACTCTATCCCTTCTTTGGGCCCCTGGATCTGGTGTTCAACCTGTTCGCTTTCTTCCAACCTCAGGGATGCGGTCTGCTTTCGTAGCGGCGGCTCATTTGGAAGACGCGGCGCCGAACCGCCGTTTCCATTGGTCTCCGTTGTTGCAGACCCCTTGTTCTTCCTGGCCGGCACAGTGGTTGGCGCAATAGAAACAGCCGCCCGGGGACGTGGCGGCTCGCCCGCCCAGCTCCGGACTTGGGAGATCACCGCATCGATCTCTTCGGCCTGGAATTCCAGCCTTCTCTTTTCTTCGCTCCCGCGAACATCCACCTTCCCTTTGCCGCCTGCAGGTTGATTCCCTTGAGGCTGAGCCGCGACTTGCCGCTTCTCCGCCGGCTCGCCAACCAGGACGGGGCCTGGATTGCGCGGCTGTTCGGGGTAAGATCTTGTATTCCGCACGGCTGGAGCGGGAGTTGCCGCAACGGGAACACGCGCCAGGTGGCGCACTAACTCCTCAGCCGCGCAAATGATGAGTTGATCGCCGGGATAGGTGCGCGAGGAGTAGGCGGTATGGAGGGGCAGGACCAGCGTACTTGCAGGCCGATCTTCAAATGGCGGTAACTCGACTGCGGGAGATAACTCAACGGCGTGAACAACACGAAGATCTTCGTCAAGAAAGACCATATCGAAGGGACAGATGATCCTGGCCACCGGGACAGCTTTGAAAGGCTTCAGCCAGAAGCTCGATTCAGCGGTCAGGTTCTCCACGTCGACCATCATTTGTTGGGCCTTCACAGGCTCAAGCTCGGTGTCGACAACGGAGGCTCCTACACTGAGGAAGCTGCTCGTGGTCTTGTTGTATACGCAATATCTCTTCGTATCCACGTGCCCTCATTTGAGGAAGGCCGCATCATTGCCGGCAGGCTCTCCTTGGGCTGTTCTCAATTCGATCTCGATCCTTGCGGACAAGTTCCGATCGAATGTCGCAGCGCGGCTGACCGAAGGGGGAAAGTCGGGTGAAGCCAGACCGCTCACTTAAGGCCCTACCGCCCTTTCAAAGTGAGACTAGCGTACCTCATTGTGCGAAAATATTCCGCACCAAAATTCGTCAATCCGGCAAATTTCGGCCGGTTGACCCGTTCCTGCGAGCGTGACTTGGGTAAAGTTGCCTGCTGCACCCCATAACTGAACGGTGATCTTCCGCTCAGCCCTGGTCCAGCTCTCCGCGAACCCCACTGCAGCGCGCACACATTTCCAGGCCGAGTTGGGTGGGGGTAGTCTTGGCTTTCTCGGTATAAGAAACGAAAGATGAGTGGGCACTTTTCTCAAGCAACCCAAGGTCGCTCAGGACAGCGATCGCCCGATGAATCTTCGTAAAGTCATTCGTTCCGGCGATCTTGCATATCTCGTCTGCGGTGCAATAGATTGGGTAGATTGAAACGACTCCGCGATCTGAGGTGACCATGGTTGCTCGCGCGCAGGCGGCGGAGAGGATACGAACGTGAACGATAGTAAGTACGCTGAGTAAGTCAATGAAGGCGGAATTCGATTGGTCCTGACCTTCAATCGAGCAGGAAGCCGCTAACAAGCCCCCCCAGAAACGCTGCAAAAGATCGGCGTCCGCCCAGGACCCGAGTTCAATGATCCGCATCACGATCTCAGGATGTGCCAGCATCCTGTCCGCATCCGGCCGGGACGAAAGAAACGCTTCAGCTTTGAGGGCAACCTCCACCGCGCTCGCGGCCCTGTAGTTGCTGAGTTCTCTCTGAACCAGTCGCCCAACTTCTTCAACCACGGGTGCGCAGATTCTACGCACGAATCCCAGCGCACGGGCGGTTCGAAACTCCCTCAGAACATATTCCGGCTCAGTTTCTGCAATGTCCCTATGAAGCCGGCGCTCCCAAAGCCTCAAATCCATGCCCGTGGGAAACACGAAATAAAGCCCGATACCATCTTTGCCCCACCGCGCCGGACCCGCCTGTACGCGGATTCGCTTACCGGAACTTTCTTCAAGTGGACCTTTCCTTTGGAGTGTGAGCGGAATAAGTTCGCCGGGCGGCCAGCGTTCGTCAGTCACCAGGTAGACTCCGGTCGAACTGATATTCCCCACGTCGAGACCCTGCTCTGCGCCTTTCTCCGCGCAATAGGCCATCAGTTCCGACGAAGGTCGTCGAATAGACCGGCGACGATCCGATGGTTCTGAGGAATCGGGATAGAGCCACCGAAGCGCCCTGGTGATTCCCGATTTCTTTTCCTGGGTGTGAGCTTTAGCGTCCTCAATGAACCGCTGAATCGCAGCATGCTGGGATCTCAAGTCCTCATCCGCTTCGGCAGGTGCGACACCGCGGATTTCGGATCCCCTTTCCGCCGTGGATTCTCCGCCCCGCATGACCGGAGGTGTGGGATTTGAGACAGGAGCTTGTTCCGGCTGCCTTTCCGCCTCATTGTTCACGCTGATGAGCGGAACGTTCAGCGGAGTTTTTTTCTCGGCAGGCGCTTCTGCTTTTCCGTTCTTGTCCGCCCGCAGCGTCGCGGATTCCTGCTGGGCGCGTCGACTTCCCGGCCCGGACCTGGCACGGGCGCCGTTTCCAGGGGTCGGCTCTGCCGGTGGCTCGACGGCAGCCGGAATCGCTGCTATCGGAATTTGCTTTGGATGGTTTTCCGTCTCTTCTTCCGCGCTCATGAACGGAACTTTCACCGCCCCATTCCCGTTCGCTGCCGGTTCAGCCGACTCGTCCTCTTCTTCAGCCGGCTCTTCCTCTTCTTCCGGCTCGTCCATCCATTCGATCGCCTTCTGGCGCGGCCTGAAAACATCGTCCGATCGCGATGGCCGCGCGGTACTCGCTTCCTTCAGGCTCTCCGGAACACTCTCCGCTCTCTGCTTTTCAGCAGCAGCCGCGTTCGAATCGGGAGTCGCCTCGGCTTCCTCTTCCGGCTCTTCGACGACTTCCATGGCGAGTTGATCCCCGGGGCAAGTCTTCGATGAGGACATCGTCTTGAGTGGTAGAACCAGCGCGCTCGCAGCCCGTTCCTTAAAAACCGGAAAATCAACCCCTGGAAGCAATTCCGATCCCTGCACCACCCGGCCATCCGCATCCAGATAGATCAGGTCGAACGGCGAGAGTCTCGGCACTTTGGGAATCTCGGTCAGCGGCGTCAGCCAGATGCCCGTTTTGGCGTTGAGGGCAAGGCCTTCGACCATCACTCTTAAGAGTTTAAGTGGCTCAAGAGTGGTATCGATAACAGTGACACTCGTGCTCAGGAAGTTTTCCCTGGCCTGGTTGTATACAGAATATTTCCTGGTGTCCATAGGCACTTGTCTTGGGAGATTTCAGGAACGCGTTACTCTCCCTTTGGCTTACTTTGCTCCCAACCTGGGTCTTTGGCGTGATTATACGGCGAATCGACACTCCCTAGGCACGTTACGGCCATTTGAGGAGCACCGCAGAATGTTACCAGCGTGTTAAAATTGACCTTCAAGGAGCCGTCAGACCTCCCCTTCCGCACCCCTGACTCATCTCGATGAACCTCTATCTCATGCGCCACGCCAACGCCGGAATGTCCCGGGATAATCCCGTTCTCGATGCCAAGCGTGGACTTATCAAAGAAGGAAAAGAGCAGTGCATGCTCATGGCGCGCGTCCTGAACGCACTCAAGGTGCAGGTGGACGTAATTGCCTCAAGCCCGCTGAAACGCGCCCTGCAAACCGCGCAGTTCGTGGGTACAGAGATGGGATACGAGGCCAAGGTGGAGATCAGCCCGGCCCTGCGGCCAGAGGCGGATTACCTTGCCTTTCAGCAGTTGTTGGAGAAGTATGCCGACCGCGAAGGCGTTCTGCTGGTGGGCCACAATCCCAATCTTTTCCAGTTCCTCGGCCGCATCATCACCGCCAATGGCGGCGCCGGTGTGCGCATGCGCAAGGGTTCTGTGGCTCGCATCGACATGGAGCGTCATCCGCCGTTGCTGCAGTGGCTGATCGACCCGCGCATGGCGCGCTGGATCTATGCCAGCGTGGCAAAAAGCTCCCGCCCGAAGACCTCGCGGAAGTAGCCCGCCTCCTTGCGCAGCGACCACAGCTCAAGTTCCGCGCCGGTCCGTCCTTGCCGCAATTCCAGGTATACCCGCTTGGGATAAACCTTGGCCGCAACGCGCAGCACGTCGCTGGCGCGATCCTGATTCAGTGCCACGGCCAGCCGCAGCAGCACCACCGCTCGCTGCACATTCTTGTGTTCCTCGGTGGGAATGTTGCGCAGTGCGCGGTCGCCCGGCTGCGGACGGCTCTTGCCCAGATAGCGCGCGATGGCCGAAACAACCGTGCGCTGCACCTGTGTGTAGCCGTACACCTCCGAGCTGGAGATGATGTACTGCGTGTGCCGATGGTGTCCCTGGTGGTTGATGAACTTGCCCGTGTCGCGCAGAATCGCGGCTGCTGCCAGCCAGCTTTCATAGTCCGCGGGCAGCTCGTGCAGGCTTTTCAGCTCTTGGAAAAGCTGCAGAGCATGGGCACGCACCGGCTCCGCTAGTCGCGGATCAACCCCGTAGCGTCTCGCTGTGGCCAGCACACTCTGCCACCGTTCGTGCTCGAACTCCCTATGCCCGGCCGCACGCGCATCCTGTTCCGCCAGCATCTGGGCCAGGATGCCGTCGCGCAGCCCCAGTGGCGAATAGCGAAAACCCCGCAGCCCAAAGGTCTCCAGCAGTTCAGCAAACACCTGTGCGCCAGCCACGATGATCTCCGCCCGCCGTGGCCCGATGCCCGGCACCGCCTCTCGATCGGGCAAACTCATCTTGGAAATCCTGGTGGCCAGCTTACGCACCTCGGCGGCCGGAGCAATCCCCGCCAACCCCGTCGAAAATCCCCGCCCGGAAGATGCCTTCTGTCCCGTCTTCCCTGCCGGCTTTCGCATCTTGCCCGAGGCAGCAATGGCCTCCGTCAGCGCCGCGGCGGTGCCGGAGGTCGCGACCACCAGCGAAACATTGGAGGACTGAATCCGGCGATGCGCCCGGCGCAGCTCACGGGCGACCAGACGCCGCATCTGAGTCAGCCCTTCCCGAGGCGGAGGATCGGCCTGCAGGAATTCCTCGGTCAGCCGCACCGCGCCCAGCGGTACGCTGATCGTCTCCTTGATGCGCTTATGTTCACTGAGCGTAATTTCGCAGCTGCCGCCGCCCAAATCCACCAGCAGCACCCGGCCGCCCACACCGGGCTCCGCGTTCATCAGGCCTCGATGGATCAGCCGACCCTCTTCGAGCCCTGAAATGATCTCCATGTTCCAGCCCGTCTCGGCTTTCACCCACGCCTGAAAGGCTGGAGCATTGCGGGCATCGCGCATGGCCGCCGTCGCCACCACGCGCATCCGGTCCACTCCATGCAACTGCACCGCCCGCTGAAAGCGCTTGAGCGCCCTGAGCGTGGCCGCCATCGCTTCCGGCGATACCAGCCCCGAATCGAAAACACTCGCTCCGAGACGCGTCACTTCCCGGTCCTCGTGCAGCGTCTTCAACTCGTGCGCCACAACTTTTGCAATCTTCAGCCTGCAGGAGTTGGATCCGATATCGATGGCAGCAAATGTGGGCATGGCTCTATTGCGCGAACTCCGGGAAAACGAATTCTGGTTCTGGGGTCAAGATACACGACCGTGGTGCACTGCACTGTGCGAACCGCGGCAGATCAAAGAATGGCGCTTACGGTGGGGCTTCGGCGTCGCGACTCAGGCGTAGCGTTCTTCGTCCGAAGCATCGTCTGGTTCCGCGATGCGAACTGGACGTTTGGGCGGGTACATCTTCAGTGAAGTGTCAGCCCCTGAATCCTCTTTCACCAGGCGCCCAGCGGTGCGCCGGCAAACTTCCATGGCCTTCTGCAGAGATTCTTCGGCCAGCGTCTCCAGCAATTCCTCGAGGCCACCCTCTTTGTTGCGGCCTCGAAGCGCACGGTCGGCCCTTTTTGCAAGCGTCTGCCAATCGTGCCATGCACCGGCGGCGGATTGCATTCTTCTGAGAGCCGCCATCTGTCGGGTCGCCAGCGCATCGCCCGTGCCTGCAATCTCCGCCACGTAGCGCACTTTTTTGACCCTCTTGCGAAACTCATGCAGATTTTCGGCCTTCAGTTTTGTTGATTCCGTCAGCAAGCCGGCAATCAGTTCTCTCACTCCGCCCCCTCCAGAGTTTGCGAACCCCTGAGTTGCGTCCGTGAGCTCTTCCTCCAGTTCCCTGCTCAAACGGTCGAGACGCCCCTGCCGGTCTTTGATTTCGTCCGCAGCTTTTCTCGCCGCAGACTTGCGATCTCGTTTCAAGCGGTCTTCCACCGCGTCGATCTGCCGCAGGCACATGCGCGTCAATCGGGATGAACCCTGCGCCGGTTCGGAAACCGAGCTGCGCAGCCCGTCGAGTTTTCCAAGATAGACGTCTGTCTCGCGCACCTTGCTGAGCACGCGGCGCAACTTTTCTGCTTGCCGGTTCCAGCGCCTTATCGCCCGCTCCTCCGGCCCGTCAGTCAACTGCGCTTCCAGCCAGTGCTCCATCCCTGCCTGCAGACGGAGCGTGGCCACGCGCAGGCTGTGGACGCGCCTTCGGCTCGGCTTTTCGCCGCACTTTGACAGAAGCCCGAGCCAGGCCGCAAGTTGTCGCCTCAATTCAGATTTGCCAGCCAAAGTGGTTCGATCGAGGGAAAGAGGAATACTTAAATTCATCGAATCTTAACCATCGCACTTCCATTTTGCACCCTCCGGCCGGTTCGGGCACCAGAATGCGCACTGTCTTGCCTTCTGCAACGCCGTCCCTTCCCTGCTGGTATCCTTGAGCCTGAAAGCGTTTCGACACCGCCCGACCATTCAGAGATGGCTCTGGAGCGTCAGAACCGGCGAGTCGCCTCTTGCCAGCGCAGGAAAAGGGCTCGGAATTGGGGTGAGGCGATCAGAAGCGCAGCCCGCTGCCAGGCCCTTGCCGACTCTCGGCAATCGCTCGTTGTTCAGAACCACAAAGCCACTTTGCCCCCGGCGGCCTCCGCCGCGGCTCATACGAAGATCGGAACTCTGGCCCAAGTGACAAGGACGACTGAAGCAAAATCCATTTCCCTGGGGCAGCAGGCGCCTTCCACCCTGGCCGCCTGGGTGCTCCTGGTGACGATCTTCGTTGCCGTTCAATTTGCCTCGCTCTTCACCCCGCCCTTGCTCGACGACGCGGACGCCTCCCACGCACAGATCGCGCAACACATGGCCGAAACCGGCGACCTGGTCACTCCAAAGGTCGATGGCATCCGCTATCTTGAGAAGCCGCCCCTGCCCTACTGGATCGACGCCGGCCTCTATCGTGTCTTTGGCCAGAATGTTTTTGCCACGCACCTGCCCAACGCCCTCGCCTTGCTCGGTTGCGCGTGGCTCGCGTGGCTCTGGTCCGCACGAGCCTGGGGACGACGCGCCGGCCTGTATGCTGCGCTCGGCATCCTCACCGCCATCGGTCCGTTCCTGTTTACCCGCTTTTCCATCCCTGAAGCGATACTCAGCTTTCTTTTGCTGCTCGCCCTCTACTGCTTTCTCACCGGCATGGAGTCGAAGCGTCCCGCCCGCTTCTACGTCATGTGGGCCGCGCTGGCCCTGGCCACGCTCACCAAGGGCCTCATCGCCCCCGTCTTCTTTGCCGGCGCGGCAATTCCATTGCTGCTGTTGAGCGGCCAATGGCGGCGCTGGCGCCAGTTCAAGCCCTTTACGGGATTCCTGCTCTATATCGCCATTGCCGCCCCCTGGCACATTCTCGCCGGCCTCGCCAATCCTGACCAGGGACATCCCATCGGCAATCACCCTACGCTCGGCAACGTCCACGGGTTCTGGTATTTCTACTTCGTCAACGAACACTTCCTGCGTTTCCTCGGCCAGCGCTACCCGCACGATTACAACCGGCTGCCCTTTGCCGCCTACTGGCTGCTCCACCTGGTCTGGATCTTCCCCTGGAGCCTCTTTCTGCCGGCCGCTTTAGTTGTGGCTTGGAAAACCCGCCATAACTGGCTGCAACACCTCCGCCGCGATGCTGGCCAGACCGTCGATTTTTACCTGGACTATGCGGCCCGCGAAGACGTCGCCAGCTACGTGTCCCGCCTCAAATTCCGCGTCCGCACCATCTGGCTCTTAAGCCTGTTTTCCGGGTTTACGCTTCTGTTTTTCTCCCTCTCGACCAACCAGGAGTACTACACCTTTCCCGCCTGGCCGCCACTGCTGATGCTCATCGCCGGCGTTGTCGCCGAGATCGAGGAGAGTCGCACGGCCGACAGCGACAGGCCGCGCCTCTCAACTGCCTGGCTGACTGGCGCGCATACAGTCTTTACGGTGGCCGGCATCCTCGCCGCGGCCACGCTCTGCTGGGGCCTGTGGACCTCGCGCAACCTGCCCTACGTCTCCGACATCGGCACCTTGCTTGCCCATCGTGACGTGGGCGGCTACACCCTCTCGATGTCCCACTTGTTCGATTTGACCGGCCCTTCGTTCGCCGCGCTGCGCCTGCCCGCCGCCCTGGCCGCAATCATCTTGCTCGTTGGTCCGGCTATCGGATCGCTGCTCCGCGCCAGAGGCAGACACGTCGAGGCTACGATCAGCGTCGCGCTTACCGCCGCGATGTTTCTCGTGGCTGCGCACATCGCCTTTGCCCGCTTTGAGCCGATGCTCAGCTCAAAGCAACTGGCCGACACCATCCTCCGCGATGGCTCACCCGCCGACACTTTCATCATCTATGGCGACCAGTCGGACGCGTCCTCGGTGATCTTTTATACCCACGATTTCCTGCGCAAGCCCGGCCTTCTGGTAAATGAGCAATGTTCGCAGCACGGCAACGGTTCGTCGCTGCTGTGGGGATCCTGCTACCCCGACGCGCCCAAAATCTTTATCAGCGAAGACCAGCTTTCAAAGCTTTGGGGAACCGGCCCGCGCAAATGGCTCTTCGCCCAGGACACCTACCAGTCCAAAGCCGAACAACTCCTCGCCAGCCGCCTCTACCCTGTCCAATCCATCGCCGACAAAGCCCTCTGGACCGACCGACCGCTGCAGTAGCCGTCGTCTGCAGAATGATAGAAAACTTGCATGCCCCAATTCCCGCCGTTGAAACTCGCACTCAACGTTGCGAGTTACTTCCGATAAGCCGGTAGTCCGCTCGGAAGCGTCATCGCGGTTTCAAGGGCTCTCCTTTACTTGGCCGATGCCCCTCGTTCGAGAATCGGTATTGTAGGATTCGGATTATGCTCCTCGAACTCACTGTTAATGATCGCCAAGCGATTCGGGCTTCACTTCAGGCCAAGGGACTTTTGAGCGCTCACCTCAACCTGAGAAATGAGCCAGAACCAGACTCCACCGTTGGTCGCGCTTCGCTTCGGGCGATTGATCATTCTGAGGAGCCCAACGTCGTTAGCTCTACTTGGGATGCGGGCCAATTGTGCGTGGCGACAAAGTTGAAATCCGTGTTCTGCCCGACGGCGAATCTGATCCGCCGAATAATGTTAGCCGAAGCTCGGAGTCGCCCACGAATCTGTTTTCGAGTATTGAGCAGGCGCGTCTACTCTTGCAGGCCACCCACGCTTGTGACAAGGAGCTTATGGCGATACTCGAACGTGCACGAGTTGCGGAGCCCGCGGACGAGTTGCAGAAGATACAGAGAGCCGTAGGTTGGATTATCTACGAGCAAGATTGTTCTTGATTTCTCCAACCCTAAGACGGCATCCGGAACTGCTGGCCGAAGCAAAAGCTAAAAAGTTGATCGAGTAACGGAGAATAGCACCGCTCTGCGAGTGGATAGTCGCCGATTCGGAAGTCAGTTCTTCGTCAGGGATGCTGAAGAGATCAAACTTCGCGTGAACCGGCCATCCTTTTGGCCGCTCCGAAATTCAGATATTCATTTGCAGAAAATTACTGCGACCCGGCGCACAATGGAAATTGAAGGAAGCGGGAAATGAACCTGGCGCGTCAAAACGCGGTACCAAGCGAGGGTACCCACCCCCCTTTTTCCGTGAAACTGTGAGACTGTGAAGCCGCGTCGACCCAGTGAATCTTCGAAACAGACCGCGCAATCGCCTGAGCTTTCTCGTTTACTCGTTGATAGGCTCTTACTCCGCCGCCCGCATCTTGCCGCCGGGCAGCAGTTGAAACAGCCGCCCGCGCCATACGATGCGGCTCGAGAAGTAGCTGGCCACCCAGAATCCAAACCCCATCAAATCCCGAATCGGATACAGCATCAGCAGGCCAAACCAGCTTGAATCGCGCACCACCCGCCTGCCCACGGCAATCGCCAACGCCAGCCGCGTCGCCACGCTCCAACCCAGCAGGCCGAGCCCCCATAACGGATGCCCCATCGCCGCCGCAGCCGCCCATCCAAGCAGCCCGAACGGAACACTGAACGTCAGCGCAGTCCCAAAGTGCCCCTTGGGCCTCGAAAAGCGGGTCGACTTCATCCACCGCACCTGGTGCTTCAACGACGCTTCCAGAGTCGCATTAATCACCATGTGATCAATCACGTGGTGACTCAACACGATCTTCTGGCCCAGCTTCCAGGTCTCATTCCCCAGCACAAAATCGTCGGCGCAGTAGTCGGCCGTCACCTCGAAGCCTCCCATCCTGTGAATCGCGTCGCGGCGGAACGCCATCGTCGGCCCCAGGGTGAACTGCATTCCCTCCATCATGCGCGCCACCAGCACGCCCGACGACATCTCCACGCTCATGCCCACTGCCTCGAGCCGCGCCCACAACCCACCCTCTGCCGCCACGCCGCGATACAGGCAGGTCATCCCTCCCACGTTCCCGTCGGCAAAAGGCAGCGCCACGGAGTGCAGATAATCCGGCGTCACGCGCACATCGCTGTCGCTGATGACAAGAATGTCGTGGCGCGCCTCCTCCTCCATCAGTTCCATCGAGGCCGCTTTCGCATTGATGTAGGGTGGCTCCCCGGTCCAGAAGAAACGCGCCGGAATGGCCGGATACCGCTTCGCCACCTGCCGCGCCGTTTCCAGGCCGGCATCGTCGTCTGTCCGGGCGCAGAACAGGATCTCGTACTCCGGATAATCCTGCTCAAAAAAGCTGGCTAGATGTGCTTCAAGGTCCGGCTCTGTCCCGTGCAGCGGCTTCAAGAGGGTCAAAGGCGGCGTAAACTCCGGCCCTGTCTTGAGTTGCACCAACGCCTCCCGCCGCTCCCTTAAATAAGGGGGAACCGCCGCCAGCGTCATCCCGGTGAATACAGTGGACGTGACGAGCCCAAAGACCGCGATGATGAGGATGGTGAGAAGGATGTGCATGATGCAGGACTAAGAATACCTGCACCCGCGCACCATGCGCGATGGCGAATTCGAATGGGGCAAAAGACGAGCCGAGACGGGCTCAGTGCGAAGAGACAAGGAGGCAAGCTACGACTTGCGCGGTGGCACAACCTTGGGCGTCTCCGCCGACCTGCGCAGCGGCACAATCGCCCCCGGTTTGCCGGGTGCCGTTTGCTGAAAGCGTGTCAGCATCTCCGACCGTACATACTCCACAAAGCTCTGCATCTGGCGGTTCATCTCTTCCATGCGCTCGCGCATCTGCAGAATGATGGCGATCCCTGCGATGTTTACCCCCAGGTCGCGCGCCAGGTTCAGGATGAACTCCAACCGCTCCAGGTCCTCATCGGTATAGAGCCGCGTATTGCCTTCGGTACGCGACGGCTTCAATAGCCCCTCGCGCTCGTAAAGCCGAAGCGTCTGCGGGTGAATCTCGTACATCTCGGCCACCGCCGAAATCATGTACGCGCCTTTGGACTTTCGTCTTGCGGTCATCGCTCGCTTTCCGAAATCAGCTCACCAATCTCGACTGGCTGAATCCATGATCCCCGAGCCCCGATCTCTGACCCTGCCCTTTACACCTTATTGAACAGCTCCACCCGAGGGTCCTGATTGTTCAGCTTCGCCAGCTCGCGCATAATCTCGCGGCTGCGTTCATCCTGCAGCGCGGGGATCACTACATCAACCGTCACAATCTCATCACCGCGCTGGCCGGGATGCGATGCGTTCTCCACCCCTCGACCTCTCATGCGCAGCTTCTGTCCGCCTTGCGTTCCGGGAGGAATCTTCAACTGCGCGCGCCCGTCAATCGTCGGCACATCCACCTTGGCGCCGAGCGATGCTTCGGGCACAGTTACCGGAACCGTTACCAGAATATCGTCGCCGGTCCGCGTAAATACCGGATTCGTCCCGGTGCGCACAATGACAAACAAGTCTCCCGGCGGGCCGCCGTTCAACCCCGCGTTGCCCTTGCCTTGCAGGCGAATGCGCTGTCCGTCCCGCGTCCCCGGCTTGATGCGGAATTCGACCGTCTCCGTCCTGCTCACGACCCCTTCGCCGTGGCATGTCAGGCAGTCGTTTGAAATCCGTCCCGTCCCATCGCAGCTCGGGCAGGGAATATTGAACTTCATGCGCCCGCCCATCTGCGTCACCTGGCCCGTTCCATTGCACTCCGTGCAGGTGATTGGTCCGCCGGTCTGCGCCTTCCCATGGCACGTCGGACACGTCTCCAGGCGGCTAATCTGCATGCGCGCCTGCCCGCCGCGAATCGCCGTCCAGAAGTCCACCGAGGCCTGGTACTCGAGATCCGTGCCCGGCTGCGGCCCGCGCGCCCGTTGCGGCTGCTGCGCCCCGTTGAAGATGCCGGAAAAGATGTCTTTGAAGCTGCCCCAGGAAGACGAACCCCCATGATCCCCTTCGTTGCTCGACCGCTGTCCCGGCCCGCCCTGGAAGCCGGAAAAGTCAAACCCGTCGAAATCCACCGGCGATCGTCCGCCCGCGCTCTGCTGCCGCGCGTACGCCTCGGCCTGTGCCGGGTCGATCTGGTCGGAATAGAATCCGAGCTGGTCATAGACCTTGCGCTTCTTCTCGTCGCTCAGAATATCGTTGGCTTCAGAGATCTCCTTGAACTTCTCCTCGGCCTTCTTGTCGTTCGGATTGACATCGGGGTGATATTTGCGCGCAGCTTTCCTGAACGCCTTGCGAATCTCCTCAGGCGTCGCCGTCTTCTTTACGCCTAACAACGCGTAGTAATCCTTGTTTTGAGTCGTTGCCATAGGCGTTTTCTTATTCTCAGATCATCTTACCGGTTGCTTTGTCCCTTTCATGCATGCAATCTTCCAGGTTCTCGATGTGCCCCTTTGCCTGGCCTCACGAAGACTGCACCACACAAGTTGGGGTGGACGACGCTCTCGCCGCCCACCCCTGAGTCTTTCCGCCGCAGGCGGCGCCGCCTGGACGGCAAGTCCTACTTCTTGTCTTCCACGTCCACATACTCCGCGTCGATCACGCCTTCGTCCTTCTTCTGCCCGTCGCCATTGGCCGCTCCATCGCCTTGCGACGATGGCCCGCCCGGCGCGCCGGAGGCCTGCGCGGAATTGGCCTTGTAGAGCACCTCGGCCAGTTTGTGGCTCGCCTTGGTCAGCCGCTCGTGCGCAGCTTTCAGTTCCACCGCGCTCGGAGTGCCTTCCAGGGTCTTTTTCGCATCGGCCAGCGCCGACTCGACCTCGGTCTTGTCCGCCGCCTGTACCTTTTCGCCCGCGTCCTTCAACATCTTTTCGATGTTGTAGACCATACCGTCCAGCGAGTTGCGCGCCTCGATCTCCTCGCGCTTCTCCTTGTCTTCCGCGGCGTGGGCCTCGGCATCCTTGGCCATGCGCTCCACCTCATCCTTGCTCAAACCCGAGCTCGAGCTGATGGTGATGCGCGTGTCCTTGCCCGTTGCATTGTCCTTCGCCGTCACGTTCAAAATGCCGTTGGCGTCGATGTCAAACGTGACCTCGATCTGCGGCACTCCGCGCGGAGCCGGAGGAATCCCAGCCAGCTTGAACTTGCCCAGCGTGCGGTTGGCCGCAGCCATCGGCCGTTCGCCCTGCAGCACGTGCACCTCAACCTCGGTTTGCGAGTCCGATGCGGTCGAAAACGTCTCCGTCTTCTTGGTCGGAATCGTGGTATTGCGCGGAATCATCGGCGTCGCAACTCCGCCCAGTGTCTCGATGGCCAGGGTCAGCGGTGTCACGTCCAGCAGCAACAGGTCCTTTACTTCTCCTGCGAGCACGCCGGCCTGAATCGCAGCGCCGATGGCCACCACTTCATCAGGATTCACGCCCCGGTGCGGCTCCTTGCCGAAGAGGCCCTTCACCAGTTCCTGAATCTTGGGCATGCGCGTCTGGCCGCCCACCAACACCACTTCGTCGATGTCGCTGAAGCTAATGCCCGCGTCGGCAACCGCCTTCTTGCACGGTTCCAGTGAACGCTCCAGCAGATCGCCCACCAGCTGCTCCAGCTTGGCCCGCGTCAGCTTCCGCACCAGGTGCTTCGGCCCGCTGGCATCGGCAGTGATAAACGGCAGGTTGATCTCCGTCTCGACGGTCGTCGAAAGCTCGATTTTGGCCTTCTCCGCCGCGTCCTTCAGCCGCTGCAGCGCCATCTCGTTGCCCTTTGACGCCAGGTCCAGCCCAAACTCCTGCTTGAACTCGGCGATCAGCCAGTCCACGATGCGCTGGTCAAGGTTGTCGCCGCCCAGGTGCGTATCGCCATTGGTCGACTTCACCTCAATGACGCCTTCGCCGACTTCCAGAATCGAAATATCGAATGTGCCGCCGCCAAAGTCGTACACGGCGATGGTCTCGTCCTTCTTCTTGTCCAGCCCATAGGCCAGCGCCGCGGCCGTCGGTTCATTCACAATGCGCTTTACGTCCAGCCCGGCAATCTTGCCTGCATCCTTGGTGGCCTGGCGCTGTGCGTCGTTGAAGTAGGCCGGCACCGTGATCACCGCATCGTTCACCGACTCGCCCAGGTAGGATTCCGCGCTCTTCTTCAGCTTCTGCAGAATCATGGCCGAGATTTCCTGCGGTGTGTACTCCTTGCCCTGTGCCACAACCGCCACGTGATCGCCCTGTCGGACGACCTTGAACGGAACCATCTTCATTTCGTCCGTTACTTCGTCGTAACGGCGCCCCATGAAGCGCTTGATCGAAAAAATCGTGTTTTCCGGGTTCGTGATGGCCTGCCGCTTGGCCACTTGCCCTACCAGCCGCTCGCCATTCTTCGCAAACGCGACCACCGACGGTGTAGTACGCGAACCCTCTTCATTTGGAATGACTTTCGGCTCGCCGCCTTCCATGACCGCGACGCACGAGTTAGTCGTTCCGAGATCGATTCCAATAATCTTTGCCATGTTTGGATTCCTGCCTGCCTGTAGAATTTCTGACTTCTATAAGATGCATCATTGAGTGAGATAGTGTCAACTTTTGTTGATGGTTTCCCTATAAACCATCGTGCCCCGCCCGCCCCCCCCCCTTGCCGCATTTCACAATGCGAACCAGCTCTCTTGCGCACAATATACGACTGAATTAGTCTTAGTTAAATCCGACAGAATCGGTCGTATATTCGGAGGATGTTCTTTTGCTCTCAAGAACGCTGTCCCGTGCTCCGGGGCCCTGCTGCTGGCTCGTAGTCTGCATTTTGCTCCTTTTTGCGCCCTCAGCGAGGGCCCAGGAAAAGCCCTACTTTGTCACCTATTCACACGATCTGGAAGAACCCGGCAATCTTGAGATCGAGACCGAAACGGCCCTGGCCCGGCCCGATGGCGGCAACCACTACGGCGCGACGGCAATGGAGCTTGAGTACGGCGTCCGCGCATGGTGGACCTCAGAGCTGT
>OBLU010002491.1_pt1 | contig 16928 bp, 19 predicted proteins | sample 1518681 | NCBI WGS metagenome assembly OBLU01 (sample SAMEA3539304, study PRJEB22396) | soil metagenome | biome: tundra; feature: field; material: soil | place: USA | collected 2010-05 | depth 0.15 m | reverse complement strand
GTCAGCTTACGCACGAACCAGCATTTCGGGTATAGCTAACCTGGAACCGGTCTAAGGTCCCGCCCATGCCGCCCAAGCTGAATCGCCGCCGCGCCCTGGAGGTCCTGAGCAGGATCGATGAGATTCTGGCCTGGGAGGCACGGCACGAGAACGAGCGCGATACCAAGTTCGTGGAGCTGGGCAAGTACCTGTGCGAAGTACGTGCCGGCCAGTACTGGCGGCTGGAGAATCTGAAGTCGTTCGATGAGTTCCTGGAATACCGATTTCCCGAGTCGCGAAGGAAGGCCTACTACCTGATGTCGATTCACGAGCACCTGCCACCGCAGGTAAGGAAGCAGCTGAAACAGGTGGGATGGACCAAAGGGTTGGAGCTGGCCAAGCTGGCACGCCAGCAGGGTCAGCGCTTCGAAAGTGCAACCTGGCTGCACAAAGCCCGCCAGATGCCCAAGGCAGAGTTCCAACGGGAAGTGGAGAAAGAGCTGACAGGCCACGACAGCGAACCGTCCGAGCTGATCTATTTCAAGGTCTATAAGAGTCAGATCCCGGTCATCGAGCAGGCGATCGAGACCGCGGCCTTGATGCTGGGGTCGGACAAGTCTCGGGGTTACTGCCTGGAGATGATCTGTGCTGACTTCCTGGCTGGGGCACATATGGACGGCGGCAACCTGGATATGCTGCTGCATTCCATTTTGCGCTACTACAAGTTCCTCCCCGGCCCACAAGGGGAGGTCTTTCTGTCGGAGGTCAACCAGAAGGCTTCATGAAGAAGATCTATCCAAAGAGCCCACGCCTCAGACTCGATTCGGACAGCTACAGAAGATTGCACCAGCAGGTGTTGAAGCGCGATGGCTGGCGATGCCAGACTTGCGGCAGAATGCAGCACTTGCAGGTGCACCACCTCAAACTTCGCAGCCAGTCCGGTAGCGACATGGAACAGAACTTGATCACGCTATGCACGGAATGCCACGAAAAGGTACATCGGAAAGCGTGACGCAAGGCCCGCCTGCGGTGACTCACTTGATTGCACAGCGTCAGGCGTATGAATGCGTCTCTGCGTATATCCCCGCAGCAACCGCTACGGCGGGCCAAGAGCAGGAGCCCGGTATGTCTGGCATGCTTGTTGCCACCGGAATCAGAATTCCGCCTTGCTCGATCAAAACCAACACTCCTGTGTGATGCCCTGTAGAAATTACTTGAGGCGTGGCGGAAGACGCTGCGCCAGAGTGCGTCTGCTGAGCCGCTTTGCGCCCACTTACGATTGGGTCCACGGCCTATACAAGTTCTTATAACGACCATTGCAGCTCTCGGATCATGCTTGGCCCCAGGTTGACGACAGAAGCGGCGCCGGGAGTCTTTTCAATCTGCTCTCCACCGCATTTGATCATGTTCTCAGTTGCCTAAAGCGCAAGGCAATCGGGAGCGTACCAGGGGCACCAGTTGCCGAGCATTTACCGTGACGTTGGACGCTGTATCGACAAGCGACTTGTATTTCCAATCGTAAGCTGAGGAAGAGCCATTTGGTTCTTGCGTCTTCGGTACGTAGACAAATCTCAGGTGTCCTGCGGCATATTCAATCATTCGTGCGTTGATCTGCTGGCCACCCAGGGCGCCCCCCGCTATTTCATCTCGGTCGGGAGTACCGCAGCGAAATACGAGCAAATCGGCGTCGTTGTTGACCATCTGAGGGGGATTAAACTCTTTAATACGGACTCCAAGGGAGATCGTCGCTACAACAGGCGGAGTCTTGCTCGGCTGAACACTTCGATCGATGTGGCAGTCAGCGTACCAGAGCAGCGTTAGCATTATCAGAAAAGAGACTCCTATCTTCACACTCACGCGAAATCCTTTGGGCCGCTAGAGGATAGCCTTCTGCCCTGGCGTATGTCGTTCTTACATCCAAGCCACAATGCCGCACGCCGGGGCATCGGCACAGCACTGTATTGGTCAGCCAGCTCAGGACGATTGTAGCCTGAATCGCGCGGAATGCGATAAGGAGATGCTAATTGCAGACTTGGCCAGGAGTAGATTTCTCGGCTAGGCTAGCGTAGAGCAGAGTGCTCCTCAAAATCGGACTAACGTCGGCGGAGCGCGGTGCAACCGGGAACGTCAAGATGTCGCTGCGGCAGCGGCGCACCTTATACTCGCTCCTTTGTGGGGTGGGGCGACTAGTACCATCTTTCGTAGCGCTGCCTCCATTACCGGAGCAGCAACTCCAGGTGCTTGCGACAAAGACCCCGCCATGGGCAGCACCGCAGCCTATTCTCGGCCGAGCTATTTTCGGCCGAGCTTTGTCATCGGCATGTACGTAGACTAGACTGGGAGAATTGACCGCTGAGGGAGAGTTTCGGACGCATCGCAATTGACGGCGATCAGAAAGCGCCCAGAGACAAATTCTGCGGAAATGGGAGAAGCGGTTGGCGGATCGAAAGGTCAGAAAGTTGATCGCCAAACAGATCGCACGGTGGCATACTCTGCGCAGGGCTCTCGGCGAGGGCCATGAAGAAGACCGCTATAGAGTCATCCAGGCGATCATATCGAGACTCCCGATTACAGAAACAACCGAGCGAAGTGTTCTTGAGTGGAGTTTGAGTCACTTGCTGGATCGACAGCGGCGCATGCTGAGACCCCAACTCCTGCGCGCCCAGTACGCATGGGACGCCAAGGCACAAAGACAGTTGAAACAGCTCCTTGCCGGAAATGGGACCCTGGAGGTTCCGGCTTGGAGTACACCAACACTGACGTTCATCGTCGTCGTTAAGAACAAAGCCCACCTTACCCTTCTTACCATCGAATCCATACTTCAGTTCGCCGACCTGCACTACGAGCTTGTAATCGTCGATAACGGGTCAACGGACTCGATGGCGGCGATGTTAGACAGGATTCCTGGTGCGAAAATCATTCGAAATCAAATGAACCTTGGGTTCGGACCGGCGTGCGTTCAAGCTGCCGATATCGCAGCGGGAGAATATCTCTGCTTCCTCAACAACGATGCACTTTTAACCAAAGGCGCAGTCTCGGCCGCGCTGAAGAATTTCGACCGTGAGGGTGTCGGTGCAGTCGGAGGGAAGATCCTCTTGGCGAATGGAAAACTGCAAGAGGCCGGATCGATTATTTGGTCGGACGGGAGCGCTTTGGGATATGGGCGCGGGGATGATCCTGACCTGCCTCAATATAATTTCCGGCGGCCGGTTGATTACTGTTCGGGAGTCTTCCTGATAACTCCCAAAGAAGTATTTCACCGGATGGGTGGGTTCAGTGTGCAGTTTGCCCCCGCGTATTACGAAGACGCCGACTATTGCATGGTTCTTTGGCAAAACGGCTTGAGCGTCATCTATGAACCGTTGGCACTGATAATGCATTACGAATCTGCCAGCTCCGGCGGAAATGACCGGGCGACGGCGATGATGGCGGCGCACCAGGTCAAGTTTAAGGATAAATGGGGACCTGTGCTGGAGCGGCACTACTCTCCGAGTCCCACGAATATCTGTGCTGCACGCACCGCTGTGAATTCAGGATACCTGCGAATTCTCTACATCGACGACCGGATTCCGAAACGGGTCTTGGGCGCGGGCTTTCCTCGAAGCAATGACATTGTGACAGAGCTAGCGCGCATGGGTCATCATGTCGTTTGCTCGACCTCCACGTTTCCGCTCATCGGCGATGGTTACGAGGACCTGCCACGAGAAGTGGAGCTTTTCGATGGCTTCCGCTTTCGCGAGCGCATGGTCGAGGGATATATGCGCTGCGCGGACGTCGTATGGGTAAGCAGGCCTCACAACCTCAAGCTTCTGCTAAACGACGGTCGGTTGAACCTGATCTCGCGGAGGTTCGGATTTGTCTATGATGCAGAGGCGATTTTTTCGCAAAGAAACCACGTCCGGGCACTCCTACTGGGAGGAAACGACAACCCTTCCGACGATCTTGAGCCGAGCGGGTTGGAAGAAGAGCTTTCTCTCGCGAAAGTAGCCGACACTGTTGCTGTAGTGTCGGAAGCAGACCGGCAGGTGATGCTGCAAGCCGGACTGCGATCGGCGCACATTGTAGGTTTCAGGATATCGATCACGCCAACAACTTCGCCATTTCTAGAACGCGATACCTTCCTATTCGTGGGCGCTGTGCACGGGCCGGACAACCCCAATGCTGATTCGATCCGGGACTTTTGCAGAACGCAATGGACCAAAATACATCGCGCAACCGGTGCTCTCCTCCTGATAGCGGGATACGGAACGGAGCTGCTGCAAAGCGAAATCGTCGATCCGTCAGTGAGGATACTGGGCGCGCAGAGCGACTTGCGTCCCCTGTACGAACGTGCACGAGTTTTTGTCGTGCCAACACGCTACGCCGCAGGCCTTCCGTTCAAGGCTTATGAGGCAGCTGGTTATGGGGTGCCTATGGTCGTCTCTCCTTTGATCGCGGGTCAGATGCGGTGGAGCAACGACGTCGACTATTTTGCCGCCGGCAACCATGACCAGATGGCCGAGTATTGTGTCCGACTCTACGGCGATGAGCAGTTGTGGGAGCGGTTACGTGCCAATAGTCTCGCGCGCGTAGAGTCGGAATTGAGCCCAGCAGCTTTTGCCGACAACTTACATTCCGTTCTGAGCGAGGTCGCTGCTCTGTCAACAACCAAGAGGACAGCGCATGACAGTGATGGCAAGCGGTGATTCGCAAGGCCGGCGATCACTCGAAATCTAGCTTTCAAAATATCCAAGCATTGGCGTTCGGTCGGAAATGACCCAGTCACCGACTGCCCGGCGAGCAGCGTTTGGGGTTCGCGAGACTCGCTGCGACCCGGCGCGATTTCGCTCCTATGCACCAATGGATCGTGTTTTGGAGAAACGAACTCCACGTGAGCCGCCCGTTGGGAATGATCGAACAGGTGTTGCGCAATCGGTGCATTCGGCCAGAGCCACAGGCACAACCGCGAGGTAGACCAGCGACACCCGCCGACAGCAACCGGCGTACCGTGGAGGCGGCTTGCGGGCTCTCTGCTCAGAGGCGGCGTAGGGAGCATCGGCCTCTGGTCTTTGAGTTGCCTGCTAAGACCAGGGAGCTTTCATTTCGTCTGGCGGCGCTCCCTTTTGTTGTACGGCCGCCTGGGCACGGAAAACCCCGCCTACGGGTGCGTTCTTCGCGATTTGCTCCACGTTCTGAAACCCAACGTGCTGCAGCATGGCTATGCAACAGGCAATGTTCGGGAACCAGAAACAGGTGGGATCGTAACTTGGGTTCTCTGGCGGTCCGCTCTTCAGGCCAAAAGGATGGAACTCCGCCATTGGCTTGTTGCTCGCATTGTCGCAGGTTGCCGTCTGCATGAGGATGGTGCCAGTGCATACGGAGGCAATCTTCTGCAGGGCCAGAATCGGATGCCGAAGATGGTAGAGGACCCCGTAGAACATCACCAGATCGAAGGTGCCAAAGGTGCCGGGGTTGAGATCGTAGACGTTTGCCATATAAGTGCGCGTTCGTGAGCCGAGCGCCGCTCGGCAGATCTCAAATTTTCGGGCCATGGGAGGGTAGTTCTCAAGGCCGACAACTTCCGCCGCGCCCCGTCTCTCGGCTTCGAAGGAGAAGAATCCTTCGGCGTTGCCGATGTCCAGCACCCGCATGCCGCTCATATCGGCGGGCAGTCCGTAGTGGGGAAGCTTGTCCAGCTTGGGATCGCTCCAACCCGGAGTGACGATTCCGCCCGGCAGTTCAATTCGGTGGAACCAATAGGGCTCCTCCGCAATCCGTCCGGCGATCCATTCGCCGGCAGGCAGCGATTTCGGTGCGATTTGCGGTTCCGGCGCCATTGGCAATTCCGGCGCCTTCTGGGTTGCCGCTTCACCACCAAATAACTTAGACAGCTTCACCGATACGGCCCTCGCTTTCTGCGTGCGACGTTCGCTGGTCCTTTATTGTACGAAGCACTGCCCATATCAGGAGGAGCACTCCGGCCACCAGGCTCGACAGATAGGTTGCGAAAATTCGCTGCACCATGCCTTCTTTGGGCAGATGCCAGAAACGAATCATGTACGACTGCGGCTGACAGTAGTCGCGCAGATTGATGCTCTTCCAGGCCATGGCATCCGGGGGCGGTGTCCAGACCCATACATGATTGGGAGTCCAGAGCACTGGCCCGTTTGCTGTGCCTGCCAGCCACACCCCGAACAACTTGGAATGAAACTGCGGCGTGTTCCAGACACCGTCTCCGAGAATCCATTCCAAGGTGTTCTGCCCGGCGTCCGTCATGGCAACGTCGCGAACGCCATAGTAGTAAAACGCCCCGAGGAATGAAATAACCACGCCAAGGATGGTCAAGGCCACGAGAGGTGTCGCTGACCGCCACGTGAAACGCGGCCACGCCGCGCCAATACACAGGATGAGTGGCGCGATGGCCAGATGCATGTATCGGCAGCCCCAGACTTCATCCATGGGCGACTTCAGCACACAGAGGAGTCCCAAAGTGCACGAAACCGTAAGCAGCGTATAAATGACAATTGCGCGGTGCTTGCGGTAAGCACACGGGATCGCGTAGATACACACAATGAGAACTGGTGAATAAAGAAATAGACCCTTAGTGGGGGAACCAAACACACCAAGAACGTTGCTGAAAAACAGGAATGGCGAATCGATAAGCCATGGCCGCAAATTGCCTGCGCCTGCACCTAGCGGACCGTAGTACATCCCAGCGCTCCAGTGACTCAGCCACCAGATGGATCCAATCACCAGGACTGCTGCGAGGATGCGGCTTCTCTGCTCACGCCAGTTGTCATGGAACTGTTCGTAGAGGAGGAAGGCAATCATGGGTCCAAGAACGACTCCTGTGGTCTTGAGTGACAGGGCGATCCCACAGGTTGCCGCGAAAACCAGCAGGCGAATCCAAGTGCGGATCTTCCCGTCTGCAAGCGCGAGGTAGCCAGCGAGAAATGCGAAAAACGACTGCTTCGTCTCCAGCCCTATGTAAGCATACGGCCAGAGCATCGTCCCAAACGCAGCAGCCAGCGCCAAAAACAGGCTCGTGGCCGGGGTGCACAGTCTACGCAGCCAGAGGAACAGAAGGGCCACGACTGCAGCGGTCAGCAAGCCCGGCTGGAACGAAAGCATGAAGTCCGGCGATACCACACGCTTGCCCAATTTGAGAAACGGAAGATCGAACAGTACCGGCAGCGCCCCATGGCGCGACCATATCATCGGAGGCACCATGTGCCCTTTGGCCCATGCGGTCGTAACCTCGAGGATCCTCAACCCCGAGGAAATTTCTTCGTCTGCATAGCCCCGGCCAACAATGGAACCCGGCGAAAGGCAGAGATAGCTGGTCGCAACGCCGAAGAATACGATAAGGGCACTCGTGTATACGCGACTCAGCTTCATTAATTTCCGTCCTTACCAGCCACCGACGCGCCACATTCCACGGCTGGCTCTACAATTTCGGTCACCGCGGTGTAGTCGTCCGTTGCCACGCAGTGGGCAGCGCATTGTACTGCCGAGCGGTCGGCGCCCAGCAACACCGCGCCCACCGTGTTGTGGACTTGAATGTGGGGTTTGATTTGCGTCCCGTCCCCCAGGATCATCAGCTTGTGCGGGCTCTTCAGAAGTTGTCGCAGGGATCCGAACCCCACACAACGCGCCTGCCGTGACAGCGACCCGAGTTTGAGCAGCACCTACAAACTTACTCGGTTGGCCGCCGAGGCGAGCAAATTCAATATCTGTCACCGATCCTCTTCAGAAGTCGGCAGCAAGTTGTTGCACTCCATCTTCAAAACGAACCTTCGGATGCCACCCGAGAACCCTAGTAATTCGGGACAGATCCGCCAAGGTCACATCGGCATCGGCTACGCGGCGGGGAGCATACTGCTGTAGCGGGGATATCATGTCAGCCAGTTCCTTGACGGAGACCGTCGTCCCGCTGCCCACATTCAACCGCATACCACGCACATCGCTTTCGGACGCACCAATATTGGCTGCGACGACATCGCTAACATGAACGAAATCTCGGCGCTGCTCTCCGGTGCCGTGGATCTGCAACGGTTCGCCTTTGGCCGCAGTTCGCAGAAAAATTCCCAGGACGAGAGCATAGACACCCTCTTCGGGCTGGCGCGGTCCATAGACGTTGAAATATCTCAGGACTACGCAGGGCAGCCCGTACAACCGGTCGAACATAAGACAGTATTCTTCACCCACATACTTGGAAAGGCCGTAGAAGTTCAGGAAATCTCCGGGAAGATCTTCGTGGTGCGGGGCTGACTGGTTGCCGTAATACGTTGAGGAACCGCTATAGACGACCTTCTTGACTCCAGCCTCTTTCGCGGCCGTCAGGACATTTTGGGTGCCAAGAATATTGGTCGAGGTGCAGACTTCGATGTTGTCAAGTGAAGCCGCCGAGCGGCTCATAGCTGCCAGATGAAAGACTACGTCGCAGCCCTTAGCTACCCTTCGGCATGTTTCCAGGTCGCGGATGTCGCCCTCTACCATTTCCGCCGCTGACGGCACCCACTCCCGCTGGCCGAGGCTCAAATCGTCCAGCACCCTGACAGTCTTGCCCTGGCGCACTAGAGCTTCCACTAAGTGACTTCCGATGAAACCCGCGCCGCCGGTAACTAAGCATCGAGTCATTGATGACGCCCCCGAATTCGCTATTGTTTGATCCATTGCGAACGCGGCTGCAGGCGAGAATGCAGCACGGTCCATAAAGCGATGATGCCGTCCATTGGACGTATCTTCTTGCCCTCGGCTACGGAGCGCGGATAATAACGAATAGGCACTTCACCAAATGTCACGCCCATCCGGTAAAGTTTAACTGTAATTTCATGATCCAGTTCAAATCCGCTACTGGTCAGGCGTAGCCGCTTGAGAGCTGCTGCCGGGTAGAGTTTGTAGCCGGTAAACATGTCGGGCACCCAAGTCCCTACCAACACCGATGTCCATGCCCGGATCACCAACGCCGCAGCCCAAGGTCCGATTCCTTGATTCGGATGTTTGCCAAGAAAAATGCTTCGACCGTAGGATTGAACGACGCCCGACAATCGGTTTCCGTAAACGCACTGCACCCCTGAATTCAGCGCCCCAACCAAAGCGGGATAGTCGCGCGGATCGTATTCCAGATCTGCGTCCTGAAAGAGAATGTAGTCGCCGCCGGCGGCATCTATGCCACGCTTCAGCGCGGCCCCCCTGCCCTGATTTGGTATCTGATTAATCAACCGGACCTGAGGAAACCCCGAAACGACGTCGGCGGTCTTATCTTTCGAGCCGTCATTAACAACTATGATTTCTTTCGTGAAACCAAGTTGTTCGATATCGACCGCAACCAGAGTGGTCAGCAGGTTCCCAATCGAGGCTTCTTCGTTGTAGGCCGGTATCACTACTGAAAGAATTGGCATTGGTTATATCGGGTCTGCCCGGCGGCGCCCTCACGTCAGTCTAGCAAAACGCCACGAAATCAGGGCCCACAGTGTCTTGAGCCCATCCATCGTGGTTGATTTCTTGCCCTGCGCCCTGGTGCGTGGTTTGTAATCGACAGGAATCTCCAGTATGTATTCGCCTGCCCTCGCCACCTTCGCAACGATTTCAGCGTCAAGATCCATCCCGTCTGACTTGAGGTTCAGTGAACGGAGAAAGTTGGTGTCGAAACCCTTGATGCTCGTAAGGGTATCGGTAACATAGCGATTACAAAACAGAAGTGCCGTGGTACTGAGCAAGATGCCGCCATATTTCCCCACCAGGTACGCCAGCCTATCTCCGCCGTAGATTGTCTTAAGCTGGTCCGCCACGTTCTTACACTTGATAACACGAGTCCCGAACACGACCTTAAAGCGGTTTCGAATGATGGAAAACACAATGCTCTGGAGGTCACTCTCCAGGTATTCAAGATCAGCCGGGAAAAAAACAACGATGTCTCCTCGCGCCTTATCCAGGCCACAACGCAAGGCGGCGCCGCGGCCTTTCTTGCTCGGCAAACGGCATACTCTGACGCCAGGGGTGCCGCTGGCGACCTCATAAGTCCCATCGGTGGAGCCACCGTCCACGAAGATGATTTCCCGACCGAGGTCAAAGTTGTGGAAGTCGACAGCGGTAAGGCGGCGCAGAGTTTCGGCTACCGTCCGAACTTCGTTGAGTGCTGGCACAATGATAGAAACCATATGACGGGAAGATTCAAACGAAGCTCCGATGCGGCACTCGATGATGCGGCTCAATTCCTGCATCACGTATCCACCAGCGTGCCTTCCCTCGTACTCTTCCCAGTCACGCGCGGTAACGGCAGTCAACGGAAATTCGAAGGCGTCCTTGTCGAACGGGATGTAGCTGGGAGCCTGCAGCCCCTCGCTCTCGTTCCGCTGGACAAAGAAATGGGTCACTACGTCGTTCCAGCCCAGGGACACCTCGCCGTTACGCCACATGGCCCGCAAGAACTTCTGGGCCAGTTCATTGGCATCTTCCTGTTGTATATCCACATCGCGGCGGATATTCGATATAAACACTTTGTCCGCGTTCCTGTTGGCTGCAATGGTCTCTGCGACACCGCGGGTAAGGTACGAAGGCAGGAGCGACGAATGCTGCGTGCCTGGTCCGTAAATAATCAAATCGGCGGATTGGAGGGCACTCTGCGCTTCCGGGTTGATGAGCGGAACTCTTCGCCCGGATTGAATGCAGCCTTCCAATTCCTCAACCGACAGGTTGTTGTCCGACTCGATCCTGCTTCTGTAGATCCCCTCTTCCACCAGGAACAACTCGGAGATGCGCGAGGCGCTTTCCACGGAAACTAGTTCGGCCTCTCCACGGATGATGCTGCCCGCCTCGGTTCTCGCCATTAAGAAGAGGTTCTCTCCGAGCGTGACGTTGAGGATGCGCCCTTGAATCTCAAAAAACTCACTGAAATCGGTGATCGCGCGGTTGAAGTCTCGATCCTGAGCTAAAAAGCATCCCGCAAAAAGGATATTGCCCAGTGCACAATCGTTGAAATCGAAGCAATTGTTATTTTCGGTTTCCCGTTCAGCGTACTCGTGGAACCGCGCAAAATACTGCCGGAACGTCCGCGCTTGTTTTACCGATAGCCGGTCGAACTGAGCGGCCAGAACATCGGGAAGTTCCGACGTAGCTCCTTCGGCAACTGACTTTACCAGCTTCATTCCAGCGTCGAAGGGGTATCCTTTGGGAAGTCGATAATCGGAAAGGAACAACAGCGCGGTGTGGCGCTCCTGCGAACGAGGCATCATCCTGTTGATGTTCTTGCGAACATCTGAAGGGCCCAACATTCCCGGCATGAAACGCCGCAACCGACCGGTGGAGTGGCCGTCGTCATAGGCGTTGATAATGACAGTGAGAGACACCTGCCGATTACGAAGCAATGATGAGGCAATTGAGCCTGTTCCACTACCACCGGAAAACAAAACTACCTTGACCGAGGAATCCCGGCCAGGATTGGTGTTCGACGAGCTTTGCAGCACCTCAGACTCGATTTCATTCTGCGGAATCACAGGGCACCCCGGGCTACCAGGTACTCCACATCCGCAGGTGAATTCACCCCGACCGCTTCCTCGTGGCTCATGATTCTGGCGGTAACCAGTTGGCCGGGCACGGCGTCCAAGAGACGAAAAACAGGAAGAAAATTCTGCTCCCCGGTCTTTTTGCCTCTTGCCTGATCACTGTCGGAGAGTTCTTTCATTTGGCGCCTTAAAGCTTCGGTCTGAAAGAAAAACACACCCGCATCGCTTTCCCCCTCGGGGGGCATAACGTCGCCCTCGCGCTGCTGCAACACACGTACAATCTCACCGTCAGCATTGCGTTCGAAGTGGATATAGGGCTGCCGCCGCAGCACGGTCGGGCATACAGCCGCGGGCAGCAGCCGACCCTGCAAAAGACGCATGCAAAACTCAATCGAAGAGGGGCGTAACGCGACTTGGTCGCCCCACACCACGATAACATTCGGCGTTTTTACGTCAGACAGTCCGCATGCAACCGCGTCCCCCATTCCCTCCGGGCTGGGTTGGATCGCAGCTTTATAGCGCTCGGGCAAGAGCAGCTCAACCTCCGGCAGGACCGCTGCCTTACCGTCCGGTGATAGGACGAACACAAACGCGGCGCACAAACAATCGAACAGTTGGACGAGTCGTGCAAGGATGGAAATTCCCGCAACCGGATACAGTATTTTCGGCTTATGGAATCCTAATCGGGTTCCGCGTCCGGCAGCCGCCACTAATACTGTCCACGAAGCTGGATCCACGGCGGCGTCAAGCCAAGGGTGAGCGTCTTCGCGACCTAAAATCCGAGCCATTATCGTCCGTCCAATAGTGGCAGAATATCTTCGAGGCGGTCAATGACACGGTCCGCACCTGCCTTTTGTAGTTCTTCCGCTGAGCAAGTCGCCGAAATTCCCCAGACGATTGCTCTTGCAGCCTTGCCGGCGAGCACCCCGCTTACAGCGTCCTCAATGATGAGGCAATCGCCGGGCGGCAGTCCAATGCGCCTACACGCAAGTTCATAAATCTCAGGATCGGGCTTTGCTCGCAGCACGTCGCCGCCATGGAGCACAGACGCGAACCGGTCCAACAATCCGTTCTGCCGCAAGAAGAGGTCGATCGTCGCCTTGGAAGCAGAGCTCGCTAAGGCGAGTCTGTACTTTCCTGCCAAGCGACCCAGCACCTCAACACAGCCAGGCGCTACCGGATTCTGACTGCGGATCAATTCCCGCGCGAGGCGACGCTTTGTAGCCGCCAGGGCGCCAATAAGCTCTGGAGTGCAGGGCATGTTATTGTCCGCCAGGATGACACGCAGTGCCTCATCGGTTCGCATACCAGCGACGTTGCTGTAACAAAACTCGCGAATCGGGAGATCGGCCAATGCCTCTCGATAGGCCCTTTCATGGATGGCTGATGAGTACAGAAGTACCCCATCCATATCGAAGATGATCCCTTTGATCTGATGTCCCATCACGAATGAGCACCCGACAGTCGCTCGTCCCGACCAGGCGCGTTCCCACCACCGTGGCTAACAAAACGGCATACGCCGAAGAATTCGTCCGCGACAAATCCTCTTGGTGCCAACTTTCAGAAATCTCATGGTTTGCCCCACGGTCACCATCAATATTAACGCTTGAGAGGGTACTTAAGTGCGCGCTCCTAAACCAGATAGCGCGGGCCTTGGCTTTTGGTAACACCTGCGATCGCGCTCCTGCACTTCCGCTATCCGGATCGCTGTACTGAAGCTGTAAATCAATACTGCGGCGGCCTAACGGCACACGCAACGGTGAGCGGTTGATGATCGTAGGTTTATTCTACAATGCTCCTCGCCCCCGTCCATCACGCAGTCGGTGCGATCTTTCGCACTGACCGAACTGCCACGTCAATCAATTCCTGCCCGGTCGAATGCCCGTCGCATTGAGTGCTATCCTTAACTTTTGTTGGACTTCGCCACCGGATCATTACCGGAGAACGAACCAACCCTCTTCGCCGCTTGGGCTGCGCTTCCATCCGGCGGCAGAGTGCAAGGTAAGCTCCCGATTGTCCCTGCCCTATATCATCACAGATATCGCCAAGCTCGAAACTGTACTGGATTGTTCTGCTGGCCCTCGCGGCCCTTAGCCTCTGGCTGCGCACCGGCTTCCCTGTCTGGGCCATCGGCAACGGCGCGTATGACGACTTGCTTTTCGTCCGAATCGCTCGCTCTCTGGAGGCAGGGCAATGGCTGCGCCCTTTCAACAACCTCACGCTGGCCAAGGGCATGTTCTATTCGATGTTCATGGTTCTGGCCTATTGGGCCGCGGTGCCGCTAAAGATCGCTGAGCAACTGGTCTATCTGGCGGTGTCTGCTGTCGCAGCCGGGGCCGTCCGGCGCTACAGCAACAGCAATCGACTTGCGCTGCAGCTTTTCGGTCTGCTTGCATTCAATCCGGTCTTTTGGAACCTCCATCTCGCGCGCGTGATACGGCAGGGACTGTATGTGAGCCTCTCGCTGGCGGTGATCACGCTCGTCGTCACCATTGCGTTTCCAATGACTAGCAACCGCAGCAATTTCTGGCGTCATATCGCATTTCCCGGCGTCAGCCTTGGATTCTTCGCTACGGGTTATTGGCTCACTCGCGAGGGGGGTATCTGGCTCTTTCCGCCCGCTGCCGTGATCATTGCAGTGGCCATGCTCGGCGTCTTCCGCCCGTCCTGGGCGGAGCCAGTCGGTGACCGGATGTTTAACGACCGCTCTGCCCATCTCAAGGCAATCCTGTGACCTTTTGTCGTGGCGCTGGTCACATTCGCACTTGCCGACGGATTTGTCGCTGCACAAAACTACCGTCACTACGGTATCTTCGAGACCACCGAAATGCGCGCCAACAACTTCGTCCGTGCATACGGAGCCTTGTCGCGCATCCGGCATGATCACTGGCGGCCTTTTGTTCCCTTCCCTAAGGACGCCAGGGAGCGCGCCTACTCCGTCAGTTCCGCAGCGCGTGAAATCAAGCCCTATTTGGAAGGAGACATCGGGAAAGGGTGGCTGGCCACTACCTGCAGCGCCACCAGCGTGAAACCCTGCGATGAGGTCCGGGCGGGATGGGCCATGTGGGAATTCCGCAACGCCGTGGCCGCTGCAGGTCACTACAAGTCCGGCGCAGATGCCATGAATTTCTATGGCACGCTGGCCGACCAGATCAACAGCGCTTGCGATGCGAACGTCATTCCCTGCCTGCCCCCCAGGGCAACCTTGCAGCCGCCGTTTCGTCGGGAGTACTGGCAGTCGACCTTGGATGCAGCCAAAGTAGTCGTACCCATCGTTTTCGAAATGGAGCAAGGACCTGTTGGATCGCAGCCGAGCATCGGATCAGCCGCACAAATAGCGCTCTTTTCCGACACGGTTGCCGGTGTTTACATGCCTGAGAGACCGACCATCGTCGTGAATGGATGGGTTGCCGCCCTTACCGCCGCGCCAACGCTCCGGGTCGAAGCCCAAACCCACGATCCATTTGAGTTTTCAACCACGCCGATACCTGATCCGGGTCTGCTCACCGTTTTTCCCACCCACAAGCCGATGCGCTTCGCGTTGCGAAGCGACTGCCCCGTTGCCAGTTGCGATCTCGTGATCGATGTTGCCGGGGCTGGACAGTCCAGGATTCCACTCTCATGGGTGGTTCAGACCGGAGGGATGTCCGGCTTCAGCCCCCTATTCCCGGACTGATGCTCTTCATTGACACCGTTGACAATCTCAATTCCTTCGGGTTGCAGGACACCCGGCGCGCCCGACAAGTGAAAATCGCCGCCCACATCACATCCGCCTACGCCAAACTGTTCCCCTGGATGGCCACGCCCGATGTTCTCGGCTTGCTCCTCGCCACGTTCTTTCGCAAACGCTTCCCCTTGCCGATACCGCTGCTCGCGATGGGACTGTCCAGTGCCGCCGCCGTGGTCATGCTGATCGTAGTGATGGCCTACATCACTGCAACATCGTTTGATGTCGCCAACGTGCTCTACACCTCGCCCGCGTCGCCTTTCCTGGTCACCTTTACCACTTTGGGCCTCGATGCGTGGTATATGGCCGTGAAACAATGGGCATTGTGCGACGCCAAGTAGGCGCGCCTCGACTCCCACCAACCTTATCGCCTCGCGGATGGTTGGGTACCGAATTTCATCGACCGCCCCACCTCCTCCATATGCGAGTACTTCAGTAGAAACCCCTCCACGAAGCGGGGGTGAATGGTGATGTAAACGCACTTATCAATGGCCCCGGCAATCAGAAACCAGCCATTATGCCGCGAATACGACGGCAAATCATCACCCGGCCGAAGGAAACCCGTGACGGCGAACGCGTGATGATCATAAAGCGGTAATCTCAGCGCACTCGAAGTTCCGTCGTCCGAGCAAGCTGAGCGGGTGAACCGGAAGAAGCTGTGTGGTCCAAGGCTGAGTATAGGGGATTGTTCTCTTCCCATGCCGTCCGAGATATTCAATGAATTCAATTGAGTCGCTGGACGGGTAGCGCAATGCGCCGAACCAGTTCTTGCACATGGCGTTTTGTGGTGTCTGGAACGGATTCTCACGAACCCGCCTTGTTCCTTTATGATTTGTGGGCGGAGACGAAAGCGGCGTCGATGAATAAGCGGGTACCAGGTTCTTTCCCTGACAGTGGAACGGGTGTGCTTCGTCCGATACTCGTAGCGGGATACGGTCGGAGCGGCACATCAGCAGTAATGAAGGTTCTTGCAACTGACCCTCGCGTGGTATTCGATCGCGAGTACCCATATGAAATTCGCTACCTAGCCTACTATGCGAAACTCTCCTCAATCTTGAAGAACAGACCTCCGGACGCTAGGTTTACTTCGGACCACCTGTACGTGCATGAGGAGAGCGTTTTTGGACCGTGGCCGTGGCGCGGCCATAATGGCGGGCGAAACGTGGATTGGCTGCGTATCTTTTGGGATTTGTTCAGCCGCAGCGCAAAAACCGCCGATCCGCGAGCAGAATTCTATGCCGAAAAAGCCCCGGTGTGGCTCACGCCGATGGTTCGGCCAGTCTTACCCTGCTTCGTCATTCATCTCTTCCGCGATCCCCGCGACGTATACCTCTCATCAAATGCGTTTATGAAGCAGCGGAAATACTGCGGCTTTCACCGTAAGCATGACGACACAGATCTCAGCCATGCACGGAGCCTGGGTCTAGAGCTCGTCAATTACTTCGAGAATTTTGTCGGAGATGGAGGCTTAGACCGGGAGTCTTTCTTTCTTCGCTACGAAGACCTGGTGTTACATCCCGAGGAGTTCCTTGCGTGGCTAAAAGATATTGGACTCACACCGGATCTCGGTGCCGCTTTCGAGCCAATCGAAGGACACCAGACTTCATCGACCTTAGCTACCTCGGTTCGGCGCTGGCAGATGGAATACATTTCCCAGGAAGTTTCCAGCTTCTTCGAACGACATTTAGGTCGTGAGATGATGAGGCTAGGATACTCAGTGGATACCGTTGAACTCT
>OBLU010002489.1_pt1 | contig 16936 bp, 13 predicted proteins | sample 1518681 | NCBI WGS metagenome assembly OBLU01 (sample SAMEA3539304, study PRJEB22396) | soil metagenome | biome: tundra; feature: field; material: soil | place: USA | collected 2010-05 | depth 0.15 m | reverse complement strand
TTCCGACGGCCATGAAGCCGTTCATGCCTTCTGGTTTGCCGGCATATCCCGCGCCCGGTACTGCGGGCGGGTGGGCGGCCGAGGCCGAGAACGCGAGAATCGCCAAAGATGGCGGCGGCAAAGGGCCGCAAGCGTCGCAGCAATCCGTCCCGCAGGAGGGTGGTATTCCCGGCGGCGGCACCTACCCCACAGGCACAGGTGGCTATCCCGGCCCTGCGCCACTCGCAGCCGATGCGGCCTTTGGCCCGGTCCAGCCTGGCGACCCGAACCCGCCGCACGCGATCCCCGGCGGAGTCGAGTCCGATGTTCCCGCATACGAGGTCAAAACGTATTCGGACGGCACGGTGGCCAGCGGTCCCGGCCCGATGCCCGGCCTGTCGCCAGCACAGCAGGACGCTGCGGAGAAGTCCACTCTCTGATTGCAACTGAAAGTGAACAGTACAGGGTCGCCCTAACCGGCGGCCCTTTCTCTTGGCCCACAACCTGACGGGGAGAATCCTCGCAGCAGTTACAAGGAGCGTCACCCATGGCAACAACCCCTGTAATTCCGATTTCCGCCCCAGCCGCGCCCGCACCGGCTCCGGCACCAGCGCCCGCCGCGGCTCCTCCGGCCGCATCACCCGCACCATCCACTGCCACCCCAGCGCCTGCTGCGCCGCCAGTCACGGCACAACCAGCGGCAGGCGCCCCGCCCAGCGGCCCACAACCGCCAGCAAAGCTGAACGCAGCCGAGTACGGCAACGCAGTTGACTCCTACCAGGCGGAGGTCACATGGCGGCAGGAGTTGGAAGCGTTCAAGGCCGAGAACCCCGGCGTCGAGATCACGGACGATTCACCGTGGACTTCAACTGAGGCCGCGCCCGCCGAGGGTGAAGCGCCAGCCGCCGAGACACCAGCCGAAGCCCCGGCCGCCGAAGCGAAGCCAGCCGAAGCCGAGACGCCCGCACCAGAAGGGACCGCCGAGGAGCAGTATTCGCTCGCCGAAGAGACGGCGCTCACACCCCAGGCGCTGAACGACCTGATCAAAGGCAATGAGGCGCTCAAGACAGCTCTTGAGTCCGACCCGGCGGCCAAGGGCGCGCTGTTCAAGATGGCCCGCGAGCACGCCGAACTGTCGCAGTTTAAGGGCATCTTCCCCAACGCCGAGTCCGCCAAGTTTTCTCGCGACACCGCCAACCGCACCGTCGCGCTGCGCACGCAGTTCCAGGCAGCCGAGACGCCCGAGGGGATGGCCGGAGCGTTCGACTCATTCATGCAGGAGTTCGCCATTGTGGATGCAGCCGGCAAGCCAGTTTTGGACGCGCAAGGACAACCCACCTACGGCGACGACCTCTACCTGTTTGGCGAGCACGTTGTCGATCGCTACGCCGACAACTCGCTGGCAGAGGTTGAGGCCCGGCTGACCGCCAATCAGTACACCAGCGACGCCGACCGCGAGCGCGACAATGACCTGAAACTGGCGCTCTCGATCATCAAAGACGATCTGCATCCGAAAGAGGGAACAAAGGCCGAACCCGACCTTTCCAGCCTTTCTCCCGACGTGCGCGAGCAGGTGCAGGCCCGACTCGACGAGGCCAAAAAGATCGAAGCGGCCAACCTTGCAGCCAAGAGCGGCGCGCGCAAGCAGAGCCGGGGGCAGGTGCGCAAGGAAGGAACTGCCAAGTTCTTCGCCGATGCCGGGAAACGGACCTTCGACCAGGTGGACAAGATCATCGACGGACTGCGCAAGGCTGGCGCGGTGATTCCGGACTGGCAGTTGAATACCCCGCTGCCGGGCACGAACATCAGCGCGTTCAAGAATGCCGTGGGGAACGAGATCGAGAACTTTATCAAAGCCGATCCCTACGAGTACAACCGGCAACTCCAACTGGAATTACAGTACCTGGCCAACCCGACGCCTGAGAACCATGTGCAGCGGGTGAAAGCCTTCGACGGCATCCTGCAATCACGAGACGAATCAGGAAAGTCACTACTCAATCGGATCGTGACCAAACTGGTTCGCAAGTATGGCTCCGAGGTCAAGGGAGCTGCGGAAGCCGCTCAGGGCGGCACTGCGCCCACGGCAAGCCGGGAGCCGGCGCAGGGCGGTCCGGTGCAACCCAAGGCCATGAATGCCGACGAAGCGTGGAAAGCGGCAGAATCTCAACTTGCAAAAGAGGACAAAGACTGGCATTCTTTGAGTGACAGCGAACGCTTGAGCAAGGTCTTCGGCCGGCAACGGCAGTTGATGACGGCCAAGCGGTAAGCAATGAGTTCACGTCCTCTTTCGACGTGATGGTGGAGGGTGGTCACCATGACGCCCCCAAAGTTACGCACGTCGAGTCTTTCAGGGAAGGCGTTTCGGACGCGGGTTCGATTCCCGCCGCTTCCACCATGAGGGAGCGTCCAGGTTTCGACGGGATGCAATAACTGATCGATGCGTGCCGGATGCTGTGGCCCACGTTACGGGACACGGAAAACACAACGGCCACTCCTTTTGAGTTGCCAATGGCGGCCTAAGAACCGTCCGAGCCAGCCGGGGCTTGGGAACAGAACCCGGCACCTTTTTGAACGGCAAGATCGAGAGCACGGCCAAAGTACCGGCGCGCCTCACTCCGTCGGCGTAAAACGCTGTCGCCGACAGCGCAGGAGCAGAAGCCGCAAGGGAAAGACTGAAAGCTCTCACAGCCCCAAGCCGCCTGACGGTCTCGCCAGGCGCTCCACCCACTCCTAACCGAGCAATGCCGCACCTGATCCATGTGTGGATCGTGCGAAGGAGTGTATCACCATGGCTATCACAGCTCAGGCCGATTCGGTCCTCATGCTACAGACCTACACGCCGCCCAAGGAAGTCATCGAGAACATGGAGTCCGAACTGGATCGCCGGTTCTCCACCATGGGCCCCCAGACCATCACCAGCCTCCAAGAGTTCCGCGTCATGCTCCAGTACGAGTACGGTGGCAGCTTCGGCGCAGGTTCGACTGACGGCGGCAACTACCCGGCCGGCACCGGCGGCGCCTACAACGAGGGCATTATGACCCCCGTCGAGATCCTGCTCGCCATCACCGCAACCGACCAACAGAAGCGCATTGGCGCATCCGGCAAGACGGTCATCGCCGTCAACCCCGTGGACAAGCTCGTGGCCGACGCGCACACCAAGATGCCCAAGAAGCGCAACCAGTCGCTCCAGGGCTTCAACACCGGCCAGATCGCTACCGTGGCTGCAACCTATGCCGGCGGCGGCGCCAACCCCATCGCCCTGGCCACCACGCCGTTCGGCTCCCGCCTGATCGACATTCAGGACACCGTGCAGTTCATGTCCGGCGACGGAAACTACCAGCTCCGCGGCTCCGCGCTCGTGGTCGACGCTCCCAAGAACGGCATCGGCACCGGCAACCAGATCACCGTGGATAACGTCCCCGGCGGCGTGGTCGCTGGCGACTACGTGATGGTCAACAACGTGGCCTCCGGCTCGCCGCTGTTCTTCAACGGCATCCAGTACATCGTCAGCCCGAACACCACTGGTGAGTACCTGGGCATGGACCGGAGCCTCTCCTATGTCCAGAGCCCGGCCTACAACGCCAATTCGCTGCTCACCCTGGGCATCGTCGAGACGTTCCTGACCAGGATGCAGCAGGCCTCGGGCAACCAGACCTACAACCGCGACCGTCCCAAGAACTTCTGGTACGGCCACAACGCGCAGCGCGCCTCCTGGGTGCAGCTCGGCTTTGCCATCCAGCAGATCACCATGCCGACCGGTAAGGCACCCAAGTTTGACGGCGTGCCCGACACGTTCAGCACGGAGCAGATCGCCGGCGTCGAGTGGCTTCTGGACACAGTGGCGGCCGTTGACAAGCTGTACTTCATGGACCGCGCCAGCATGATCCGCTGCCGCTTCAACGACGCTCCGCAGTTTGTCCCCGGACAGATTGAGGGCATCTGGTTCCAGCGGCCCAGCGGAAACAACACGTCCAGCTACAAGGATGCATGGCTGTACGATGCGGTCAATTATGCGTCCAGGAATAACTGGAACTCCGGCGTTATCTATGGCCTCTCGATCCAGTCCAGTTTCTCCAACTAACCCGGTAACAATCGGGTCATAACCTGGGCGGGCTGCTTCGGCGGCCCGCTTCATTCTGGAGTGAAGCATGAAAGTGATATTTTTGCTGTGGTTGTGCTGGGAGCCGCGCTGGGTTCGCAAGATAAGGCTCGAATGGGATGAGCAGTTCAAACGCGAGTATTGCCGTTCCGTAAATCTCAAGATGGCCGAAATTCATGCGGGATACAGAGTTTATCGCAATGCTTGATCCTCTTCGCGACACGCCCGCCGAGATAACAGCCAAGCTGCTCGCATGGGGCGGGACGAACGAATACGGCGACCCAAACTGGCGCATCATCCTGGCCGAGAACCATCTTGTCCAGCGCGCCGGGATGTGGACCGAGTTCGACGAGGGCACCGAACAAGTGCAGTTTGAGGAGCGCGCGCACGATGTCGCGTACAAGACTCAGCAGATCGCCCCGACGGCTATTCGCATCGGCCTGTTTTGGGTTCCACTCTACCCGCGCCGGGGATGGATTCTGGAGCGGTGGTTTCCGCCGTCCGCTTTCGGCAACAAGCTCCAGTGGGAGTCAGCGCTCTCTCAGGACGATGTGACGCCGATGATGGGTCCGTTTCCTGAGCGTGGCGCCTATTGGATACTCTCCGGCGGCGGTCCATGGCCGCAGATTCCGCTGCTTGAGGATGTCCGCGAGTCGATCTCGATATGGGAGAACAGCACGCACCTTCACGGCACGATCGATGAAGATGTGCTGGCGCGCGCGATGCAGCGCGACATGGAAGAGGCCGACGCGCGCGAAGAGGCCAAGTACGACTGGTTTCTGAATGAAGTGACGTATCAGCGCAAGACCAACCTTGAGTTCATCAAGGGGAACCCGGCGTTATCGGGTTTCCGCAACCGGCTCGTCAACGATCGCGGTTTGATGAGTCACGTTTAACCTCGCGGGGAAAATCCTCGGAGCGCACCAGAAGGAGCGTACCACCATGGCAACATCAGTCATCGACCATCCCGTACTACCGGAAGACGCAAACATTCTCGCCACCGGCGATCACCTTGTCAACCTGAACAATCTCGGCCAGGCCGCCCAGGAACGTCTGCGGTTGCGCGAGCGCCGGATCACCGAATTGGAACTGCGCGGCGAGATCAAGCCCGGAACCATCCTCAACCGCTCGCCTTTCACGCTCCGCGTCGAGTCCGGGCTGATTCAATACACCGTCCCGCCGCGGCCAAAGGGAAAGCCGTTCTCTATTTTGACTATTACCGGAACACGGAGCTTCCCGATCTACCGCGGCAACCAGGAGATGTCCGACAAGAGCCTGAGAGGCAAATACGACGTGAAGGTTCTGCTTCCCGTCGAGCAGCTCATGGAGTTCAAGCACACCTACATCGGCGAAACCGAAGAGGACCGTCTGGTGAAAGCCGGTGGCGTGATCATCTTCGAGGGCGACATGGAAGGCGTGACGCCCAAATCGACGGTGCGCGTTCCGGAGTTTGTCTTCCGCAAGGGTGAGCGTTACCTACGTTTCCGCGACCAACTACTGAAAGAGTTGATCGACGAGGCTGACGCGCAGATGAAAAACCGCTGCATGGCGGTTCTCATCCAGGCCGACACCTGGGCGGACGACCCCAAGACGCGGGCCAACATCCAGGACAATGAGCGCATCTGGGCCGACTTCGCCTTCGAGCAGCAGTGGATTCCGGCGGCGCGCGCCTGGCGCAACACGGTTATCCGTCCCGAGGACTCCTGCCCGCGCTGCAATGCGCAATACGTCTCAAAGACGGGTATGTGCAAATGCTCCTACGTGGTCAACCCGCTGCTCGCCTACATGAGCGGCGAAATCGCCGTTGACCATGTGCGACTCAACACGCTCTCGGCTGAGGACTGGAAGAAGGTCAACGCCGAGCAGAAGCGCAGGGACGACGCGCGGAAGTAGGTCAACGGATGCAGACAAGATTAGAAGTTTTTAGCCAGGTCGGCGGCCTAACCGGCGTCACCTACGGCGATGACGACTGGCTCAATGACGAGTACCTTTCGCCAAAGTGTCAGACCGCCTACGAGCAGACCATCATCTATCTTGAAGGCTCCTGCTCGCCTTACATCGAACGTGTTGTGCTGATTCCCTCTGTTGCAATCGGGGTAGACGAGGCTAACCTGGTGCCTTACGCCAGTCCAGCCAACGTCTACCCCCTCAACGGCCTCATGGAACCCCGGTATGTCGATTTCAAGCCTGCCGGGGCTCCTAACAATCAGTACAAGCCGGTGACGGAATGTACGATCCTGCCCGACACTTCGCCGCAGGTCACACCGGGGAACTTCGACATTCGCGTGCGTGGAGACTTCCGGCCAGCGCCGCTGACCACGAACGAGAGTGTGGTCGAGATTCACCCGCTCGCAGCGCACGCGCTGGCCTACTCAATCGCGGCGCTGATCGGGATGGAGCGGCCCAACCAGGCATGGGTAGACAACTACGGCAAGCAGGCTCAGAACGCTTGGGATGAGATCGCGCGCAAACTGAGCCAGCAGCAGCAGCACCTTCAATTCCGGCTCGGCTCTCCTAACCGCGGCGGCGGGCGCGGACGGGGATCGAACTACAACCTGCAAGGCAATATGGGCTGGGAATGGCGCTCTTTTGGCCTTTTCCTCAAACTGATCTAAAAATTCACCAAGGAGAACCATCATGGCAAATTCAGTCACCATCGTCTACCAGAAGCGCGGCGGAAACTTCAAGACAACGGTCTTCAACGTCGCGCTCAGCGGAAACTACGCCGCGCCCGAGGTTGTCACTTTAACCAGCGCGGCATCGAACCCGAAGGCGGAAACCGTGACCGGGCCTTCCGGTGCAGCGGCACTTGGCGCTGTGCCTACTTTTGGAGGCGTCCCAGGATACTCTGCGTCTCTGACCCCGACAGCGACCGCAGGGCAGTACAATTTGACGTTCGCCTATGGAGCCACCGCTCTCAATGGCGCCTATCCTGCCGGTACGCAGACTCTCGGCGTTGAAGTTGACCATGATATGCAGGGTCTGTAGGGCATAGATGGCCAATTACGGCTCCGAAGCGGTCAAGATTGAATTTAGCCGCTGGCTCGGACTTGTAGATGAGGATGATCCGACAAACTTGCCTATGGGCTGTGCCGCCATGTCGCAAAATTGCCGGTTCAACCTCACCGAAGTAGAGACCAGATTCGGCCTACAGACCGCTATTCAAGGGATGAACAAGAGCGCGATCACAGGACTCTTGGGGTGTGCCTATACCCCGGAGTCCGTGATCGAGAGCTATTTCCAGGCAATCCTCCTCTATGATTACGCCGGCACATTGCAGATTGAAAACCCCGCCGGTACGGGTCGCACGACCGCCATCATTGGCCCACTCGTTACCCTCCCTGCCCAGTCGCACATGATCGGCACCCAGGCCTACAACCGCGCCTGGATGTCGTACTCCAACCTGCTGACTCCCACTGCGTTCCCTTCCGTTTACGACCTCAAAACAAAGCAGCTTTTGCCTTACGGTATGAAACCTATCGGCTTTGGCTGGTATGCTGGCGCGCAGGTGTTAGCGGGCGAGTGCTGCACATCTTCGCAGTTGCAGAGTGGCGTCACGGTAGCGGTCGGCAACGGGCATCTCTACATCTGCACCCAGGCGGGCACGTGCGGCAATGTGCAGCCGACTTGGCCGCTCACCGAAGGCGGAACGGTAATCGATGGCGGGGTTATCTGGAAAGAGCAGACGCCGGTTCTGGCCAACGCTCTGCCCGTGCCCGCTTCCCCGGCGCTGTCGCAAGCAGGCGGTGGCGCGTTTGACGCGACCGATGATCTTTACATCGTCATCACCCTGCTCAATGACGTTGGGGAGTCCCTCCCATCGATCCCGGTTTTCCTCACTCCTGCCGGTTCTTCCACAACCGTAAATGTGCAAATCCCGACCCTTGCGAGTCTTGCTGGATGGATGCAGGGATTGCCCTCGATCTACGTTCCTGCCGGTGCCAATGTTTACGTGGCTACCGTAGCGCACGGCGCACCCGCGCCGCAACTGTCGAGCTACCAGGCGTTCAATTCAACCCCTGTAGCCCTGGGGACGCTCTACGGCGTCACAGCGGCCGGTTCTGGATCGGCGCCGCCTACTGCGAACACCGCGCGCATCACTGGCGGCCAACTGCCAACCCCGGACGTTGAGCCGGTGATCACGCGCTCGGCCGGAGCCGGCACTTTCCCCGCCGGGCGCGATGTCTACGTCCTCCAGACCTACACGAACGCGCTGGGCGAGACATTGCCTGGACCCGCCAACTCCATCGTTGATACGCAGCTCGACGATGCGATTGTCGCAACGGTGGCCTTCCCGCTAGGCTATGCCGTTACCGCGGTCAACCTCTACGAGTGCGACGTTCCAACTGGGACTGTCTTCGATGGCAGCACCTATCCGCCCTTTGGTGACTTCGCTCTGGTTGGGAGCTTTGGGAATGGAGCTACGGCGACAATCGCCGCCTCCGTATCGGGCGCGCCGCCGCCAACCAGCAACACGACAGGTACCGCCGGCAACATCGCCCAGGATACACAGACCGGCGGCCCGAATGGGACACAGGGCTACCGCTGGGGGATTATCGCCTATGAAGATGAGTTCGACACGATCTCGGGCATAACCCAGGCCGCAGCCTTCTCCTACATCGTCGATCAAAACGGATGGGAGTTGTCAGCATTCAACCTGCCAACCGGCCCGAGCTACATCCAAAAAGTGATCGTGGGTTTTGCGGTCGCCGACGGTCTAAGCGCCGGACCGTTCTATTACATTCCGGAATCCGAAGTCTCGGACAGCATCCCTATGACGGCGACAGTCTTCCCGAACGGAACCTCAACGGCGACGGTAAACTTCACGGACGAATACCTGGTCGGCTCCGAAGACATCACCGACCGGCTCCGGGTGATTCAGCCGCAGCAGTGTGTGGACATCTACTATTCGCGGTCAACGGATCGAATTTTTCAGAGTGGCGTGCCGGGCTTCTATTCGGGCCATTGGGTCTCGCTGGCAGCAGATCCCGAAAGCTACTATGGCGACACCAGCATCATCACCGTGGGCACGGACAGCGGCGAGCGCGCCTGGTGCGTGCGTGAGTTCCAAGGTGTGCTTTATTCATTCAGCGAGCGCTCCGGGTTCGAGTTGGCTCCATCGACAGCCGACCCAGCCACCTGGGACGTGACCCAACGCTGGATGAAGGTAGGCCCGTGCGGCCCGCGGGCGGTCGATGTCTGCGGCCAGTTTATGATCTTCGTCCATTCGAGCGGGGTCTACAAATACGAGAGCTCCTACCCCGAACTGGTATCCAAGGAACTGCCGCGCTGGTGGAACACGATCAACTGGACCGCGCAGCAAACCATCTGGTGCGCAATCGACGTGGAGCAGCACGAGGTCCGCATGGGTTTCCCGGTCGGCTCCAGCATGGTGCCGAATGTGGTTTTGACGCTGAATTACGAGGAGGGATGGAATAATCCACTCCTGTTCTCGCGCTACTCGGGCAAGGAAATCACCATCGAGCAGTGCCGCAAATACTCTGTTGATGACATCCAAGGTTATCTCGGCGGCCGGTACTACCGGACCATCCCCGGCGTTGTCATTCCGAATGAGGGTCCGGTGAGCACAACCCAGGATACGGCGCGGCAGGCTATCTCTCAGTTCTTGATCGCGTCTTCCGGGCCGGATGGGACCGTTCAGGCAGTGACGCCCGGCGTCTACAACGACAACGGTGCCGGGATCGACTGTCAATATGAGAGCGTGGCCGCGCAGCAGATGATGACTCTCTGCAAGCTCCAAGGCTTGAATATGAACGTCCGCGGCAATGGCAGCTTGAATGTTTCGTTTATCGCCGGGGCGCGCAGAATCACCGATTGGATACCGGGCGACCCTCAACCCCGTTGGCTCGTGAAGCTCAAACCCATCCAGCTTGAAATCAACCCGAGCCAGGGCATCAGCAGAAACACACCGAGCCGGCTCAATGAGCGCTGGCGCGTGCGGTACGACAATGGGGTGATTCCGGACGCCTGGTTCTCCATGAAATACAGTTGCGTGTTCATCAGCCCGATGTTCCAGGGGCGGTTGGCGGCGGAGACTCCATAATGGCTATCAGCCGCGCACAGATCAATGGAATCCGCGACCTCAAGCTACGCACGATCCTTTTGGGTATGCTCAGGCAGCATCTCGTGGTCGGTGAGGCTTTGGGCATCAATGTGCTAGAGCCGACCAACTCCCCGCAGCAGCCAGTCAGCGCGCCGCCCCCACTTGCCTCATTTGCGGTCAGTGGGGCTAACGGGGCGTTCAATGCCCAGATCACGAACCCGGCTCAGTCTATCAATAAGACCATCTACCACGAGTTAAGCTATTGCACCGTGGCGAGCTTCGTTGGATCAGTGACGACGCTGCCGGTGCAGACGACGACGCAACTCACGCTGCCGGCGCCGGGCCTCACGGTAATCTGGCGGCTGCGGTCAAGTTATGACCAGACGAACTGGAACGCTTACCAGGTCCAGCCAGGAACGGTGTCGAGCGGGCTTCAATCCTCAGCGGCAAGCGAAAATGCTGTGGTACTAAACCAGACCAACTATGCAACCGTGGACTCCGCTTCAAATGTGGCGGGAACTTCGGCTATCGTCCGCATTTACGGCAAGGCTGGTCTGAACACTCAGTATCCATCCGTCAAGGGCAGCGTGGAGTCCATTCAACCCTCAGCGACGATCATCAATGTGCCATTCGCTTCTGAGCAGGTGGTAGGCCACGACGGCTCAGATTATGTTCCACGTGGAACACTTCCAGAGGTTTTGATGGACGGCATAACGCCCGTCGGAGCGGTGAGTGTGGTCGGCAGCGGAGCACTGACGCTGCCGGTCGTAACTGTGACCGTGAACGGCTCCGGCAATGTGACGGCGTGGAATGTGGTCAGTGGAGGCAATGCGCTGAGCGATCCGGTGACGATGGCTATTACCGGCTCTGGTAGCGGGGCTACGCCAGGAGCGCAGCACATTGTTGCGGGCGTCTTGATTTCGATTGCGAACGGGACAGCGGGAAGCGGATATACTCCCGGCACGCAACCTGTCACGGTAAGCGGTGGGATGTTTGGGGGATCAACCGGCGGCGGCCAGAGCATCGGCGGCAACGGGGGAAGGTTGGTAACTAACGATGGAACCACCAACTAACGGCGTTTGGGCAGTTCGGCAGGGACCGGAGCACAATCACATAGATGGGCGGACTCACGTTCACCACATCCACCTATTCAACCAGGTCACGGGCGGCGAGCATAACATCGATCTCCTGCTCGGCTCTCCACAGTGCCGGGAGTGCGGCCGACCGTTCGCGCAGAGTGATCTTGGCGGCTTGGACCCAGCGGCAGAGATCAACGCGGCGATCGAGACGCTTCACGCCAATCATGCGGCCATCATGGCTTATGCTGGAAAGCATGGAATCCCGATCAGGCTTGGATCGTTGGCGTCTATCATTCCGGCCGGCCACAAAGTCACCACGCACGGCGCGCTCAAGATGCTGCACGCTCCGAGGGTAAAGTGAAACCGATCATCCTACGCCCGGCAACTCCGGCGGACCTTCCGTTCATCAAGAGGTTCCATGCGGAGCAGAACGAGCGTGACGGGACCAGTTACCCGTTGCCGCACCTTTTCGATAAAGAGGGTAATCTGACTGATCGAGCGCCCGTCGTGCTGGTCGGAGTTGAGGAAGGGTCAGACGAGCCAGTGCAGGCCATCTGGGTTGAGCGGCGCGCAGAATTGATGTTTGCCGGGTGCGACCCAAAAGCTACGGCGTTCGCGCGCCGGGACATCGACGGGCTCGCTGCGGTGCTGACATGGCTTGGCTACTCCGGGCTGCATTGCGATGTTCCGCTGGCGCTGGTTGAGGCCATCAGGAAACCGTTAGGCAAGGCTGGATTTGAGCAGAACGATCACCGCCTCGCGCATTTCTTTAAGGATTTGAGGGAGAAACGATAATGGGCAGAGCACAAGAATCAGCAATTTCAAACACTGAATCAGCCAACAGCGCAACCGAAACCGCTGCGGCGACTAACTCGCAGGAAGCTGAACAGGCTGATATTGGCACACAGCAAAGCCAGCTTGCCAAGTTCGCAGCCGCTAACCCTTATGTGCAGGGCGGCCAGGCGCAGACTGTTGGCAACCAGCAGCTCTCGAACACAGCGGATGCGACAGCGGCGGCGGCGAAGGCCCAGAACCAGCAGCAGGCCCAGCGGACAGGACAGAACGCGACGGCGGGTGTCGCGGCTGGTGAAGCCGAGGCACAGGCCGCGCAGCGGGCGCTTGGAGCTAGCGAGTCTGCGGCAACTACAAGTCGTTTGGCTGCTAATGCGCAGTATGGTCAGGATGTGCTCAGCGGTACGAACCAGATCACATCTCAGCAAAACGCTCTTGGCTCTCAGGAAACAGGTCAGGCTCTAAGCGAGGAGCAGATCGCTGAAAATGCGGCTAAAACTCCAAGTTATGGGGACATGGCAGGAACGATGATCCTTGGGGGAAGTACCGGAACCGGAACTTGCCATGTTTCCGCGGAGTTATACGGCGGCTGGGACGATCCGCGCACTATCACTCTTCGGGCATGGCTCTTCGGGCCATGCCGCGAAAAGTGGGCTGGGAGACGTTTCACCGACCTGTATTATGCCTATGGAGAAAGATGGGCTGCGGCGATTCACGGCAATCATCTGCTGCGCTTCGTCACGCAGCTCGTTTTTGACAGGCTGCTCGACGCGGCTCAAAAGAACAAGGGCATGAAATAGTATGACTGTCCGTAGGCTGGAGAAGCGCGATATTCCAAAACTGGAAGAAATCTATCTGCGCTCTCCGTACGAGTACGGTCTACCGGCGTTTGACAGTCCAGAGCTATTTGAATCTCTGGTAGCGGTTGACGAGAACGACGAACCTCATGTGATGGTTTCAGCGTTGATGGTCGCAGAGATGATTCTGATTATTGACCATGAATGGGAAACACCTGCATTACGCGCTGATGCTTTCTGTAGTCTATTTGTGGAGATGAAGTCTCGACTGGAAGCGATGGGAGTAACAGACGCCTACGCTTTTATGGGTCCAGAAGTTCCGAGAGGCTTTGACCGGCTGCTACATGAACTCGGAGCGATAGCTTCTGAATGTCGCCTAGTGAAATGGATTAAGGAGAGGTAGCCGTATGGGATTTCTAGCAGCGGGAGCAGGTGCGGGGGCTGGTGCAGCCGGTGGTGCGGGCGCAGGTGCGGCAGGTGCGGCAGGTGCTGGAGCCGCCGGGGCGGCTGCGGCCCCGGCTATTGCTGGTGCTGCGGCTCCTGCTGCGGGGGCGGCTGGCGCTGGTGCGGCTGCACCGTCTTACGGCACTCAAGCCTTAGACGCACTCAAGCAGGCAGGGTTGAATAAAATCAAGTCGCTTGGGAGCGGGCAACCGCAGCCGCAACAGTCGAACGGTGGTGGCAATTTCCAAAGCCTTGTTCCGTCCCTATCTCCTATATCGAGCGCGCAAAGTTCTGGACAACCCGCGCCGTCACTTTCTCCAATCGCCAGCGCTCCAACGAATCCGCTGGCGCAAGTCACACCACAGGTTACTCCGGGGGGTAGAGCAGGTCGAATCAACGATCCCGACGAGGAAGCGCGGGCCGCCGGCGGGGCGCCTCAAAGCTCAGGTTTATTGTGAAGTACAAGTTTCCATATAGCGCAGGCAGGGGGAGAGCATCATGATAACGGATCAGGACGGCATTCAAAGTTTGATGCCCTCGGCATCGCCGCTGATGAACGCGGCTGCTGTGCATGGACTCGACGTTGAGAAGATTCTCGCGGGAGACTCGGCGGAGGTTGCGAAGGCGCAGGGGCTGGGTATACCCGTTCCCGGCTCGGCAACCGCCGGGCCAGCGCAGGTAACTTCGCCAGCGGTCCAGAGCGCGCTTGCGACAGCCGCGCCCGGCGCCAGCGTCGGAACCAATACGCCTGGGCCAAGTGGGACCTCAGCCAACCAGCCGCAGTCGGGAGCGTCCGCGCAGTCGGCGCCAGGCATCGCCCAGGACAATAAGAGTCCCATGTCTGGTTTCGGCCAGAGTCTCGCGGCGGGAGCGCCCGCAAAACCTGCTACCGGACAGGCTGAAAATACTTATCACATCTCCACTACCCCGAACAGTCCAATGGATAAGATTGCTGCGAGTATCACGTCTGGCGGTGCTCAGTCTCAGGTTCCGGCGGCAGAGGCGGGCGGCGCGGCCAGTGTCCCGGCGTCGATCTCGCCAACCGGCAGCGCGCCGGATGACCCGAACCAAAAGACACTCCAGCAAGCGAGCGAGATGGGGATGGATTTCAGCAAGAAGCTCGCGGACGCTCCAACACTTGCCTCCCAAGAGCAGAAGATTCAGGCGCAGCGGACCTTGCCGCCGCAAGAATATCAACTAACGGCGGAGGGAAAAATAGATCCTAACTATCATCCGGAGTATCGCCCGACGGCTGGCAGGCGCATCATGCGCGGTATCGTGGGCGGTCTTGAAGGTCTTGCAGAGCATGGGATCATGGGAGCCTTGCGGGGTGCGGTAGACCCAGGTTCGGTCGGCGCTACCCCCTACGGCGCGCCAACACGCCAGTTCTCGATTGCGGCCCAGAAGCAGGCGGCGCAGATGGGTGCTCTCGACAAGCAGCAGAGCACGCTGGAGACCTCCTTCAAGGAGGACACTGGGCGCGCGAAGGATGTAATCCAATCCATCAATGACATCGGGAAGAACGCGGCGGCAGGGCAGAGCGCACAAGCCCGGATGGATACGGCGGCGGCGCGCGCAGAGACGGCGAGAGTGCAAGCCCAGCTCGCGGACATCAAGCAGCAGGTGGCGGACTTCCAGAGCCAGGGAAAGACGCCGACGACCTACGAGGGAACCGTGGCCGCCGCTGCGCTCGAAAAAGACCCGGTACGCAAGGCGGCTCTCAACAATGCCGCGCACGAGATGGCGCAGACGGAGATTCGGAAGTTCCAGGGCGCGGACGCGGCGAACCCACAGGGCAGGTCTACCTTCCGTCAGTCGATGATCGACACGGCGACCGAGCAGGTCAAAGCGTTGCAGGACAAATACCAATACGACCCGCGCCGCAACCAGTACGTCAACCCCAACAGTCCGAACGATATACTGAATCCGAGCGAGCTGACCGACAAGAAGAACGAGATTGCGGCCAAGCTCGACAAAGACCTGGGCGCGAAGAAGATGAAGCCACTGGGCGTCAGGTTCGATCCAGCCGACGCCGGAGCGAACAAGCCCACCGGCAGGGCGGCCCGACAGGCAGCAGCGCAACCCGCGCCGGCGGCAACCACTCAGCAGCCGAAGCGGCCCGCGCCGCCGACTCCGACCGTGCCCGCGCCGCAGGGGGCCGCAGACATGGCTCTGAGCCCGGCTGACGGCCAGTACCACTACCGCGATTCAGGCAAGCGTGATCTTGGCGTGGTGAAATAGATGCCTACAGCCCCGGCTCAATGGGACGAGTCAACAGCCGTCCCGGTCTCAGGACAATCGCAGCAGTGGGATGAGAGTAGTGCAGTCCCGCTGCCCAAAGCTGCGCCCGCCCCTCAAGCCGTGCCCAGCCCGCAGCCTGCCGCTACTGCACAAGCTCCCGGTCAGCCAGATACGGTCAGCGCCGCCCCGCCGCAAACATGGAGCCAGCGCGCGCGGGAAGGCATCGCCAACAGCGTTATTGGCCGCAACTTGGAAGCGGTCGCGCCGGGCGTGGCCGAGTCGCTACATCTCCAGCCGACGTTGATTCCCGGCACTCCTGAGTATGAGGACCAGACCTACTCTGCTCCCGCCTTGAACAAGGTACTGCCCGATTGGGCGCAAAAGCCACTTATGCCCGCCGAAGATACGAGCACTATGGTAGGTCGAGCGCAGGCAGCGACGGCGGCACGATTCCGCCAAGCGCACCCGATTGCCGGAGCAGTCACCCAAGGCCTCAGCGAAACCGTGGCCGGCCTGACCAGCCCGGCGAATCTCGCGCTCCTGGTTGCCGCGCCCGAAGCCAAGCCCCTCATGGTGCTGTTTGCCACTCAGGCCGCTCAGGGCAGTTACCAGAATGCCGAGCAGGCCTATCAGGCATACCGGCAGGGAAACAACCCGCAGGCGGCCAAGTTTGCAACCGAATCAGGCTTGAACGCCGTGATAGCCGGTTTGGCCGGGCGCGCCGCCGTCAAAGGTGCTTTCCCGGTTGATACCGGCCGTCCCGCCGTCACAGCGCCCCCGGTCGAGATGCCGCGCGAGCCGCTAGCGCTCCCCGCCCCGGAGGGCAGCGTACCCGCTGAGGCCGCGCGCCCAGCGCCGCCCCCCGGCGTCGGTCCCATTATCGAAGGCGAAGGCGTCCCGATTCCGGCCCAAGCGCCCCGCGCCGCCGCCCCTGCGCCCGCTGCACGTCCGCCGCAAGCTCCCAATCTCGCCCAGGCCGAAGCCGCGCTCCGTGGCAAACCCATCGAAGAGATCCAGCGCGCCGGGCAACCATCGCAAGCTCCCGTCGTCCCGCCGCCCCCATCCACCATCCAGTCCACGCCAGATTCGCCCCAGGGCGCGCCCGTTGCTCCCGCTACTCCCGTACCTGCCCCGGCAGCGCCAGCCGCGCCACAGCCCCAAGCTGGCGGCCAGCGCCCGGCGGTCCAAGCGAGTACCGACCCCGCCGAACTGAATAAGTCAGCCCAGGAGCAAAAGCCGGACCTAGAGGCCATGGCCGGCCAGGTTGCGGCAGCGGTTCCCGGCTCTGAGGTTGTCGGCCCACGAGTCAAGACGGAAGAGTCGATAGCGAACAAGGACGACCGCGGCAAGCCGCCGGAGACGATCAGCGACCATCTGGCCGTGCGTGTGATCGCGCCCAGCCCTGACGCCATGCCAGCGGTCCAGCAGGCGGTCGAGAGCC
>OBLU010002488.1_pt1 | contig 16937 bp, 15 predicted proteins | sample 1518681 | NCBI WGS metagenome assembly OBLU01 (sample SAMEA3539304, study PRJEB22396) | soil metagenome | biome: tundra; feature: field; material: soil | place: USA | collected 2010-05 | depth 0.15 m | reverse complement strand
TTGCGAACGTAGCGCTCTACCAGCTGAGCTACACCCCCGAGTGCGACAAGAGGATAGCCGCGACCCGATGACCTTCTACTCGGCTACAGGAACTACTCGGCCACAGGGAACCCGCTCACGGGGCCATCCTGATGGAACTCCCCGGGTCGACTGCTCGGTTCGGGGACCCCCGGAGTGAATCACTGGCGAACCCCGTCCGTGACCGCAAGGACGACTCCGGCCCAACGGCCATGGCTAGGAGGGAGGTTTGATTACCGGGACACCCAACAAATTAGGTGTCGTCGTCGAGGTGCTGGTCGGAGGACGCGTGGTGGTGGTGGTGGTCCCTCCCGTGCCGGTCTTCCCTCCGGAGGGGAAGGTCCAGACGGCGGAGACGCAGTCCTGAGGTTGTGCGGCAATGACGATGTCCACGCTGGGATCAGCAGCCGATGACCACACCTGAAGCGCCGGGCCGGACTGGAGGCACGCCAGATGTGGATCGGTCGTCTTGAAGGAACTGAGGGTGCCGAGCAGTTGCCCCCCCGGCCGAGTGGTTACCGAGGTGAGGGCGACGGATTGGCCTTGCCACACTCCCGAAGTGGTGTATGCCGGCGGGAGTGAGGTTGTGGGTGCAGGGGCCGCGGTCGACGAGGACGAAGTCGAGTTGCTGGTCGACGTCGGGCCCGGAGAAAAGTCCTTGACGGCCGGGGCCTGCCCAAGGAGCGCGGCCAGCATGGCCGGGTCGTTGCCGTCCATTCCCAGAGCCCATATCCCCACCCCGCGAATTTGGAACGAGTTGGCCAGCGCCGCTTTCAATGCCAGCGAGGTCGGATTATCGAAATAGGTCTGGTACCACTGGGTTCCCAGTTGATAGGACGTCCAGGCCGTCCGTGTGGATTGGTCCCAGTAGGTGGGATTGTTCCCCGAAGCAATGACCCCGTAGCTGAGAGGTGTCTCCGGGCCCGTGGACCGCGCTGCCTGCGTTCCGTCGGTGGTTGGCCAGTCGTACCCGTAATAGGGAACCCCCAGAATGACCTTGGAGGCGGGCACAACCGCGGTGAATTGCTGAAGCGTCTCGGTATCGTTGTAGCCGCCGCCCACCAACGGAGCCGTGGCACTCGGAGTCACCGGATCGTTCATATCGTAGGCCATCACAAAGAACCCGTCGAGGGCAGGAGCCAGGGCGGCGACGTCGTAGAACCCCGCCGAATCGGTGGCGGCACTGGCATACACGGCCATTGTCTCTTGCCAATGCGGATTGGCGCCGTGAAGTGCGTTCGACACCTGGGTGATGAGGTTGGTCAACCCCTGGCGATCTGCACTCCCCTGACCTTCGAAGTCAAAGTTCACACCGTCCAGGTTCTTTGCCGACACTGCCGCGATCAAGGCCGCCGAGAGCCGACCCGCCGCTTTCGGATCGGAGGTGATCTGGTCGAGTGAATGCTGGCTGAAGCAGGTCACTGTCAACACCACCCGGTCGCCGGCTGCGTGAGAGCGGGTCACCAGGTTGGCCAGATCCTGACTCTCGTAGCCGTTCCACCCAGGCCCACTTTGATCGAGGGTGCCGTCGCCGTTGGCATCAACGCTGAAATATGCCAGGGTCGTCAGATTCTTCACGTCAAAGCCACTGGATTCCGGAAGCGTCCAATACGGCGCGTAGCCGAAAATCTCATGGGACTGGAGAGGGGCGGCACCGGCCAGGGATGGAGGCGCCGGTGCTGGTACTGATGATGCTGCCGGGAGATCGGCCACTTTGGGGGCATCGGATGCCTGGATGATGTTGCCCACCTCGATGGGAGCCCGATGGATCACGGAGCGGTGGTGCGGCGCGCTTCCCGACGCCGTTAACGCGAACGACGCGGTGGTCGCTCCGGCCACCAGTATCAAAGCGAGCATGCCGGCGACTGCCGTCCCGACACGCCGTTGACCAGATCCATGCCCTGGGTCCATAGGCCCGGCCAACCGGCGCGCCAACCCCGGCGGTACCCGGGACGCCAACCAGGCCGACGCTGCGACATAGGCGCCGACCGCCGCGCCGCGAGTCGATGCCCCGAACGCAGCGATCCTCGAACCCGCCCCCACACCGGCCTGAGCTCGATGCAGATCGGATGCCCAGTGAGTCGACCACGCGGCGACACCCCGGAAGAAGACGACAAGATCTGGTGCAGCAACGAGAAACCTCCGCACCTGCGACTCGTCGGCATCACGTGGATCGCTCACGACAATCTCGAGAATTTGGCCGGTGACACCTCCGTCGTCGGTGCCCCACCGATCAGCTGAGAACCCCAATAGGTGCGACCAGAGCACCACCATGGGGACGACAGCTCCGCTGCCGGGGGAAGGCCCTACCGTCATCCCCGCCGACGTGAGCCGAATGTCGAAACGGGCTGTCGATGTCGGCGCCAGAAGATCCGTGTCCCCAGTGAGCTCTCGTGCCGCAACCAATGTCGCGGCGGGAGGTGGTGCATTGCTCGAGGATCGGAAAGGTAGTTTCATCATGTCCTGGTCTGTCGAGCGACGCTACGCAAGGGTGGTGCAGGGAATGAGAGAAGGCAATTGTTCTGACGATCGTAGCATTCTCAGTTGTCTTACGGGGTAACCATTCAGCCCTTTGGTAGCGATGCTTCGCCGTGGCAGGCAAACGGTGTCCTCGGTGAGGAGAACGGGCTCAGGCTGCTGACCTTGCGATTTGCGGTAATTATTCAGGTCCCCTGAGGGCACCGTCCACCACCTGCGGGTTCGACGCGCGTATCGTTGGGAATTCGGCCGACGACTCTCCCGCCAGCGCTGACGCGCCTTCCTATAAGGATCTGAGCGAGGAGAACGCCTCGTTGCGGTCCATGGTGGCCGAGCAGGTGAGGGCGATCGAGAAGCTGGGCGTCGAGATCGTGGAATTGCGGACCCGTCTCGGCATGAACTCGCGCAATTCGTCCAAGCCTCCTTCTTCTGACGGCTACACCAAGCCGGCACCGAAATCCCGCCGGCAGCGTTCTGGAAAGAAGCAGGGCAAGCAACCCGGTGCTGCGGGCAAGAACCTTGCCCCGGTAGCGGACCCTGACGAGATCGTGAACCATGAGCCGGATCACTGCGAAGGATGCGGAGAGAGTCTCTTCGACGCACCGGTTGTCGGCGACGTGCGGCGCCAGGTGTTCGACCTCCCTCCGGTTGAGGCGACGAGCACCGAGCACCGTGCGCAGCGCTGCAGATGTCACTGCGGGACCGAGACCACCGCTGCGTTTCCCCCCGAGGCAACCGGACCCACCTGCTACGGCCCCAATCTCCGAGCGCTGGTGTGTTACCTGGTGGTCCGCCAGCACGTCCCGATCAAGCGGGTGGCCGAGCTGATGCGCGACAGCTATGGAATTTCGGTGGCCACCTGGACGATCGTGGCGATGGTCAAAGAAGGAGCCAATCGGCTTGAGGGTTTCTTGGCCTCGCTCAGAAACCAGCTGGCAGGGGCCGATGTCGTCCACACGGACGAGACCGGCCTGCGGGTAGAAGCCTCGCTCTACTGGGTCTATTCGGCCTCAAATGCCCAAGGCACCCTCTATCACCTCGACAAGAAACGAGGAACCAAAGCGATGGATGCCATGGGCGTCCTTGAGCACCTCGGCGGTATCTTGGTGCACGACGGCTGGTATCCCTACCGCAAGTACACCGAGGTCGAACACGCTTTATGTAATGCTCATCACCTTCGCGAACTCGACGCCGTCACCGAGGTTGAAGGACAGAACTGGGCCACTGACATGATCGCGCTCCTGGCCGACACGTGGCACCGGGTGCTCGACCTCAAAGAGACCGGCGCCATGTCGTTCAACGCTACCGAGCTTGTCTCCATCCGGGTCGCCTACGACACAATCATCGCCGCCGGCCATGTCGCCAACCCCGCGCCGTCACCGTCGGGAAGACGGGGCCGGACGAAGAAGACCAAGGCCGCCAACCTGTTGGGGCGTCTCGACATCTACGCCGATGACGTGCTGCGTTTTGCCACCGACTTCCGCGTGAGTTTCGATAACAACGAAGCTGAGAGGCAAGTCAGGATGGTCAAGGTCCAACAGAAAATATCGGGGGGATTTCGGACCAGGGCCGGGGCAACCGCATGGCTTGATGTCAGGAGTTACCTCGCCACCGTGATGAAGAACGGCGAGAACCCACTCGGCGCGCTCCAACGCCTCATGGTCGCAGATCCTTGGATGCCTACCGCTCCCGGCAGCGGCTGAGCAATCCTTCTCCCTGCTCTACCACCCCACCCGGAAACTGGTCATCTGGGCTGAACAGTTACCTTACGGGTTTCACAACGGTATTTGCCACCGGCCGACGTCACGAGAAAGCTCGGCATGCGACACAACCGACCAGGTGGGGAGGATTCGGACAACCCGGCGGGATATCCTGATGGCCTGGTGCCTGGTGGGACGCGTCATCCTGGCGTGGGAAGGGCGATCATGCCAAGGCACGTGATCGCCTTGCCATTACCCACGCAGCCCGACAACCGAGTAAACCGGTAGCACCATGCTCTTCGTCGAGGTCTTCCGATTTCTGTTCGTGCTGGTCGGAGCGGGGGTGGGCCTCGAAATCGGACATCACGTAGGCACGTCGTCCCACGGCCCCATCATCGGCATGCTGCTCGGCGCGGCAATCCTCTATGTTGTGGGAGGACTCGTCGGGCGATTGCTCGATCGCGGGCTTCTGCGGTCAGTATTCCTGCTTCGCAACATGCCTCCCGGCGAGGTATTCGCCGCCTCGATCACCGCCACCACCGGTCTGCTGGTGGGAATGGTCGTCAGCCTGCCCCTCCTCACCCTCTTCGGCTCGGGCGTCGACGTACTGGTCACCGCGGTGGTGTGTTGGGTGCTCGGTGCGCTGGGTTGGCGGATCGGTGCGGTGAAAGGCCGTCAGGTCGTCGCCTCGGCTGGGCTCTCCCGCATCCTTGCCCCTCCGGTCGATCCACCACCGGGCTACGCACTATTGGTGGACTCTTCGGCGGTGATGGACCGATTTCTCCTGGTTCTGGGTCACGCCGGCCTGCTTCCGGGTGGACTGGTCATCCCCCAGTTCGTGGTCGACCAGGTTCGCACCCAGGCCGACGGCCCGGACCCCGTCTCGTCTCGACGTGCGCGGCGTGGCCTCGAATCCATCGAAGCACTCCGCGAATTCGGCGTCAACGTCCACGTGGCACCCGACGAGATTCCCGAGGTTGATGACCCCACCGTCAAGCTCCTTACGGTGGCCCGAAGGCTCGGGCTGCGGATCGGAACCTGCACATCCCGGGTGGTCGAACAAGCTGGCGATTGGGACCTCGCCGCCGTCGACCTCCGGCAGGTCGCCGGTGAACTCACCCCGGATCACACACCCGGTGAACGCCTGACGGTCGACCTCACCAAGGCGGGGCGCCAACCCCGCCAGGCGGTTGGCTACCTTCCCGACGGTGACATGGTGGTGGTCAACGACGCTCTCCACCTCGTGGGAGCTCACGGAGTGAACGTCACAGTGTCGTCCACCCGCTCGACGAATCAGGGGCTCATGGTATTTGCCCATCTGACGGTCGATGCCGGTGTCGGCGGCGATGTCGAAGGGCACGCGCCATCGGACTCAACCAATGGTTCGCCTCGCCGGAATCCCTGAGGCCCCTAACGGAGATCAGTTCGCTGTCGTGGCCCTTACGCCGACTTGACGGCGGCAACCAGTTTGGTGAGCGTGTCCTTGGCGTCCCCAAACAACATGGTGGTCTTGGGGTCGTACAACAGCTCATTGTCGATGCCGGCGAATCCGGGTCGCATTGAACGCTTCAGAAAGACGATGTGCTGTGCCAGGTCAGCGTGGATGATCGGCATCCCGTAGATCGGGCTTCCCGGTGTGTTATTGGCGGCCGGGTTCACCGTGTCGTTGGCCCCCACCACCAGCGCCACGTCAGCCGTAGCCAACTCGGGGTTGGCCTCGTCCATCTCCTTCAGCTCGTCATAGGGAACGTTGGCCTCGGCCAGCAAGACGTTCATGTGACCAGGCATGCGCCCAGCCACCGGATGGATGGCGTAGAAGACCTCGACACCCCGCTCGGTCAGCAGGTCGGCCAACTCGCGAGCGGCGTGCTGCGCCTGCGCCACGGCCAGCCCGTAGCCGGGGATGATGACTACCTTGCGGGCATAGGCCATCAGGACCCCGATGTCCTCGGGCGTTCCCACCTTGACCGGACGCGCGTCCGCCCCGGCGCCGTCAGCGCCACCGGAAGCGGTCACCACCGACCCGAAGGCGCTGAACAACACGTTGGCCAGCGACCGCCCCATCGCCTTGCTCATCATGCGGGTAAGCAGAATTCCCGATGCCCCGACCAGGGTGCCTGCAACGATCAGCAGATTGTTTCCCAGGGAGAAACCCGACGCCGCCACGGCCAGACCGGTGAACGAGTTCAACAGCGAAATGAGCACCGGCACATCCGCACCACCGATCGGCAGCACAAAGATCACGCCGAGCACCAGCGCCAGCACCGACATGACGACCAACAAGGCCACGTTGGCGGTGAGGACGGTGGCCACGGCCAGGCCGACAATGGCGATCCCTACGAAGGCGTTGATCACCTGCTGCGCCGGATAGGTGATCGGACGGCCGGTGATCAACTCCTGCAGCTTGATGAAGGCAATGGCGCTACCGGAGAAGGACACGCAACCGATCAGGATGCCGAGGATGACTTCGACGATCTTGTAGACGGCCGGCTTCCCGGTGAACGAGTCGTGCGAGGTGAGGATCAAGAACGCCGTCATCGACACCAGGGCGGCAGCCCCGCCACCGACACCGTTGAAGATGGCGACCATTTGCGGCATGGCGGTCATTTTCACTTTGCGTGCCGCCGGCACCGCGATGGCGGTTCCGATGATCATGGCCACCGCCATCAGGACGAGACGGCTGCCGGCATGACGTACCGAGGGGATGGTGAACGTCATGGCGATGGCCAGGGTGGCGGCACCAGCGCCCAGCATGTTGCCCTGGCGAGCGAATTTCGGGGAGCTCAAGCCCTTGAGGGCCAGGATGAAGCCGATGGCGGCCAGCAGATAAACCAGGTCGACCCAGGTGAGGAGGCTCATGACGGGGTACCTCCCTTACCCGGCTCCTCAGGGGTGCCCACTGACTTTGCCGGCCGGTCGGACGGCTTGGCCTTGAACATCTCGAGCATCCGGTCGGTGACGACGAACCCGCCAACCACGTTGAGCGTGGCCAGGAGCACGGCGAGAAAGCCCAGGATGGTCTGGACGTCGCCCTGTGCCTGGCCGAGGATGGCCATGGTCCCCACCAAAATGATCCCGTGGATGGCATTGGTCCCCGACATGAGCGGTGTGTGGAGAATGCTCGGGACCTTGGACACCACCTCGTTGCCGACGAATGCGGCCAGCACAAAAATGGTCAGAAGTTCGATGATGCCGACGGTCATGACGCCGCCCCCTTCTTCTCGTCAGCCGTATCGGTCGGACTTCCCTCGACCGGTGTCACTTCAGCCGGCGTGGCCCCGGTCGCCGGGGCAGAAAGCGCAGCATCCACCGGGGCCGGAGCCGGGAGGCCCAGTGCCTCGGCGGTAGCGGCGTGCACCACTGTGCCGGCCTTCACCACGCAGGTGCCGATCACTATCTCGTCGTTGAAGTCGGGCGCCAGCTCACCGTCTTTCACCACCAGAGCCATAAAGTTGGCGACGTTGCGCGAATAGAGGAAGCTGGCGTGGGTCGGCATCGATGCCGGGGTATTGGACAAACCGACCACGGTGACCCCGTGGACCAGTACGTCTTCACCGGCAACCGATAGTTCGCAGTTGCCCCCGGAATCTGCGGCCATGTCAATGATGACCGCCCCTTCGGACATGCCCTCGACCATGGACTCGGTCACCAGTACCGGTGCTTTGCGCCCGGGGATCTGTGCGGTGGTGATCACCACGTCGGCGTCGGCCACCTCCGCAGCCAGCAACTCCTGCTGCTTGGCCAGGTACTCGGCCGACTGTTCCTTGGCGTAGCCGCCGGTCCCTTCCTGGGTCTCGAGATCGAGCTCCACGAACTGGGCACCCAAACTCTTGACCTCTTCTTTCGACGCCGCCCGGACGTCATAGGCGCGCACAACCGCTCCCAACCGTCTGGCGGTGGCGATGGCCTGCAGGCCGGCCACGCCGGCCCCCATCACCAGCACCTTCGCCGGGGGCACGGTGCCGGCGGCAGTCATGAACATGGGGAAGAACTTGGCCAGATGCTGGGCGGCCGACAGCCCGGCACGGTAACCGCTCACCGTGGCCTGGGAGGAAAGGGCGTCCATCGACTGGGCCCGACTGATCCGGGGCAGCAGATCGAGGCTGTAAACGGTGGCTCCTTTGGACGCCAGGGCCTTCACCACGTCGAGGGCTGCCACCGGCTGCAGAAAGCTGATCACCGAGACCCCCTCGGGGAGCTGTGCCACCTCTTCGATGGTCGGAGGCTGCACCCTCGCCACCAGGTCAGCCCCGGTCAAGGCGGCGGCGGCATCGGCGACCACCGTGGCCCCGGCTTGCCGGTAGGCGGCATCGGTGAAGCGAGCAGCAGTGCCGGCACCGGACTGCACGACGACGTCGATCCCCGAACCGGCCAGCTTTGCCGCCACCTCGGGAACGATCGCCACCCGTGCCTCGCCCGGGAGGGACTCTTGGATTACGGCGAGTTTCACGGCCCGTTGTCTACTTGAAATTGCTCTCTCCGACCACTCGACGGATCAGGACACCTGGCTCGGAACCACCACGGGTCTCATCTTCGGGGGGCCAAGAACACAATCGGAGGACGGCTGGAGGACGGCTGAATGGCCGTGGCTACCGGTGCACTCCACGAGCGGCGGTCAAAAAGGCAGGCCGTTCACCGCCACCGTGAGCCACCAGGTTCGCTCCCGATATGAAGCCGGCAACCGACGGGGAAGAGAGAAAGAGGCACAGGTTGGCAAGGTCCTCCGGCGTGCCGAACCTCCCCACGGGCACGGTGGCCGCCACCGCCGCCATTCCCTCCTCGCCCCCGTAATGGTCAGCGGCCGACTCGGTGGCCACCAACCCGGCACTCACGCAGTTGACCCGCACTTTCGGCGCCCATTCGATGGCCAGTGACTGGGTCAGATTGATCAGGCCCGCCTTGGCTGCTCCGTAGGCCGCAGTCCCCGGGGAGGGCCTGATCCCACTGACCGAACCGATGTTGACGATCGACCCGCCTTCGGCCTGGCCTTGCATCACCCGGTTGGCCGCCTGGGCACAGTAGAGCGGAGCCAGCAGATTGAGGGTGACGATCGAGGCGGCAAACCGCGGGGACGCGGTGGCGGCATCCGCCTCGGGTGACCCCCCCGCGTTGTTGACCAGCACATCGAGACGCCCGAACCGGTCATTGGCCTGGGTGACCACCGACGCCGCCTGTTCGGGATCGCGGAGATCGGCCACGACGAACACGGCGCGCCGGAGCACCCCGTCGCCATCGTGTGCGGAGGGGAGTTCGTTCTCGGCCGTCTCGGATCGCCCGCACACCACCACCTCGGCCCCAGCCGCCAAAAACCCTTCGGTGATGCCGCGGCCGATCCCCCGGGCTCCCCCGGTGATCACTGCCACCTGACCGGCGAGATCAAAGCGGACCGGCGGGCGGGTGTTTCCGGTTATTGGCACTGCTGCCTCCTGGCCTCCGACTGGTACTGTCCTATTCTGACGGTGTATCAGATCACGTTGGGCGAGAGCCTGTGGCCGTCCTTCCCGTGGACCACGCCCGGCGCCGACTTCTGACCCGACGACCTATCGACTCGGAGTTTTCCATGCCCATTGAGACCTATCAGAAGCAACCCGGCATTGCCGAAGTGGTCATTGACCACCCCCCGGTCAACGCACTCGACGTGGCTGGGTGGTTCGCCCTGGCCGAAGCGGTGGTGGGGGCCGGGAGAGTGTCCGATAATCGGGTGGTCATCGTTCGGGCCGAGGGCCGTGGGTTCTGTGCCGGGGTCGACATCAAGGAGATCCAGGCCAAGGGGGACGAGGCGCTGATCGGCGCCAATCGGGGTTGCTTCGCGGCGTTTGCCGCCATGTATGAGTGTGAGATCCCGGTGATCGCCGCTGTCCACGGGTTCTGCCTCGGCGGAGGGGTGGGCATCGCGGGGAATTCGGACATCATCGTGGCTTCGGACGATGCCACCTTCGGGCTCCCCGAGGTCGACCGTGGGGCCCTCGGCGCCGCCACCCACCTATCGCGACTTGTCCCTCAGCACCGGATGCGCTCGATGGTCTATACCGCCCAGGTGGCCACGGCCGCCGAGCTCCACCACTACGGCTCGGTCCTGCGTGTGGTGCCTCGTTCTGAACTAGTGGCAGCCGCCTACGAGGTTGCGGGCGATATCGCCGCCAAGAGCCCGACCATTTTGCGGAGGGCCAAAGAGTCGCTCAACGGCATCGATCCGGTAGACGTGAAACTGAGCTATCGGCTCGAGCAGGGATTCACCTACGAGCTTCATGTGGCGGGGGTCGCCGATGAACAGAGGGCGGCCTTCGTCGAGAAGCGCGACGCCGACACCTCCAAGTAACCAGATAACCGACGGACAGGAACGGACCGGAAACTGTGGCAGACAAACGACTCTCGCTGGACGAGCTCATCGGCGAGCTTCGCAGCGGCATGACCATCGGCATCGGCGGGTGGGGATCGAGGCGCAAGCCCATGGCCGCGGTGCGGGCCATGCTGCGCTCGGATCTGACCGATCTGACGGTGGTGTCCTACGGAGGCCCCGACGTCGGCCTGCTGTGTGCGGCGGGCAAGGTCCGAAAGGTGATCTTCGCCTTTGTCACCCTCGATTCGATCCCCACCGATCCCCACTTTCGGGTTGCCCGCCAAACCGGTGCCATCGAGGCCATGGAGGTGGACGAGGGCATGTTCTATCTGGGCCTGCTGGCTGCCTCCCAACGGGTACCGTTCCTACCCACTCGTGCCGGCCTGGGCTCCGACGTCCTGGCTCTCAACCCGTCTCTTCGCACCATCACCTCTCCGTACGACGACGGCGAGGAGTTGGTGGCCATGCCGGCCTTGTCCCTCGATGCCGCAGTGATCCACGTAAACCGGGCCGATGCCGGGGGATCCGGCCAGATTCTGGGTCCCGACCCGTTCTTCGATGACCTTTTTCTGGGTGCCGCCAAGCGCCGCTACGTCACCACCGAACGCCTCGTCACCACCCAGCAATTCGCTTCTGAAGGTCCCATCCAGACCATGTGCATCAGTCGCCTGTTGACCGACGGCGTCATCGAAACCCCGGGCGGTGCCCACTTCACCGCCTGTGTCCCCGACTACCCGCGCGACGAGGCATTTCAGAAGGCCTATGTAGCGGCGGCCGGCGATGCCGACGCCTGGACCGCCTTCCGTGAGCTCTACCTCGAGGTCGACGAGGCCGGGTACCAGACGGCCCGGACGGCCCGGGTACGGGGACAAGAGGAGGTGGCCCGATGAACGAGTCGACAGATGTGAGCCGGGCCGAGTTCTGCGTCATTGCCTGTGCAGAGATATTCCGGGGTGATGGTGAGGTGATGGCCAGTGCCTTCGGGACGGCCCCGGCCCTCGGAGCCCGCCTGGCCAAGCTGACCTTCGCCCCCGACCTGGTGCTCACCGACGGTGATGCCGCACTGATGGTCGGGGCTCCGGCGCTCGGGACCCCACCCTCCGAGCTCACCATCGAGTCGCACATGCCATACCGGAAAGTATTCGACGTGGTCTGGTCGGGACGTCGCAACCTGATCATGATGGCCTCCCAGATCGACCGGACCGGCAACCAGAACATCAGCGCCATCGGCGACTGGGCCAAGCCCAAAGCTCAGTTGGTGGGTGTCCGGGGAGCTCCGGGGAACACCGTCAACCATCCGACCAGCTACTGGGTCCCCAACCACTCCACCCGCTCCTTTGTAGACCAGGTCGATGTGGTCAGTGGTGTTGGCTACGCACGGGCCATGTCGGCCGGTCCATCGGCAACCCGGTTCCACCAGATCCGCCACGTGGTATCCAACCTCGGCGTCTTCGACTTCGAGACACCGGAGCACGTCATGCGCCTGCGTTCGGTGCATCCCGGCGTCACCGTGGACGAGATCGTCGAAGCCACCAGCTTCGCCTTGGTCATCTCGGATGACGTGCCCGACACCCGGCCACCGACGCCCGAGGAGTCGGAGTTGATCCGCGACGTGCTCGACCCGAAGGGACTGCGGGAGCGCGAGGTCAAATCGTGACCGGAACGGGGACTCGGGTGCACCCGGCCCTCCACACCCGGTTCTGCGAGTTGGTCGGGGTCGAGTTCCCCATTGTCCAGACCGGCATGGGCTGGGTGGCCGGTCCGAGGTTGGTGGCGGCCACTGCCGAGGCGGGCGGTTTGGGCATCCTGGCCTCTGCCACCATGACGTTCGACGAGTTGGTGGTGGCAGTCGCCGATGTACGCGCCCGCACCGACCGGCCTTTCGGGGTCAACATGCGGACCGACGTAGCCGACGTCGGGGACCGGGTGGCGCTGATGATCGAACAGGGGGTGAAGGTGGCCAGCTTCGCCCAGGCACCCAAGCCCGAACTGGTGGCCCGTTGCCGGGAGGCCGGGTTGGTGGTGATGCCGACCATCGGGGCCCGGCGCCATGCCGAAAAGGTGGCGGGGTGGGGTGTCGACGCGGTGATCGCCCAGGGGGGAGAGGGCGGCGGCCATACCGGCACTGTCCCCACCTCCCTGTTGACGCCGGCCGTGGTGGACGCGGTGGGCGAGAAGGTGGCGGTGATCGCCGCCGGTGGGTTCTTCGACGGCCGCGGGTTGGTCGCCGCCCTGGCCTACGGAGCATCCGGCATCGCCATGGGTACGCGCTTCTTGTTGACCCAGGAGAGCCGGGTGCCCGACGAGGTGAAGCAGGTCTATCTGGGTACCCCGGTGACCGGCACCGTGGTGTCGACCGCAGTGGACGGTGCCCCCCAACGGGTTATCCGCACCGAATTCATCGACCATCTGGAGCGGGCCAGTTGGCTTCGGAACCTGCCCCGGGCGATGGTCAGCGCCCACTCCTTCAAACGCGAGACCCATTCGTCTCTGGGAGCGCTCTTGAGGGAGGGCCGCGCCATGAAGCACGGCAACGAGTTGTCGTGGCCCCAGGTGGTGATGGCGGCCAATGCGCCGGTCATGACCAAGGCGGCTTTGGTCGATGGTCGCACCGACGTGGGGGTCCTACCCACCGGCCAAGTGGTGGGTGAGATCACCGAACTACCGACGGTGGCTGAACTGATCACGCGGATAGTGGCCGAGGCCACCGAAGTGTTGGACCGTTTCGGTTCGGCGGCCGGCGGCCGGACGGCCTGAGCGCCGGGGGCTATCCCAGGCGTTCGATGATGGTGGCGTTGGCCTGGCCGCCGCCCTCGCACATCGTCTGCAGTCCGAAACGGGCCCCTGTCCGCTCCATCTCGTTCAACAAAGTGCACAGCAGCCGTGCCCCGGAGCCGCCGGTCGGATGTCCGATGGCGATGGCACCACCATTCACATTGACCTTGGACATGTCGGGATGGTGCTCCTTCTCCCACGCCAGCACCACCGAGGCGAATGCCTCGTTGATCTCGATGAGATCGATGTCATCGAGGGATAACTTCGCCTTTTCGAGTACCAGGGTCGTAGCCGGGATCGGCGCCGTCAGCATGATGACCGGGTCGTTGGCAGCCACGGCGAAGGTGTGGAACCTGGCCCGCGGCCGCAATCCCAACTGCCTGGCCCTCTCCTCACTCATGACCAGCACCGCCGCCGCCGCATCAGAGATCTGAGATGAAGACGCCGCGGTGACAAGGCCGTTCTCGACGAACGCCGGCGGCAACGAGGCCAACTTCTCGTAGGTCGATCCGGGCCGTACCCCCTCGTCGAAGGTCAGTAGCCCCTCTTCGGCTGGATCGCCTTCGTCGGTTCCGGCTTGGGCGATCTTGTTTTCGACCCGGGCCCGTCGGGTGGCGAGGGGGACGATCTCGTTCTCGAAACGACCTTCGGAGATGGCCCGAGCAGCCCGATCGTGGGACTCGAGCGCCAGCCTGTCCATGGCCTCACGGGAGATCCCCCACCGCCGGGCGATCTCCTCGGCGCACAGGCCCTGGTGGATGAAGGCGAATCGGTCATGGACAGTGGGCCCGTAGGCCTCTCCCGGGCCGTGGTCGGTGGTCGAACCGATGGGCACCCGGCTCATCGCCTCCACCCCACCGCCGATGGCGACGTCCATGGCTCCCGACATCACGGCCTGGGCGGCGAAGTGAACCGCCTGTTGTGCTGATCCGCACTGTCGATCGACAGTGGTGCCGGGCACGGTGTCGGGAAATCCGGCGGCCAAGGCGGCATTCCGGCCGATATTCATGGCCTGCTCACCAACAGTCATGGTGCAGCCGAAGATCACATCCTCGACCAGGGCCGGGTCGAGATCGTTGCGTTCCAGCAGCGCCCGGAGCGGTTGTGCAGCCAAATCGACAGCGTGCCAACCCGAGAGACGACCATTCTTCTTCCCCACCGGGGTACGGACGGCATCGACGATCACTGCGTTCGGCATGGGATCATTGTGCCCGATCAACCACGATTGCCGAAAGTCTGGCAGTGTGTCAGATTTTTCCATCCCTGGTGAGCCCTCCTCGGGCCTCCCCATGCACCGACCGACGGACCGACCAATGGAAAGCCCATGAAGAACACCAGCGACGGAGCCATGGACCTACGGTTCACCCCGGCCCAGGAAGAATTCCGGGCCGAGGCACGCCATTGGCTGGCCGCCAACTCCCCCGCTCCCGGGTCGCTGCCCTCCCTCGACACCCCGGATGGCTTCGAAGCTCACCGGGACTGGGAACAGGCCATGTTCGCCGACCGCTGGTCAGTGGTGTCGTGGCCGGAGGAGTTCGGCGGACGGGACGTGGGTATTCTCGAATGGCTGATCTTCGAAGAGGAGTACTGGCGCATCCAGGCCCCGGTCCGGGTGAGCCAGAACGGCGTGTTCCTCCTGGCTCCCACCCTGTTCGAGTTTGGGACCGATGCCCAGAAGGCCCGGTTCCTCCCGCCCATGGCCTCCGGAGAAGAGATCTGGTGTCAGGGGTGGTCAGAGCCCGATGCCGGCAGCGACTTGGCCGGGATCCGCAGCCGGGCGGAACGATCACCGGATGACGACGGTTGGCTGCTCACCGGCCAGAAGACGTGGGCTTCACGCGGGGCGTACGCCGAATGGTGCTTCGGTCTCTTCCGTACCGACCCCGGCGCCGAACGCCACCGGGGCCTCACCTACTTTCTGATGGCCATGGACTCCACCGGGGTGACCGTGCGGCCGATCCCCCAGATCGACGGTGAGCCCGGGTTCGCAGAGATCTTCTTCGAGAGCGTCTTCGTTCCCGACTCGCAGGTGCTCGGGGGCGTAGGCCAGGGCTGGAGTGTGGCCATGGCCACCGCCGGCTCCGAACGCGGTCTGAGCCTCCGCAGCCCTGCTCGCTATACCGAAGCGGCATCCCGACTGGTCTCGCTCTATGCCGAGCGCCTTGACCGCGACCCGGCCCGGGCGGCCCGTAGCGCCGACGCGGTGGCCCAGGCGTGGATGGATGCCGAGGCGTACCGGCTCAATACCTACTGGACCGCCAGCCGGGTACTGGCCGGCGGAACCGTTGGCCCCGAGGCCAGCGCCAACAAGATCCACTGGTCCGAGACCGACCTGGCTATCCATCGCACCGCGCTGGGGTTGCTCGGACCCGAGGCCGAGCTCACCGGGGGCGGCGGAGTGGCGGGCAATCCGTGGCTCGACGGCTTCCTGTTCGCACTGGCCGGTCCGATCTACGCCGGCACCAACGAAATCCAGCGGAACGTGGTGGCCGAGCGCCTGCTCGGGCTGCCGCGGGCCTGACGGATCAGGAGGATTCACCGTGCGATTCGCTTTCACCGAACAACAGACCGAGTTTCGAGACGCCGTGCGCCAGGTTCTGACCAAGGAGTGCACCCCCGACGACTTGCGGGCGGCGTTCGACGCCCCCGCGGCCCGCACCGAACGGTGGACGACTTTGGCGGAAATGGGGGTGGTCGGGCTGACGGTTCCGGAACCTCGGGGCGGCCTGGGGCTCGACCTCCTCGATCTGGTGCCGCTGCTCGAGGAAGCCGGACGGTCGGCGTTGCCTGAGCCTCTCATCGAAACCACCGGCCTGGCCGCTCCACTGCTGGCAGCATTCGAGTCTGGTCGGGCAGTCGACTGGTTGGAGCGCATCGCCATCGGTGAGGTCACCGCCGCGGTCGCACCCGTCGATGTGATCAGCGGGTCAGTCGGATCACCCGCGGGCCAAGCGGCGGTGCCGGCAGCTGTGGGCGCCGACCTGTACATCCTGTCCTCCGCATCCGGAGTCCACGCCGTTCCCTCCACCGACGTCACGGTGACGCCGGTGCCCTCGCTCGACCCCACCCGTCGACTCGGAACCATCGACTGGGAGCCGGCCACGACGACCCTCATTGCATCCGGAGAAGTTGCCCGTGAGGCATTGGCGCATCTGGCCGATCGGGCATCGGTGGCCACTGCGGCGGAACTGTTGGGTCTCGCCGATCGGATGATCTCCATCGCGGCCGCCTATGCCAAGGAGCGAAACCAGTTCGGCAAGCCGATCGGTAGCTTCCAGGCGGTCAAGCATCTTCTGGCCGGAGCCCAGGTGAAACTCGAGTTCGCCCGTCCGGCGGTCTACGGCGCGGCATGGTCCCTCGGGCAAGTGGAACCAGCCGGATCAGCGAGCGGCTCCCGAGGCGCGTCGCTGGCCAAGGCCTACGCCTCGGACGCCGCCACCGAAGCGGCGCGGGTTTCGCTGCAGGTGCATGGGGCCATCGGCTACACCTGGGAGTGCGACCTCCACCTGTATCTGAAACGGGCGTGGGCCTTGGCCGAGTCGTGGGGATCGTCCGCCGACCATCGCAGCCGCATCCTGGCGTCACTGGTGGATGAGCTCCACCAGACCCAGGCCTAAACAGGTCAC
>OBLU010002487.1_pt1 | contig 16949 bp, 14 predicted proteins | sample 1518681 | NCBI WGS metagenome assembly OBLU01 (sample SAMEA3539304, study PRJEB22396) | soil metagenome | biome: tundra; feature: field; material: soil | place: USA | collected 2010-05 | depth 0.15 m | reverse complement strand
AATCCGGCCTCTACGTCACCGAGACCATGGGCTTCGGCGTCAACCTCGTCACCGGAGACTACTCCCAGGGCGCCGCCGGCCTCTGGATCGAAAACGGCGAACTCGCCTACCCCGTCGAAGAGATCACCATCGCCAGCAACCTCAAGGACATGTATCAGAACATCTCCGCCATCGGCAACGACCTCGTCTTCCGCTCCGCCTCCGCTGCCCCCACCCTCCGCATCGAAGGCATGACCATCGCCGGCAGCTAGTCCTCTGGCGCTTTCGCCACAACTAGACTAAAAATGTTCATGCTTCCGACACGTACTCTGCTCGTCGCTCTAACGTTCGCCGCCTGCACCAACGCCTTCGCCCAGATTCCCGGCCAGACTGCTCCCGCTCCGCCAGCCGTCCAGGTCACCCAATCCGCAACCGGCCTCGACGCCACCATGGGCGCGGAAACCATGCACGTCACGCTGTGCGCCGAAGGCGTCGTCCACGTCGTCACTCGCCCCAACGGCGGCGATGCCAAGCCCGCGCAGCCGTGGCTGGTCGCCAACGCCTGTCCCGGAGCCAAGTTCACCTTCGCCCAGGACGCGCGCCGCGCCACGCTGAAGACCTCCACCATCACCGTCGCGCTCGACCTCAACCGAGGCTTCCTCTCCTTCGCCACCGCAGCCGGCAAAAACTTCCTCCGCGAAGGCAGCTCCGTCCCGCGCACCTATGCTCCAGTCACGCTGAACGGCCAGCAAACCTACCGCATCATCGACCGATTCTCGCCAGACTCCGCGGAAGCCATCTACGGCCTCGGCCAGCATCAGAGCGGCCTCTTCAACTACCGCGGCGCAACCGTCGAGCTTGGCCAGGACAACACCGACATCGCCATCCCTGTGCTCGTCTCCACCAACGGCTACGGCATCATGTGGAACACCGCCAGCCTCACCACCATGGACAACCGCTTCCCGCTCGACCTCAAGTTCGACTCCATCGCGGGTGCCGGCATCGACTACTTCGTCCTCTACGGACCCGAGTTCGACCAGATCATCCACGAGTACCGCGACCTCACCGGCCACGCGCCCATGCTTCCCCGCTGGTCCTACGGATTCATCCAGTCCAAGGACCGCTACACCTCGCTCGACGAGATCCTGACCATCGCCAACCGCTATCGCGCCGAACACATTCCGGTCGACACCATCGTGCAGGACTGGTTCTGGTGGGATCACGAAGGCGACCCCATCTTCAACAAGAACTACCACGACGTTCCGGCCGACCTGAAGAAGATCCACGATCAGCACATCCACACCATGATCTCCACCTGGGGTCTGCTCGATCCCGCATCGGAGACCTACAAAAAGCTCGACGCCGCCCACCTTCTGCTCAAAGACGCCCACGTCTACGACGCCTCCAGCCCGGAGGCGCGCGATCTCTACTGGCAGAGCCTCAACGGCCCACTGCTGAAGATGGGATGGGATTCGTTCTGGCTCGATTCCGCCGAACCCGAGGAGTTCTACCCGCACGGCGGCGACGCCATCCTCGCCACCCGCAGCATCGCCATCGGCAACGGCGCCGAATACACCAACATCTATCCGCTCGTTCACAATCTGGGCATCCAGGAAAACTGGCGCAAGACCACCGACCGCAAGCGCGTCTTCCTGCTCACCCGCTCCAGCTTCCTCGGCTCGCAGCGCGTCGGCGGCACCGTATGGTCCGGCGACGTCTACCAAAGTTGGTGGGCCCTGAATCACCAGATCCCCGCAGGCCTCAACTATGCGCTCTCCGGCTTGCCCTACTGGACCACCGACATCGGCGGCTATCACCCCACGCCGACCATGCCCAACACCGGCGCAGATTATCAGGAGCTCTACACCCGCTGGTTCCAGTTCGGCACCTTCAATCCCGTCTTCCGCACCCACGGCCATCGCGACCACAACGAGATGTGGAGCTACCCGCTGGTCGAGTCCACGCTCATCAACTTCGACAAGCTCCGCTATCGCATGATGCCCTACATCTACTCGCTCGCCTGGAAAGTCTCAAGCGACGACTACACCCTGATGCGCCCGCTCCCCATGGACTTCCGCGCCGATCCGCTGACTTTCAACAACGGCACCCAGTTCATGTTCGGCCCTGCCCTCATGGTCAATCCGGTACTCGAAGCCGGAGCCACCACTCGTCGCGTGTATCTGCCCAAGGACACCACCTGGTACGACTTCTGGACCGGCGAGAAACTGACCGGTGGTCAGCGCATCGAAGCTGCTGCGCCGCTCGAGCGCCTCCCACTCTACGTCCGCGCCGGCTCCATCCTCCCGCTAGGCCCGGAAGAGGAGTACGCCGACGAGAAACCGAACGGCCCCATCGAACTCCGCATCTATCCCGGCGCGGACGGCACCTTCACCCTCTACAACGACGAGGGCGACAACTACGACTACGAGAAGGGCGCCCATTCCACCACCACCATCACCTGGTCTGACGCCACCCGCACTCTGTCCATCGCGGCACGCCAAGGCACCTACCCCAACATGCCGCGCGAGACCACCTTCCACATCGTCGTCGCCCGCCCCGCGCACGGCATCGGTGAAGCAACAACCGACGCCGCCGACCGCACCGTCACCTACAACGGCTCAGCCGTCACAGTGAGCATGAACTAACGCACCGCCGCGGCCGCCCATCTACAATCCTTTGTGTGAGCGCGCCGTTCCAGTTCGAGCAGTCGATTGCCTTCTCCCCGGAGGGTTCCGCAGAGATTCTGCGCGCCATCCCCGCGCTGCCCGGCGTCTTCGCCCTCCACGGCCCGAGGGCGCCTGAAGGCCAACCCGCAGCTCAGCCCTACCTCACCCGCGCCGCCGACCTGCGCCGCCGCATCACGCGCATCCTCGCGCCGCCCGACTCGCAATCGAAGCGGCTGAATCTCCGCGACCGCGTCGCGCGCATCGACTACACCATCACCGGCTCCGAGTTCGAGTCGACCCTCGCCCTCTATCACGCCGCCGCAACCATCTTCGGCCTCGACGAAGCGCGCCGCCGCCTCAAGCTGCGCACACCCTTCTTCCTCCGCTTCACCGCGGAGAACGCCTACCCGCGCGTCTACTCCACCAACCGCCTGGCGAAGCGAGCGCTAGACAATTTCTACGGCCCGTTCCCTTCGCGTGCCGCCGCCGACCGCTACTGCGACGCCGTCCTCGACCTCTTCAAACTCCGCCGCTGCGTCGAGGAACTCGCGCCGTATCCCGAGCATCCCGGCTGTGTCTACCAGGAGATGAAAAAATGCCTAGCCCCCTGCAACCAGGCCTACACACCCGAGGGTTCTGCGGCGTACGAGCATGAAGCTGATGAGGTCAAGCGCTTCTTCGACACCCACGGCGAGAGCCTGATCATCGCGATCGGCCTCGCGCGGGAAGAGGCCTCCAACGCCCTCCACTTCGAGCGCGCCGCCGAACTCCACGCGCAGTGGCACAAAGTCAAAGCCGCGCAATCGCTCGCCGACGAACTCGTCCAGCCCATCCCAAAACTCCGCGCCATCCTCGTCCAGAAGGCCGCTCAACCCGCCGTCGAGGCCACGCCTTTGTCGCCATCCGGTAGCGCTCCTTTGTTGCCATCCGGCAGCGCTCCTTTGTTGCCATCCGGCAGCGCCCCTTTGTTGCCATCCGGTAGCGCTCCTTTGTTGCCATCCGGCAACGCTCCTTTGTTGCCATCCGGTAACGCTCCTTTGTTGTCATCCGGCAACGCTCCTTTGTTGTCATCCGGCAACGCCCCCTTGTTGTCATCCGGCAACGCCCCCTTGTTGTCATCCGGCAACGCCCCTTTGTTGTCATCCCGTAGCAACGCGGAGGGATCTGCTTTTTTCAGCGCCACCGAAGAAACCGAGCCCACCGCCGCCATCTTCCTCCTCCAATCCGGCTGCATCCTCGGCCCCGAACGCCTCTCCACCCTCGGCGTCCGCGCCGTCAAAGAACAGACCTCCGTCGGCAGTTCCCTGTTCGCGCAGCCGCTGATGCTGCAAGCGATCCCGCTGGAAGAGCCCACCCCAACGCCCGTCATCCTGAGCGAAGATGCGACGGCAGTCGTATCGCAGTCGAAGGACCCCGAAGAACTCGACATCGCCAACGCAGCCCACAGCATTCCTCCTTCGCCCCCCGAAGCAGCAGCCGCCCCAACCCTCAACCCAGAACTCCGCGCCACCAACCTCATCGCCGCGCTGGAAGAAAGAGCCTCCGCACCAACCGACCTCGCCACGCTCTCCGACCACCTCTCGCTCCTCCGCCGCTGGTACTACCGCCCGGAAAAGCAGCGCACCGGCGAGGTCTTCTTCCCCCGCGAAGACGCCACCTGGCCCATCCGCCGCATCCTCCGCGGCGCCGCTCGCATGGCCCTCGGCGATCCCAAACCCATGGCCGAAACCCACCGCGATCAAGCGACCCGCAACCCCGCCGACGAAGCGCAAAAACCCACCCGCATCAAAGTCCTCCACGAAGGCCGCCCCGACGTGGAACGCGTCGTGCCCATCATCGACAAACCACCCAAGTTCAAGAGCCGCCGCAGTAGATCGGCCACCAAATCAGAGGTGAGCGAGTGACATTGACGTCAGCTGCCTTTGGATCAGTCTTGATTCCATTGCTTTGGATCGCCCCGCTTCGCAACGCGATGTCAGAAGTAAGAACGTGTGGAAAGGACGCGGCAGATGTAATGGTGCAATCTGACTTCATGCATCCAGTCGCCACGCCAATTCTTAGACCAGAACTTCCGCATGGCATCGATCCTCGCCAACTACCGCAAACGGTGGTGCTCTACATTTACGTCGATCGGACAGGCACAGTCGCCGATGTGTGTGCGTTCTCTCGCAAAACAGAGGCTGTTTCGCCCACAACAGAAGCTCTGAGGATAGCTGCAGCCTCGGCAGTGTCGACTTGGAAATATCCACACGACTTCGGGATCACCGGTCGCATTAATCCCAAAGTTCGATACCTGCGGGGTACTGTCTCATTTGTGTTTACCGGAAAACAGGCAGTCACACCTCATGAGTCGAGCGATAGACTAGTCACGACAGACAGGAGCCACGTTCCTTGATCGAGTTAGCCTTCTCCATCCTCGCGTCCGACTTCGCCCATCTCGCCGACGAAATTGCCGCGGCCGAGCGCGGCGGCGGCACCATCGTCCACATCGACGTCATGGACGGCCACTTCGTCCCTAACATCACCTTCGGCCCGCCCGTGGTCAAGGCTATCCGCCCGGTCACGAAGCTCCCCATCGACTGCCACCTCATGATCGAGGACCCCGACGCCTTCATCCCCGCCTTCGCCGAGGCCGGCGCCGACATGATCTCCGTCCAGCAGGAGGTCTGCCGCCACCTGCACCGCACGCTCGAGCACATCATCGAGAACAACTGCCTGCCCGGCGTCGTCATCAACCCGGCCACCCCCGTCGAGACGCTGATCGAGATCCTGCCCATGGTCCACTACGTCCTGGTCATGAGCGTGAATCCCGGCTTCGGCGGCCAGAAGTTTATCCCCTTCGCCGTCGACAAGATCGCCCACCTCGCTGACCTGCGCCAGGAGATGGGCCTCAATTTCCGCATCGAAGTCGATGGCGGCGTCGCTCACGACACGGTCGCCTCGGTCGTCCAAGCAGGAGCGGAGATGCTCGTCGCAGGCTCCGCCGTCTTCGAAAAAGGGCGCACCGAGCAGAATGCAGCCGAGCTGTTGCGCATCGCCCGCGCCGCAACTCCCGGGGCCTGAGCAGCAACGTTCCATGGCAAGGCCCCGGCAGCCAAAACCGATTCCGCCAAACCAGCGGACTTTCCCCTCCGGCACCCGGCAAAACGTGGCCGGAACCGTTAGAATGAACAGCAGTCCCCGCCTCGCCGAGTGGGGACGCCCGGCCCATTTCAGCACGCGGCAGATGGAGTTTCCAGCATGATGCATCGCAACACCGTCAGCAGCACCCCGCTTCGCTCTTCCATGTCTGATCTCCGCACAGCTCTCACCACCGGCTTCACCGCCGCCGCGCTACTGGCCGCGACTCTCGGCGCACACGCCCAGGCCCCCGCCGATCCGACCGCCGCCGCCGCGGCGGCAGAAGCGCAGGCCGCCGCGACGCAGGCCGGCGCCACCCAGACCAAGCCGGACATCTCCCTCAGCAACCAGAAGCCCGCCAAGACCCGCAAGAAGGACGAGAAAGTCGTCGCGACCAAGGACACCCGGCAAGAGGCGAAGAAGCTCAAGAAGGACAATGCGCTGGCGGGCATGGATGAGAAGATCCCCGACAAGTCCCTCTACGACAAGGCCGAGGACGCCATCAAACACGGCCGCTTCGACGTCGGCCGCCTCGACCTGCAGACCCTGCTGAACACCTATCCCGACTCGCAGTACATGATGCGCGCCAAGCTCGCCATCGCCGATAGCTGGTACAAGGAGGGCGGCACCGCAGCCCTCACCCAGGCCGAGCAGGAGTACAAGGACTTCATCACCTTCTTCCCCAACGCACCCGAGGCCGCCGAGGCCCAGATGCGCGTCGGCGACATCTACTTTCGCCAGATGGACAAGCCGGATCGCGACTACGCCAAGACCCTCAGCGCCGAGCAGGAATACCGCCTGATGCTGCAGCAGTTCCCCGATTCCACGCTGGTACCCCAGGCCAACCAGCGCCTGCGCGAGGTCCAGGAGGTCCTGGCTGGGCGCGAGGCTGGCATCGCAACCTTCTACGCCCAGCGAACCCCGCCCAACTTGCCGGGCGCCATCGCCCGCTACCAGACCGTCGTGGATACGTACCCGCTCTACAGCCACATGGACGACGTTCTCGTCGGCCTGGGCGATGCCTATGAGGCTGAGGCGAAGTTCGTCCGCACTCTGAGATTGCCCGAAGCTCCCAAGGCAAGGCTGGAGAAGATCTACGACGACCAGGCGGCCAATGCCTACCGCAAAGTCATCCTCGAGCACTCCGCCGCAGCGCATGTGGATGACGCGCGCGACCGGCTCGCGGCCATGAACCTTCCCATCCCAACGCCGACCAAGGAGCAGGAGGCCGCCAGCGCCGCGCTCGAGAGCAGCCGCGGTCAGTACACGCTCAAGAGCCGTGCCACCCTCCTCTTCCTCAGCAAGTCGGATACGGTTCCGGCCGCCACCGTCGGAGACCCGCCGCTGGAAGACGCCAAGCCCACGCTCGCGCCCAACATCGTCAAGCAGTCCCAGACCGACTTCATCACTTCGATAAACCCAGGCGCCAACCCATCTCCGGCCGCGACCGCAGTCGCCCCGGCCGCCGAGGCCGCTACCGGCGCCACCCCAACCGTACCGACTACCAACGCGCCGCCCTCCTTGCAGGATGTTCCCACCGCCAGCGCAGCCACCGGCTCAACCCCCGTGATCACCAACGTGCCGCAGTCCTCCGCGACCTCCACAACCGGGAACGCCATGGGCATCGAGATCGTTCGGCCGGATGCCTCCGCCCCGCCAGTCACCGCCCCTGCGACTCCCCCAGCCTTCCCCGGCACGGCAGCGGCCACCCCGGCCCAGCCCAAGGACACCACCGGCGGAATCGGCCCGGTCGGCCCCAAGGACGCAACCCAGCTCGCTCCGATCGAGAAGGCTGCCAAGGCTCCGGACGTGATCAACGACGCCCCGCAGACCACGGCCGCCGCCCAGCCCGCACCCACCAACGGCAAGAAGAAGCCCAAGGTTGAGTGCGACAAGAATGATGAGTCCTGCAGCAAGCACAAACCGAAGAAGGGCCTCGGCAAACTGAACCCGTTCTAGTCCGCGCACCGGCTTCGGTCGCCCTCGCGCTCGTAGCGGCAACGGAAGAATTGCAGAGCAGCATTTCAATTCCTGAAATTAAGGTTTAGGATTTCAGGTCTGGATTTCAACGAGAGGTTCGCCTCACGCGATGGCACATAACGAGCCAGTCCGCAAAAGCCCGCACGCATCCAGCGCTCCTGTGTCCGAAATCCCCGACAAGCTCTACTTCCGCATCGGCGAAGTCGCCCGGCTCTGCGAGGTCCCGGCCTACGTCCTGCGCTTCTGGGAGAGCGAGTTCCCGCAGCTCAAGCCCAACAAGGGAGGCACCGGCCAGCGCCTCTACCGCCGCCGCGACGTCGAGATGGCCCTGCGCGTCAAGAGCCTGCTCAAGGAAGAGGGCTACACCATCCCGGGTGCGCGCCACGTGCTCAAGGCGGAATTCAAGCAGAAGGAGCCGCAGCTTTCTCTGCTCGGCGCCGACGAACCGGGCCTCGACCCCAAGCAACTGCGCGTCCTGCGCCGTGAACTGCAGGCCATCGCGACGATGCTCTCGCGCCCCGTCAGCGACCTCCCCGGCACACCCAAAGTCCACGCCCGCGCCGCCCAGGCCCCGCATCCCATCCGTAGCGCCCGCCGCGCCTCCCCACCGCCCAAAGCCCCCGAAATCCCCTTCGAACCCGCCGACTAGCGCGCCTCGCCACCTACACTCTCTGTTTGTCATTCCGTAGCGCAGCGGAGGAATCTGCTTGTGTCTTCGACCCCGCACTCTAGAATCGAACTAACCTGATGAGCCTGCCGCCCGACCCCATACCGCAAACCCAGACCACCCCCGGCACGGCAACCCGCACTCTTCCCCGCCAGCACACCGCCGGTTCCGCGGCCATCCTGCTGATGTTCAGCTCGCTCGCCTCTGGCCTCCTCGCCCTCATCCGCATCAAGTACGTGAACCTCCTCTTCGGCGCGGGCCTCGCGCAGGACGCCTACCGCGCCGCCTTCAAACTGCCCGACCTCATCAACTACTTCCTCATCGGCGGAGCCGCCTCCATCTCCGTCATCACCATCCTCAACCGTTACCGCGAGTCTGGTGACGAAGCCGGCGGCGATCGCGCGCTCTCCGTCATCCTCACCACTATGCTCGCTGTCCTCGGGTGCGGCGTGCTGCTCGGCGAGATCTTCGCGCCGCAATATGTCTGGCTCGCCTTCGCCGGCTACCGCACCGACCTCGTCGGCGGCGCGCTCTGCACCTCGCTCACCCGCCTGCTGCTGCCCGCGCAACTGTTCTTCTTCATCGGCAGCGTCATGAGCTCGCGCCTCCAGGTGCGCAAAATCTTCCTCTACCAGGCCTTCACGCCCGTCATTTACAACTCCGGAATCATCCTCGGCGCCTTCTTCCTGCATCGCCGCCTCGGCATCTACTCGCTCGCCTGGGGAGTACTCGCCGGAGTCATCGTCGGCTCCGCGCTGCTCAATTCGCTCGGCGCATTTCGCACCGGCCTGCGCTACCACCCCATCGTCAACTTCCGCGATCCCGCCTTCCGCGAGTGGCTCAAACTCTCTCTGCCGCTCATGATCGGCGTCTCGCTGGTCATGTTCGACAGCTACTTCCTCACCTACTTCGGCTCCCTGCGCCAGGGCGGCATCACCCTCATCGGCAACGCCAAAGACCTCTTCAACGCGCCCTTCAACGTCATCGGACCTGCCGCCGGAGCCGCCTCGCTACCCTTCTTCGCCTCGCTCTTTCAGCGCGGACTCGCCCACGATTTTTCCCTCTCGGTCGCCCGCTCCGTCTCGCGCCTCTTCGCCGTCGGCATGCTCGTCTCCGCCTGGATGATCGCCCTCGGCCCCTGGCTGATGGACCTCTTCCGCGGAGGCAAATTCCGCCACGCCGACGCCGCCGCGACCACGCAGCTCTTCGTCATCCTCGCCATCACGCTCGCGCTCTGGGCGGCGCAGGGCATCTACGCCCGCGCCTTCTACGCCGCCAGCGACACGAAAACTCCTGCCATCACCGGCACGCTCATCACCGTGCTCTCCGTGCCGATGTACTGGACCCTCTACCACACGCTCGACCTCAAGGGCCTGGCCATCGCCTCCGACATCGGCATCTTCGTGCAGACCGCCTCCCTCGCCATCCTGCTCCACAAGAAGCGCCTCGTCTCACTCAGCCACCTCGAGTTCGCCGAACTCGGCCGCGCCCTCGTCGCCGCCCTGCTCGCCTGGGCCGCGACCGCCGCCGCCACGCGCTTCCTCCCTTCGGTCTCCACCCACCTGCGAGACATCCTCACCATCGCCGCCGCATCCGTCGCCTGGGCCGCCACGGCCGGCGTCGCCCTCCGGATCACGGGCTCCAAACTGCCGCAGCAGATCCTCCGCCGTCGCTAGAGCGTTCTTGTGACGCAAATCACATTGCGTCAACTCCCTAAAGCGTATAACTTTATCCGCGTCGGCCGGGCGACCCGATCGTCCGGCCAATGCAATCGATTCGCCTGGGGACACCATCGCCGTGTTACCTCTGTTCCGGCAATACACCGCGGCCAAAGAACAGCTGGCGTCTCCACTCGACAAACCGGACTACCAATGCGGAGGATTCATGGGATCGTTTCTTAGACAGTGTTCCATCAGTGCAATCGCCATTGCCGCTCTGCTCGTGTCAGGCTGCTCGCAATCGGCCACGCCATCGGGCAGCAGCCAATCCAGCACAGGCGGACCCGCCGGGCCGCCAGAACTAGTCACCGCCAAGACCGCCTTCTGGCCCATGTACAAGTCCGCGCTAACCTGGAGCAGCGACGCCGAGACTCTCCGGATCTCGGCAAGAGAAGTTCCCGGGTTCAAGAATCAAGCGGGCAAGGCGGCCATGTGGGAGGCCTCGTTTGGCTCGCCAAGCAAGCATCAGTACCGGGCCTATACCTACTCCATCGCCACCGTGCTGCCGGACATTCACAAGGGAGCCACCGCTGGCCTTGCACTACCCTGGGGCGGCCAAACCCGCGACGCCATGCCGATTGACCCAACCGTCTTCAATATCGATTCCGATGCTGCGTACCAGACCTCTGCCGCGGATGCTGCGCCCTGGCTGGCAAAGAACGCGGACAAGCCACTCACCTCAGTCGAGCTTGGAAGCACCTACGCCTTCAAATCTCCGGTCTGGTACATCTCCTGGGGAGACAAGAAGGCCGGCTATATCGGCCTGGTGAATGCCACCAGCGGAACGCTGTACAAGAAGAAGTAACCGAACACCATCGCCACGCTCCTCAGCACCTGCCTATACAGGCTGCGTGAAAACTCGTTTCTGAGATAGGCCGGGACTTCAGTCCCGGCATCGCGGGCGCTGAATGAAATGCGGGCTTTACAGGCTGCTGAAAAGTCTTTTCGGATTAGCGTGGGGTTTCAACCCCACGAATCAGCTGCCTCGAATCAATCGGGGTTTTAACCCCGGGCCTTCGTTTCGCGGGCCACGGATACTTTTTCAGCACCCTCTTTAGCTCCTGGGACTCGCTTCTCGCTGCAGCCCCCCGACCGTGCAGTGTATAGAGGAAGAGATGCGAATCGAATCCCCCATCCTCACCGGCACGCATATTCGTCTTGAGCCTCTCGACCCTCGCCACGCCGACGGCCTGGCCGCCGCCTCCGCTCTCGACCCCAGCCTGTACCGGTGGAGCCCGGTCCCGCAGGGCGCCCTCGAAGCCGCGCGCTACATCGACACCGCCCTCGCCCTGCGCGACGCCGGCACATCCATCCCGTTCGCCACGATCCGCGTCGAGGACGGCCTCATCCTGGGCTCGACCCGTTTCTTCGACATCGAACGCTGGGGCTGGCCCCAAGATCATCCGCGCCACAACCTCCCCACGCCCGACGTCTGCGAGATCGGCTACACCTGGCTCAGCCGCGCGGCCATTCGCACTGCGGCCAACACCGAGGCCAAGCTGCTGATGCTCACCCATGCCTTCGAAACCTGGCAGGTCCTCCGCGTCTGCCTGCACACCGACGCGCGCAACGACCGCTCCGCCGCCGCGATCGAACGCATCGGCGGAAAGCTCGAAGGCATCCTTCGCGCCCATCGCATGGCCGCCGACTTCATCGCCCGCGACTCCAGGCGCTTCTCTATCACCGCCTCCGAATGGCCCGACGCCAAACAACGCCTCACCCAACTCCTCGCGCGTAGCTAGTCCTTCCCTCGAACCTTGTACCTCGAACCTCCGATTCTGTATCCTCTACACCGCAAGCTAGGCACACTGCAACCACGAGGTGAATTCCATGGCTCGCACTACCCGACGCGATTTTATCCGCACCTCGCTCGCCACCGGCGCGCTTGCTTCCACGGGCACTCTGCCTCTGCTGGCCGCCGGCGCGAAAGCCACCGACTGGGTCACGCTCGGCAAGTCCGGCATTCAGGTAACGCGTCTCGCCTTCGGAACCGGAACCAACAACGGCGCCGTCCAGCGCAATCTCGGGCAGGACCAGTTCACGGCCCTCGTCCGCCACGCCTACGACCGCGGCATCCGCTTCTTCGAAACCTCCGACACCTACGACGAGATGCACACCATGCTCGGCATCGCCCTCAAAGGCATCCCGCGCGACTCCTACCGCCTCATGTCCAAGGTCACCACCGACAACGGCAACCCCCAGCAGCGCTTCGACGACCTCCGCCGCCAGGCCAACACCGACTACTTCGACATCATGCTGCTCCACGTGCAACAAACCTCCACCTGGCCCACCGACTCCGCCCGCTGGCAGCAGGGCATCCTCGAAGCCCAGTCCCGCAAGATCATCCTCAGCCGCGGAGCCTCCGTGCACGGCCTGCCCGCGCTGCGTCAAGTCCCCGCCAACCAGTGGCTGCAGATCGCCATGATCCGCATGAACCACCTCGGCACCCGCATGGATAACGAAGACAACTCCTGGGATGACCGCGGAATCGTGCCTGAGGTAGTTGACCACGTTCACCAGGCCCGCAAAGCCGGCCTCGGCATCATCAGCATGAAACTCATCGGCGAGGGAGTCTTCAACCACGACGACCGCCAGGCCGCAATGAAGTTTGCGTTCCAGTACGCCGGCGTGGACACGGTCACAGTCGGCTACAAGAGTCCCGCCGAAGTCGACGAAGCCATCGACAACCTCAACCTCGCCCTCGCGTAATCCACATCCACCGCATCAGCCAGCAAGAAAGCCGCCCCGCGAAGGACGGCTCTCTCACAAACAGGTGCGGCTGTTGTCTCTTAGTTGAAGATTGCTCCGACAGTCACATCGCCGCTCAATACTACCGTGCAAGTGTTGGGACCCGTCGATACGGCAGGGTTGGGAGAAATGGTAGAGCAGCTAGTGGACCATCCACCGAAGGAGACGCCCTGTTGCTGGGGTGCAGTCAGGGTAATTGTAGCTCCAACCGGATAGGTTGCTGTACACACTGAGCCACCGCTTTGGCCAAGGCCACCGCTTTGGACAGGGTTCGTCCAGCCTGGACCGCAATGGATTACGTCCTGTATCTGTGGCAAAGTCGCAGAGGGTGCCGTCACCAACCAATTCGTGTTGTTCGCCAGCGGATCATTGTTATTGAGTCCCTCGTTGTACACCGTCAGAGTAGCCAGCAGAGCCGCCGCTTGCGAACCCGGATAACACGAACCGGGAGTTGGCGGATGGGTAGTCGGATCAGGCTCGACCAGCGGACAACTGAAGGTCGCCGTCGCAGCCTGGGTCGCACCATCGGTGCCGGTGTACTCGGCTACGATGACGCCAGAGCCATCGCCGTATGCGCTCACAACCCCACCGTTCTGCGATCCTGCAAGCGGTGCAGGGCTGCAATTCGCAGGAGCCCCAGAGCCGCAGTTTGTCGTTACGGGGAAGACGTTGGGTGCTGAAGTAATCCACTGAACTTTGTTTGTGACATCTCTGGTATACGGGGGAGTCGAAAAGCTTCCGATCGCCAGCAACTGCTCCGTATCTTGCAGGTTGCCTACCGATGGAGCGGTGGGAATAATCGACAGCGAAAGCAGGTCCGCCGGCACAGCCGTAAGGCTAGTCGTCAGCGTCGCTGAGTTTGTAACGACCGAGCCGTCGCTGTTAGTAAGCTCCGCTGTGATCGTGCTAAGACCTGCACCAAGGTCCTTGGCGACACCTGTAGAGCTGACCAAACCAATCGCGGGCGCGCTGGAATTCCATTTAACTTGCGCAGAACTGGTCACATCCTGCTGCAGACCGGTCGCGCCGGAAGTTGCCAGTGCGATGAATTGGGCCTGCTGATTCAGAACAGTCAGCGTCTGAGCGGCAGGCAGGATTGTCAGAGACGTGAACTGCTGGCTCGTTCCAACCGTCACCGTCATCGACGCCGTCCCCGTCACCACCGTACCGGCATTTGAGTACAGTGCAGTGATCGTTACGGCTCCCTTTGTCACCGCCGTCGCCAGTCCGGTCGCAGCGTTGATCGTCGCAATCGACGGACTGCTGGAGCTCCACGCCACCTGGCCGGTCAGATTTACAGTAGCTCCCGACGAAGTCGTTCCAATCGCCAGGAACTGCGTGGTTTGCCCAGCGGCCGACACCGACTGCGAACTCGGAATAATCGCCACGGAAACGACGCTGCCCCCAGCCACACCTCCGCCCGACGAGGTAACCGTGATGATGGCGCTCGAAGAAATGGGACCATTGAACCCCGCCGCGTTGGCCGTGATCGTCGTTGTGCCCGCTCCTACGGCCGTCGCCAGTCCGCCTGAGCTAACCGTCGCTACCGATGGTGAGCTCGAGCTCCAGGTCACCGCGCCTGTAATCACCTGCGAGGAAGCGTGACTCGCATTGCCGAAGGTTCCGGTAGCCGTAAACTGTGCCGTCTGACCCACCGTCAGAGCCTGGCTCGCCGGCGAAACACTAACCGAATCCAGCCCTTGAGGATTACCACACCCAACCAAAGCAGATACAACACAGAGGAAAACGATCCCTCTAAACCGACGAGCAGACATGATGGTCTCCTGGCATTTCCAACATCGGGCAGTCCTTACGTTGCGGAATCAATGGCATGATCCCATGAAACCAATCCCGCGACAAGAAATTCCCGTACGCCATGTTCCAATTGGCGCACAGGCAGGTGCTTCGCTGTGCCCTGATACTAAGCAAGCCGATATCCATTCGTGTAGCGAAATTTCCGTCCTGGAATCAGCATGTTACACATCGCCCAAACCGCCCAGGTGTCGTCGCACGTTTACACGGCTCCCCGGAAAGACATTCCACGTATACAGAAACCGGGCTTCTCCACTCCGCCTTCCCGCGTGCCTCGCCCCTCCCGCCAGCCTTTCACGCACCCTTCGCGTCCACATACTCCTCGTGCCAGGCCGTCTGGATCGCCTCCAGAATCCCCTCATTCGACTTCGCCGGATCCCCCACAAACCCCGGCAACTGCACCACCCACTTGTGCAGATCGGTAAACCGCACCGAGTACGGATCGGTCTCCGGAAACGTCTCCTGCAATTGAATCCCAATCTCTTCCGTATCCGTCCAATCCAATTCGCGTGACATAGCTCTCTCCTCGTAACCTGATCTGGGGCGGCAACGTCGCCTCCACACAGAAGAGACTACACGCACCGCCTTCATGCCGCCGCCCTCCATTCCGCCCTGGACTGCCTCCCAGCTCCGCCGCGACCTCAGCGACCGAGCCGCCCGCCTCGCGCGCACCCACGGCCTGCTCCACGACGTCTCCACCGGCGCATCCCCCACCGTCCTTTTCGGGCGCGACGAGTACGGACGTCACGGCAACTTCCACCCCGCCGCCTACGCCCGCATCTGCGCCAACCCCGACTGGCTCCGCCGTCTCGCCAAGGTCCACACCGCCTCCCGCCGCTCCCGCGCGCGCCACGACTGGCAGTGGATGGAGCTCGATTCCGCCTCCAGCTCCGACGCCCTGCTGATGAACATCTTCTGCCACCCGGACGTCTTCGACGGCACCCGACTGGCCGCCCCGGTCGCCACTCTGCTCAACGTCGACCGCGCCACCACCCCCTGCTTCGGAGCCCACCCCGGCGTCCCCCTCCGCAAGCTCACCAAGAACACGACTAAAACTGCGTCATCTCGACCGGAGCGCAGCGAAGTGGAGAGACCCCCGCATTTTCTTCTTGACCGCACCGAGATCGACCTCACCCTCGGCCCACTTTTCCTCGAAGCCAAACTCACCGAGTCCGACTTCCAGACCGCTGCCCCCGCCCTCATCGCCCGCTACCGCGACCTCGAAACCGTCTTCGACGTCGAACGCCTCCCGCGCAAACTCCTCACCCCTCCGCCGCTTCCACCCAACGTCGACCCCGACTTTTGGTTGTCATCCCGCAGCGAAGCGGAGGGATCCGCTTCACCCTTACCCGCGCGCCCCACCCGCATCCGCATCGTCGGCTACCAGCTCATCCGCAACGTCCTCGCCGCCTACGCCGCCGGCGCCTCCTTCTGCGTCCTCTCCGACGCCCGCCGCCGCGACCTCATCGAGACCTGGTTCGCCGTCCTCTCCGCCGTCCACGCCCCCACCTTCACCCCGCGCCTCAAGCTCCTCACCTGGCAGGAACTCGCCCACACCCTGCCGTCCGACCTCCAGCGCTTCCTCGACACAAAATACGGCATCGTCCCATCGCCCGACAGCTCCCGGTAAAGCGAAGGTCTTAACTGCCGCCAACCCGGGCCGGTGCCTTGGACGCCTTTCGCTTCCTTTCCATCTTCGCCTCAACCTCCGGAAGCGCAGAGATCGCCTCCCGCAACTTCGCCAACTTCACCTGCAGTTCATAGACGCCCGTCCGGCTCTTCTCCTGGTCCGCCTCGATCTGCCCCTTCAACTCCTCCGCAATATCCGGAAACTGGCGCGCCAGCGTCAGCTTAAGCGCCGCGACCTGGTCGGCCACCTCGCCCAGCGCAATCGCCTGATCGCCCACCGCCTGCACCATCGCATTCAGAACGTCTTTCATCTCTCTCCTCTCGAGTCGGCCAGGTGAAACGCAAGCATCAGGCGCACGCCGCCTCAACGGCTAAAGCCGCCCTCACACCCCGCGAGCCTTATCCAATCTCTTCCTGAAGTTCTTCGCCCACCCGCGAAATGCCGCATCAATATCTCCCCACTTCTGAAACGCCTTCAGCCCGCTGAAGAACCTTCTCCCGCTCTTCTGCGTCATAAACGCCATCTCCACCTCACCCGACTGCGAATTCACCATCTCCCCTTCAATCGAAACCCGGCCCACGCTCAGCCTCGGCAGCAGCAAACCCGTGCCCGGAGGAGTCGCCCCATAC
>OBLU010002483.1_pt1 | contig 16959 bp, 14 predicted proteins | sample 1518681 | NCBI WGS metagenome assembly OBLU01 (sample SAMEA3539304, study PRJEB22396) | soil metagenome | biome: tundra; feature: field; material: soil | place: USA | collected 2010-05 | depth 0.15 m | reverse complement strand
CAATCCTGAAGTGCCATCCAAAGACGCTACGACTAATGGCAATGGACGGGAAGATCCCGTCACGGCGAGTAGGTCGCCTGTGGCGGTTTAGCCTATCCAAAATCAAGGAGTGGCTCGATGGGAACGACACCTAGCTGAACGGAGAGGCGACGGATTATTTCCGTCGCCTTTTCTTTGTTGGTCCAAGAAGCAGAGCGTTCACGACTCTCGCATTCGCAATCCGCTTCTCCTCGCTATTTGCTCTGCCGTAATCGAATGACTGGCCGATGGCGCTGTGTCGCATTAGATCCTTCGTAACTCCTGGAGTAGCGCCAGCCGCATCGAGCCAGGAACGATACGAGTGCCTGAGGGAATGAAAACCCAGCCCCTTGATACCTATCGATTCAGCAGCTGGGCGTATCCACTTCTGCTGCAGGCTCGGAGAGTAGTAAGGCATGCCGGTGGCGGGATTGGCGAATAGCCATTCGGAATCAACATCGGGTGCCAACCGCCACTTCTGCAAGAGCCCCGCGAGTAGAGGGTCAAGCGGGAGGATTGCATTCGACGACACAGTTTTCGTATCTTCAATCGCACCTCGATAGGCGCTCCTCTGAATCGTGATCGTCCGCTTCTTCCAATCGATGTCGCTCCACTTCAGGCCAAGGATTTCGCTCACGCGAAGTCCTAAACAGCCGGATACAACGACCATCTTGTTCACATGAGCCGGCAGTTTCAGAACGACCGCGCGAAACTGCTTATATGAAATGACAACCGGTTCTTTCGATCGCTTCGTAACCTTCTTGATCTTTACAAGTTCGAGCGGGTTCCTGCGCTCGAGCGGAAGGTACTCCCATAGCGTCGCGCGATCGAAGAGCAGGCGCATCAGGGAACGAACATGCCCTTTTGAAACGGGCTGAAGCTTGAGCGATTGGAACCACGAATGGACCAGCGCCGGTCTGATATCCGAGAGAACCATATTCTCCCAGCGGGGCCGAAGATGATTCTTGATGATGGACGTATACGAATCGCTGGTCGATTTGCGCGGCGGCATCTCTTCGGCAATGTATCGATCGAGCAGAGCGCCAAACGTTACCGCGACCGGAGGGGTATATGGAGTTGCATCGTTGAGCCTGGGAACCGAAGCTCCCACAGCCCTGCGAACATCAGCTTCAGTTCCGTAGAGCTTCCCGTTGAAGGTCTGCATCTTGAGCTTCCGCTTCCCGTCTGCCGTGACGTAGTAGCGGTACTCCCAGGCAAAGCCCTTAGCTCTTGTAACCTTGCGGATGCTGCCCTGCTGATAGCGATTTCGGGTGATCTTCACAGTGTCCTCGGAGGCTCTTCCGAGGACAGGATATTCTTATAATGGTGTTTATGGTGTTAAATCGGCTGTGAGAAATCGCCGTAAGCCATTTATTTTGTTGGAGCACCGAATGGGATTTGAACCCATGAATACTGGTTTTGCAGACCAGCGCGTTAGCCACTTCGCCATCGGTGCTTCTCCGCCGCGCCCGTCGGAATCTCAACACGCGTGGCGGTGCAATTGCTCCTATTGTCGCAGAATTGGTTACTTCGGCTGCGCGGTCGTCCGCAGATACGGCTTGACCGTCTTGTAACCAGGGAAGATCTTCGCAGCGTCGTCGTTGGAAACCGCACCGGTGATGATCACGTCCTCACCCGGCTTCCAGTTCGCCGGAGTCGCCACCTTGTGCTTCGCCGTCATCTGCATGGAATCGAGCACGCGAATGATCTCGTCGAAGTTCCGACCCGTCGTCATCGGATAGGCCAACGTCAACTTGATGCGCTTGTCCGGCCCAATCACGAAGACCATGCGCACGGTGGCATTGTCCGCCGGCGTCCGGCCTTCGCAGCTATCCCCCGCGTCTCCCGGCAGCATGTCATATAGCTTTGCCACCTTCAACTCGGTATCGCCGATGACCGGGAAGTTGACGGGCGAGCCCGTCACCTCTTCGATATCTTTTGCCCACTTGCCGTGGTTCTCTACCGGATCCACGCTCAGGCCGATTACCTTGGCGCCACGCGCCGCAAATTGCGACTCCAGCGCGCCGACCGCACCCAACTCGGTGGTGCAGACCGGAGTGAAATCCTTGGGGTGCGAGAACAGCACCGCCCAGTTGTCGCCAATCCACTCATGGAAATGAATCGTCCCCTGCGTGGTTTCGGCGGTGAAGTCGGGAGCTACGTCGTTGATACGGAGCGACATTTTTTCTTCCCCTCTTTTATGATCGTCTTCAAAAGACGTTTGGATTGGACCCTTACTGCGCACACTAGAAAACCCACCCGGCTCGTTGGCTCCTGGTGGGTTACGCGTTGCCCGAATCGAAAGGTTACTTGCTACGATTCGCCTATGCGCACCCCCATACCCTGCAACAGCAACAAGGCATGGAGTTCGTATTGGGCGTCATCGTCATGGCTAATCTTTTTGGCCGCGGCCAGCTTGGCTGGCTTGGAGCAGTTTGCCCCATTGCGGTCTACTCAGAACATACGTCCGAGGAGCTTTCATGTCAACTGCCCCGTCTCCATCTTCAGTCCCTGCTATCGCGCACCGCGCCTACGACTTCGCCCAAATGGACGTCTTCGCCGAGCAGCCCCTTGAAGGCAATGGCCTCGCCATCTTCACCGATGCACGCGGCCTCAGCACCGCCGAGATGCAAGCCCTCGCCCGCGAGACCAACCTGAGCGAGACCACCTTCATCCTGCCGCGCGACCAAGCGACCGAACGCGAACGCGGCGTCCAGGTCCGCATCTTCACCGTGCGCGAGGAGCTTCCCTTCGCCGGCCATCCCACGCTTGGCACCGCGAGCTGGCTCTATCTCAACCACCCCGTCCTGGCCGGCGCCGACCAGATCACGCTCGACCTCCGCGTCGGCCCCATCCCCGTGAGCTTCGCAGCCAATCAACGGGCCCCCGGCGTGTACGGCACCATGCGGCAGAACGATCCGACATTCGGCACAATCCATCCGCCCGACGCAATTGCCGCATCCCTGGGCCTCACCATCGACGATCTCGACCCCACTCTGCCCGTCCAGACCGTCTCCACCGGCATGCCCTTCTGCATTGTTCCACTGCGATCGCTCGAAGTCGCCGCGCGCCTTTCCATCCCGCAACCGTTGGCGCAGGCCTACCTCGCGCGCACCGATGCGAAATTCTTCCACTGCATCACTAGAGCTTCCGCCGGCTCGGGCGCAGACTGGCACGCACGCATGCAGTTCTACAACGGAGAAGATCCTGCGACCGGATCGGCCTCGGGCTGCACCAGCGCCTATCTCGTGCGCCACTCACTTGCCAAAAGCGATCAACCGATTGTGCTCGAACAGGGCGTCGAGATGCTTCGCCCCAGCCGCATCTACGTCCAGGCGACCCTTCAGGACGAGCGCGTTTGCGATGTGCGCGTTGGTGGTCGCACCATTCCCATTGCAACCGGACGCTTTTTCCTGCCGTGATGCACCCGTTTTCAACAGAGCCATCACGCGAATGACCAGCATTGACGCGCTCTTTGAAGATTCGGTGAATCTGCAATGAAAATCCGGCCCCAGTTTCGCTGTTTGTTCGCAGTTGCCAAGCTAGATAACCCTCCTTACTGTTGGGAAGCGCTGAGGAGCGAAGCATCCCTCTCAGCAAAACGCACCTTCGATCCACTTGAAATCTTCTACCCGTAGCTTAACGAAACCAGCTTTCAGTACCAACAACCGTTCCCTGCTTTATCACACAACTTGACGTTGAGAGAGGCCACCGGCTCGCAGTGGCGGCTTCCCGGCGCACCGTTCCGAACTGCGAACGCAGCCGAACCGGTCCATGATTTTGGGTCAACTCAGACCCACACCTCGTGACCCGATTTGCCCGTTCCGTGGAACATTGAACCGTGCGTCCCCGATGTCGCGTGGCAACCTGCGTCGCCACCGGCCTCTCTCGCACCCGCGGTCTGTCGTCCGGACTCAGTTCGTCGGCGGACCAGGGAGCTGCCTCCTCAAAGGAGCAGACGGGAGAGCTTCGCCCTGAAGGCGTGGCTTCAGAGTAAGGCTCTCCCGCTTGCGCCTCGAAGCAACTCCCCAGTCCAACCGAGCCGAGTTCACCGGCACGGACCGCGGTCGACAAAATAACGCCGCCCGCCGGCGCGCCCGCCAACCAGCAGACGCGTTCGTCAGGCCCATCCGTCAGCTTGCACCGCACGACACGGTTCTAAAGCCGGTCCCCGGTGCAAACTGGCAGAACCGAGAAGCCATGCGCCCCAAAAAGACCATCCTCTGCATCGATGACAACGAACAGATCCTATCCGTCCGAACCTTCCTCCTCGAAACCCGCGGCTACCGCGTGATCGCCCTCACCAACCCGCAAGACGCGATCGACATCATCTCCCGTTCGCTCCCAGGTACGCTCGACCTGCTGCTCTGCGATCTCCTCATGCCGCAAATGGACGGCAACGAACTCGTTCGCCGAGCAAAACAACTCCACCCTTCTCTTCCCGCCATGATCGTCTCCGGAACCATCAGCGCTTACGACCGCGCCGGCCGTGCCGACGTCTTCCTGCCCAAGGGCGCATGTTCCCCAGCCGAGATGCTGGAACGCATCCGAATCCTGGTCGCGCGCAAACGCGGCCCAAGAAAGATGACCCTGCCGGCACCCGAGGCCCCTACCTACAACGCCGCGGCAACCGCCTAGTACAACGCCCCAAGGCATGACACTATATGCAACCATTGAGGTGGCTTTTCCGTGGGAAGAAGCCACCTCGAACGGTTTTGCCAGGCGGGTTGATACGAGCGACCCTGCAAGCACTCGGTTAAGCGCTCGGCATCGGACGCTCGTGGATCACCATCCAGTTCACGCCAAACTTGTCGCGAATCTGGCCGAAGCGGAAGGCAAAAAACGTCTCCCCCATCTTCATCAACACCTCGCCGCCATCCGCCAACGCCGCATAGATTCGTTCCGCCTCCTCGGAGTTCGAAACCGACAAGGTGAGGTAGGCGCTGCGCATCGGCTGCGCCCCCGGAACATCGGCCCCCATCAAGACGGTCTCCCCCAGGGCGATCCGGCCATGCAGAACTTTATCTTCCTGCCCGGGCGGCGTGTGCTTCTCCGCATCCGGCATCTGGCTCCACTTCATCATGCCCATAATCTTGCCGCCGAGATGCTGCTCATAGTGGCGAAAGGCCTCAGCGCAATTGCCGCCATAATTCACATAAGTCGTCATTTTCATTGTCTGTTCCTCCATTCGTGTAGTTTGCCGAGCGCCCGCTCTTCGTTCTAGCCTGCGACCAGAACAATCTCACCAAGATCACACACTCAGGAGGATCTCATGGCCGATTTGCAAGGCAACTCCCGCATTACTCCCTTTCTCTGGTTCGACTCGAACGCCGAGGAAGCCGCCGACTTCTACATCTCAATCTTCAAGAACTCCCGCCGCCTGGACGAACTGCGCAACCCCGGCGAGGCCCCTGGGCCCAAGGGCGGGGTCATGGTCGTAGCCTTCGAGCTCGATGGCCAGAAGTTCTCGGCGCTCAACGGTGGCCCGATGTTCAAGTTCACCGAGGCCATCTCTTTTGTCGTGCGCTGCGATTCGCAGGAAGAAGTCGACTACTACTGGGACAAACTCTCCGCCGGAGGCAGCGAAGTTCAATGCGGCTGGCTGAAGGACAAGTTCGGTCTCTCCTGGCAAATCGTCCCTGCGCAACTGCCCGAGCTCATCAAGCACCCCAAGGCAATGCAAGCCATGATGGGCATGAAGAAACTGGTGATCGCCGATCTCGAACGCGCCGCTCAATCGTAGCAATCGGTGTCTGTGGGCAGCGCGGGGTTCGTTCTCTATCCGGCAAGTGCCCCGCGCGCCGCATCAAGCACCTTTTCGACTTCTTCTGGCCCAAGCGCAACGCTTGCAAAAGCTGCCTCAAACTGGCTCGGCGGCAGCCACACACCAGCCTCCAGCAAACTGCGGTGGAAGCGCCCGAACACTGCCGCGTCAGACGTGCTCGCCGAGGCGAAATCCGTCACCGGCGTTGCGGTAAAGAACCAGGTGAACATCGATCCCACCCGGTTCGTCGTCAGCGGCACGTTCGCCTCGTGCGCGATCCCCGCCACGCCCTCCGCAATGGCCTTGGTCACGCGCTCGAGTTGCGGATACACCTCGTCCTCATGCTCGATCAGGTGTGCGATGGTCGCAATGCCCGCGGCCATCGCCAGCGGATTTCCGCTCAGCGTCCCGGCCTGGTACACCGGCCCCAGCGGCGCGAGAAGATCCATCACCTCCGCCCGGCCACCAAACGCCCCGCACGGCAGCCCGCCGCCGAGAATCTTCCCCAGCGTGGTCAGGTCGGGCGTGATCCCATACACCTGCTGCGCGCCGCCGAGGGACAGCCGGAATCCGGTCATCACCTCGTCGACAATCAGCAGCGCGCCGTACTTCGTTGTCAGATTCCGTAGCCCCTGTAAATACCCCGGCGCAGGCGGAATCGTCCCCGCATTCCCCACCACCGGCTCGACAATGACGCACGCAATCTCGCCCGGCCGCACCGCAAACGCCGCCTCCACCGCGGCCAGATCGTTGTACGGAAGCGCGAGCGTATGCTGGGCCGTCTCTGCCGGAACGCCCGCCGAACCGGGAATGCCCAGCGTCGCCACGCCCGATCCTGCCTTCACCAGCAGAGCGTCCGCATGCCCGTGATAGCAGCCTTCAAACTTGATCACGAAGTTCCGCCCGGTAAAGCCGCGCGCCAGCCGGATCGCCGACATGCACGCCTCCGTGCCTGAGCTGACGAACCGCATCTTCTCCACCGACGGGAAGCATCGCCGCACCAGCTCCGCTAGGTTGGCTTCGCCTGCGTGCGACGCGCCAAAGCTCGCACCGCGTCCCGCCGCCTCGCGAATCGCCTCCACCACCGGCGGAAACGCATGCCCCAGGATCATCGGTCCCCACGAGCCAAACAGGTCCACGTAGCGGTTCCCGTCCGCGTCGAAAAGATACGCACCCTCCGCCCGCACCACAAACGGCGGATGCCCGCCCACCGCGCGAAACGCCCGCACCGGTGAGTTCACTCCACCCGGAAAGTACCCCTCCGCCCGTCGCTCCAGATCCAGCGACTCCGCAAACGCCTTCCCATCCTTCGTTCCTGATTGCATGGCTCAAGTATAGGAGAGTGCGCTTTCTGCTGCCTCGAAGCGCCTGCGAGAGTCCGAGGTCGGAGCGAATTCCCATCCTGGCCGGCTCCGCAGGACGCGATTATCCTCACGCGCGGCTGTTAGACTGGGTTTTCGCGGAAACTGCCTGGCGTAACCCAGATCCCGAACCGGCAGCACACAAAATCGATTCACCCAAGCTATTCTTAAGTTGGTTCAGCAAAACAGCCAAAGAGAATCCGAGTGCCTCCAGAGTCTTCCAACCCGCCCGCCATCGCGCCCAGTCTACCCACCTCGGGCGAAGTTCAAGCCCCGCCCGCGACCACCCGCAAGGGCCATGCGAAGCCCTCCGCCACCTATGCGGACGCAGGCGTCGACATCACCTCAGGCGATCGCGCCAAGCAACGCATCAAAATGCTCGCGCGCAAGACGTTCAACAAGCACGTGCTCTCGGAGATCGGTGGCTTCGGCGGCCTCTTCGCGCTCGACCTCGAAAAATTCCCGCAGCCCGTCCTGGTCTCGAGCGCCGACGGCGTCGGCACCAAGCTCAAGGTCGCATTCGAACTCGGCATCCACCACACGGTCGGCGCCGACCTCGTCAATCACTGCGTCAACGACATCGCTGTGCAGGGCGCCACCCCGCTCTTCTTCCTCGACTACCTCGCCACCGGCAGGCTCCGTGAGCGGGACTCGGACACCGTGGAGACCGTCGTCCGCGGGCTCTCCGAAGCTTGCCGCGCCAACGGCTGTGCCCTCATCGGCGGTGAAACCGCGCAGATGCCCGGCTTCTACGCCGACGGTGAGTATGAACTCGCAGGCACCATCGTCGGCTGCGTCAACCGCCCCGACGTCATCACCGGCGAAACCATCCAGATCGGCGACGTCCTCATCGGCCTGCCCTCCAACGGACTGCATACCAACGGCTACTCGCTCGCGCGCAAGCTGCTCTTCGATGTCGCTCAGTACGGACCCGACCAGTACGTCAACGAGCTGAAGGACAAGACCGGCGCGGCCCTGATGCGCACGCATCGCAGTTATCTCTCCATCATCAAAAAGCTCACCGCCGGAGGCCCCACCGCGGGACTGGTCCGCGGCATGGCGCACATCACGGGCGGCGGCATCACAGAGAATCTGCCGCGCATCCTTCCCCGCGGAATGGGCGCCGTGGTCGACCTCGCCAGCTGGACCGTGCCGCCGCTGTTTGAACACCTCCAGCACCTCGGCAACGTCGAGCAGGATGAGATGCTGCGCACCTTCAATATGGGAATCGGCCTGATCGTCGTCGTTCCCGCAGAGCAGGTGAAGAAGGCCAAGGCCATCCTCAACCGCGCCAACGAGCGCCACCACATCATCGGCCGCATCACCCGCGGCGACCGCAGGGTCACCTACAACTAGCGCCCCCGCCGCTTATTGCGGGTTGAACGGAATCTCCAACATCGTTTCCACATCGGCCGGGCTGCCGCTGAACAGATACGGCCTGAAGCGCCACATCCGCACCGCCTGCACCGCCGCCGAACGGAATTCGAGTGGGCCGCTCACCGCCCGCGCGCTGGTCACGTCGCCCTGCTTCGAAACGGTGATCTGAACCACCACCGTGCCATCGATTCCCTTCGCCTGATTCTGCGGGTAAGCCGGCCTGGGTGCGGATACGGCGTACTTGATCATCGTCGACGAGGGCACATAAATCGAACTCGCCGGAGCCCCGGGCAGATGGCTCGGGCGAGGCGCGCTCGCCGCTGGCAGCGTAGCCGTGGCGGCTGCAACCAGCGGACGAGCCGGAGCCGCAGTCTCCGCCGACTCCGGAGGCGGCGGCCAAACCGACGCCTGGGACTGTGGCCTGTTGGCCGGGCGAGCCTGCCACGTCTCGTCAACCCGGTGGGCAGCAGTATGGGCTATTGCCGGTTGCGGTTTCGCGGCGGTCACACGAGCGGCCGAACCGGCTGCATGAACGTTGAGCGTGGCGCCCCCCGCAGCGTCCTGCACTCCCCCGGCGAGCGCATCCGCCGGCACATCGGGCGTCTGCGCCACCGCCGCTGGCAGGGGGTCCGGATACCGGATCACAGTCTTGGGGTGCAGGTAGCTGTAGACGAAAGCCCCTGCGAATGCGGTCGGAACAAGCAGCAGAATGCCGACCATGGCGAATACCAGTTGGGGATTCGCACGCAAACCGTCGAGCACATAGACCAGCGCGGCCCCAATCGGATTCAGCCCCATGACATGCGGTTGGGCCACCCCGGGCGCGACCACGCTCGGAGGCGGACCTGCGACAGCCTGCGATACCACCGCGGGAGCCGAGACCCTCTCAACCGGAACAGCAGCCAGCGCAGGAATCGGCGCTCCGGGCGGTACAACAATCGGCACGGCCTGCAAAGCAGCCGCAACCGGAACCGAGGGTCCGACCGACGCAGCCGGCACTGCAGCAGGTGCCGGAACGGGCTCCACAACCGAAATCACATCAATCGGAGTAAGCGGGAGCATGGAGATCGCCAGATCCGGCACCGTGCGCTTTGACGCCTTCAGATACGGGTGCCGGGCCAGGAAGGCATCTTCGCCGACGTCCGCCACCGGGGATTTCCACGCGGGAGCGGTGTCCCGGCCTGCGATCGCGGCCAACGAACCCGCCAGAGACGCCGACGACCGCAGTGCAGCCGCTGTCGCAGTCTCAGCGGATGGAGCAGCCCGGAACGGAATCACATCCTCGGGTTCGCCCGCCCTCTTCTGCCGCCGGAAGTCCCCCGCCGAGAAGTCGACCATGGAGTTCAACTGGCTCAGGTGCGGCTGAATGCGGCTCATCCGATGCTCAATATCTTCGAGCAGTGTCTTGAGTTCGCTGATCGTCAGACCATCCACGTTCGGGCCGTTGCCAGAGGAGCGTTGCTGCACCACGCCCGTCGGCGACCGCCCCTTCGCGATCTCGAGAGCTTCCTGAAGGGTATGCAGCCCAGCCGCCGGCGCCCTTGCACCGACCTCCTCGGACGCAGGCTTTGACTCCTCCGCCGGAGGAACGGGCTCGCTGCGGGCCAGCTGTGGCCTCGGAGGCGGCCACGGCAACGGCTCGCTCAACTCCCCCCGCTTGCCCCAGGCCTCGAACCCGCTCAGGAACGCCGACCGCATGCCATCCGGGATCTCGACCGAGCCCTCGCCACGGCAGACCTGCGCCCCCCCCACGGCACGGCCCACCAGGGCCAGAAGCTCCTCGCCGGAGAGATCCTCATCCGCCATGTGGCTGATGGCGGTGCAGAGCGTGAAAAGATCGCTCCGCAAAATATTGTTCGAGCTCAATTCGGAGGGAAAAGTCTCAAGACTCAGGGGATCGCCACACTTGATCTTGCGACGCTCGAGCAGCTTCGTCAGGTCACCAATAAACTGACCGTCGGACATCTTCTTCGGGCGCGGGATCGAAAGAGAAGACATAACAAAGAACTCTCCAGTGCAAGCGGGCCCACGAACAGAATGAGTTACTAAAATAACTGACTTGAACCAAGTTTTCTACTCCTCAATTGCAAAAACGCTGTATAAAATGCGTCGGCCCGACGACCCAAGTCAAATTCCGGGACCTCACTGTTAACTGAAGAGTAATCTCTTACGGAACCGTAACGGGCGCCGCCGCCACCTCAGGCGCGCTTCATCCCGCGGTCCATCGCCTGGTTGGCCAGCCGGTCCGCGTCCTTGTTCTTGTGGCGCAGCGCATGCACGATCTCGAACCCGTCCAGTTGCGCAATCTTCCTCTTCGCCTGCTCGAACAAGGGTCGCAAACCCGGGCTCTTCACCTGGTACTTCCCCTGGATCTGTTTCACCATCAGCTCGGAGTCGGAAATGACCCGCAGCCGCCGGTGTCCGTGGGCCAGCGCGTAGTCCAGCGACGCCAGCAGGCCGGAGTACTCCGCGAAGTTGTTCGTTTGAATTCCCAGGAACTCCGACAGCTCTGCCAGCACATTCCCGTCCGCGTCCTGAATCAGCGCTCCAAAGCCGGCTGGGCCCGGGTTGCCGCGCGCGCCCCCGTCGCAGTGCGCAGAGATCCACGGGCCGGAAGACGGGGGAGCTTTGGGAAAGAGGCTGGGAGAAGAGGAAGCAAGGGGCATGAGTCGAGTTTATAGGTTCCCGGTTGCAGGTTGCACGTTGCACGTTGATGGCTGGAAGAGGGTGCTGAAAAAGGCCAGTTTTGCTTAAGGGCACGGCTTCAGCCGCGCCGTACCGCCCCACAATCAGAGAGGCTTTAGCCTCTGAGGTCACTGCTCACGGCCTGAACCGAATTCTTCATCACCCTCTACAGCCGAGTTCTCGGACAACTGACAACCTGCAACCTCCAACCTGCAACTCCGCCTCGCTTACCTTTTCCCTCCGCTCCTGTCTATCTGAGCAGCAACATTTCCTGACTCCGGAGTCGGAAACGATGAATGCAGATGCATTGAGCCTGGAAACCGGCGGAGAGCTCGCGCCGGTGATTTCGGCAATTACCGGGAGCGCCCGCAAGAGAAGCGTGGGCTCGTTCTCCCCTGCCGTACGCGCGTCCGCTCTCTTGAACGCCGCAGCAGCAGTGGGCGCGGCTTCGCTGGGAGGGATAGAATCGTCCCCAACGATGCCAAAGGCAGCGGCGCAACCCGGGACGAAGACCGACAGAAGCGGCAACAAGCTGACGCAGGCGCAGCTGGACGCCCGCGCTCTGCAGCGCACCGAGGACGACGACCTGATCCGCGAGGCCCAGCGCGGCGACCGAAGTTCATTTGACTCGCTCGTCCGGCGCTATGACCAATCCGTCCTCCGCCTCGCGCTGCACATGCTGGGGAACGAACAGGACGCTCAGGACGTCCATCAGGAGGCTTTTCTCAAGGCATACCGGCACCTCGGCAACTTCCGGTTCGAGTGCTCGTTCTACACCTGGCTCTACCGGATCGTTACCAACCTGTGCCTCGACCATCTACGCCGGCGCAAGAGCCGCCGCGAAGACCCGGCCACAGTCCTCGATTCACGCGGAGACGAGATGGATCTGCTGTCCAACATCTCCGACACGCGCGCCATGGCCAACCCGGCGCGGGAGCTCGACCGCAAGCGCATGGGACAGAGCATCAACGACGCGCTCGGCAAGCTGACGCCCCGCGAGCGCACCGTCTTCGAGCTGAAGCACTACCAGGGATTGAAGCTGCGGACCATCGGCGAAATGTTGAACACCACCGAGGAGACCGCAAAGAACACGCTATTCCGGGCGACCCGCAAGCTGCGGGCCAACCTGGCCGAATTCAAAGGCTCAGGTTCTCCCACGACGTAACCATCGCAAGTTGAAAAGGGGCGCAACCCCGGCAGGAAGAGACAAGACGGGCAGCCAAATAGACCCGAAAACGCAGTCGAAGTTGGAATCTTTTTTGAGGCTGGTAGAGGTACCGCAATGAAGTGCGAAAACGCGCAGCAGAATATCGTTCTTGTGACCTATGGCGAGTTGCCGGACGATCAGATGGCCTCGCTGGAACAGCATCTGGCAGAGTGCGAGGGATGTAATCGCGAGTTGAAAGCGTTGCTGGCGATGCACGAGGCCCTGGCCTACCAGCCCATGATCGAACCTTCGCCGAACCTGCTGGCGCAATCCCGCATGCACCTCGACGAAGCGCTGGACACCATCCCGCCGCACGGTTTCCTCACGCGTCTGCGCAGCAGCCTGTACGGCTGGCTCAGCCACATTCAGAGCGCCCCGGCCCTGATCACGCTGCTGATCGGCGTCGGCTTTCTGGCGGGCAACTTCACCTATCGCTACCAGGTCGCGCACCAGCCCAGAGTGCCGTCCCCCGTCATCTTGTCCAACTCAACCAACGGCGCTATCGCCGACATCACCGGCATCGTGCAGACGCCGAATTCCGAGATTGTCCAGGTCACCTACAACCGCGTGCTGCCGGAGACGGTCCAGGGATCGCTCGATGACCCCAACATCCGCCAGCTTCTGCTCATCGGAACCAAGGCGGCCGCCAACAACGGCGTGCGCACCAACTCGGTCGAGTTGCTCGCGAACGAGTGCCGCATCGGACACGAATGCCTCGGCGGTCCCGACGGCAGTATCCGCAACGGCCTGCTGGTGAGCCTGCGCTACGACAAGAATCCCAACGTGCGATTGGCCGCGCTCGAGGGGCTGCAGCCCTACGTCGCCGAGGACCAGAGAGTCCGCGACGCAGTGCTCGAAGCCCTGATGCACGATCCCAACGCGGGCATCCGGACGCGGGCCATCAGCCTGCTCAAGCCGGTTGAGTCCGACTCCAGCGTCCGCCAGGTGATGCGCACCGTCTCCACCACGGACGACAATCCGTATATCCGCACGGTAAGCACTCACGAACTGGAAGGCACCGCGGACATTCAGTGAAAACTCGCAATCGAGATGCCGGCGTACCGGTAGCATTGGTCAAGTCCGAGAGATGAAGAGGCGATGAGGCAATGAAGAGCGGATGGAGTTACGGGCTGATTCTCCTGGCAATGGCAGCGCCGTACGCGATGGCGGGCAGCAGCGGTTCCGCGGCCGAACAAGGCGGCGCGACGCTGTTCTTTCTCAGCAGCTCAGGCCCGGCCGTCGCACGCGGCGCACAGGGCTATCTGGGCGTCAGCCTGCGCGACGTGACCCCGGACGAGTCCGCAACCCTGAAGCTCAAAGAAGCCCGCGGCGCCGAGATCGTTCTCGTCGACCACGATGCTCCCGCCGGCAAAGCCGGCCTGCGTGAGCACGACGTCGTCCTGCAGATGAACGGCCAGATCATTGAAGGCCAGGACCAGCTCCGCCGCATGCTGCACGACTCTCCGCCGGGCAAGACCATCACCCTCGTCATCAGCCGCGACGGACAGCAGATGACCGTGACCGCCCAGATGGCCGTCAGTCAGGAAGAGGTCGAACGCCGCGCCTGGGAGCAGCATCTCACCGTCCCAGAGCCGCAGTCCCCGTCCTCCGATGCCCCCGCCGCCGACTTCCCCACCAACTCCGCATCCTCCTCATCCACGCCGCACGGCGGCAACAGCTTCATCGGATCGCTGCTGATGAACCCCTCCTACACCGGCGCGATGCTGGAGAAGATGAGCACCCAGCAGGCAGCTTACTTCGGAGCCACCTCGACCGCCGGCTTGCTCGTACGAACCGTCGTACCGAACTCCCCGGCCGCCATCGCCGGCATGCAAGTCTGCGACGTCATCCTCCGCGCCAACGACAAGCCCGTCACCAGCACCGGCGACTGGGCCAAGGCAATCAAAAACAGCCACGGACATCCCCTCACCATCGTGGTGCTGCGCGACAAGAAGGAGCAGACCCTCACCCTCACTCCCGATGGCAAAAAGCGCTCCAGCCTGGAACAGCCGGCGCAGGACGCCGACACGGCCGTCGTCGCTCACCTGGGATTCTCCTGGATGCCGCACTCCTAGCGCCCCACAATTTGGGACATCTTGGAAGGGCACAATCAGCGGGCTTCTGCCTTTGCTTCTAGGTAAGCCAAGGCTTCAGCCTTGGCAACAAAACCCGCCACAGACGCGGGCTTTAGCCCCTGGGGTAATACCTTCCGAATGCACCGGTGATAAATGTCCTCGCTGCGACGCATTACACTAGCGACCCCGGCGCCCGATCAACCTCGCTCTCACCACCCGCGCCCGAACTTCAGCCCTACGCCGCTTTGAGCGCCTCCCTGTGATCGCGCACATAATCGCGCGAACTCAGGATGTGCGACAGTTGATCCGCCAATACCTGGCGGATCGGCAGCGGCAGATTATGATTCAGCGCGTCCTGGTATGCCTGCCAGGTCTCGTCTTCGGCTTGCTCGGCGGTTTCAAGCAGCGTGCGGTCTCCGCCTCCCAGCTTCGCCTTCAGCTCTACCCACGCACGATAAAGCGCACCCGTTGTCGTTCCGGACTCGTGCACATCGCGCACCCCCTGGCGATGCAGTTCGCTCTCCAGGATCCCGCGGAAGCCGGCCCGCTTCAGCGACTCGGCAAGGAAATAGCGCTTCAGGGTCTCATCCTTCAAATGCTCCCCAATCTCGGCCATTCCCTTCTGTCCGTCTTCGAGAACCTGGATCACCGACTTCAACACGTCCTCGAACTCTTCCTTCTTTCCTTCCGCAGTTGCCATGAGGCTCCCTTGTGAAACTCTGCTACGGTGTGGGTGCTCGCCGTTCCTCTTCGGCTGGGCGGGGGTCCACCGGCTGCGCGCGATTCTCCTGCGCCGGTGGCAAACGGGAGAAATCGCGAAAATCCCGCTCCCCCTGCCAGCCCCTTCTATCTCTTGCACTTAGGCCGTCCGCAATGGCCCAGCAACTCGCCGCCCAGGGACCAAACTGCTCCCTCCCAGCGGGGACTGCTACCCAATAGATGCAATCCCGCCGCCTAGGTTTGCATCCTGAGTCCCCCCGCCCGACACTTCTCTTTTCCCCCTCCGCCTCTGGGATAATCGGAGTAGCTCTGGCGGTCCCCGGCCCTCGCTGTACCGTGCCTTGGTGTGCGCCCATCGGCGTGCGGACGGGCACACCGGGTCTGCGTTCCCCATGAAACCACTTCGCCTGGTCTCGACCCCAACCCGCAATCGACGCCTCAACGAGATCATCGGCCTCGTCGTTCTCGTCTGTGCCGGAATGCTCTTCCTCGCCCTCGCCACCTACACCCCCACCGATCCCTCAGCCAACACCGTCGGCGGATACGCCGCCACCGCGCGTTCCACCACCGGGCTGGGCGCCCATCTCGGAGCCGAGTTCCGCGGCCCCGCGCACAACTGGATGGGCCTCATCGGCGCCTGGCTCGCCGACGCCATCCTCCAGACCATCGGCATCGCCGCCTTCTTCCTGCCCATCGTGCTCGGCCGCATCGGCCTCTGCTGGATGCGCCAGCGCCCCGCCGGCTCAGCCACCGCGCGACTCATCGGCCTGGTCCTGTGGATCGTCTTCGCCCCCGCCGCCATCGCGCTGGTTCCCGGAAACTTCCTCTGGCGGCATGCATTGCCCGTCGAAGGCGTCACCGGTCGCCTGCTGGCCGACGGCATGGTGCACTACCTCAACCTGCCCGGCGCCACCATCGCGCTCGCCCTGATGGTCGTCACCTCCATCTACCTCGCCACCACCTTCACGCTCCACACCGCCAGCGAGTGGATCGACGCCCACTTCTCCTTCATCCGCCGCTTCCACGAGCGCATCCAGGATTGGCGCATCCAGCGCGCCCTCGCCAAAGCCGAAAAACGCGGCCTCACCGAGCAGGCCGAGCCCCTGCAGCCCGCTGGCGAACTCTTCGCCAGCAAGCGCGAACAGAACCTCGCGCAGGCCGCCCAGGAACTCGAGCGCGAGCGTCAGGCCCAGTCCGCCGAGCCCACCACCTTACTCGGCGGCCTCTTCGGCTGGTGGGCACGCCTCCGCCGCAAGCGTACCGCCCCCGTCCCGCCGCCGGACGCTACCGGGCAGCCAACAGACGCGCCGGTCTCTATGTGGCAGAACATGCCGCGCACCCACGTCGACGCCCCTCCGGTCACCGCGCTCAGCACCGCGGCCGCGGCCGCCGCGCCCTACGCCGAAGCCCTCGCCGCAGCCGCAGCACCGGCTCGCGACGCGGAGGCAAACCCGCGCCTCGATCTTCCCGAACTGCCCCCCGCGCGCCTCCCGCAACTGCGCCCCTCGGAGCCGCCAGCGGGTGCCCCATCCATGCAGTCTCACCGCATCGGTGGGATTTCGCAGACTCCACTCACCGCTCCGGCGACCCCTCAGCCGCAAGCCATCTCCTTCGGCAAGCGCGCCGACGCCGACATCAAGCCCGTCACCATCACGCCCAAGTCCATCCGCGGTTACAAATTACCACCGTCGTCCCTCCTCTACCGCTCCGACGAGATGCCGGTCGTCCGCGAGCAGGCCCTGCGCGACGAAG
>OBLU010002482.1_pt1 | contig 16965 bp, 13 predicted proteins | sample 1518681 | NCBI WGS metagenome assembly OBLU01 (sample SAMEA3539304, study PRJEB22396) | soil metagenome | biome: tundra; feature: field; material: soil | place: USA | collected 2010-05 | depth 0.15 m | reverse complement strand
GCGCCTGGCGCATGTCGGCGATTCGGGAGATGGGCTCGACGCACCAGGCGGCGCGCTCGTACCTGGGGCGGGAAGCCGCGTTGATGCGGTAGGAGACTTCTATGGCGAACGACAATGGCTTTCTTCAACTCGAAAAGGGCAATGTGCTGGGACGGCCGAGTTGGCCGGACGGCTTCTTCCCCGACTCGCCGGCGCCGGTGTCCGCCGTGCCCAACGATAACGGCTTCGGGCCCGCCGTGAAGCACTTCCCCAATACGCACCCCTTCTGGGGCATCAACATGATGAAGCAACTCCCCGACCTGGTGGAGCGCGGTTACGCCGCCAATTCCGACTCGGGGATCTTTGAGATTACGCCCAGCGACACGGACCTGCTGCAAACCTACATCTCGCAGTTCTACATCGGCGGCACGGGCGACGTGAAGTTCGAGACCGAGGCCGGCGAGATCATCACCATGGTCGGCCTGGCCGAAGGCGTCATCTATCCCTTCACCCTTTCGATCGTGAAGATCTTCGCCACCGGCACCACGGCGCAGAACATCGTGGGGATCTTCTAATGCCGACCCTGTTCAATCGCATCAGAATTCTCAGCCGGTATCTGCCGGTGTTCTTCAAATTACTTCTTGAGGATGGAGGTGACATCCTGCTCGAAGATGGCACCGGCCACCTCATGCAGGAATAGCAATGGCCAATAAAAAGATCAGCGAACTTCCTCTGTCAGGACCAGTTCAACCGACTGACAACTTTGTGCTGGCGCGCGGCGGCAAGAACTACAAAGTCACAGCGGAGGAGATCGGCGCCGTAGGAGGCGGGGGAGTTATCGTACCCAGCCAGGGCTCGACCCAGGTGACCCGCCGGTTCCAGGTCTACTTCGGGGACATGGCGTTCTATGTGCGCGATGTGACCGCGCGCGTCCTGCTGCTCAACCTGCCGCCTCTGGCGAAGGTCATCGGCGTGACCATGCAGAACACCACTTCCTGGAGTGGCACCGGTATGGGCTCGCTGCTCTGCTCCATCGGTTCGGTGGAGAACGGCTGGTTTGTAGACGACTTTTACGCTTCGGGCTTTCAGCTTATTTCGCTGCCCGACCCGAAGAACTTCAGCGATTCGACGCAGTATCAGTCGCCCACGATGGATGGGCATGGTGTAACGGCGGTATTCAACGCCGATTCGATCTTTGGGGACGGGCTCGGATCGTTCCTCAAGCAGGGCTCGGTCATCATCTGGGTCACGTATCTCGTTTTGCCGTAGATCTTAGTTTCGAAAGGACAATTGCATGTTCAGTGAAGTGAAAAATAAGGTACTAAACCTGGCAGGTCGGATGGTCAGCAACGCTGCCCCGGCAGCCGGGCAGATGCTGCGTTGGGACGGTACGTCCTCGCAGTGGAAACCCATGGACCCGACCGTATCCTCGGCCGAAGTCCTGGATTTCCAGGACGCTACCGCTGCCATTGCGGACGCGAGAATTGCAGTTCAGAAAGGCGAGGCTTCCGGCCTGGCCAGCCTGGGCTCCGACGGCAAACTGACCCGCAGCCAACTCCCCGAGCTGTCTCTGACCGACGTGCATGTGGTCAACAGCCTGGCCGAGATGCTGGCGCTCGCCACCACGACCCAGTCGGGTGACGTGGCCCTGCGGACGGATGTCAGCAAGACCTACATCCACAACGGCGGCAACACCGGCACGATCACGGACTGGACCGAGCTGCTGGTTCCGCCCCAGAGCGTGCTCAGCGTCAACGGCAAAACCGGCGTGCTCGTTCTGAGCACCGACGACGTGGCCGAAGGCGTCGCCAACCAGTATTTCACCACCGCGCGCGTCCAGGCGACGAACGTGGGCGGCGATTCCACCGGCACCGTGAGCAACCAGAAGACGGTCAAGCTGCAGGGCGTCGCGATCTCCGCGGCTACCCCGAGCGACAAGGCTGTCCTGCGCTTCAGCTCCGAGTCCGGCCAGTATGAGCTGGTCACCCTGGACACCTCTTCGGTCGCCGGCCTCGAAGCCGCACTGACCAGCAAGGCCAGCCAGGCTTCGCTCGACATCACCAACGCCGCCGTGGCCCTCAAGGCCAGCAGCGCGACCGTTGCCACCCTGCAGACCCTGGTCGACACCAAGGCCCCGCAGTCCGCGGTGGACACCCTGAACACCGAAGTCGCCGCCATCAACACCGCGATCGGCGATCTGACCAACGGCGAAGTTTCCGCCATTGCCGGCCGCGTAACTGCCCTCGAGACCGCGCCCGCCAAGGCCCTGCAGTCCGAGTTCTCCGTGGCTCAGGGCAACATCACCGACCTGACCGCCAACAAGGCGGACAAGACCCAGGTGACCAGCGACATCGCCGCCGCCGTTGCCCCCTTGGCAACGACCTCCGCGATGAACACCGCCCTGGCCGCGAAGGCCACCATCGTTTCGATGAATGCGGCCGACAGCGCACTCGATAGCCGTCTGACGACTGCCGAGAGCGACATCGACGCCATCCAGGCGAAGGACGTGGTGCAGGATTCGAACATCTCCACCCTGCAGTCCGTCAAGGCCGACAAGAGCTACGTGGACGGCAAAGACGTCGCTCTCGGCGCGCGCATCGACGCCATCGTGGGCACCGGCGGAGAAGGTCTCTCCCTCGACAGCCTGGACACCCGCGTTGTGACCCTCGAGGCCAACGACGTCACCACCGACGCCGCCATCGCCGCGTTGCAGTCCGGTAAAGTAGGCCTGACCGCGTACAACTCGCGGGAAGACGCGCAGGATCTGACCATCTCGGGCAAAGCCGAGCAGACCGCTCTCAACTCGACCAACACCAACGTGTCCGGTCTGACCACCCGCATGACCGCCGCCGAAGGCAGCATCACCACGCTGCAGGCCGACAGCGCCACCAAGGTGTACGTGAATGCGCAGAACGCCGCGCAGGATACCGTGATCGCCACCAAGGCGGATGACGCCCTGACGACCGCCGCGTTGGACACCAAGGCATCCATCAGCTACACCAACACGCAGCTCTCGCTCAAGGCCGATGAGTCGACCGTCAACTCCGCCCTCAACCTGAAGGCCGACAAGACGACCGTCGCGACCGACATCGCCACCGCCATCGCTCCGCTGGCCACCAAGGCCTATGTGGACGGTGCCGACAACGCCATGGGCACCCGCATGACCACGGCCGAGTCCGCCATCTCCGGTGTGCAGACCAAGAACACCGAGCAGGACGGCCGCCTCACCACCCTGGAATCCGGCAAGGCCGATAAGACCTATGTCGACGGCCAGGACACCGCCATTGCCGCCACGGTTACCGCCGTCGCCGGCCGCGCCACCGCTCTCGAGGGTCGCGCCAGCTCGCTTGAGACCAACGTAGCCGCTCTGGCTACGTCCGACGGGCTCAAGGCCACCCAGGCCGACTTGACCGCCTACGAAGGCGTGCAGGCCGGCGTGGATGCCGCGCAGGATGCCCTGATCGCCCTCAAGGCGAATGCCACCGACGTGACCGCCGCGTTGGCCCTCAAGACCAACCAGACCGACTTCGTGACCTTGCAGACCACCGTCTCCACGATGTCCAGTTCGCTCTCGGTCGACGCCCGCTTCGCCCTGGTGCCCAAGTTCACCAAGGTGACCCTGAACTACACCGACGCCGCCTTCCAGGCCGCCTCCGGCCGCATCGAAATCCCGGTGCTCGCCCTGCCCGCGCGCAGCAAGATCGTGGGTCTCACGGTCAAACCGGCAGCTTCCTTCGCCGGTCCCGGCTTCGGTTCCATCTCCGCCTCCGTCGGTCCCCAGATCGGCGGTTCGGTTGTGTCCGCCGACGAGGCCTTCTACGCCGACTCCATGGACCTCATGGCTGCGGTGAGCGACGACAACTTCCTCGACAGCTTGGAGTACCTCTCCAAGACCTTCGCGGCGCACAATGCCGCGGTCGTAGTGAAGGCCGACCACAACTTCGGCAGCGGTGGCGCCACGGTTCTGACCTCGGGCCAGCTCGAAGTCATCATCGGCTACATCGTTCTTCCGTAAGGACGGACAGTTAGTTCGCTATGCAAACCGCCGACGCAGTCCGAGAGACTCTCCAACCACAGGCAGCCCCGCGGCTGCCTGATGGGGAGTTCTTTCGGCTCGTCACGAAACGAAATACGGGTCCAGACGGGCAACCGCTGGACCCGACCCTTTTTCGCCGCCTGGGCAACGAGATCTGTGTCCGCTGCCAGGAGTCTTACCGGCTGAAGTTTCCCGGCCGGCCCTTCAAGATCACCTGCAAGGGCATCTATTCCCAACCCGACTTCATCGAGCTGGCCGCCAAGACCAAGCTCACGTTAGAGGAAGTCCGCGACCTGCTCGACGTGCCCTACTGGGCATCCCGCCACATCAAGATCCCCAATGCCGACGGCGACCTGGAATGCTTCATCGCCCGCGACTACCAGTGTGAGTCCCTGCTCTGCACCACCTCCCGCCAGGTGGACCGCTGGGGCCGCGGCAACGGCAAGACCCTCATCTCCATCATCAAAGAGCTGCACGTCGCCACCACCCGGCGGCGCCACAACACCCTGATCGCCTGCCCGGCCAAAGCCCAGGCGCAGAAGTGGTTCGACGACATCAATCAGATGATCCAGGCCGACGCGGGCCTGGCCTCAGCCTTGGTTGGCACCCGGCAGCAGCCCTATTACACCTTCCGCTTCGCCAACGGCACCACCATCAACATCTTCACCACCGGTTCGCAGTCCGGCCGCGACGCCGACGTAGTGCGGTCGCAGTCGCCGCGCCGCGTGTGCATTGACGAGCAGGATCTCCTCAACCCGGGGGACTACAAGGCCATCATGCCGCTGCTCCGCCGGTTCCCGGACAGCGAATTCCACGGCATGTCGACGCCGACGGGCAAGCGCGAAACTTTCTGGCAGATGTGCAAGGAGTTTGGCGACTACCGCGAGCTCCACTTCCCCGCCTCCCGGCACCCGGATTGGAACAAGGAGAAGGAAGAAGCCTGCCGCCGGGAAGCGCGCACCGACATCAATTACCAGCACGAGTTCGAGGCCGAGTTTGGCGAGCAGGAAGGCGGCGTGTTCAAGAGTATCTACGTGGATGCCGCCAAACAGCCCTACATCTACCGCGACCTGAATCCCAGGGACGAATGCTGGAAAGGCTGGAAGTTCTTTCTCGGCGTGGACTGGAACGGGCAGGGCACCGGCTCCCGCATGCGCGTGGTGGGCTACAATCCCGAAACCCGCCGGCGCAAGTGCGTGGACCTGGCGGCGGTCTCCACCAACACCATGGACACGCTGGACACGCTGCGTGATCTCAATCGGCGGTGGCACTGCATCGGGGTCTATATCGACGCCGGCTTCGGTTATGTGCAGGACGAGCTGATCAAGCTGATCGGCTATCACTCGAACGATCCGGACGACAAGCGCCTGTTGGACATCAAGGTCGTCGACTTCGGCGCCAACATGAAGACCAACAAGCTGGTCCCCAACCGCGGCAACGACAAATACCTGCAGAAGCAGGAGCTGGAGCGGCCGACCAAGCCATTCATGGTCGAGGGCGCGCAGATGGTCCTCGAGATGGGGGACTTCGAATTCTCCGACGGGGACACGTTGCTCGAAGAACAGCTCCGCGCCTACCGCGTCAAGACCTACAGCCGCCACGGCTGGGCCAACACGTATGAATCCCGCGTGGGCGACCACGATCTGGATGCCTTGGTTCTGGCGTTGCTCGGCGTCGAACTGAAGTTCGGCCTCACCAAGATCGCCGACCGGGGACCGCGCCACTCCTCTGTAGAATACGTCGCTGCCTTCGGCTTGGGCACACCCACGCCGAATGCTCCCAAGGACTACATCGGCGGGACGACAATCCAGTCGCCGCGCGAGGCCATGCAGGAGAAGGCCAACGTGCCCTCCCGCGCCGTGATGCCCTCTGGCAACATGGGCGCGGCCGGTGTGCGCAACGTCATCGGCAAGGGCGCCATGGGCGCGCCGGTATCGTACATCGAGTATCCCGGCGGCCCGCCGGCATCCGCCGGACAGCGGCGCAGCGCCAACTTCGGCGCGGCCGGCGCGCAGGGAGCCACCAACGGCGGCAATATCCCATCCCGCACCAGCATGTTCCGTAACGGCGGCCGCGCGATGGGTATGGGCGCTACCGGCGGCGGCCGGCGCGGCCCCGCCAACGGAAAGGGGCTCTATACCCGATGAGCAATACCGTCACCGATCAGATGGCTTCGACCGAGCTGGCCAACTTCGACTATCCGGTCGATGTGGTCTTCATCTCGCAGGGCCAGGACTGGCAGACCCGCCAGCAGATCGGCTATGCCGCCATCAAGGGCCTGCTCAAGGAAGACTTCCACGGCCTGGAGGATTGGAGCGAACAGATCCGCACCTACTCCCAGACCAACGCCATGTACCTGATGCCCGCCTATACGGCGATCCTGCCGCTGGTGGACCGTAACCGCAACATCCTGATGTCGCTGGCCCGCAATCCGCAGCTCGGCTGGGTAGGGCAGTTCCTCATAAAGGTGTACGGCTTCGCCAAGATTTTCACGGCGCCGACCGAGATCCTGGACAATTCCGCCAATCTGAACGCACGGCTGGGCCTATGAGTTTCAACAAGATCGTCTTCAACTACACGCCGCCGCCGACCGCGCTGCCGCAGGCAATACCTGGCCAGCCTGGAACTATATTGCCGGTCACCGCCACCTCCAGCAAGAACGATCTGGCGAAGGCTTCCCGCGCGGCCGCCCTGATCGATCGCCTGCGCGCGCTGAAAGCCACGGCGCAGTACCTGGAATCGCTGATCGCCGCGCGCTGCCAAGGCATGGGCATCAATCCCAACTACAGCGTGGATCCGGAACTGGGCATGGCGCTCGCCAGGCTGTACTCCGCGCCCACGCCGCCGACCGGCATCGGCCTGGAAATGTACAACAACCTGCTTGCCGCCGAGATCGGCATTACCCGCGCCGAGATGGCGCTGGCGGGCTCGAGCTCTCCCATCAAAGTCTCCCCCATGCAGAAGGCGGACCTGATGAAGGTCACCCTGGCCTTCGAAGACGCTATGGCCGAGACCGGCCAGTTCCGCCACCAGCTCCCGCTGTTGATGCGCGAACTGAAGAACGACGAGCTGATCTTCGATTCCCTGGTGGGTTCCCTGCAGGAGTACCCGGTCCTCAATGGCTCCGACTACGCCGCGGCGCCGGCAACCGCGACCTCCACGGTGATCGACAACGGGGAGTGGATGACGCCTGAGCAGCAGAGCCTGGCCAGCCTGATCGATACCTCCAAGCTGCAGGTCAAGAACGCCACCATCGCCACCCACTCGGCGAGCGAAGTGACCAACGCCCTGCCCGATATTCCGATCTTTAGCGCCAGCTTCAATGCGGGCACCCCCGATCCTATCTTCTCCACCACAGACGCCGTGTTGATCGACGTCAACATGCAGACCGCCGCCGAAGTCGACGCCCGCCTGGACCAATACCAGAAGACGATGGGCGCCATGTACAACCTGGCGACCGGCATCGACGATGCCTACAACTACGTGGGCCAGATCGCCAACCAGTACCTGGTCACCGACCTGAACAAGCTGATCCTGGTCATGTCCACGCTGAGCGGCCTCATCCTGTTGTTCCACAAGCCTAAGCTGAAGGATATAAAGGGCCTGATTGGCATGATGATCATGCCCCGACTGATCGCCGAGGTGGGCCAGTTCAACTGCCTGATGGACCGGGTGGAGCAGCGGCTGCTGGCTCCGGTGACCGAGGTTTTGGGATCCCTAAATCGCCTGGTAGGCGAAGTCTCCCAGGTCTCCAACGACGTGGCCTACCTGGTCGCCAAGGGCGGGATGACCGGCATGATGCGGTCTTCCATCTCCGGATCCAACAAGATGCCCAAGCAGGAACGCATCAAGGCTCTCGACACGCTACCCAAGGAGATGGCTCTGGTGCAGGGGCACCTGGCCTGGGGCCTGATGGAGGCCAGCCGCAAGCGGCGCACCGTGGAAGACGGCATGTTGAAGGCGATGGACCGCCAACTGGCCGGTTCCGGGGATCGCCTGGACCTCATGAAATCGCTCCGGTCGATCAACGCCGTGGTCGATATCATCAAGAACCTAATACTAGAAAGGCAGCGAGGGTCACTCCAAAGCGTGGATACGCCCTCCCCGACTCAGAAAGTGGAAGCGATGAGCAACATCGCCAGCAATCTGAAATCGGAGAGCGGGACCTCATTCTCGGTGCAGGGGAACATGCTGGTAGCCCAGCCGCCGTCCCTGCCGGCGCCCCCCGCCGCGGCCGTGCCAATCCTCGCCGCCGGCGGCGCCAACCGGGTGGACTCCGCCGACCTAATCAAGATTCACATGGATGCCCTATGACCCGTAAAGCCGTGGATGACAACCGCCTGAAGTTCCTGCAAGCCCTGGTCGATCTGCTCACGACCGACGGGCAGATGTCCGCCCGGCAGGCCGCCGACCGGCTGCAGATCAACCGCACCACCGCGCGCTACAACCTGAAGCTGCTGGTAACGGAAAAACGGATCCAGGAAGTAGGTGCTGGCATCTATGCGGTTCCACAGCGGGTAGAGTCCTCGCCCACCACCGATATGCTGGCGGCTGCCTCCGGCAGCGGAACGCTTCCCAAATCCAAAGGCCTGGTTCCCGAGGTACTGCCGTCGCTCGAACGGATCGCCGGCCTGCAGGCCCGCTTGAAGCGCGACATCAACCGCCTGGGCATTACCGGACCAGTCACCGGAACCGTAACCCGGTCGCGCATGCACGACGCCGCCGGCAACCAGATTCATCCCAACCTGGCCGGAATTGGCAAGCGGTCTACCCAGCCGGAAGTCACCTGGCGCACGGTGACCGGGCGCGACGAAAAGCGCAAGAACGACAAGCTCTCCACTTCCACCATCCCGGCGTCCTTCAAGACCAAGCTGGACAACGAGACCGACATCTTGAACAGCTACTGGGGCTGGGTCGGCATTCTCGAGCCCGAGTACGACCTGCTCGAAGGCTACACCCTGATCGACGTGGATTCCTACTACCGGCAGAGCATCAGCCGCAAGCTGGCGCTGGCCTTCCGCAACGGCGTGGAGACGGTCGGCGACAACCAGGAGTTCGTCAAGTACATCACCCGGCGCGCCGGCCAGGTTGGCTACATGACCGGCACGACTTTCAAGGGCCTGCTGAAAGAGGTCCTGTTCAACCTGTACGTCTGCAGCAACTGCATCCTGCTCAAGATCCGCGACAAGGACGCCTCCGGCGGCTACGCCAACGAGAAGAACAACGATCGCGTCCCGGTGGCCGGGTACAAGATCTGCCCGCCGCAGACCATCTTCCCTTTCATGGATGGCAAGGGCCGCATCGACCGCTGGAGGCGGTTCTTCGGCACCGGCCGCCCCTACAAAGATTACGCCGTGGAAGACATCATCCACTTCAAGTGGGATGTCAAACCAGGCCACCTGTTCGGCACGCCGCGCACGGTCTGTGTCCGGGACGACGTCTTTGCCCTGCGCAGGCTCGAGGAAAACATCGAGCTGCTGCTGGTGAACCATCTCTTCCCGTTGTTCCATGTCCAGGTGGGCACCGAGGAGGCGCCGGCGCAGATGACCGCCGACGGCATCAGCGAGATCGACGTCATCAAGAACCTGATCCAAAACTGCCCGAAAGAGGGGGTTTTGGTGACCGACGAGCGCGTCAAGGTCGATGTCCACGGCGCGAGCAAAGAAGGCGTCGACCCGCAGCCCATGCTGGCCCACTACAAGTCGCGCATTTTCACCGGCTTGGGAGTCAGCGGACTCGACCTGGGCGAGATGGACACGGGCAACCGCGCCACCGCCGAGAACGTATCGCAGAACCTGAAGGACAACATCAAGGCCGACCTCGACACCTTCAGCGACATGGCCACCATGCAGTTCTTCCGAGAATGGTTCCAGGAATCCAATACCCAGCTCAGCGTGCAGAACGCGGTGGCCGACGTCCGCCTGGAGTTCCACGAGATCGATGTGGACACCCAGATCAAGAAGGAAACCCACGCCGCCAACATGTTCAACAACCACGGCATTGACCAGACCGAGTACCGCAAGCGCATGAAGATGAAGCCGGTTGAGAACGGCCAGCGCAAGGAAATGCACTTCGAGCGGCACGTCCTGGGCCTGGAAGACGCCAAGACCAAGAACCAGATCAAGGTCGTTGACGTTCAGCACGAACACGCCATGGAGCAGCAGGAGTCGGCACAGACGGCCGCTCATGCCACCGCCGTTCACACCGCGGCCTCTACCAAGTCCGTAAAGGTCACGCACAAGCGGGTCAACGGTTCCAGCAAGACCGTGCACACCACGGAGCCGACCAAGACCGCGGCCAAGGCGGTCAGCAACCTGATGCAGCCCACCAACCAGCATGGCAAGAACCTGGATCCCCACAAAGCGCGCAGCTCGCAGGATCCGGAGCTGCTGGTACAGATCCACGACGCTTTCGCCCAGCTCGAAGAGGAGCTGCGCACCGCGGAGTGCATGACGGTAGACCAGTGGAACCGCGGAGCGTGGCTTCTGATCCAGGATATGCTGCCCGGCGACGAGCTGCACGACACGCGCGCCTGGATGCTGCCCTTCGTGGTGCGCAACGAGGACACCCTCGATACGGCCGATTTGCTGTACTCCTCGCTCCGCGCATGGGCGGCGGACCCGATTCCCGGAGAGTCCGAAGACGTATCCGATGAAAAAGAGGTCGTTGGGGCGTAAAAGGGTCTTCAACTTCCACCCACTCCCTATACTACTCAGCCAATGAGATATGGCATCACGCACAAACAGCCCGGTTCCGCGCACGCAAGGCGGAGTGAGAATGGCCCCGATCGTCCGTGGAATGGGCCTCGAAACGTATATCAACACCCTCGGACCCAGCACCCAAGGCAAGTCGACCGGCCAGTTGAAGCTTGAGGCGTACACCAAGACTGGGATCAATCCGAAGTCGAGCGGCGGCTGCGAGACCTACTAATGAGAGCTCCTGTCAAATTCCGGATGCGCGACTACGTGACGTTCTCGATCCGCGCGACCGAGGGCGGCAAGCAGTACCTCCACGAGTGCAAGGACTCCAAGAGCGACACCGGCTACAGCCTGCTGACCTGGGTGGACGCGACGCACGCGGCGCTGGTCAACGGCAACATGCGCTTCTACCGTCCCGACAAGATGCAGGACGGCTGCCACACCTGGACCAGCAAGACCCGCTACAACAAGCCGGTCCTGCTCCGCCACGACGAAGACTGCGACCCGGTGGGACGCGTCATCGAAGCCAAGTACGTGGACGACTCCTACAAATATGTCAGCCAGCACGCCAACGTGAAGAGCCTGATCTTCTACGACAGCACGTCCAACAAACGCTTTGACCTCTTCAAGAGCGTCGACTGGGTGTACGACACCCTGCAGAAGCGCAACCGCGATTTCAGCGGCCTGGGCCATATCGAGCTGGGCCTCAACGTCACCAATCCGGACGCCATCGCCAAAGTGCAGCGCGGCGAGTATGCGACGGTCAGCGTGGGCTTCAACACCGACGCCGCCATCTGCTCGATCTGCCATCAGAACTGGTCTACCGACGGGAAGTGCGAACACCGGCTTGGCTCCATTGTGGATGGCCGCCGGTGTTTTGTCATTTCCGGCAACTTCGAATACGACGAGTGCAGCTTCGTAACGCACCCAGCGGACCCGTTTGCCGGCGTCAAGAACACCGAAGTTATCAACCGCGCGAAGGACAGTATGGCCATGCGCGTATTCATGCTGGGCCAATCCTTCGATGAAGAGATGGGCCTGTTTCACTCAACCGATTCTCTTTCGTCGGCTGCCGCCGACATGCTGGAATCCGACATCGAAATCGTGTCGGACGAAAAGGACACCGATATGGAAATGGATGCCGTTCGCGCCGAAATCAACAGCAAGACCCTGACCAAAGAGAGAGCCCTGGAGCTGCGCACCGAGCTTGAAGGCAACGCGGACGCGAAGCGGCTGCTCACGACTCTTAAGGCCAAGATCACCAAGAACGGCTGGAACGAAGACGGAGTCGTCGGCCTGACAAAGGAGATGGTGGAAGCCCGCATCGCTGCCGCCCCGGAAGCCTTCAAGGCCCTGGCGGCCGACAAGCGCGCCGAGTTCGTAGCCGCGCTCGAAGCCGACGCCGCTGCGTTTGGCCTGGCGGTTCCCGTCCTGACCGACAAGATCGCCGACCCGGCGCCGGCCGAGACCCCCAACCCGGGCGCGCCCGCCTCCACACCGATCTCAGGCACCGATGCCGCGGCCTCCGACAAGCCGTGGGCCACGGTCACTCCGCTCCTGAAAGACTCCAAGAACGGCGAGAAGATCGTCAAGCATCTGGACGCGACGCGCGCCTGCTACGACGCCATGGCCGATGACAGCGAGAAGAGCATGTTCCGCAGCGCGATGGGCGCCTGCATGGAAGTACTCTCGGCCGAGAGCTGGCTCTCCTATATGAAGGGGCGGGTCACCTCCAACGACGAAGTGCTCGTCAACAAGAGCGAGCTCGACAGCCTGCACGAAGGCGTCGAAGCCTACGAAGGCGCGGCCAAGCGGTCCAAGGATTCCAACACCGCCCTGGTGGCTACCAACAAGATCCTGATGGCGGACTACAAGCGCGCCATCGCCACCCAGATCGTCATGTACAGCGTGCTCACCAATGAAGCGGGCTTCACTGGTTTGAGCGCGGATCAAGTTCAGGCGGAAATCGACGAACGCGCTGGCCGCCAGCTCGTTAGCCTGCAGGATAGTCTCAAGGACCTGGCCAAGAAACTGGCCGGCAAGATCCCTGAGGCGCCCTCAACGGAACAGACCCAGGTTGCTACGGATGCGGCGGTAGTCCCGCCAGCCGCAGGCACAGAGGTCGCTGCCCGTGAGGTGAGTGACAGCGCGACGGTGGCGGACAGCCACGTTGACGAGCCCGGGAAGGAAACCCCTCCCGCCGACGCCCCCAGAGGCGAAGGCACCGTCAAACGCCCGCTGGCAAATCTCGATGACCTGCGGTCGATGCGCAGGACGGCCTCGGTGGATATCTACCGTCGCCTGAAAGACCAATCCACCAAGACGGAGTAACGAATATGTTTGACGTGAACAACAACTATCGCGGGACGCAGTACGGCAAAGATCGTCTGGGCTTTATCACCCCGGACTTGGATGCTTCCGAGCCGCTGCAACCCTTCCTCCCCGTCGGCTACCCGGCGCCCTGGCTTCCCATGCGGCGTCGTGACGAAGGCCATCCCGTAGCGGCTGGCGTCGTTCTTTCGACGGGCAACATGGTCGGCGTGGACAAGTCCGGCGGGCTGATCCCGGCTGGCTTCCGCTCCGGCGACACCGGCACCAAGGCCTCCGGCGGCGGCTACTGCATCGTGAAGTACGGACAGGACGATGTAGGGTTCGCCTACAATGCCGCAACCGGCAAGAAAGTGCGCAGCGCCGGCGAGTACGTCGTGATGGCCTGCCCGACCGATGCGGCTGCCGGCGACGTTGCCGAGGGCGTGTCCGTGACGGCCGATGACATCGCGTTCGCCAAGACCTGCGATCTGATCCCCGGCGCCGTGGCGCGCGGTCTGGGCTATGCCCTGAAGAACACCTTCCAGTACATCGGTGGTGTGGACATCGTGAGCACCGTGGGTGGCATGCTCTACGTGCACGACGGCATGAACCCGACCAAGTTCACCATCCACAACTACATGCACGAGATGGCCACCGCCATCCGCACGGCCTTCGTGCTGCGCATGCCCTGGGTTGGCGAGTCCCCCACGACCCTGCAAGGCCTGGCGGACGCCGACGGCCTCTCCGACGCCGGCTACATCCAGGACGACTGGAGCCGCTCGTTCGCTCACTTCACCGGCAAGGCCGGCCGCAACTATGGCCAGCTCTTCCCCGGCTGCTCCGTCGTGGCCAGCGACAAGTTCGGCTCGCTCGAATGCGGCAACTACGCGCCGTACGACCCCGCCGTGCACAAGCCCGACCAGATCGTCGGCCGCGTGCTGGGCGTGGAGAAGTTGTACCCGATCCGCAACTACCTGGACCGCGTCCGCACCCAGTTCGACCGCGCCCAGACGCTGGTCGGCCCCTGGCGCGAATCGCACCCGGTGCAGATGATGATGGGCGGCAGCGCGACCCGCGGCCTCGATTATCAACTGAACCTGTCGGGCAACGGCATCTTCCGGATGGCCAAGGATCTCAACAAGCCCATCCACGACGAGTACGCGACCTACGTGTACGTCAAAGTGATGTGCTGAGTCGTGACGGACAGTCAGTAAAACAACGCTTATGAAACTGCTACCAGCAGTCGCGAAAGGTAAGGCGGTGATCGTGGGGGAAGACCTCCGGTGCCAGAAGCCCCGGGAAGACGACCCCACGAAACCCTGTAACAAGCTCATCGCCAAGATCAACCGGTACCGCCAAATCGCCGGTTGCTTCCTTTGCGAGCGTTGCAAAGAACCCATTGAGGTCCGGCTGGTACGTGTGCCGACCGGACCCAAACAGGCTCCCGATTCCAAGAGGGGCGCAGTTAAACAGCAGTATCCATTGAGGTTCGGAGAAACCCAGGAAATATCACCGAAAGAGGTTTCTCCAAAATGAAGACCGTTGACAAGTTGACGAAAGACGAGCTGGTATCGCTCGCACGTTTTGATTCGATCGTCCGGAACAACGGCCTCGACCCCGAGACCGAGCGGAATGTAACCATGACCGATGCGATGGACCTGCCCAGCGCCGCGATCATGATTCCCAGAGTCCTGACGCAATTCGTGCAAGAAGGTGTCGAGCCGTTGCTCATCGGATCCTCGTTGCTCCAACGCATCGAGTATCAGCCGGGCATGCAGACTGTGTTCCCCGCGCTGGATGTACTCCAGGCTCGCGAAGTTGGGGACGGAATGGCGTTGCCCATTTTCAATATCCACATGGCCGGTGGGATGACCAACGGAGTCACCGTGAAGCGTCACGGGTTGGCTCTGCGTGTCAACAACCGGTTCATCGAACAGAGCACCTGGCCCTGGATGCAGTACTGGATGCGCCTCGCCGGCCACGCCCTCGCGCGTCATAAAGAGGAGCGTATCTTCTCCTTTATCAATACTTTGGGAGCTGTGGCGTTCGACAACTCGACCGCCGGCCGCGCCACCACGTCGGCGACGCAACCCGTCCTGGGTCACACAACTGGCCGTAATATCAAAGGCCAGTACAACGGGTCCACCACGATGGACGACATCTTCGACATGTACGCGATGGTCCTCCTGCAGGGCTACATCCCGGACACGATCATGATGCACCCGCTCTCGTTCTTGATGTGGGTCAAAGACCCCGTGATGCGCGAGTTCGCCCTCGCCAGCGGCGGCGGCTCGTTCTTCGGCCAGTTCACGGGCCAGGTCAACAAGGCCTTCCAGGGTCAGTACAACTTCAACAACCTGGGCGCCGGGCTCGGCCAGACCGGACAGTACGTCAACGGACAGCTCGTTGGCGGACAGCAGTCCACGGTTCAGGGTATGCCGCAGAACCAGAGCACGGCTCCGGTGCTGCCCAACTACCTCGGGATCCCCTTCAAGATCCTCGTTTCGCCCTTCGTGTACTTCGACCCCGAGTCCAAGACCACGACCTTCACGATGTTCGACAGCCGCAACCTGGGCGCTCTCGTAGTGGCCAAGGATCCGCATGTCGTGTCGTGGGACGAGCCCCAGTATTCCATCCACAACGTCGGGATCGCGGAAGAGTTCGGCTTCGCTATCTTGAACGAAGGACAGGGAATTGCGGTCGCCAAGAACATCCGCGTGAAGAGCAACGAGTTCGTGTTGCCGGCGCGCGCCATGTTCAACATCGCCGAGTCGACCACCTTCGAAGGCGACTCCTACGGGCAGGATGCCAACTCTTTCGGCGCCAACCCGATCGATGTCAACAGCCGGTAACCCAGGCACCTGCGCTTTGGGAATGCGGGGTGGCGGGCGACAAAGCCACCCCACCTCTACGGGGGCAGCGATTCCGGTCGCTGCCCCCGTTGTTGTTTACGAGAACGTTATGAAGAACGTCATCCAATTTGCACACCCCCGGCCGGACCAGGGCCCAATGATTACGAACTACGCTGGCCGCATCCTTGCTTTGAACCCGGAGAAAGCCCGCACCTTCCAGTGCGGCGGGTTCCACCTGACCCCCGGGCGCATGTCTGCCGTCGTGCCGACTGAAGCCCAGATGGTCCCCATCCACATGGCCCTGCTGGACGGGCGCCTGATCGATGTCACCGTAACGGGTGAGATCAAGACCGGCAACTCCACCCTGGGGTTGGTTGGCGACCAGGGCGATACCGGCAAGAAAGCCTACTTCACCAAGACCGAAACCCACGGACTGATCTGCCTGCAGACCGACAGCCCGGACGAGCAGAAGATGCTCGATGCGCAGATCGAGGCCGGCGCCCACAAGCTGGTGTTGCCACCCGGCTATGAAGACCAGGAGAAATACCTGATCCGCCTGGCGCCGATCGCCGAGACTGAGCTGCCGGCGGAAGACTACAAGCCTGGCAGGCGCGAACTGTCCGACGCGGATCGCGCGGCGCTCGCCCAGTACCGCAAGTTGAAATCCGGCACCACTCTCTGGGGCCGCCTTAAAGAGACCTTCCGGCAAACCCGGATCTGGTGGAACAAATGAGCGCACCGGTAATCCTCTCGGCGTCCCCCGCCGCGGGCGACAGGGACGTCGTTCTCGGCACCAACGTCACGATCACGTTCGACCAGGCCATCGACCCCAAGACGGTCACCGAGTCAACCTTCAGCTTGATGGGCCCGGGCCAGACCGGCCTGATCAGTCCAAGCGATCTGCTGAAGCAGGATCCCTCTTCCACCACGGGGCGCGAGTACATTACCGGCACGTTCACCTTCCCCTCTCCCAGCGTGCTGGTCTTCAATCCGGACAAACCGCTGCGCCCCAACGTGCGCTACACGCTGCTGCTGGTGGGAGCCGGCAGCGCCATCATCAAGGACTCGGTCAAGAGCGCCGGCGGCGCGC
>OBLU010002480.1_pt1 | contig 16972 bp, 12 predicted proteins | sample 1518681 | NCBI WGS metagenome assembly OBLU01 (sample SAMEA3539304, study PRJEB22396) | soil metagenome | biome: tundra; feature: field; material: soil | place: USA | collected 2010-05 | depth 0.15 m | reverse complement strand
ACACGGCAACCTTCGTCATGACCCCGCTCATCAATGCCGAGACGTGGCTCGGCGCCGCAGGGTGCGCGAGCGGCAGCCACGCGTGCAGCGGAACGAGACCGGCTTTGGACCCGGCACCGACCAGCGCGAGGATCAGAACGATCGAGCCGACGCCGGAGGAAGCAACCCGTCGGACCTGATCGAACGCATAACCGCCCTCGGGACCGGCCAGAAGGCCGAACGCGAGCAGCAAGGCCAGCGCTCCCCCGGTCGCCATGATTAGGTACACGAGCGCGGCGCGCCGGTTCTCCGCCGAATTGTGTTCGCTGACCACGAGCGCCCAGGACGCGAGCGACATAAATTCCCAGCCGACGAGAAATGAAAACGCATCCTGCGCCAGTAGCACCAGATTCATGCCCGCGATGAACGCCGGGTAGAACGGCACAATCCGCAGCGGCTCGCGAGCATGTGCACCGTAGCCGATCGCGTAGCCACTGATGATCGCGGTCGCCACGTTGACAATGACGGCGAATGCGGCGCTCAACGGATCGAACCCGAGGAGGGTTCGGCCGAGTGGCAGTCCGACCGGGATCTCGATGAACTCGAGCCTCGGACCCGGCGTGAGCAGGGCGATGAGCGCAACGCCCGCGAGTCCTGCACAGATCAGCATGCAGGCGGCGTAGGTTAGCCGGCTTCCCAGCGGGCGGCGCGCGGCGAAAATTCCGATCGGCGCCAGCGCGAACAATAGCCCAACACAACTCGCCGCCAGTTGACTCAGGCATTGAGGGGTCGACAGCGACATCACCGATCGGGCACCAAATGGCTCAATTCGCCTCACTCACAGTCGGCCTTGAGGGGCCGCTCTGGCAAACCGTCGACCGCGATCCGAGCTGGCGCGAGAATCCCACCGACGGATCGCGATGCGGGGTACTTGCAATACGACTCCACTCGGATTATTGTTTTATTATCATACAATGTCATTCGCATGTAAACGAAGAGTTCCGCCGCCGTGCCTATCGAAGAGCGCACCGCTCGTCTGACGATCCTGATCAATCCGCAAAAGAAAGCGGTGTTCGAGCGACTGTGTGCCGAGGAGGATCTCACCCCCTCACAGGTCCTGCGGCGCATGATTCGTCTTTATATCGAGACGCACTTGGGCCGGCCCTGGCTGCCGGGTGAGGAAAACTCCGATGGCAGCGGAGGCCCGGTCCGGCGCGGTGTGCCCAAACGTCGGACCGCGCGGACCTGAGCCGCAATGCATATCGCGCTCCAACGTATCGGTTGGCCCGGCGCGAGCAACGCACAGGGACTGAAGAACCTCTCGTTGCACACTGAGTGCAAGCTCTGCCCGCTTGTCGATATTCCGGCGAAAGGATGTCTCCTCGGGAAATACCTCGACGTACTTCCGCTCCGGACAGTCGCGTTAAGATCCGCGCGGCCGGCATCTTAAATATGTTGCCTGCAAGAATCTCAAACCCACCCGAACAGTGCTCACGGAGGAATCCATCATGGGCGATCTACCAAACCCGCTGCCTCCGAGGGCCGTCATCTTAGGATTCGTCACGGGCATGTGGGCCGCACAAGCCGTCGCTACCGTGGCGCGTCTCGGAATTCCCGACCAGCTCGCGCACGGTCCATGCTCCGCATCCGAGCTGGCCCATGTTGTCGGCGCTAGTCCATCAGCCCTGTATAGGCTCCTTCGCGGTGTTGCTGCTATCGGTGTACTTCGTGCCGACGCTCACGGGCGATTCAGCCTTACGCCGGTCGGCGAATGTCTTCGCTCGGATGTTAGCGAGTCGATGCGCTCGTTGGTGATTGCCGAGATGGCGCCAGACCATTGGCATCCCTGGGGGAACCTAGAGAACCGCGTGCGCAAGGACAAGTCTTCCTTCAAGAGCGCGCTTAGCGTGCCGGTGTGGGACAGGAAAAGCTCTCAGGAACAGCAATACTTTGCGGAGGCTATCAGCGGCGGGGCTACGATGGCGATACAGAGCGTGCTAATTTCCTACTCGTTCGCGGGAGCACGCAACGTGATCGACGTAGGTGGGTTGCACGGAGCCTTTGTCGCAGCGGTGCTCCAACGGGAGCGGGCAGCGAGCGGCGTTCTCTTTGATCTGGCTGACGTGATAACCGGTGCCGGACTCACCCTTAAGGCCGCTGGCGTGGCCGAGCGCGTCGAGTGCGTTGCCGGAAGCTTTTTCGAGGGCGTACCGGCTGGGGGTGATGTTTATCTACTGAGGCACGTCCTTCATGACTGGAGCGACGAGGAATGCGTGAAGCTTCTCCGCAATGTGCGCAAGGCGATGAGCCACGACGGTCGCGTCATCGTAGTCGAGATGCTGATCATCGATGACGGACCGCCATCTGCCGCGCCATTGCTCGATCTTGACATGCTGGTGATGCACGCCGGTAAGGAACGTACCGCCCAGGAGTACGGCGCGCTGTTTGCGAGTGCCGGATTGAAACTGACGAACGTAGTCTCCACGCCCTCGGTCTACACCGTGCTCGAGGCTCGCGTCGCCTGAACCCATAGAACGCGCCGCAGCGATTTCCTACCTGGCTAATAATGTGGTTTAGAGGGGCATGCCGCAACTGAAAAAATCGGGCCGGAGTGTCCACGGTCGACCGAAGTTCGTCGACTAGTGTGAATGTCACCAGTTAGTGTCATTTTGACATTTAATGATGTCCTAAATCGGAAAATCGGCTCGCTGGTTGATTATCGCCGGAAGATTGGCGCCGGCCACAAGCAATTGATCTAGACCAACCGATTTGGATTTGTGCGCCAAAGCATCAACTGCTGCCCGCCGGAGTAAGTCGATGATCCGACCGGTGACGCCATCGGTGAGTGCCAAAAGGTATTCGACGAAGCGCTGGTCGATCGCTGTCGGGTTCTTCCGAATGGGCAGCATTGCGAGGTAACCGGCAATGAAGCGGCGTAATTCCTCGGACTCCGACCATACTGGCAATTCCATCTGCTCGAACCGGCTGGCGATTTGGGGATCGAAACGCATGACATGGAGCGCCTCATGGGTGCCGGCAGCGACGATCGTCATTCGGCGCTCATTGGACAGGAACTTTACCATGTTCAATGCTGCGCGTTGTTCGCGAGCGCTGCAGGACAGAAGGTGCTGGATCTCGTCAATGATCAGCATCCTCGAGTTCGCGTGACCAAGCAGACTGATCGCCGTGTCTTCCAACTCGTAGTACCGGGCGGTGGGGCGGACGTTGCCACCGAGTGTCCTGACAATTTCACCGTAAAGGCTGCGGATAACAGGTACGGGTGGCATCTGCGTCGCTATGATCGGCCGTTGTCCAGTCCGGCTGGTACGCTTCGGGGCGTGGTCACGCTTGAACTTTTCCAGCAACATGGACTTCCCGGCGCCGCTGACGCCGTAAATTAGGAGGCAGGGCATTCGTACACGCGGACGCATTGCGAAAAGCTGTCCGAGTCGTAGAAGTCCGGCGTCACCGGCGGGGTAGCCGATCCAGCGATCTCGCTCAATAGCAGCGAGGAGTGCCTTCGGAACAGGACGGCGGGGGATTGCCACGCGCTTCCGACGCGTCACCGTTACCATTCTTCACCTTCATAGGGGATTGCTGGGCGGCTGTAATCCACGATTGCCTTCGGCCGGGTAGATTTGGTGCTCTTCGTCGCAACGGGCCGGCGGGACGCGTTCCGACGAGCTTGTCGAGTACGCTGGCGAGAGGCATCCTCAAGTCGGCGCTGGGCCAGTGTAGTTGCAAATATCTGATCTTCGGTTGGATGGCGTTCGCCCTTCAGAGTCAAGATTGTTCGGGCGTGTTCCAGCTCAGCCCGGGTGATCGGTGGGCGCCGAAGGTCTGCGTAGGGTACGTCCAGATACGCTTTGCCTTCGGTCGACGGCACAAATACCTTCGACAGATCCCGTGGGTCATAGCGCACGAGGACTCGAGTACCGACCGGGAACATCTGCGTCAGTAGCGGATCCCAATAGCGGATAAGGCCGAGCTGAAAGCCATTTTTCGTAATGCGGCGCGTTTCTGCAGGCATGAAGTCGATCGTGAAGCGCGTCGGGTCATCGATGACGCTGCGCCGCCGGTGTTTGATCGCTCGATCCCACACCAGCGCCGGAACCGCATGTATGCCCCTATGAATCTGTTGGTGGTATCGACCGGCGATCTCAAGGGCTATCCATAGTCCAAGTTCCACCATTGTCATGGACGCCTTGGCCTCGCTCGGGTATTTGCCACGTTGCGTAGGATTCGACATTGTCGTACCGGGCAGGCCATGTATCCGCCGCATGAGAGTGCCGAGATACCGCTCGATATGGCCGCCAAACTGGGGACGTCCCGGAGGGCGATACTCCAGACGGATACCGTAGCGTTCGCAACCACGCTTGAGCGCCAAGCCGTGAAACTCGGCGGCGTTGTCCAAATGCACGACCTTTGGAATGCCGTGAGGAGCCCATCGGATCTTGAGCCCTTGCCCCTTCAGCCAGCGATCCTTCGGCAGGCCCGCCATGGCGAGCGCAAGGCCGACAGAGGTCGCGGAAGGCGGGTTCAGGCTCAGAACAAACCCGAGCACCACCCTGGTCGCAATATCAAACGCGACTGTAACCCAAGGTCGCCCCATCGACTCGCGTTGCACCTCATCGACAACCATGATGTCGACGAGCGTGTGGTCGATCTGGACAATATCGAGAGGATTAATAGCGCGCGGCGGGCGCACTGCACCGGACGCTACGTTGACATCTCTGCCATCCCTCAGAGTGCTGATGCCCCGGTCCCGCAGACGGGCGACCACTGCGCCACGACTCGGGGCCGGTAGAAGGGCCACCTTGCAGCGACGCGCACACTCCTCAATGATCCATGACAGCGGCAGGCGTTCCGTGCGACTCGCCCACGCATCAATCGCATCGGTCACGATGTTCTCATGGCCCACTGACAGTCTGCGCTGACCGAGCGGCGGTCCGCGCCGCTGGGGAACGAGCACGGTCACGCCGGGGTTCTCACGATACCGATCGAGCCAGCGGCGGATCGTTCGAGGCGTCACACGAAAGGTTTGCGCATATCGATCGATGCGCGGCCCGAGAGGACCGGATCCTTCGTCAAGATATTGCAGCAGCAGCTCGCGCCGTCGGGCCTTTTCCAAAGCCCTCTCTGGTGTGAATATCAGATCCGCAGCCGGTCCACGCTGTTGAAGGCGTTCGAGGCGCCGGGCTGCGGCGTGCCGAACGCCTTTGGGAAGGCGCGACAGGTGTACCGTACGGCTTTCGCGGCGACGGGCCATTTGGGCATGTTATCCGCGGTTCCGATTTATGACACTATTAAGTGACAATTTTGTCAAAATGCGCCATTTTTTGGACAACGACGCATTTAGGCAAATCAACTGTGGTCTGATGCCTCAGAGCGTAGGATTTAAGGCGTTTCGGCATCGCCGTCAAAGGACATTAATTCGTGACATTTGTGACATTATCTAATGACATCCACAGCCGCGATGGTGGCCATTCACGAGCGGATAGAACGCATCACGCCAGAGTTGCTGACAGTTCAGCGACTGGACCCAGCGCGCGTGTTGGCTGCAAAGCGTACTGCCAAGTCAGCACATGACGGGCAATCCAGCGATTCGCAGGCCAATTCAGATGGTCCATCCGCGGTCATGTCTGCGTCTCGAATGGCGGTGGCACCCGAAGAGGATGCGAGATTATGAATCTGCCAGTACTTCCCGCATACCCGACGCCGGCGAATGACGAAGCATTTTCGAGTTGGGTCGAGCGAATCGGTCTGTTCTATGGCTGTAGCTATGATCATTGGCTGGGGCCGGTCGTGGCCAAGCTCGGAGCCCCGCAAGCGGCTACTGCGACGGACGTGGATTCGGATCCCCGATGCCGGGACGTATTCATAGAATGGACCGGTCTGTCGCCAGCGCGTGTGCCACCGATTCTAACGAGCATTCGCAAGGATGTATTACCACCGCTTGCACGCTTGGCATTTTGTTCAGCGTGCTGGGATGATGATGTGGCAGCGGGGCGTCAGCCCTATATTCGGCGTGAGTGGGGACAATGGTCCTCGGTGTATTGCCGACGCCATCATACATTTCTCGCGTCCCGGGCGGCGGTTTTGGATCCCTTTCGAAAGTTTCTGGAGTGGATGCCGTTTTGGCGAACCAATGCGAGTTGGATCGCTCCGTTCGAGCGGGCGCCTGAGCAGAGTTCTTACGGTGAAACAGCCTGGTACACGCCAGGGCGAGCCAATATGTGGTCGGCAACACAATGGGGTCGAATGATCTCGCAGTTTGATCGCTTGGCAGCCGTTGATGTGATCGCAGGGGAGAATGTGATCCGCCACGAAGAGACACTTGCTGAGCGAGCACTGCGTTTCGGGCAATCGACGGAATTTCGACCGACTACGCGGATTGTGTGCGATGCCGTGACCACAGCTGGAGAAAAGCTCGCGCTGCGGCTCACCGAGAGCGACATCCGAAGACACAAAGAAGTGCTGCCGGATCCACCCGTACTATTGGAAACCCGCATCGGTATGATGGTGGCGGCGGCGGAAATTCTCTGTCGATGGGACCACACGAATCCAATCCACGAGGAAATTGCGCGGCCTATCCTCGCTTCATTGCCCCAGAGACGTCGGCCGCTGTCTCAACATTGCTGAGACTTTGGCGCCTTGCGCACCCAAAGAGGCCCGCTTGTCTCAGCATTTGTGAGACTTTGGCGAAGAACGGATGGCGGCGCTGATGTGAGAATGGGCCGCCATCGCGTTTGCGTCTCAGGATTAATGAGACTGAACATGTATCTGCTTGATCCAACACGAGTCAGCTGTCTCAACATTCTTGAGACTGTCGCAGCAAGGATGAGACGCGACAGTAGCCAGGACCTTCCATCGCTCGTTTAACATAATGCTTATTTATGCGAAGTTTTCGAATAACGACTTGATTAATATAGATATTATATTTCTTCTGGAAGGCTGCATTTGCCATTATAGATAAATTACTTAAGTTATTAATATTCGATAATTGATGTAAACTCCCTATACATGGATCCCAGACGAAATCCGTATGCCCCAGGAGCCGGGGCTCCGCCGCCGGAATTGGCGGGACGCGATGCGCTGATCGAGAGGGCGGCCATCGCGCTCGACCGCATCCGCAGCGGGCGCCATGACAAGAGCATGATATTGGTGGGTCTGCGAGGGGTTGGCAAGACGGTACTCCTCAACCGGGTGCAATTGGATGCGGAAGAGCGCGGCATTCACGGCGTGCGTTTGGAAGCACCCGAGGATAGGTCCTTGCCCGCTCTCATGGCGCCTGCCATGCGCGCGGCATTGCTTCGATTGGACCGCGCGCGCGCAGCGAGCGCCGCGGGCAAGAAGGCCATGCGGGCGCTCGCGGGCTTCGTGGGCGCCATGAAGATCAAGTTTGGCGATGTCGAAATGGGTCTCGAGGTCGAGCCAGAATTGGGGCTTGCGGACAGTGGTGACTTAGACGTCGATCTGACAGATCTTTTGATTGCCGTCGGCGAAGCGGCGCGCGACCGCTCCACCGCATTCGCGCTTTTTATCGACGAACTGCAGTACATCGAGGAAGATCAGCTCGCCTCGTTGATTAGCGCCCTGCACCGCTGCGCTCAACAACAGCTGCCGATCACTTTATTCGGCGCGGGGCTGCCGCAGATCGTTGGGCAAACGGGTCGCGCAAAGTCCTACGCGGAGCGACTGTTTGATTTTCCTGAGGTAGGAGCGCTCGAGGAAGCGGCAGCACGATTGGCGTTGATCGCGCCGGCCGCAAAAGAAGGCGTAGCGTTCGAGGACCCGGCGCTTGTGGAAATTCTGCGCCAGACGCGTGGGTACCCCTACTTTTTGCAGGAATGGGGCAAACATGCCTGGTCCGTGGCGGCCTCATCCCCCATCACGGCCGATGACGTGCGCGAGGCGACGATCCACGCGATGGCGGATCTCGATGCGAGTTTCTTTCGCGTGCGCTTCGATCGTTTGACGCCGGCCGAAAAACATTACTTACGCGCCATGGCGGCGCTTGGCCCAGGGCCGCACCGATCGGGTGATATCGCCGAGAAACTCGGGCGCAAGGTGAATTCACTGGGCCCGACGCGCAGCGCGCTCATCGGCAAGGGCATGGTGTACAGCCCGGACCACGGCGATACGGCCTTTACGGTACCGCTGTTCGATCAGTTCATGAAGCGGGTGATGCCGAAGAGCGATCTGTAGCCGGCGCGAGCTCGCGCAGCAGATGGCGGCGCATGAATCCCCGCGCACCACGGCGCTGTATGATCGGCGAGATGACGAGGTGGCGGTGGATGAGTTGGAGCGGATATTGATTTAATGTGCCGAGGGGCGCGCGGTAGGGGTGCTCAATGAGTCAAGCTACGCTCCGTGGGTATTCAGACGTGGCCGCTGCCTTGCGGTTCACTGGCCGTTCATGGGCCCGGTGTCGACTTCTCCGACGCGATCCATCGGACAACCGCGAGCGTTTGCCCCACTACTCCTTGGCTTGGCGCAACGTCGCGCATTTCCATGACTACAGTCCGGCATTTCGTTGAGGATAAATGGGTGAAGAGGCCTCGGACACAGAGAATGGCGAAAGCTCATGCCGCATCGCGTCTCACCCACCGGCAAGCACGGTTGCTCGGTGCTGAGTTCGCAGGCCGCGAAGGGCTTCCTCCCACTTTGCAAGCTCGGTTAGCATAGTGTCAGCTCCTTTCGCATTGAGCCCATTAGCGTCGAACCGGCCGTCCTTAAGTTGTGCCATGACGTTGGGTAGACCGACAGTCTCTGGGATTGGCATTATTTTAAGAGTGGTGGCAGTCATTGCCGCTCGTGCGGAAGACCGCATTCCAGCGGACACTCCGCCGTAGGAAACGAAACCGGCGGGCTTGTAGTTCCATTCAAAATACAGATAATCTAGGGCGTTGAGCAGCGACGGCGGCGGTCCGTAATTATATTCCGGTGTGACGAAGATAAAGGCATCCGCGCGGTTGACGTGTTTACTCCAAGACTTGGTGTGCTCGTGTTGATACTGACGGCGCATGGGGTGATGCGGTTCATCGAATAGCGGCAAATTGAACTCGATAAGGTCGGTCAACTCAGATTCGAAGTGTCCTTGCGCCTGTGCGACGTCAAATATCCAGTTCGCAATGGTCGGCCCTATCCGTCCGGGTCGCGTGCTGCAAATTACGACATGGAGTTTCGGTTTAGCCATATAAATTCCTCTGGGCAATTACCGGGAATGATGTGAATATCAGCTGACTCTCGATCTTACGGTTCCGCCCCCCTTACATTGCGACGCCGATGACGACGATGTCCGCGGCGAGAAATTCATCGAGCACCTCGGAGCCAGTCAGGTCATGCGGCAATTCCGTCCGCTGAATGAGTCAATTCGGGACCGATTCGTAATCCTACTCGATGATAACTCACAACCATTTCAGCGCATTGAACCATACCATCGCGGGCGCGTCGCAGCGAAGTCTCGGCCGAGTAACAGCGCCATCAACAAATATAACCCACTGTTACTCCATAGGTCCGCGGAGCCGCTGGGATCGTCCAGTTGCCGAAAGCATCGTTAGTGCTAATGTGGGTGTCACGAAATAGTGTACGGCGGGATTGGACGCGGAAGGGGCAGATCGCTGCTGTTTCTGGATTGAGAAATCAATCCTCGCCGCGCTGCAGACCCCCGAGGATCCGGTTACTCTCCTTAATGCTTCTGCCGAGCAACCCCTTTTTTCGAAGGGTGCACGACCTCACTAAGAAACCTGCGGATCGCACCGGACCGTACGGCTGCCGACTGCCTATTGCTCAACTGGGTTGCTTCCACTGGGTCTGGTCTGGCCTGATGTCCCGTTATACTGTTGACGCGGATGCGGAAAAAAATGGGCACAAAAGCGTTGCCGGGTTCAGTGGCCGCGGTGGCCGGCTGCCACCACATGGCAAGCTTCTGCAGTACCGCCTGCGCGTGACGCCGCGCGGCTAAATTCTCTGGCAAATCGGGCAGCTCTTCGTAGAGACCGGTCGCTATGACACTGATCCACTGAAAAAGATTCGTTCGATCGTCAAATTCCACGCAAACATACGGATTCTCGCGCATGCACTCGATCTTCTCTCCCAGCATGCTGAAGCCGTATAGACTGGAGCCATCATAGGAAAAGCGCATCGGCACGACATGCGGCATTCCGTCCCGCACGAATGCCAGTCGGCCAACTCCCGTGCGTTCAAGTTCGGCGCGGCATTCGGTCGAGGTCAATTTACGTATCAGCATTACACGAACTCCCAGAGTGAGTGTCGTCAACACAATATGCCGCGCCGTGCGTAAGCCGAGGCTATCTAAGTTGGCTAGACATGCCTGTCTCGAGACGCGTCATCGGGATAATAGCAAGCAAATCCGTGCCCGTTATGTTCGATACCGCACGTAGGGATGCGCTCACGACTGCCCGGCAGATCGCGCTATGAGTGAGCAGTGGTCACGGGATTGCTATTTACGGTCGGGAAATTCTTGATAGGGATTTACCTTGGGAAAAGTTCATTTAACTCGGCGTATGGGGCGGCAAGCTCGCTCGTGGTGTTGCTGCTGTGGATTTATTACTCGGTACAGATATGCCGACGAGTCTGCTGCAATCGTGGCGGAGTTACGCACTAACGAGTTCGCGCATTTTACCGATCCCGAACTTCCAAACTTGGCCAAGGTTGATATGGGGCATCGACGGGATTTCGGTTGGATCAACCACCACATCCACAATGACGGGGCCTTGGGTGGCTATAGCTTGCGCGACGGTCTCGCGCAACATTTGCGGCTGCGTGACGCGAAAACCTTTAGCACCGCGGGCTTGGGCAAACATTGCGAAGTCAGGATTTTTAAACATCGCACCCTTGGTAAACACAGGCAGTCCAGCCTCCTCCATTTCGAGATGGACGAGTCCCCAACCCGCATTGTTAAACACAAACACTTTCACCGGCAGTCCGTGTTGCACAGAGGTAACGAACTCTTGCATCAGCATGGTGAAGCCTCCATCGCCACACATGACGATCACCTGCCGATTGGTGTCGAGGGCTTGCACGCCGTTCGCCATTCCGAGAGCAACCCCCACTGCCGCGTTGTTAAACGACCCGGTGATCTGTTGGCCGCCCCGGAGGCGCAGCCAATTTGCGGTCCAGAGCGTCACCTCACCGGTGTCGACACAGAAAACCGCATCCTCGGCCGCGAGATCCGTAAGCAGCCGCAATCGCTTCGTGGATCTGCGCAGGGGCAGCATCGGAAGAGTTGATCGACGCTGCATAGACGCACGCATCCCGAAACGACTGCACGTGATCGGCCGCTTGTAAATAGTCGATACCGCCTCTATTGGTCGGAACGTCGCCCGCGATCGCCAATACCGGAGCATGATCGTGGCTCGCCTCATAGAGTCCTGCTAATAGGTGGGTGGCTCCTGGCCCGGTCGTGCCAGCACATACGCCCAGCCGCCCGGTGAGTTTGGCTTGGCCTGTCGCCGCGAGCGCAGCGCCCTCCTCATGACGGACCCCGAGCCAAGATATGCGTTTGTCGCGTCGAATTGCATCGGTGAACGGATTGAGGGCGTCTCCGACCACGCCGAAGACCTGATTGACACCAATATGCGCTAGCGTCGAGGTAAGTAATTCACCGACTGTCTGACTCATTGTCACTCCTATTGCACTGAGGTGCCGAATCGAGAACTCTCCCGCGGAATTCGACCCAGGTCAAACATGGTTACTGCTTCGTCCGAGTCACCGAACGAATGGCATCCTCGAGCGACCGGGCCGCGCCGTCATATCCCTCCCACGGTTTCATCTTTTGCAGCAGAGCGGCTGCGCTGTGCACGGTAAATCGCTTGGGATCCAACCGCCGGCTGACGTCTTTCCAATTAATCGGCATCGAGACCGGGGCGCCGGCACGCGCGCGCGGCGATAACACGGCCACGGCCGTCGCCGTTCGGTCATTCCGCAAATAGTCCAGGAATATCCTGCCGACGCGCTGGCTTTTCGACATGTTGTCGAGATATTTCGCCGGGCTATCGTGAGCCATTTGCGCGCAAATGATGTGCGCAAAGTTCTTGGCGGCGGGCCACCGAACGGCGGATTTGCCTGCCGTGAGAGGCGTCACGACATGCAGACCCTTGCCACCGGTCGTCTTGCAAAAAGATTCAAGGCCGCACGCCTTGAGCCGATCGCGGATTTCAATGGCGCCGGCGATGACCGCCTCGAATTTCACCTCCGGCGCCGGGTCCAAATCGAAAACCAATCGACCGGGGACCTCCGGGTCGCCGGGTATGCAATTCCAGGGATGGAGCTCGAGGGCGCCGATCTGTGCGGCCGCAATCAACGCCTCGACCCGATCGACCTGCAGGTACGGCGCCTTGTCGCCTCTGACTTTCACGGATGTCAGCAGGTTCGACATACCGGGCCCCGCGTGCCGCTGAAAGAATTGTTGCGTACCAACGCCGTTCGGCACTCGCACGAGAGAGCAGGGGCGGCCCGCCAGATGCGGCAGCATCCAGTCGCCGATGTTCTCGTAGTACTGCGCGAGCTGCAGTTTCGTCACCGGCACGCCATCGCCGGCATCGGGCCACAGTGCTTTATCCGGGTTTGAAATCGTCTCGCCCATGACGGTGGCCCGGTCAGGGAGCTTGCCGGGGCTTGCCTTCGACGCGGGCTCGCTGGTTTTGGCGCTGGATCTTGTCTTGGCGGCGGCGGCCGGCACGGAGATTTCCGCAACGACGTCGCGGGCCGGGGCCGGCTTGTCCTGGCGCAAGCCCTTGAAGGCGGCCTGACGAATCATGCCGGTGCCGGTCCAACCGGCGAACTCGATCTCGGCGAGGAGAATGGGCTTGAGCCAGCGAACATTTTTTTCCTTGGGCGGTGCGTTGTCGCCCTCAAATGGACTGCGCTCGCGGGTCAATTTTTTGAGGGACGGCAGCAGAGTCTTTGCGACTTCTCGCGTGTAGCCCGTGCCAATACGGCCGACATAGGCCAGATGATTGTCACGATAGACACCTGCAAGCAGCGAGCGAACCGTTCCGGCTTCGGTGGTCCACCCACCCAGCACCACCTCCTGTCCGGCACGGCATTTGGCCTTGGTCCAGCTTCCGGAGCGGCCCGAACGGTAGGGCGCGTCCAATCGCTTCGAGACAATGCCCTCAAGGCCCATTTTGCAGGCGGATGAATAGACGGCTTGCGCACTCGACTCCAAATGCCCCACGTAGTGCAGCCGGTGACTGACCCCGCGCGCATTCAGCAGCGCCTGGAGGCGGGCCTTTCGATCCGCCAAAGGCAGCGCGCGCAAGTCCTCTCGTGCCTCGAACAACAGATCAAAGGCGAAGAAGACGAGATCCTCGGATTTGCCCGCGGACAGTGCGTTCTGCAGCGCCCCAAAACTCGGCAGGCGCCGCTGATCGAGCGCCACGACTTCTCCGTCAATCAGGCAGTCAGGAAGCGCTTCGGCATCTTTGGCAATGGCGGCGAAGCGATCAGTCCAATCAAGACCGGTGCGGGTGCGGATGACGCTGCGGCCGTCGCACACCCGCAGCTGCGCACGATAACCATCCAGCTTCACTTCGTGCCCCCAACCATGCCCCTGCGGCGGTCGATCGACGAGCTTAGCGAGTTGCGGTTCGACAAATGTCGGCAGCTTCGCGGCAAGCACGGGCTCGCGAGGGGCGGCCGGCGAGGGCTTGGTAGGCAGCATGAATGGCTTCGGCCGTTTGCCGACGCCCTTGGCAATCTGCTGAAGCGTTCGTCCCGAGGCGACGGAGCGATCCTCCGCAAGCAGTGCATCGGTATCGCCGGGCTTGGCGCTGGCATCCCTGTGTTTGATCAAGAGCCAATTGGTTCGCTTACCGCCGTAGCGATCCCCCCGCATTCTCACCAGGACCCAACTGCCGTGCAGCCGCGTTCCTTCCAGGGTGAATTTGAGATCGCCGCTGTCGAAGGCCTCTCGCGGGGATCGACCGCCTTCCGGAATCCAATAACCGCGGTCCCATAACTGCACCGTGCCGCCGCCGTATTCTCCTTTAGCGATGGTGCCCTCGAAATCCCCGTAGTCGAGCGGGTGATCTTCCACTTCGACCGCCAGGCGCTTGTCCGCCGGATCGAGCGAGGGACCTCGAGCGACGGCCCACGACTTGAACACCCCGTCGAATTCCAGCCGAAGGTCATAGTGCAATTGCCGCGCCGCGTGCTTTTGCACGACGAACCTCAGGGCCGGCGACGGCCCCGCCTTGGCGCGACCCGACGGCTCCCCGGTCTTCGAGAAGTCGCGCTTGGCGCGATAGGCGGACAGCGCCGGCTTGGCCAAGATCAGGTGCCCTGTCGATCCATCATGCGCCGGTAAGCGAGCAAATGGCGCAGGGATGCCTTGGCATCTTTTGCACGCTCATAAAGCCGCGCCAGATTGAAATGCGCGTCGGCCAATTGCGGATCGTGCGCCAGAGCCTCGCGATACGCGAGGATGGCCTCGTGCTCGCGATTCAGATCTTCCAGAAGAACCGCCAGATTGAACGCCAGCAGGGGATCCGCCTTTTCGGCCGATCGGTAGACTTGCTCAGCTTCCTTGAGGCGGCCAGCGATGTGCAGCAGCCGGCCCAGGTTGATCCGCGCCTCCACCTGATGCGGGTCGGACGCAAGGCAGGCTTCGTAATCGGCCCGCGCCGCGTCCGGATTCGTGTCCTCTAGCGCATAGGCTCGCGCATACAGTTCGCCGGTGGAGCTTGCAGGATGCACCGCAGCGCCGGGCCTTGAGATCACATGCAAGCCGCCTTTTGCCTCGCCTATGTCAAGCGCCAGAACATATTGGCCCGATTCGGACTCCCACAGCATCTTGCCCTCGCGAATGGCAATTTGATCGCCCAACGCCGTGAGAGAGCGTTTGTTCAGCGCTGCGCCGGCCGGGAGGCTGGCTCTAAACGTTTGCAGCGTGCGATTGATTCGATGCGCCGATATATTCGCCGACCGCAGCGCACTGGCCGTGCGCAGCATGAGGAGGTCTTGAAACGAGTAATGGAGCCGTCCGCCGCGTTTGACCGGACTGATGTGTCCGGCGCGCGTTAGTGAACGAACGGCCGACGCCGGCAATCCGAAAAGCCGCTCAAGGTCCTTCGTATTGTAGGCATGCGTCTCATCGTCGAGCGGTTTTGCGCGAGGATGCTTGGGCTGCTGCACGTTTGGGCGCCTTCCGTTCCTTGAGATCAGTGACCTTCGATCCTCGGGCATCGATGCTCGCTCGTAAAGCTTCCATCAAGTCGATGACGTTGCCGCTCTTGGTCGACACGGGGCCCTCAGCGAGTGTGACCTGCTTGCCATCGACCTTCCTCTGAATCGCCGCTTCCACCCGGACCTTGTGCTCGTCAGCATATTCGTTCGGGTCAAACCGCTTTGCGGCCAAGTGATCTATCAGTTGCCGCGCGAGCTTCAGTTCAGGCTCCGACACGGGGGCCGCCTCTATCCCCAAGTCCGTGAGGTCGCGGACCTCGGCCTTGAAATGCAGCTGGTGCATCGCCAAACCGTCTTCCAAGGCCCTGATGATGACGATGTGTTCCTTGCCGCGGGAGATCCAACGGCCGACGGCGCATAGCTTCGCGTTACGAAGCGCTGTGGCCAGCAAGGTATACGGCTTGGCGGCTCCCTTGTCGGGCGCCAAATAATACGTGCCGTCAAAATACACCGGGTCCACGGAGTCGAGCGGTACGAACTGGCCGATATCAATCGCGTGAGTCGTCGCGTCCTCGAGCGTCTTTAATTCTTCGGGGCTGAACATGACGTATTGGTCCTTGGCGAATTCATAGCCCTTGACCATCTCGGAGCGCTCAACGGGCTTTCCGTCATTGACCGCAATGTATTGCTGCTTCACTCGCGAGCCGTCTTTTTGCCGCAGCAGATTGAACGAGATCCGTTCGGAGGACACCGTCGCCGAGTAGAGTTTGATCGGGATGGCAACCAACCCGAAGGAAATCGTGAGCGACGCGATCGATCGAGCTTGAGTAGCCATGGTGAGCAACCATCCTTAAAAAGCCGAGATATGGTCAAACTCTATTTCATAACATGATTGTGCCAGGGTTTAGGGTGCTAGCGTAGGAAGTTTACCGAGACGTTTCAAGCCACGCTCTTCGGGGTCCCCTCGGTTTTGGTGCACTGACTGGCGGTAGGATTTCTCGGTAATTTCAGTGTCTCAGTGTCAATGCTATGAGCACTATTTACAAGAATCTTGCCTAGGAGCCTGTCTTGGTCCGTAAATCTCTCCGCGGATGGCGACATCCACTGTTGAAATATTTACTGAAATATTGGTGGGAACAGGGAGCTATGCCGGGGCAGTCGAATCTTATAAAACTTACTTTGAATCAGTATCTTAGACACTATTCCCCTAAATCAACATAGGTGACAGAGAATTCTGATGTCGACACCAATAGCACTGCGATCAATTCCAGGACGGGGAAAGCCATATGTACGCGGCCGAACGGACGCGACGGCGCTTCGGCAGGCATTGTCGCGGACTTGATTTCACTTGCCAGCGTCCTAACCAATACTCACTGAAAGCGAAACGAGGATTACCATGGCGGCAACTGCAAAAGCTTATTTGATCGGGGGCGGGATCGGATCGATGGCCGCAGCCGCCTTCATGATCCGTGACGCCGGCGTGCCAGGAGAAGGATTATCATGATCGAAATCAAAGACGACAAAACAAACACCCAAGCCTATGAGATGACCGGAAAGTGTCCGTTTGGCGGAGACCGCATCGGCGGCTCTTTGGGCGCGCCCCCGACGCTGTCGGACTGGTATCCGAATCGTCTCAAGATTGAACTTCTCCACCACAACGGACCTCAGGCCAATCCGCTAGGCAACAAATTCGACTATGCCGAAGCCTTCAACAAGATCGACTTCGCGGCGCTCAAGCAGGATATCAAGGTATTTCTGACCTCTTCGGTTGCGTGGTGGCCGTCCGACTACGGCAATTACGGCCCCCAGATGGTCCGCATGGCGTGGCACGCGGCCGGTA